>ENA-OQCX01000100-OQCX01000100.1-human-gut-metagenome-genome-assembly--contig:-NODE-100-length-43233-cov-6.585348_pt1 | contig 43233 bp, 47 predicted proteins | sample MGYA00242762_ERZ504587 | MGnify/ENA primary metagenome ERZ504587 (study PRJEB26092, sample SAMD00036337) | human gut metagenome | host: Homo sapiens | study: EMG produced TPA metagenomics assembly of...
CCATCAATATAGAACTGTGCCTTTTTCGTTGCATGGTTACTTGTAAATACCACATGTGTCCATTTGCCGCCGGAAACCGACTTTTCACTGAGGGAATCACTGGCAGTCAGAAACGTACCAAGTTTCACATCGCCGCGCATATGGTTTTGGAATGTGTATTCTTGCCAAAGGTGGGCGCCGGTGGTAATGCAGATGATGAGCAGTGTGTTCAGCAGGAGATACTGCCGGATGCGTCCCTCGAACAAGTAGCGGGGAATGAGGAGGCAGTAGTTGATGTAGAATACAAGGAAGAATGAGAGGGTACTGCTGCTACCGTGGCGCAGATAGTCCGCAAGGCTGATATTGAAGCCGCTGCGTGTCATCATCAGAAAGGGGAAACCGATGACGATACCCCAGACAATGATGTGTATCAGGGTTTCGATGCCGCGGCGGCGTGGGTTAGGGAGCTGTTGTTTCATCATGATACAAAGATACGGATTTTAGGTGGATATTGGAAATATCCGCTGCCTGCGAAGCAAATCTCTGTTCGCAGGTTGCGGATAAGCGTTTCCAGGTTGCGGATATGTATCCCAAGCTTGCGGATGTCTATCCCAAGGCTTGGGATAGAGATTATCCTTGGTTTCGCATAACTTTTTTCCCTATTGCGGAAACTTTTTTCCTAATACTTAAGAACTATTTGGCTAACTTCCGGCAAGGGAGAAAAGGTTATTCGTAGCGTATGGCCTCTATCGGGTCGAGGTCCGCAGCTTTCTTGGCGGGATACCAACCGAAGAACACTCCGGTGACGGTACATACGGCGAAGGAGAGGAATACACTCCACGGCTGGATGAAGATGGGCCAGTGGGCAACGCTCTTCACTATCCAGCTGGCTCCGCATCCTATGATGACGCCGATGATACCTCCGGTGATGCTGATGAGAATGGCTTCGATGAGGAACTGGCTCAAGATGTCGACACCGCGGGCGCCTACACTCATGCGCAGGCCGATTTCGCGCGTGCGTTCCGTCACCGATACGTACATGATGTTCATAATGCCGATGCCGCCCACTACGAGCGAAATGCCGGCTATGCAGGCAAGCAGCGTGGTCATCAGGTCGGTGGTGGAGTTCAGCATGGTGCTGAGTTCCTGCTGGCTGCGAATGGTGAAGTCGTCGTCGTCACTCTCCTTCAGCTTGTGGTTGCGGCGCAGTATCTCGGTGATTTCGTCGGTGGCATTGTCCGTCATGTCCTCGGTGAGGGCAGAGGCGAAGATGCCGCTAAGGTAGGTCTGTGCCAGCAGGCGTTTCATCACGGTGCTGTAAGGGGCAAGCACTACGTCGTCTTGGTCCATGCCCATGGAGTTGTAGCCTTTGGACTTCAGCACGCCCACCACGCGGAAGGGCACTTGGTTGAAACGGATGATACGTCCCACGGGGTCCTCTCCGCCGGGGAAGAGGTTGTCTTGGATGGTCTTTCCGATGACGCACACCTTGGCAGAGGTCTGTATGTCGGCTTCGGTAAACATCTCGCCGTTCTCCACGCTGAGCTGCCGGATTTCGAGATAGTCCGTGCCTACACCACTCACGGAGGAGGGGTAGTTGTTGTTACCCGCGATGAGCTGCCCGCTGGAGGAGACATTGGGGCTGACGGCAGCCAGGAAGTTGGTTTCGTTGCGCAGGGCTTCGTAGTCGGTCAGCTTCAAGGTCTGCATGGCGCTGGGGTCTTGGCGGACACCGCCGCGCATGTCGGCACCGGGGTGAATCATAATCATGTTGGAGCCCATCTCGGAGATTTGCGCCTGGATGCTTTTCTTCGAACCTTGTCCGATGGCAAGCATCGTGATGACGGACGCCACGCCGATGATGATGCCCAGCATGGTGAGGAATGCGCGCAGCTTGTTGTTGTTCAAGGCACGCAGGGCTATTTTGAAAAGGTTTGTTCCGTTCATATCGTTTTAATGGAAAGTTTAAAATTAATCCCTAATCCTTAATCCCTTATCCCTCATTCCTCCTCCTGCTTAGGCAATGCTGCCAGGGCTTCGGCTGCATTCTGGATTTGGGTGTTGATGGTGTCGTCCTTGATTTGTCCGTCGCGCAGCACGATGTTGCGGCTGCTGTACTGGGCTATTTCGGGGTTGTGGGTGACGAAGATGATGGTGCGTCCTTCGGCATGCAGCTTTTGGAACAGTACCAGAATCTCGAAAGAAGTACGGGTGTCCAGGTTACCCGTAGCTTCGTCTGCCAGGATAACGGCGGGATTGTTCACCAAGGCGCGGGCGATGGCTACGCGTTGCATCTGACCGCCGGACATCTGATTGGACTTATGTTCCAGTCGGTCGCCCAGCCCCACGGCTTGCAGGGCTTCGATGGCACGTCTCCGCCTTTCGGAAGCCGAGACGGAGGAGTTATACATCAGCGGTAGCTCCACATTTTCCACGGCAGTGGTTTTGGGCAGCAGGTTGTAACTCTGGAATACGAAGCCGATTTTACGGTTGCGTAGTACGGCGCGTTGAGGCTTGCTCATGGTGCGTACGGAGATACCGTCCAGCAGGTATTCGCCGCTGGTGGGCGTGTCCAGGCAGCCGAGGGTATTCAGCAAAGTCGACTTTCCGGAGCCCGATGTACCCATGATGGTGACAAACTCGCCTTCACGGATGGTGAACGAGACGCCGCGCAGGGCATGCACGGTTTCGTCCCCCACTTGGAAGTTGCGTTTGATATTTTGAAGTTCAATGACTGCTTTATTCATAATTCTTTTTTTGTATTATTTTCCGCTCTTCTTCTTACTTCCCGGAGGCCAGGCATGAACGGACTCTTCTCACCTCCGGGAGCTTCCTGGCTCATGTCCGGAGCGCCGCTGCCGGGCATGCTGCCGATGTTGGCTTCGGTCACCACTACGGTACCTTCGTTAATGCCGCTGATAATTTCCGTGTTGACTCCGTTGGAGATACCTATCTTCACCGGATGGGCGGTAAAGGTGTTGCCTTCGCGGGTCCAGAGTTTATGTTCCCCTTCGCAATCCTTCACGATATCATTGTCGCCGATAAGCGGTTTTTCGGGGTTGAAGCGCAGGCACGGGCAGGAGCGCACAGTACGTCTTTGCGGTCGAGGGTGAAGATGGTGACGTTGGCTGTCAGGCGTGGTTTCAGTTTCAGGTCCGGGTTGTGGGCGGAGATGACTACTTCGTAGGTCACAACCGTGCTGGTGCTGGTGCTCGACGTGCTGCTTGAGCTGGCATCTCCCAGACGAATTTGTGTGACCACTCCTTCGAACACGTCATTCGGGTAGGCATCTACGGTAAACGTGGCGCGCTGTCCCTCTTCCACACCGCCTATGTCCGCTTCGTCCACGTCGGCCACAACCTGCATCTGCGTCAGGTCGGCAGCGATGGTGAACAGTGTCGGTGTCTCGAAGCCGGAAGCCACGGTCTGTCCTGCTTCCACGTCGCGGCTGATGACCACACCGTCGATGGGAGAGGTGATGGTGGCGTAGGAGAGGTTGCGTTCAGCCTTTGCCAGTGATGCCTGGCTGCTTTCGTAGTTGCTCTTGGCCTTCTCGTAGTTATAGACGGACTGCTCATAGTCCGTGGCGGCGATGAGCTGCTTTTCGTTCAGCGTCTTGTTGCGCTCGTAGAGTTTTTTCTGGTACTCGTATTCGGCCTTTGCACCGTTGTAGGCGGCGCGTTGCGAAGCGAGTTCGCTTTGCAGTGTCACGCGGTCCATCTCGGCAATGAGTTGGCCTTTGGTTACTACGGAATTGTAGTCTACATGAATCTTGTCGATGATACCGCTCACCTGGGTACCCACTTCCACTTCCGTCACCGGTTCGATGGTCCCCGTGGCGGTTACGGATTCGGAAATCTCGCCTTTATGGATGGTTGCTGTGGCGTAGGTCACCTTGTGCTTGGCCTTGGCACCACCGAAGAGCCATACGCCGCCGCCCACTATGATTACGGCAGCTACGGCAATGAGGATGATTCTTTTTTTGTTCATATATATAAGGTATTATAATTCGATTTTTTCTCCTTGATAAAACTTCAGTAGCTGCATATTCAGTATGGCCATGTATTTGGCTTGCAGTGTCTCCTGCTGTGCGCTGAGCAGATTGCTTTTCTCAGTCAGCAGTTCTACGGTATTCTTCATGCCCAGGTTGAACTGCTCTTGAATCAGTTCATAGCTGGTCTGCGTACTTTTCAGTTTCTCTGTGGCGGCGGCGTAGCGCTGCTGGGCGCTGTTGGCATCGAGCCAGAGGGTTTCGATGGTCTTGTACAGCGTTTTTTGGTCGTCCAGCAGGTCCAGTTCGCTGGTCTGCTTCTGAATCTTGGCTTTCTCTACGGCACTCTTGGTCTGCCGGTTGCTGAAGATAGGCACGCTTACGGTGAAGCCCAGCGAGTTGTTCCAGTTCTGTTTGACTTGCTCGCTGAAGGTGAAGTCATTGCCGTTGGCATGGCTGGTTCCGATGCCGGCGCTGAGGCTCAGCGTAGGCAGATAGCCAGCGCGGGCAATTTTGATGTCGAGGTCGGATGTCTGTATATTCAGTTTGCCGGCTTCTATTTCCGGACGGAGCACGAGGCAGAACGGTAAACGTCCGTTTTGGTGGGCAGGGGTGCCAGTACGTTTTCCGTGCCGAGTGTGGGGATGTAGAGGTTCATCTCGGATTCGCCGTCCAGTTCCAGGAGTTGTTTCAGTTGTAGTTTGTAGTCTTGCAGGGTGGCTTGTGCTGTCACCAGCTGGTACTTGTCGGTACTCACTTGCGCTTCCAGTTGTGCCAGGTCGCTTTTGGCTATGCTTCCTGCTTCGAGAAGTTGGCGGGCGCGTTCGCATTCGGCTTGGCTCACTTCCAGGTCGATTCGTTCACTTTCACGGCTTCGGCGGCGTAGAGTATCTGTACGTAGGTTTGTGCGATACTTTCTTCGATGCTGTTCTCGCTCTGTGCTACGCTAAGTTCGGCAATGCGGTTGTTCAGTTGCTGTTGTTTGATGGTGTTGAGGCGCTTCCCGCCGTTGTAGAGGGTCCAGTTGGCATCGATGCCGTAGCTGCCGTTATAGGAAGTCTTGCTCTGGCTGCTGGTGATGTTGTCGCCGTCGATGATGGTGTTTGTCTCGCTCTTCGGGCGATTCACGACACGCTGGCTCACACTGGCCGAAAGGCTGGGGAAGAGAGCGGCTCGGGCGGTCTTTACATCTACCTGGGCACTTTCCGCGTTGAGGCGGTTCTTGCGGATGGTGATGTTTTGCTGCAAGGCATAGTCGATGCACGCTTGCAAGTCCCATTGGGCGGGCAGGCTGTCGGCTGGCTGCTCGGAACTGCCGGGTATCTGCGTGGAAGTGCCGTTTTGGGCGGCCACTCCCATGCAGCTTGCCATACATAGCGCTATCACTGTCAATCTTTTTACGTTCGTCATATCTTCGTTATTCTATGGTTTTACATTTGCAAATGTAGTGGGGTAGAGAAAGGATTGCAAAAGTGATAGACGTTGAGTGAATTTTCCTCGCCTAAAATCTTTTTTGTACCGATGAATGGGAGAAGTCTTTTTTCTGTTCAACTTTTCACCTTTTTATTTGTTCTTTATATAAAAGTATTTTATATTTGTAATCATTATAATTTTATCGGCATGAAACAGACTGCGGTAAACATTTGGCGTTTTTATTTGGAAGGTTTTCGAAGTATGACGTTAGGGCGTACTTTGTGGCTTATCATTCTTGTGAAGTTGTTCATCATGTTTTTCATTCTCCGCCTTTTCTTCTTCCCACGGTTTCTGAATACCCCCGTGGTGGGCGATGACAAGGAAGGCTATGTCAGTAATGAGCTTATCCATCGGAGTCTGGGCGACTAAACACGGAGACACAGAGTTTATTTCCTTGCCCTTATAAATTCTCCGTGTCTCTCTGTTCTTACCCGATAACTTAAAAACTTAATAACTCATAACTTATAACTTGATTCTTATGCTTGGACACATTGACACTTCCCTGATTGACTGGTCGAGAGCCCAATTTGCCTTGACCGCCATCTATCACTGGATTTTTGTGCCGCTGACACTTGGACTGGCGGTAATTATGGGCATCATGGAGACAGCGTACTACCGTACGGGTGACGAATTTTGGAAACGTACTGCCAAATTCTGGATGAAGATTTTCGGTATCAACTTTGCTATTGGTGTAGCAACCGGTATTATTCTGGAATTTGAATTCGGTACGAATTGGAGTAATTACAGTTGGTTTGTGGGCGACATCTTCGGTGCGCCGCTTGCCATCGAGGGTATTTTGGCTTTCTTTATGGAAGCAACGTTTATCGCCGTCATGTTCTTCGGCTGGGATAAGGTGAGCAAGCGTTTCCACCTGGCATCTACTTGGCTCACGGGGCTGGGCGCCACGATTTCTGCCTGGTGGATTCTGGTTGCCAATGCGTGGATGCAGAATCCCGTAGGTATGGAGTTCAATCCCGATACGGCACGCAACGAGATGGTGGACTTCTGGGCTGTGGCAACTTCGCCGATGGCTGTCAATAAGTTCTTCCATAGCGTGCTGTCCGGCTGGGTGCTGGCTGCCGTGTTTGTAGTAGGCGTAAGCTGCTGGTATCTGTGGAAGAAGCGCGAGAAGAAATTTGCGCTGGCAAGTGTAAAGATTGCCGCATGGGTAGGTCTGTGTGCCGCTGTGCTCTCTGCCTGGACGGGTGATGGCTCGGGCTATCAGGTGGCGCAAAAGCAGCCGATGAAGCTGGCTGCTATGGAAGGCTATTATGAAGGGCGGCAAGGTGCCGGATTGGTAGCGTTCGGGCTGCTGAATCCTGCCAAGCAGACACCGCAGGACGGAGTAGACCCATTCCTTTTCCGTGTGGAAATTCCGAAGATGCTGTCGCTGCTTGCCGAGCGCAAGATGGATGCTTTTGTTCCCGGCATCAATGACCTGCTGAAAGGTGGATATCCGTTGAGCGATGGTACCGTAGCGCTTTCGGCAGAGGAGAAAATAGAAAAAGGAAAAACGGCTATCGGTGCGTTTGCCGCCTATCGTGCAGCCAAGGCTGCGGGCAATGAGGCAGATGCAGAGGTGGCTGCCAAAGTGTTGAAAGATAATGTAGCCTATTTCGGTTATGGTTATATCAAGGACGTGAACGAGCTGGTGCCCAATGTGTCCCTTACGTTCTACATGTTCCGTGTGATGGTGATGTTGGGTGGATACTTCATCCTCTTCTTTATTGTGGTGCTGTTCCTGGCCTATAAGAAAGACTTGTCGCGGATGCCATGGATGCATTGGGTGGCTATGCTCACCATTCCGCTGGGCTATCTGGCTGGACAAGCCGGATGGGTGGTTGCCGAGTGTGGTCGTCAGCCGTGGGCCATCCAAGATATGCTGCCCACGAGTGCCGCCATCTCTAAGCTGGATGTAGGCTCCGTGCAGACCACGTTCTTTATTTTCCTGGTACTTTTCACTGTCATGCTGATTGCTGAGGTGGGAATTATGCTGAAGGCTATTCGCAAAGGTCCTGAAACCGAAACGCACACACCGTCACATAACTCATAACTCATAACTTATAACTCATAACTCACAATGAATGCTTATATATTTCTTCAACACTATTGGTGGTTTGTAGTCTCTTTGCTGGGAGCACTACTGGTATTCCTGCTGTTCGTGCAGGGAGGTAATTCGCTTCTGTTCTGTCTGGGGAAGACGGAGGAGCAGAAGAAGATGATGATTAATTCTACGGGACGGAAGTGGGAGTTCACGTTTACAACGCTCGTCACGTTTGGAGGTGCGTTCTTTGCTTCGTTTCCGTTGTTCTATAGTACCAGTTTCGGAGGGGCCTATTGGCTGTGGATGATTATTCTGTTCAGCTTTGTGTTGCAGGCTGTCAGCTACGAGTTTCAGTCGAAGGCGGGAAATCTGCTGGGCAAGACAACGTATCGCACGTTCCTGGTGATAAACGGAGTGGTAGGTCCGGTATTGCTGGGTGGGGCAGTGGCCACGTTCTTCACGGGGTCTAACTTCTATATCAATAAAGGGAATATCGCAGATGCGGCAATGCCGGTTATCAGCCAATGGGCTAACGGCTGGCATGGGTTGGATGCGTTGCTTAATCCGTGGAATGTGGTGCTGGGGCTGGCTGTGTTCTTCCTGGCACGTATCTTGGGAGCGCTTTATTTTATTAATAATATCAATGAGGATGATTTGGTGAAACGCTGCCGCCGGGCACTTTGGGGAAATACGGCGTTGTTCCTGGTATTCTTCCTGGCCTTCGTCATCCGCACGTTGCTTGCCGACGGCTATGCTGTACGCCCGGAAACGGGAGAGGTGTTCATGGAACCTTACAAGTATCTGACGAACTTCCTGCAGATGCCAGTAGTGCTGCTTGTATTCCTGGTTGGTGTGGTGGCTGTGCTCTGGGGCATTATCCGCACGCTGTGGAAGCCGGCATTCGACAAGGGTATCTGGTTTGCCGGTGCAGGGACGGTGCTTACGGTATTGGCACTGCTGCTTGTGGCAGGCTATAACAATACGGCCTATTATCCGTCTACCCACGACCTGCAAAGCTCACTCACGTTGGCAAACAGTTGCTCGAGCCAGTTCACACTGAAGGTTATGGCTTATGTCTCTATCCTTGTTCCTTTCGTTCTTGCCTACATCTTCTACGCTTGGCGCAGTATCGACAATCGCAAGATTGATGCGAAGGAGATGGAAGAGGGAGGACACGCGTATTAATTAAAAATTAAGAATTAAAAATTAAAGGAGGATGTGTCATCTGTGTGCTATTAACTGTTTTGATACATCCTCTTCTTATTCTTTTGTCCGCTTCTCATTTAGCTGGAATTTGGGTACCAGTTTCATCAATCGTAGAATCTGTCCTTGCCTTTTCTTTATGTAAGGGGAGGGGTGTGCTGAGTCGAAGCGTATGGGGTTGGGCAATGTTGCCGCTATTAGTGCGCACTGTCCGGCAGAGAGCTTGGCTGCTGTAGTCTTGAACTTGTATTTGGCGGCAGCTTGTGCGCCATAGATGCCTTTTCCCATTTCGATGGAGTTGAGATAGACCTCCATGATACGTTCTTTGGACCAGAAGAATTCTATCAGTACGGTGAAGTAGACTTCCAGTCCTTTACGTACCCAGGAAGACTGGGGCCATAGGAATACATTCTTTGCCGTCTGCTGGCTGATGGTGCTTGCGCCCCGTTTCCGTTTTCTTGTTTCATTCTCCTTTATCGCTTTCTGTATCTCGATGAAATCGAATCCGTTGTGTGTGGCAAACCGGTTGTCTTCCGAGGCAATGACGGCCATAGGCAGGTGAGGGATATCTTGTCGGAAGATACCCAAGTGTGGTGCCAGCATGGACTTTCACCCTTAAAGACCTGTTGCACGCTGCGAATAACCATCAGTGGCGTGATGTAGACGGGTACAAAACGATAAGCCACTACCGCTAGGATAGTGGAAATAAAGAAGAATAATATGATGTTGCGGAGGAACCGCAAAGGCTTCGGGAGTTTCATGGAGAGAGTGCCAATGTGATTAATGTGTTAATGTGCCAATATGCATATTGGCACATTAACACATTAATCACTTTACCATATTAATTAGCTGCCTCCGCATTCTTAATCATCTGTTCGCTGGCATACATATATACCTCTACGCGTCGGTTCTGGTCGGCAGACAGACTTTCGTCGTATTCGTTGTATCCCACGCCTTCCACTTTCTTGAACTGGGCCGGAGATACGCCGCAATCCTGCAAATAGTTCTCTACGGCATAGGCGCGGTTCTTGGAAACTTTCATGTTGGCTTCGTAAGTACCCACTTTGTCGGTATGGCCGATGATGGCGATATCGGTTGTCGGGTCTTCCTTCAGAATCTGTGCGAGTTCGCGCAGGGAAGCCTTTGCCTCGTTGCTCAGTGCTGCGGAGTTGAAGCCGAAAAGAATACCTGCCGCAAAGGATACTTTGACAGCCGGCAAGCCGTTGGCATCCGTCACCTGCTCCACTTGGGCGCCTTCAATCTTGGCAGCTTCGGCAGCTTCTTGTCCATCTTGTGTCCGATGGCACGCCGGCACCCGTACCTACTGCAGCACCTACCGCAGCTCCAATGGCTGCCCCCTTGCCTTTACCTATCAGTCCGCCGATAATGGCACCTGCTGCTGCACCGGAGCCACCGCCGATTATTCCACCTTTGGCCTTGTTGTTCATTGTGCCGCAACTGCCCAGCAGCAATGCGCCGCACAAAAGTAATACTGTAAATTTCATCTTCTTCATAACTCTTTTTCTTTAAAAGTTGACTTTATCTTTAATGTTGCAAATTTATGTATATAATAACCATATTCTTCTTTCTAAAGTTCGCCAGTTCTGTCCTTTTTTAGAGAATTTTCCTTTTGATGAGGACGAACCAGGCTGTCAGTATAAGACCTTTGGCAACGGTCGTTCCACTTACTGCCCACCAGATGGCATCCACTCCCATACCCATGTGCACCAGCAATAACGCCACCGGAATACGCATGTAATTGCATCCGATGCTGACAATGGCAGGCGGCACTGTCCGTCCCAGTCCGTAGAACACGCCCTGCATGGTAATTTCCATCATCATGAACATTTGCGAATAGCCGTCGATGCGGAGGAAATCTCCACCCACACGGTAGGCTTCGGCCTCGGGTACGAAGATAGAGAACACCTCGCTGCCGAAGAAGATGAACAGTAGTGAGCAGAGGCTTCCGAATACGCCCGTCATCCACATGGTGGTGCGCCATGCTTGCTTCACGCGCGACTTCTGCCCCGCGGCATAGTTCTGGGCGATGAACGTGCTCAGCCCCGTGGAGAATCCTTGCGAAGTATTCCAGGTGATGGCCTCGATTTGTCCACCGGTGGTGAATGCCATCAGTCCGATGTGTCCTCCCTGCTCCGAGGCGGTGCGCGAGAGGAACATATTGACGAAGGCAAATAGCGTGTTCAGCGTAGCCACGGGCAGCCCGAGCTTGAAGATGCGCCGGGTGTACTTCTTTTTCAGCGGAACGATAAAGGAGAAACCTCCGAGCACGGCGCTTTTCCCCCGGAGTTTGTAGACGAAGATGCCGAATACTGTAGCTTCGGAAAGCCATGTGGCAAGTGCCGCGCCCACTGTTCCCCAACCGAAGCCGAAGATGAACAGAGGTCGAGGACGATGTTCATTATCAGTCCCGTCCCGCTGATGTAGAACGGAATCTTGCTTCGTCCTGCCGCGTTGTAGATGCCCGTAAAGGCAGCGGAGAGAAAGATGAAAGGCAGTCCCGTCGACACGATGCGCAGATAAGTCACGGCGGCGTCCGTGATATGCTGTTTCAGCTCGAAGATGTTCAGGATGGGGCGGGCGAAAAGAAAGAGCAGGCCTCCCCAGCAGACGGAGATGAGCAGGGCAATCGTAATGTTGTGCGAGGCAAAGCTGCGTGCGTCCTCTTCGCTGCGTGCACCGATGGACTGGCCTACGCTGACTTCGGCGCCCACTTTATTGAGCAAGGCGATGGAGCCGGACATCCACGTCAGTATGCCTACCGCACCTACTGCAGCCATGGACTCACTGCCCAGACGCCCTACCCATGCCATGTCCGTCAGGCTGTAGGCCATCTGGATGAACGAGGTGGCCATGATGGGCATTGCCAGCGTGAAAAGCTGGCGGTTGATGGGGCCTTGTGTCAGATTCTTTGTTCCTTGCACGTTGACGGGTTTTTAGGTAAACAATGTGTTGCTCATCCCCTTTTCCGCTTTCTGCGGAGACGGTGGCGGCGTTTCTGCTTGTACTTTCGTATCTTGGCATATACCAGCCAGATGAAGAGCAGACCGAAAACGGCGAAGATGAGCAGCACGATGCCTGTGTTGAGATTGTCACCTTTCACGCGGCTCCACATCTCGAGCACTAGTTCCGTGCGGTCGCCGAAGTCGCGTATCATGGCGCAGCGTTCCACTACTCGGCGGTCAGGATATTGTACCGGGTCTATCTGCAGGCTGTCGGCTCCGGCAGGGGGCCGAAGAAGTAGCTGAGGTCGGAGTGCACGTCGAGCGTGGTATCGGTCTTGGCCTCCATGATTTCCGGTGTGGCTACGGCGCTGACGTAGCCGATGGCATCCATGTTGCGCAGTGCCACGGAAGGCTGGCAGAGGTAGTTGATGAAATAGCTTGCCGCCTTCACGTTGCGGGCGTAGCGGGGGATTACCCAGCCGTCGTACCAGATGTTGCTGCCTTCGCAGGGGACGGTGTAGTCCAGTTCCACACCCACGGCATCGGCCTCCTCGATGGCCCAGACGGCGTCGCCGCTCCAGGTGAAGTTAATCCACGCCTTGTTCTTGGTCATCATTTCCTTGCCGAAGTCGGCTTCCCAGCCGGCGATGTTGGGTTTCATCTCCTTGAGGCGTTGCTCGGCCAGGGCGATGGCCTGCGGGGAGTTGTCGTTCATCAGTTGCTCTACGGTGACGGTGCTGTCGGCCAGCTCCCGGGCGTGGGCGTAGATGATGGCGGTACCGTAGGCATCGCGGTAGCTGTCCTTCATCAGTATTTTGCCGCGGTTTTTGGAGTCCCAGAGGATGTCCCATGTGCCGGCCTCTTCGGCGGTAATAAACTTTTTGTTGAAGAGGATACCAGCGGTGCCCCACATGTAGGGCACGGCATAGTCCTCGGTCTGGCGTTCCGGTTGCGAGGTCTTGTTCAGCTCGTGGCGAATGTAGGGCGACACGTTGGGGATGTAGTCCGGCGTGTGGCCGAAGTTGCGGTCGATGGGTAGCAGGAGGTCTTTGCGAAGCATGCGTTCGATGATGTACTCCGAGGGGCATACGACGTCGAAGTCCTCGTGCCCGCGCTCAATTTTGGTGAGCATGATTTCGTTGATATCGAACACCTGGTAGATGATACGGAGGTCTTCGCCCGTCTGCTGCTTGTACCAGTCGGGAAATTCGGCAAGCACATCTTCATCGATGTAGTCCGCCCAGTTGTATATCTTCAGTACACGGCTGCGCTCTTCTGTGGAGTTTCCACAAGAAGAGAGGGATGCGATACAGCACAGTAGAATCAGTATGTTTATTATCCTTTTCATCATCTTGTTCTTGACAATTGATAACTTATAACTCATCACTCACATCAATCGTTTTTCGTCCGTTCGGCCCGCTTGTTGATTACAATCAGCAGCACCAGCACCGTCACGAAGATGATGGTGGAGAGTGGCCGCAGTTCCGGCGTCAGTCCACCTTTGCGCGCATCGGCGTAGATGTAGGTGGAGAGCGTTTCCAGCCCTTGGTTGCCGATGGTGAAGATGGTCACGGCAAAGTCGTCGATGGAGAGCGTGAAAGCAAGGATGAATCCGCTTATCATACCCGGAAATATCTCCGGAAGAATAACCTTGCGCAGTGCTTGGAACGGTGTGGCGCCCAGGTCGAGTGCCGCCTCGTAGACATTCTGGTTCATCTTTTTGAGCCGGGGCATTACGCTGAGCACCACGTAGGGCGTGCAGAAAGTGATGTGTGCCAGTACCACTGTGGTGAATCCTTGCGATATGCCGAAGCTGACGAACAGCAGGAACAGCGACACACCGGTGATAATGTCTGCATTCATCATCGGGATGGCATTGGCGAAGTTCATTACCTGCCGTGTGCGCGAGCGCAGATTGAAGATGCCGATGGCTGCAATGCTGCCCAGCGCCGTACTGGCGGTGGCGGCAAGCAGGGCAATGGCGAATGTGTTCCAGATGGCATTCATCAGCGAGTGGTGCATCCCGCCCGTAAACAAGGAGCTGTACAGCTTGGTGGAGAATCCCGTCCAGTTGCCCAGCACCTTTGCCTCCGTGAAGGAGAATATCATAATAATTAAGATGGGCGAGTAGAGCAACGCCAGCAGCAGCCACAAGTAGCCGCGGGTTAAGATTCGTGTCATCATATCACACCTCCGCTTTCATTCGATGCCCCGTCCTCCTCGTTGGTAAAGAGGATGGTGATGCCTATCAGCAGCAGCATGATGAGCGAGAGGGCGGCACCGTAGTTCCACATTCCGTTGTAAATATTCTCTTGCACCGTGGTGCCGAACAGTTTGATGTTGTTCATTGTCAGCAACTCGGCAATGGCAAAGGTAGAAACCGTAGGCATAAACACCATCACTATGCCGCTCATCACTCCCGGCATGGAGAGCGGCAGAATCACCTTGCCGAATACGCGGGTAGGAGAGGCTCCCAAGTCCTGCGCAGCCTCAATCAGATTGTGGTCCATCTTCTGAAGGGTGTTGTAAATGGGGTATATCATGAACGGCAGGAAGTTGTAGACCATACCGAACACAAGGGCACCTTCGCCCAGCGGCAGGTTCAGGAAGTCGAACAGCGCCACTGTGGCAAGCGTACGTATCAAGATATTCACCCACATGGGGAGGATGAACAGCACCACCATGGTGCGTGAGGTGTTGAATTGCTTCTGGCTCAGGATATACGCTGCCGGATAGCCCAGCAGCAGGCAGACCAGCGTGGTGATAACGGCTATTCCGATGGAGTAGACAAACGTGTTCATCGCTTCGGGGTGCATCATGAACTTGCGGAAGTTGGCCAACGTAAACGCCCCTCCGTCGTCCGTAAAGGCATAGAGCACGATGAGCAGCAGCGGTACTATGACAAATACAAGCAGAAACAGCGCGTAGGGTACCGTCCAGTTGCGCCGGCGCATGAAGAAATGGGATAACTTATTGAGCACTTCCTTCCTTATTAAGAGATTGAACAATCCGTATATTTTGAGGGGCGATGGTGATACCTACGCGGTCGCCGTCGTCCCACACGTCGTTGGTGTCGACAAAGATGTCTTCGTCCCAGTCCGTAAACACGGTCAGGTGGTAATGGTTCCCTTTGTAGAGGATGAATTTCACTTCACCCGTCAGACGGCCGTCCTCTTCGTTGTCTTCGAGGATGACGTGCTGGAAGTCTACTTCCACTTGCACGGCGCTGCCCGGCTCGATGCCCTGCACGGGGAGGCACTCGAAGTTACAGCCCAGGAAGTCTACGTGCGTCTCGTCCACCAGCTTTCCCTCGAAGGTGTTGCAGGTGCGTTCCTTCTTCATCACGTGGATGTCGAAGGGTTTCACCAGCAGGCCGACTTCGCGTCCTGCCTCGAAGGCATGGTAGTCCTGCACCATCAGCTCGTAGCCTTCGCGCGTCTGCACCAGCATTTCGTAGTGTACGCCTTTAAAGATGCAGCTGGTTACGGTCCCCGTCAGCTGTGCGGCGTCGGATACATCGAAGATGTAGATGTCTTCGGGGCGAATCACTACGTCTACCTGCATCTGCTCGCCAAATCCCGTGTCCACGCATTCAAATTCGTGTCCGCAGAAGGTGACGGCTTTATCCTTTATCATAACTCCGTTCAAGATGTTGCTTTCACCAATGAAGTCTGCTACGAAGGAGTTGATGGGTTCGTTGTAGATGTCCGTCGGCACGCCTATTTGCTGGATGCGTCCTTCGCTCATCACGACGATGGTATCGCTCAAGGTCAGTGCCTCTTCCTGGTCGTGGGTCACATATACGAAGGTGATGCCCAGCTTCTGGTGCATCTCCTTTAGCTCCATCTGCATGTCCTTGCGCATTTTTAGGTCCAGGGCGGCAAGGGGTTCGTCCAGTAGCAGCACTTCGGGTTCGTTGACGATGGCTCGGGCAATGGCTACGCGCTGTTGCTGCCCGCCGGAGAGGGAGTCTACGTCGCGGTCCTCATAGTCCGTCATGCCCACCATGCGCAGGGCTTGCTTTACCTTCTTCTCGATGGTGGCACCGGGCAGCTTCTTCAGCTTCAACCCGAAAGCAATGTTGTTGAACACGTTGAGGTGGGGGAAGAGAGCGTACTTCTGGAACACGGTGTTCACCGGACGCTTGTGCGGCGGTGTCTGCGTGATGTCCTTTCCGGCAATGGTTATCACTCCTTCCGAGGCTGTCTGAAAGCCTGCAATGAGGCGCAACAGAGTTGTCTTTCCGCAGCCGGACGGTCCCAGTATTGTTACAAACTCGCCCTTACGGACAGACAAATTCACATCATTCAGCACGGCCTTGTCTCCGAAGAATTTCGATACGTGCTCCACACCGATGATGCAATCGGACTTTTGCATAAGCGTCTTTTACTTTATCCAAACGAATTAAACAAATCTCAGAAGAAAGCTGAAATAAAATCAAAACAGTTTCTCGGGCTTTCAAAAAGCGGGTGCAAAGTTACATAATTTATCGGGATTTTTCGCCTTACTCTAAAATTCATTATTCCTATGAAGTTAAAATAATAAGTAATACCTTTGTTGGCAGTATTGATATTAAAACTTAATAACATGATGGAAAAGAAGATTGTACTCATCACCGGAGCTCCTCGGGAATAGGGGAAGGCTGCGCACGTAAATTTGCCATGAACGGTTACCGGCTTATACTCAATGGCCGTAATGTGGAGAAACTGAATGCTGTAAAGAAAGAATTGTTGGAGAAATATGGAGCCGATGTGTATCTGCTTCCTTTCGATGTCCGCGACCGGCAGGCTGCCCGTGCCGCCCTCGAATCCCTTCCGGAGGATGGAAGGCGGTAGACATACTGGTGAACAATGCCGGACTCGTCATTGGGGTGGACAAGGAACATGAAGGCAACCTGGATGAATGGGACATTGTCATCGACACTAACGTGAAAGCCTTGCTTGCCATGACCCGCCTCGTGGTTCCCGGTATGGTGGAGCGTGGCCGTGGTCATGTTATCAATATGGGGTCCATTGCCGGAGATTACGCTTATCCGGGAGGCAGTGTGTACTGTGCTTGCAAGGCTGCCGTCAAGGCCCTTTCCGACGGACTCCGCATCGACCTGGTGGATACCCCGGTACGCGTGACGAATATCAAGCCGGGGTTGGTGGAAACCAATTTCTCCGTCGTCCGTTTCCGTGGTAACCGGGAGGCGGCCGATAATGTATATAAAGGTATACGCCCGCTGACCGGCGACGATATAGCCGAAGTGGTCTATTTCGCCGCTGCCGTCCCCGAGCATATCCAGATTGCGGAAGTGCTGGTGATGCCTGCCAACCAAGCCACGGGGACAATTGTCAGCCGGAAATAGAATTTGTATAAGGATATGATAAAATGATACTATTTTATCTTCGGGGAAACGCCTACATTTGCGCACAGCTAAATGAATATAGAATCTAAACAAGAAAAGCATGAATTTCAAGAAACGAACAAATTTCCTCTTTGGAGTACTGCTGCTGACCGGCAGTTTGTTGGCTCAAAACGTATGTGTATCCACTCCGAAAACCTCTTTGGTGCTTTCGGCTCCTGAAGGCGGTACACTGAGACACTTGTATTATGGTAACAGACTTTCTGAAGCCGACTTGCAGAATATCTCTGCGGCAGAAGCGAACCATGCAGCCTATCCCGAATATGGATTGAATGCTCCCGTGGAGACGGCCCTCGCTGTGAAGCATGCCGACGGTAACATGACCCTCCAGCTCGAAGTATTGAACGTGACTACCGAAAAGGAAGGGAATGCCGTGACGACTGTCGTGGCACTGAAGGATAAGGTGTATCCCTTCTTCGTCAACGTCTGTTACCGTGCCTGGCAGGATGCCGACGTGATAGAATCCTGGACTGAAATCTCCCATCAGGAGAAGAAGCCGGTGGTGCTCAATCAGTTTGCTTCCGGCTATCTGCCCATCCGCCGTGGCGATGTATGGCTGTCCCATCTCTCCGGTTCCTGGGCCAATGAAGGGGTTTTGACGCAGGAACCTCTCACTCCGGGCATGAAGGTTATCAAGAATAAGGACGGTGTGCGCAATTCCCATACTGACCATGCCGAAGTGATGTTCTCCCTTGACGGCCGTCGCAGGAGACACGGGCAACGTGATTGGTGCAGCCTCTGTTACAGCGGCAACTACAAACTCCGCATTGAGACACACGATGATGAATACCACCATTTCTTTGCCGGAATCAACGAAGAGAACTCTACTTATTCCTTGAAGAAGGACGAGCTTTTCCGCACTCCCGAACTTGCCCTGACTTATAGTAATGAAGGCTTGAGTGGCGGCAGCCGTAACTTCCATCGCTGGGCACGCCTGCACAAACTGGCGCACGGCACTACCCCCCGCAAGATTCTTTTGAATAGTTGGGAAGGCGTGTACTTTGACATCAACCAGCAAGGTATGGACCAAATGATGGCGGACATTGCCTCCATGGGTGGCGAGTTGTTCGTGATGGACGATGGCTGGTTTGGCGACAAGTATCCCCGTAAGAACGACAGCTCATCACTCGGCGACTGGGTGGTGGACAAGAACAAGCTTCCGAACGGTATTGAAGGCTTGCTGAGTGATGCCAAGAAACATGGCGTCAAGTTTGGCATCTGGATTGAGCCGGAGATGGCGAACACTACCAGCGAACTCTACGAGAAGCATCCCGACTGGGTACTTAAAGCTTCCGAACGTGACGTTGTGTTGGGACGCGGCGGCACGCAGGTAGTGCTTGACCTTGCCAATCCTGCCGTGCAGGACTTCGTTTTCGGTGTGGTAGACAACCTGATGACCTCTTATCCTGAAATAGATTACATCAAGTGGGACGCCAATATGTCTGTCCAGAACCACGGTTCGCAATATCTGACGAAGGATAATCAGAGCCACATGTACATCGAATTCCACCGCGGCTTCGAGAAAATCTGCCAGCGCATCCGTGCCAAATATCCCGACCTTACCATCCAGGCATGTGCCAGTGGCGGCGGTCGTGCCAACTACGGAGTGCTGCCTTACTTCGACGAGTTCTGGGTAAGCGACAATACCGATGCCCTGCAACGTGTCTATATGCAGTGGGGAACTTCCTATTTCTTCCCCGCCATCGCTATGGCATCGCATATCAGTGCTGCCCCCAATCATCAGACGTTCCGCACCATCCCTCTGAAATATCGGATAGACGTTGCCATGAGTGGTCGTTTGGGTATGGAAATCCAGCCCAAAAATATGACGGAAGAAGAAAAGGCTCTTTGCAAGAATGCCATTGCCGAGTACAAGACCATTCGTCCCGTAGTACAGTTGGGAGACATTTACCGCCTGCTCTCTCCTTATGACAAGCAAGGTGTGGCTTCTCTGATGTACGTGGCTCCGGAGAAGGACAAGGCAGTCTTCTATTGGTGGAAGACGGAACATTTCTGTAACCAGCACCTGCGCGTGTGAAGATGGCAGGGCTCTGTGCCGACAAGCAATACCGGGTGCATGAACTGAACCGTATAGATAATGTTCCCTTGAACTACGAAGGAAAGAGTTTCAGTGGTGCCTACCTCATGGCAAACGGGCTGGAGATTCCCTACAACCATAAGGTGGACTATCACAAGCAGAACGACTATTCGAGCCGTGTGCTTTATCTGGAAGAGGTGAAGTGACATAAGCAAAGGTGAGGTTGGGCCGTGTAAAGGTGAACTTGAGCGGCGTAAAGGTGAGGTTTATGGGTACAGTTGGTACAGTGGGTACAGCGTCTCTTCTATCTCACACACGCATGTATATAAATAATGTACGCGTTATGAAGTAATGTACATAAGCGCATGTGTGTGAAGCAGAAGAGGCGCTGTACCCACTGTACCAATTGTACCACTGTTTGGATGTTCAACTTTTCTTTTCGTACCCTTTTGGGACTTTCAGGTAAGATGGAAACATAAAAAAAAGTCCCACAATACATTGATATTGTAGGACTTTTTTCTTTTTGTCGCCTTCTGGCTTTGTTTCTATGTGAACCGCTTGGGGCTCGAACCCAAGACCCCAACATTAAAAGTGTTGTGCTCTACCTGCTGAGCTAGCGATTCAATCCTTCATTGCTGTTAAGCGGGTGCAAAGATAGATACTTTTTTGAAATTTGCAAAATAATATCATCTTTTTGCTTATCTTTGTCCCCATCAATCCTTGATATTAATCATTATCACTGAACATTAATCATTAAATACATGGCAACAGTAGACGATAAAAAGATTATCTTTTCTATGGTTGGGCTGAATAAAACCATTCAGCAGAACAACAAGCAGGTACTGAAGAACATTTACCTCTCGTTCTTCTACGGGGCAAAAATCGGTATCATCGGTCTGAACGGTTCGGGTAAATCGACCCTGCTGAAGATTATCGCCGGATTGGATAAGTCCTATCAGGGCGAAGTGGTGTTCTCGCCGGGATATTCTGTGGGGTATCTGGCCCAGGAACCGTACCTCGACCCCACCAAGACCGTAAAGGAAATTGTAATGGAAGGCGTGCAGCCATTGTGGACGCGCTGGCAGAATACGAGGAAATCAATCAGAAGTTTGGCTTGCCCGAATATTATGAGGACCAGGACAAGATGGACAAGCTCTTCTCCCGCCAGGCCGAGTTGCAGGACATCATTGACGCGACCGATGCCTGGAACCTTGACAGCAAGCTGGAACGCGCCATGGACGCCCTCCGTTGTCCGCCCGAAGACCAGTCCGTAGAACATCTTTCCGGTGGTGAGCGCCGCCGTGTGGCCCTTTGCCGCCTATTGTTGCAGAAGCCGACGTGCTTCTTCTTGACGAGCCCACCAACACCTTGATGCCGAATCCATCGACTGGCTGGAACAACACTTGCAGCAGTACGAGGGTACGGTGATTGCCGTAACGCACGACCGTTACTTCCTCGACCACGTTGCCGGCTGGATTCTTGAGCTGGACCGTGGCGAAGGTATTCCCTGGAAAGGTAACTACTCCAGTTGGCTGGAACAGAAGACCAAGCGCATGGAGCAAGAGGAAAAGACCGCCAGCAAGCGCCGCAAGACGCTGGAACGCGAGCTGGAGTGGGTGCGCATGGCTCCCAAGGCCCGTCAGGCAAAGGGAAAGGCGCGTCTGAACTCCTACGACAAATTGCTGAACGAGGATGTGAAGGAGAAGGAAGAGAAGCTGGAAATCTTTATCCCGAACGGTCCCCGTCTGGGTAATAAGGTGATTGAAGCCAAGCATGTGGCAAAGGCGTTCGGTGACAAACTGTTGTTCGATGACCTCAACTTCATGCTTCCACCCAACGGTATCGTGGTATCATCGGCCCTAACGGTGCCGGTAAGACTACGCTTTTCCGTCTTATCATGGGACTGGAAAAGGCAGACAAAGGCGAATTCGAGGTGGGGGAGACCGTAAAGGTTGCCTACGTGGACCAGCAGCACAAGGATATCGACCCCAACAAGAGCGTATATCAGGTCATTTCCGGCGGAAACGATCTGATTCGCATGGGAGGGCGCGACATTAATGCACGCGCTATCTGTCCCGTTTCAACTTCTCCGGTGCCGACCAGGAAAAGCTCTGTGGGGTGCTTTCCGGTGGTGAACGCAACCGCTTGCATCTGGCGCTCTGCTTGAAGGAGGAAGGTAATGTGCTGTTGCTGGACGAGCCCACCAATGACATCGACGTGAATACGCTCCGTGCCCTCGAAGAAGGTTTGGAGGACTTTGCCGGATGTGCTGTGGTCATCAGTCACGACCGTTGGTTCCTTGACCGTATCTGTACGCATATCCTCGCTTTCGAAGGAGACTCCAATGTGTTCTTCTTTGAAGGTTCTTATTCAGAATATGAGGAAAATAAACAGAAACGTCTTGGGAAAGAAGAACCCACCCGTGTACGTTATAGAAAGCTCATGAATGATTGATTTCGGTGCGAATTTGAAAGTATATTCTTTTACTTGTTGACAATACGAAAGCCCTGCTGTAGAATGCAGGGCTTTTTTTGTTTAAAAATATCTCAAAAAAGCCTTTCTACCTTCAAAAAATGTAACATAAATATAACATTAATCTCGTTTTTATTAGTTATATTTGCGACTTAAAACATAAATTAATGTTTAATTAACACTATCTATTAACAAAAAACAGAATTATGAGAAAACATCTAATTCAATTCCTGTTGGTTGCAGTGTTGTCGGTATTTAGTGCCGCTGCATTTGCTCAGACTACAGTGAGAGGTCAGCTTGTTGATTCAGAAACAGGTGAACCGTTAGTGGGTGCCGCCGTCATGGTGGAAGGTACTACACAAGGATCGGTGACCGACATTGATGGCTATTTCAAGCAAAGCGTTGCTTCGAATGCGACATTACTATTCAAGTACGTGGGTTATAAAGACCAGAAGAAGAAGATTGCGCAGAAGGGCGCTTCTGTGGATTTGGGAGCTATTCAGATGGAGCCGGATGCGGTGATGCTGAAGGACGTGGTGATTACATCGTCAGTGGCAGTTGTCCGCAAAACGCCAGTAGCTCTTTCTACGGTTGATCCTGTATACATTGAAGAAAAGTTGGGAACGCAGGAATTTCCGGAGATTTTGAAAGCGACTCCGGGTGTTTATGCAACTAAAAATGGTGGTGGTTATGGTGACTCAAAAATCAATATGCGTGGATTCCAAGCTGCTAATATCGGTGTGATGGTAAACGGTGTTCCAGTTAATGATATGGAGTGGGGCGGTGTTTATTGGAGCAATTGGGCAGGTCTTTCCGACGTGACCCGTTCTATGCAAACACAACGCGGTCTTGGAGCGTCGAAGGTGTCTTCGCCGTCGGTAGGTGGTACTATCAATATCGTGACACGTACCACTGATCAAAAGAAGGGAGGAAGTGTTTCGTATGGTATAGGAAATGATGGAATGAACAACATCATGTTCAATGTTTCTTCCGGGTTGACCAAAAGTGGATGGGCATTTACACTTCTTGGCGGAAAACGTTGGGGTGATGGCTATATCCAAGGTACGGAATTCGAAGGCTATAATTGGTTTGTAAATATATCCAAGCAATTGGGCGATAACCATACATTGGCGTTGACCGGTTTCGGCGCTCCGCAGTGGCACAATCAACGCTCTCAATATGACGGACTTACAGTTGAAGGTTGGCAGCAAGTGCGTAAATACATGCCTGATGGTCAACAATATCGTTATAATCCTACTTATGGTTTTGGAAAGAATGGTGAACGTAAGGCTTCTGCAAAAAATTTCTATCATAAACCTCAGATAAGCTTGAACCACCAATGGCAAATAAACGCTAAGTCTTCATTGAGTACTGCTCTTTATGTGTCAATCGGTGAAGGTGGCGGTAATAAAGGTTTGGGACAGACTTCCACGGATTCTAATAATTGGTATGGAACCAGCAATGGCGTGTTGAATACAACTTTCCGTAATGCGGATGGTACATTTGCTTATGATAAGATTCAAGATTTGAATGAGCAAAGCGAAAACGGTTCTGTAATGGTGATGTCTAAGTCTAAGAATTCTCACCGTTGGTACGGTTTGCTGTCTACTTACACAACTAAAATAAACGAAAGTATTGATTTCTATGGCGGTATTGATTTCCGTTATTATAAAGGTATTCATACCAATGAAATTACCGACCTTTACAATGGGGAGTATTATACTGACTCTTATTATCGCGGTCGTGTGAAAGCTGCTAATAACGCTGCTGCTGCTAATCCTTCATGGCAATATGAAAAGTTGGGTGTAGGTGATGTCGTATACCGTGATTATGATGGTCATGTGATGAGTGAAGGTGTGTTCTTCCAAGCGGAATACAATAAGGATAAACTGTCGACATTTATAGCTGGTTCATTGAGTAACACCGGATATTGGCGTTATGACCGTTTCTATTATGACAAGGAACATGCGGAAAGTGAAAAATTAAACTTTTTAGGCTATACCATCAAGGGAGGTGCTAACTATAACTTGACAGAAAATCACAATGTATTCTTTAATGTGGGTTATATCAGTCGTGCTCCATTCTTCTCAGGAGGAGCATTCCTGAATAGTACCACAAGTAATGAAACGAATCCTGATGCCATTAATGAAAAAATATTCTCGGCAGAAATAGGATATGGCTTCAAAAGCCGTATTTTCAGTGCTAATTTGAATGCTTATTTCACTAAATGGTTGGATAAGACTACAACCAAGACTGGTGATTATACGACGGCAGATGGAACGGACGACCGGTTTATGCTGAATATGGCAGGCGTGAATGCCAAGCATATGGGAGTGGAACTGGATTTGAAATTCCGTCCTTTCCGTTGGTTGGATGTAACAGGCATGGTTTCTGTTGGTGATTGGAAGTGGGACAGCAATGCAACTGGATATTTTTATAATTCGGCAGGCGATCCTTTGGCAGACCTTAAAGGTACGGTAGCTTCCGGTATTGGAGCAGAAGACCATACTAAATTTACATTGAAGCAAAAGGGAATAAAAGTAGGAGGTTCAGCACAGACTACGGCTGCTTTGGGATTGAATGCGAAAGTGACTAAGGATTTGCGTGTAGGTTTGGATTACACTTATTATGCTAATCTTTATGCTGACTATCAGCTTTCGTCCAGTAATATCATTCCGGGAGAACTTAATGTAGTTGATCCTTGGAAAGTTCCTTCCGGAGGACAATTCGACTTGAATGCAAGCTATAAATTTAATATTGGCAAATGTAATGCTACTCTTTATGGTAATGTGAATAATTTATTGAACTACCATTATATTGTGGATGCTTATGATGGAGGAACTGGTACTTGGGACAGTGCATACCGTGTGTTCTATGCTTTCGGGCGTACTTATTCCTTGAGATTGAAAATAAACTTCTAAATGAAACCTAAAAAGCATAAGAGATATGAAGATAAATAAATGGTTATATATGTCTGCGGCTCTGCTGGTGCTTGCAGGTTGTGATGACGATTGGAACGAGGACAAATTGGATGGATTTAAACGTCCTGAAGTAACAGATATAAAGAAAATTGAGTACACGCTTCTGGATGCTGACTATAAGGCAATAGCCACTAATAAAACGAATAAGGCATTGGCAGAATCTCTTGGTTTATCTGATGCGTTGTCCAAACTGACTAATGATAAATATTTCACGGATGAAATTCCGGCATCCAAATTTATACCGGCTTTCTTATCTGATACTTATCCTACAGCAGATGATAAGTCGGCTATCAAAGTGACTTATAGTAAGCTGGTGGGAGAACCGGAATATCTGGCAACTATAGGAGGAGCTAAACATTACCAACTGACGTCAGATGACTATGCCAAGGTGTGGGGAGAGTCTGTAAAAGCGCCGTTTTTGTCTCCCAAAACAGAAAACCGGATTTCAAAATTGCTGGGTGAGGCAATGGAGGATGCGGCCGAAGGAGATATGGTAATGGTAGATTATGCATATTCGGAAACCGAGCCGAGCATTGGCGGAGGTGAAGAAAAGATGGTTTACCAGCAAGTATCGGAGATTACGGAAGAAGGCGGCAACTATGTGATTGTGGCTCCTGATAAGGAAGGCAATCTGATACCTTTCGGCAAGTTGCAAGATGAGTCAAAGAATTATGGCTATATGGCAGGTGAAGCAGTCACCGTGACAAATGGATTTATTACCAGTGATGTAACGGATTATGTGATTGCAGTTGCACCTTCGAGCGTAGGATATACCTTGCAGCGTCCTGATGGAAAATTCATTTATCAGCAGGGTACCTATAATAGTTTCAATCTGGGTGCTACGATTCCTGATAATGCTTTTGCCGATTGGGTGTTCCAGCCTATTCAAGACGGAATGTTTACGTTGGTTAACGACAAAAACAAGAAGACCGTGAAGTTGAACTTCTATGAAAAAGGAGGAACTTACTCTTACGGTTGCTATCCTGGTACATCTTTTGGAGAGTATTTGAATGCTTCAATGAAAGTGAATGACGGAGACTTCAAAGCGCAGAACATAGCGTTGGAGGAGGTTTCGTATGTATGGAAGTATGATGCCGGATACGGCTATTGGAAGGCAGGAGCTTATGCCAATAATAAGAATAATCCGACTGAAAGCTGGTTGGTGTCTCCCGAAATAGATTTGTCTAAAGCAACAAAGCCGGTGCTTTCTTTTGATAATATTCTTAATCACTTGAAGGGCCATGAGCGCGCAGGATATGTTGAAGCTTATATATTGGCTGATTATACAGATGACGTGCAGACTGCTGCCAAGACTCTTGTAGAGGGAATCACTTGGGGAAGTGGGTCAAGCTGGACTGCTGTGAATTCGGGTGATATAGATCTTTCTGCCTATGCAGGAAAGAAAGTCCGTCTGGCCTTTATGTATAAGAGTACTACGGAATGTGCTCCTACGTTTGAAGTATATAACATTGCAGTAAAAGAACCTGTAAACGGTTATTATGCTGATGTGAAAATCTTTAAGCAAATTCCTGAATCAGAAGCAGCTATGTCAGTTTCTGCATACGGTATGGCTTCTACTCGCTCAGCCGATGGTTGCAACCGTACGGCTTTGTATGCTTATGACGGTTCAGGTTGGAACAAACACGCATTGAATGGCATTACACTTGATGTAATGCAACCGGAGGCATACTCCTCATTAGGTGTGGGTTATTTGACATCGGCTTCAACTGTGCTCCCTGTCTACTTGAAAAACGCATATCCTTATGCACAAGAGGAAGATGTGATAGCTGTGGCTTATTATGCTTCTGCCGAAAATGCTGTGGCTGCCAAGGAATTGATTTACAATGGAGCCGAATGGATTATGACACAAAAGGCCATTAGCTTTGTCGATCAGTTTGTGAAGTCCAATGGAGCTTGGGTTTACGACCCGAGTGTAGTTCTGGAGTTACCGGTAGGAAAGAACCAGCCAGTGTCATCAGTTTATTATCAGGCTATGACTGATTGGGTATGGGAGAATGTGGATGTTCCCAACGGCATGGTGAAAGGACAAGGATATGTGACAACCTATGGAAATAATGAGTATTATACCGGTGCTTCGGCTTACCAGGGCAATGCTGATTGGCGTCCGAGTGCTGCCAAGAACCAATATCCCGCAGAGTATGAGTCAATGGCAGATGCTGATATTGTGGCTTTGCTTCAGAAACGCTTTGTTGAAGTAATGGGAGAGGTTCTTGCCTCTTTGAATCCGGATGCAAAAATGGTGGACGGTGTCGATGTATTCTATACCATAAACTTTGGTGTGTATACGGGTACTGCTGAGAATTGGACGGTAGTTTATAAACTTGTTGCTGATGGCAAGTTTGAATACGTGGAAGGTTCTTTGGCAAAAAGATGATAATAGAGTGAGTATATAATTAGTGAGGGCGGTTTTCTTACAAAGATTTTGTATTTTGTAAAGTGAGCCGTCCTTATTGTCTGATAGAAAAATGATTATGATGAATAAAAAATATGCAATTTGTCTTTTAGGATTGCTCATATCCGTTTGTTTTGCGGCATGTGACAATGAGGGAGATTCGCTGGTAAAAGCGAATGGGTATATTGAAAATACCGAAAATGGCACTTCCACAGCCATACTGAAAGGATATGAAAATCCTAATATAGAGTTCAGTGTGCTTAAACCTTCAGGCTTTGATTCCCCTTTCTATATTAACGAGAAATCTTTTATAGGAGATTCTTATAGTTTTATCGAAGCTTCCGAAAGCAGGCTGGATGCCATGACTACGGTTCCCGTCAATGAAAATTGGGCAGAAACAGCGCTTGTAACTTTGGGAAATACTTATTGGGTGCGTTATGAAAAACCGGACTTTTATCATTACCTGAAATTGCGTGTAGCCTATATTATGGGTAATGAAATAGGGGTAGAATATCTAATAATCGATACAAAAAGCGAAGGCCCTAACCCTAATTCAAATTTCCGTTATCAATCCAAGTATCCGTCTGCGATGAATATGGAAACTCCCGCTTTGAATGAAAGCAATCAGTATGTGGCATACAACGTGACTTTTAACAATAGCCAGCGTGTGAATTTTGCTTTGGAGTATGTGGCTGAGAAGAAGCATTCGGCATGGGTGGCATTCAGTTTCGACCAGTGGACAAGTCAGGACAATGTATCCAGAAAGAATGAGTGGGAGCAGGACGACCCTAATATTGACAATTCTGTGGAAGTGACCGAAAGCATGCACAAAAGTGACGGGTACGACAAAGGACATCTTGTGGCGAGTGAAGACCGGGTATATTGCAGAGATGCTAACCGGCAGACTTTCTATTATGCTAACATTTCTCCGCAAATAGGAGTGTTCAATCAAAAATACTGGGCTGCATTGGAGAAACAAGTGCAGACATGGGGACGTTCTACTCAGCAGTCTGTCTACGACAAGGTCTATGTGACCAAAGGCGGTACGATAAATAAATTGCTGACCAACTTCACCGGTACACTGAAAGCCAATGACCAACTTTATCCTACAACAGATGCTGATGGAAAAACTGTGAGAGGTCTGATTGTACCTGCTTATTATTATATGGCTATTTTATCTGAAAAAAATGGAGTGTATAAAACGATTGGCTTTTATGTGCCTCATGCAGAAACGTTGCCACAGAAACCTACAGCCGACGACTTCCTGGTATATGCCGTAAGCATCGACAAGCTGGAGCAAGAAACCGGTATCGACTTCTTCTGTAACCTGCCTAATGAGATAGAGAAGACTGTAGAAGCTACTTATAGTGCTGACGATTGGGCTTGGTAAAAGCTTCAGAAACTATAAGGAGAGTCTCCCCTTTTAGTATGACGGGCATGTCATGATTTAGGTAGCTTTCTTAAAAGCTGTTTTCGTTTTGATGGAAACTGACTTCTTATCCGTATCTTTGCATATTGATTAAAAAAAGAGATATTCATGGAACTTTCGGATATACTTCATAATTTGAAGATACAAGAACTTACTCCGATGCAGGAGGCTGCTAAGGAAGCCTATCAATCAGCCCAAGATTTAGTGCTTCTTTCGCCTACCGGTTCGGGTAAGACACTGGCTTTTCTCCTTCCGCTGGTACAGACCTTGAAAGCGGATATACAAGGTGTGCAGGCTCTTGTACTAGTACCTTCACGCGAATTGGCTTTGCAGATAGAAACTGTGTTCAAGTCTATGGGAACTCCTTTCAAGGCTATGAGCTGCTATGGCGGACGCCCTGCTATGGAAGAACACCGGACAATGAAAGGCATTCATCCCGCCGTCATTATCGGTACTCCGGGACGTATGAGCGACCATTTGAGGAAAGAGAATTTCAATGCCGCCACTGTCGTCACTCTGGTGATAGATGAATTCGACAAGTGTCTTGAGTTCGGCTTCCATGATGAGATGGCGGAGGTTATCGGACAGCTTCCCTCACTGAAAAAACGTGTGCTTCTCTCGGCCACCGATGCAGAGGAAATACCGCAATTTGCCGGATTAGGAGGTGATTCCCCGTCTTCCGGCTCCCGGCTCATGAAGCTTGATTTTCTTGCTCCGGAAGCCCTTGCTCCGCGTCTGCGGCTGCATAAGGTCGTTTCTCCGGAGAAGGACAAACTGGAAACCCTCTATAACCTGCTTTGTACCCTCGGCTATCATTCCACTTTGGTATTCTGCAATTATCGTGAAAGCGTGGAGCGTGTTGCCGGGTACCTGCAAGCCAGGAAGTTCCCTTGCGACATGTTCCATGGCGGTATGGAGCAGCCCGACCGCGAACGTGCGCTTTACAAGTTCCGCAATGGCAGTTGCGCCGTACTGATATCTACAGACCTTGCCGCCCGCGGACTGGATATTCCGGGTATTGAGAATGTGGTGCATTACCATCCTCCCGTAAACGAGGAAGCCTATACACACCGTAATGGACGTACTGCCCGCTGGGAGGCATCGGGAAATGCATATCTTGTTCTGCATGTCGAGGAGCGGGTACCCGAGTACATTTCTGAAGACATCGAAACGTACGAGTTTCCGGAGACGCTTCCCAAACCGGCCAAGCCCGATGGGCTACCTTATATATAGGTAAAGGGAAAAAGGATAAGTTGAACAAGATAGATATTGTCGGCTTCTTGTATAAAAAAGGAGGAATGGCGCGTGAAGATGTCGGGCAGGTGGATGTAAAGGAACACTATGCCTTTGTAGCCGTGCGCCGCAGTAAAATGAAACAATTGTTGACGCTGGTACGCGGTGAAAAAATCAAGGGAATGAAAACTGTTATCGAGGAAGCAAAGTGATTTATCTTATAAATATTCATTTTATTTGCGCTTATTCTTTTGAATATGAAGTAATGAAACCGCCTTGCTTTTAGTTTCTCTAAAAGTATTATCCTTGATAAGTAAAGATAACAAAATGGTGCATATATCTTGTATAAACCATTAAAAAGTAAGCTAAATGCGGCTTAAAAATAGAATTTCATCAGGAAAGGTTTGTTTTGAAGAAATATTTCCGTAATTTCGCAAAGTCGAAAGACATTAATGAACGAAATTGTATAACCAAAACAAACTTCAAATGAAAAAGCATAATTTCAATGCAGGACCTTCTATCCTTCCTCGTGAGGTGATTGAGAATACGGCACAAGCTATTCTTGATTTCAATGGCTCAGGCCTCTCACTGATGGAAATCAGCCACCGTGCCAAAGACTTCCAACCCGTTGTGGACGAAGCTGTGGCATTATTCAAAGAATTGCTCAATATCCCCGAAGGATATTCGGTACTGTTCTTGGGCGGTGGTGCCAGTTTGGAATTCTGCATGGTACCTTCAACTTCCTTGAAAAGAAAGCTGCTTACCTGAATACGGGTGTATGGCCAAGAAAGCCATGAAAGAAGCTAAGGCATTCGGTAAAGTAGTTGAAGTCGCTTCTTCCGCTGAATCTACTTATACCTATATTCCGAAGGACTATACAGTGCCTGCTGATGCAGACTATTTCCACATCACTACCAACAATACAATCTACGGTACGGAACTGAAAGAGGATTTGGACGTAAACGTTCCGATGGTGGCCGATATGTCTTCTGATATTTTCTCCCGTCCTATCGACGTGTCCAAATATATCTGTATCTATGGTGGTGCGCAGAAGAATCTGGCTCCTTCCGGTGTTACATTCGTCATCGTGAAGAATGACGCTCTGGGTAAGGTATCCCGCTATATTCCGACCATGCTGAACTATCAGACGCATGTGGACAGCGGCTCTATGTTCAATACTCCTCCCGTTGTCCCCATCTATGCAGCCCTGCAGACATTGCGCTGGATTAAGGCAGAGGGTGGCGTGAAGGAAATGGAACGCCGTGCCATCGAAAAGGCCGATATGCTGTATGCCGAAATTGACCGTAACAAAATGTTTGTAGGTACGGCTGCCAAAGAAGACCGTTCACGCATGAACATCTGCTTTGTGATGGCTCCCGAATACAAGGAATTGGAAGCTGACTTCTTGAAGTTCGCTACCGAAAGAGGTATGGTAGGTATCAAGGGACACCGTTCTGTAGGTGGATTCCGTGCATCCTGCTACAATGCCATGCCGAAGGAAAGTGTGCAGGCTTTGATTGACTGCATGCAGGAATTTGAGAAACTTCATTAATAATATTGTTTTTCACCACAGATTACACAGATTTGCACAGATTGTTTTTATGATTAAACTCTGTGATAATCTGTGTCATCTGTGGTGAGTCTTTTTAATATCATGAAATTATGAAAGTATTAGTTGCAACAGACAAACCGTTTGCCAAAGTGGCAGTAGACGGTATCCGTAGAGAAATAGAAGCAGCAGGTTACGAACTCGTGCTGCTGGAGAAATATGGCGAAAAAGCCAAGCTGCTGGAGGCTGTGAAAGATGCCAACGCTATCATTATCCGCAGTGACATCATTGATGCTGAAGTGCTGGATGCCGCCAAGGAACTGAAGATTGTGGTGCGTGCCGGTGCCGGTTATGACAATGTGGACCTGGAAGCAGCTACTGCCCACAATGTATGTGTAATGAATACTCCGGGACAGAACTCCAATGCTGTGGCCGAGTTGGCTTTCGGCTTGATGGTGATGGCTGTCCGTAATATGTATAACGGTACTTCCGGTACGGAACTGATGGGCAAGAAACTGGGTATCCACGCTTATGGTAACGTGGGTCGCAACGTAGCCCGTATTGCCAAAGGCTTCGGTATGGAGATTTATGCGTTCGACGCTTTCTGCCCGAAAGAAGTAATCGAGAAGGATGGAGTGAAGGCTGTGGGTTCTGCCGAAGAGCTTTACTCTACTTGCGATGTCGTTTCCCTGCATATTCCTGCAACTGCCGAAACGAAGAATTCCATCAATTATGCATTGGTGAACAAGATGCCGAAAGGCGCACTGCTGGTGAACACAGCCCGTAAGGAAGTCATCAATGAAGCCGAGCTTATCCAGCTGATGGAAGAGCGCACCGACTTGAAATACATGACCGACATTATGCCTGCTGCCAATGAAACATTTGCAGCCAAGTTTGCCGGACGTTATTTTTCTACACCGAAAAAGATGGGGGCCCAGACTGCCGAAGCCAATATCAACGCAGGTATTGCCGCTGCTAAGCAGATTGTAGGCTTCCTGAAAGACGGTTGCGAGAAGTTCCGCGTAAACAGGAAATGAGATGAATAGTAAGACTACCTATAAATGTTCAGTTCTTTATTTAGCAATAGGTGCTGGTATATTTCCATTAAGTAGTATATTCAGAAATGAATTGTCAGATTTCGCCCTCGGCTTTTGCGAGGGCGTATCTGTTGTACTGATATTAAGTAGTGCTATTTATCTGATAAGATATTTTGTGAAAAAGAAACCTCAATAATCCATATAAAACACTCTCTTATGGCTATAATTAAACCCTTTAAAGGGATTCGCCCCCCTCAGGATTTGGTGGAACAAGTAGCGTCCCGTCCTTACGACGTATTGAATTCTGCAGAAGCACGTGCAGAAGCGGAAGGTAATGAGAAGTCCCTATATCATATCATCAAGCCGGAAATAGATTTTCCCGTCGGTACGGATGAACATGACGAACGTGTTTATCGGAAAGCTGCAGAGAACTTTCGTATGTTCCAAGAGAAAGGCTGGCTGGTGCAGGATGATAAAGAAAACTATTACGTCTATGCCCAGACCATGAACGGCAAGACACAGTACGGTCTTGTTGTCGGTGCCTATGTTCCCGATTATATGAACGGTGTTATCAAGAAGCACGAGTTGACTCGTCGTGACAAAGAAGAGGACCGTATGAAACATGTCCGTGTGAACAATGCCAATATTGAACCCGTGTTCTTTGCCTATCCCGATAATGCTGCGCTGGATGCCATCATTTCCCGTTATACAGCCGGGAAACCGGTATACGACTTTATCGCTCCGGGTGACGGTTTCGGTCATACCTTCTGGATTATAGACAAGCAGGAGGACATTGATGCCATAACCCAGGAGTTTGCCAAGATGCCCGCCCTCTACATTGCCGATGGGCATCATCGCAGCGCCGCTGCCGCTTTGGTGGGTGCGGAGAAAGCCAAGCAAAATCCCAATCACCGTGGTGACGAAGAGTATAACTACTTCATGGCTGTGTGCTTCCCTGCCAACCAGTTGACTATTATTGACTATAACCGGGTGGTGAAGGACTTGAACGGCATGACTCCCGAAGAGTTTCTGGCTGCTGTGGGCAAGAATTTCATCGTGGAGGAGAAAGGTGAGGACATCTATAAGCCGTCCGAACTGCATAACTTCTCCCTCTATTTGAACGGAAAGTGGTACAGCCTTACTGCCAAACCGGGTACTTATAATGATAACGACCCCATTGGAGTACTGGATGTAACCATCTCCTCCAATCTGATACTGGATGAAGTGCTCGGCATCAAAGACCTTCGTTCCGACAAGCGTATCGACTTTGTAGGCGGTATCCGTGGTCTGGGAGAGTTGAAGAAGCGGGTGGACAGTGGTGAGATGAAAGTGGCATTGGCCCTCTATCCCGTTTCCATGAAGCAGCTGATGGACATCGCCGATACGGGCAACATCATGCCTCCCAAGACAACTTGGTTTGAGCCGAAGTTGCGTTCGGGACTGGTGATTCATAAACTGGACTAAATGAATTGATATACTGAAACGGGATGTCTTCCACTAAAAGACATCCCCGTTTTTCGTTCAGAACTCTGGAAGCTTAGGAGTGTGATGTTTGAAATACAGTTTTCTCATCCACCGGTCAAACAGGATGAAAAGCGGAATGGTCAGAATCAGTAGGAGATAAAAGCAAGGAATCTGGATACTTTCTGACTGTGGGAGGGTGGTGGGCGTAAAGGCTTCCCGGATGCTGTCTCCGAAGTACAGAACCAATCCTGTCCCACTGACACCTATCAAGAAGATAGCAGCGGCAATAGTTGCAAGCAGAATTCTTCTTTCTGATTTCTTCTCGCGCAGACGTATGGCTTCTTCTACCTTCTGCATGGTGCGGTAGGTAAAATTGGACGGCAGGCGGAAGTAGTCTGTTCTCTTACCGCCTTTTTCAATCCTCTATCTTTTAGTTCTTCGTTCATACTTTTTCTTGTTTCATCAACACATAAATCTTTTTACGTATACGGTGTAGCTTCACTTTTGCGTTGCTTTCCGTCAGTCCCAGGATGAGAGCGACCTCATTCAATGTTTTTTCTTCATAATAGAACAGGCTTATCAGTGCCTGTTCCTCGGAATCGAGTTGCTCCATGGCTCTGTTCAATTTGGCAATTTGCTCTTCCCCTTCATCATTTAAGGCTTCATCTACTTGTGTATCGGATATGTTGGCAAGCAGTGCATCATCCATGACAAAGGTATCAAATTTCTTTTTCCGTGCACTCGAGATGGCCGTATTATATGCAATCGAATAAATCCACGTCGAAAAAGAACTGGTGCCCTTGAAAGACGAGAGATGCTGGAAGGCTTTCAGGAAGACATCCTGGGTCAGTTCTTCGGCATCTTCCTGGTTGGAGACGATACGGGCCACCAGGATGAATACCTGCTGGCCGTATGTGTTGAGAAAATGCTCGTAAAGAGCAGTCTCTCCCCTCAAGATGCGCTGGATGATATGTCTCTCGTCGTCTTTCATTTTGTCTGTTAGACGCAAGTTTGTTTGGTTGGTTACAGATTTTCGGAAGAAAAATATTTTTCCGGAAAAGTGTAACCTCATGTAAACTGCCGCGTCTAAAGGGTACAAAGAAACGAAATTACTAATTTAAATTGAAACGAATATGATGGATTTTATTATGGTGCCTGCGGTGATGACAATCATTACTTTAGGAGTTTACAAATTGTTTGAGCTGTTTGTTTGTAAGAAGGAAAGAATCATGCTGATTGAGAAGATGGACGAGCGGGGACTACTCCCTCAGATGGATACGCCTAAATTACGTGGAAGTAGCTTTTCGTTCTCTGCCCTGAAAATAGGATGTCTGTTGGCTGGTATGGGACTTGGGTTATTGCTGGGTTATCTTATCTGCTATGCGACGATTCCCAATTACTTTACTGCGGACAGAGACTGGATGTATAGGGAGACTGTTTCCCTTATTTATGGGGCTTGTGTGCTGGGTGTTGGTGGAATCGGACTGATAGTGGCTTTTATTACAGAACTAAAACTGAACAAGAAGTAAGGTTATTATGTAGAAAATGCCGACCTTTGCTGAAAAATTAAGAGTATGCAATGAAGGTATTGATTCTTAACGGTAGTCCTCGTCGTCATGGCAACATGTCGAAAATGTTGGAGCTGATGAAGCAGGAACTTGAAGGCTGCGGAGTTGGAACAGTTTATATAGACGTTCCACAGTTGCAGGTACATCCCTGCATCGGTTGCATGAAGTGTCGCAGTTCATTGAAGTGTTGTCTGCCCGAGGATGGGGCACAGAGAGTGTTGCAGTCTATGAAAGAAGCCGATGCAGTGATAATCGGTGCCCCTTGCTATTGGGGAAACATGCCGGGAGAAGTGAAAGTGCTTTTCGACCGTATGGTTTACGGTATGATGGGGGAGAACTCTTGGGGGATGCCCCTTCCGCTTCATAAGGGCAAGAAAGCGATTGTGGTAAGCACTTGTACTACCCCTTATCCTTTCAATATTCTCTATAATCAGACGCACGGTGTGGTGAGAGCTTTCAGGGAGATTCTGAAATGGAGTGGTTTCAAGATTGTGAAAACCATTGAGAGGGGAGGTACTAAGAAGCATCCTGAGCTGACGGAAAAGGATATGCGGAACTGCAAGAAAGCAGTGCACAAATTATTGTAAAGTATTGAAAAAGTCAATATGGGTAGAAAAGAAGAATATAAATTGCAGAACGAACAGTTTCTGGAGCAGTTGCGTACGGCAGAAGGAATCAAGGAATTGCCTTGCGGCATACTTTATCGGGTATTGGAGGAAGGCAGAGACGGTCTGACGCCACGTCTCAACAGTGTAGTATCTGTGCATTATAAAGGCACTCTTATCAATGGGCGTGAGTTCGATAATTCGTGGAAACGGAATTGTCCGGAGGCTTTTCGTCTGAATGAAGTGATTGAGGGCTGGCAGATTGCTTGCTACGAATGCATCCCGGAAGTCGTTGGATTGTATATATCCCTTACACCATGGGATACGGTACACGTACCAGTGGACCCATTCCGGCGTATTCCACACTGATATTTGAAGTGGAATTACTAAATATCTCGTGACACTGCTGAACAATTTGCTTTTTTATCTTGTTCTCATATAAGAATTTAGAAAAACTCAATAGGTATGAATATAGATAAGAAAGCAGGGCATATTGACCCGAAAGTAGCATTGTCCCAGGCAGAACATGAAAAGGGAACAGTACCCGGACAACAGATTGGCCTTTACGGTAATGCAGACAAGAGAGATGTTCGTCAGGTCGTAAAGATTCTGAATCCTGACAAAAACAGTATGGAGAGCAGAGGTTAACCCTCTGCTTTTTTTATTACATGCCTCTTTCTTCGTCGAGTCCAGATGATTTGTTGGAGGGTTTTGTATCTTTGTACCCGGAAATGAAACTCTTAAAAACAAAAGCAGGATGCTACGGAAAGGAGACCTCACTCAAGGAGGCATAACCGGTACTTTATTGCATTTTACCCTACCCATGCTGGTAGGGTCTTTTTTGCAGCAATGCTACAACATTGCAGATACGCTCATTGTAGGCCAATGCATTGGTGCAGGGGCGTTGGCGGCGGTCGGTTCGGCATACACACTGATGGTTTTCCTTATATCCGTTTTGCTGGGACTGGCGATGGGCAGTGGCACTGTGTTCTCTTTACATTATGGTGCCGGAAACCATGTAGCACTGCGTCGTAGCATATTCAGTTCGTTTGTACTGATAGGTATCGTGACACTGATACTGAATGTAGCCGTTTTTATCTGGCTCGATCCTATTCTCCGGCTGTTGCAGGTTCCGCAAGACATATACGGCATGATGCGCAGCTACTTGTGGATAATCTTCTGCGGTATAGTTTTCACCTTTATCTATAACTTCTACGCATCTCTGCTGCGTGCAGTAGGGGATTCTGTCACTCCGCTTTGGTTTCTGGCAGTTTCTGTCGTTCTGAATATAGCGCTCGACTTGTTTTTTATCCTACAACTGGATTGGGGGATTCAGGGTGCGGCTGCGGCCACTGTCCTCGCTCAAGGAGTAGCTGCTCTGGGCATCATCATTTATACTTACAGAAGGCGTCCGGAACTGCGATGGCATCATGAAGACATGTGTTTTGACCGTACTTGCTTGAAGGAAATAGCTTCCTTCTCTACACTGACTTGCATCCAACAGTCGGTGATGAATCTGGGAATCCTGATGGTACAGGGGCTTGTCAACAGCTTTGGAACAGCGGTAATGGCAGCTTTTGCGGCAGCAGTGAAGATAGACTCTTTCGCCTATATGCCCGTGCAGGAATTTGGGAACGCCTTTTCCACCTTTATTGCACAGAACTTCGGGGCCGGACGTTACGACCGTATCCACCGGGGTGTTCGCAGTGCGTTTGTCACAGCGGTTGTTTTCTCACTCCTCGTGTCCGTGCTGGTTTTCGTGTTTGCCGAGCCACTGATGCTTATCTTTGTCCGTCCGGACGAGACGGAGATTATTGCGGTGGGAATGGCGTACCTACGCATCGAAGGTGCTTTCTACTGTGGCATCGGCATCTTGTTTTTGCTGTACGGATACTACCGGGCCATCCGTATGCCGGGCATGTCTGTTGTGCTGACTGTGCTGTCGCTGGGTACCCGTGTCGTTCTTTCCTACTGGCTGGCCTCGATGCCCGAGGTTGGGGTGACGGGCATCTGGTGGTCCATCCCCATCGGCTGGCTGATTGCCGACGTAGTCGGTATCTGGTGCTATCGGTATGTTAAAGGAGTTAGAGGGAGTTAAAAGAAAATCCGGCAAATTTGCTCCACTGTCCTTCGGATATTTTCTTGAGCAAATTCAGGCTGCATGGCCTGCTCCAAAGAGACGGGAGAGGGGGTAATGGAGAATACGCCCCGGAATCCGGCTGCATTCAGTATCCCGGCATCCTCTATCGCTCCTGCCAGCAGGATGACGGGAATATGTTGCCTCCTTGCTTCCTGCAAGATGCCCGAAGGTACTTTCCCCATAAGAGTCTGCCGGTCCGATTTCCCTTCTCCGGTGATGAGGAGGTCGGCATCCTTAATCTTTTCTGCAAAGTCCAGAGTTTCCAAAAGAAGCTCTATGCCGGGTTGCAACTGTGCATCCAGAAATGCGTGGAGACCGCCCCCCATACCGCCTGCCGCACCGGCACCGGGATGCAAGGATACGTCTTTGCCGGTAGTGCGGAATATGACGTCCGAAAGATGCTGCATAGCAACATCCAGTTCCTTCACCATATCCGCGTCTGCTCCTTTTTGGGGAGCGAATACGTGGGCTGCTCCATTGGGACCGAAGAAAGGATTGCGTACATCACACGCCGCCGTGAAACATGCCTTTTTCAGTGCGGGATGGCAGAAGAGCTGTCTATGGAGCTGATTTCCGATAGAAGGGCACCGCATAGGGCGATGCCTTTTTCCATGCTTCCCACTTCGTGTCCTTCTTTATCGAAGAAACGGAATCCCAATGCTTGCAGCATTCCCAGACCGGCATCGTTCGTGGCGCTCCCTCCAAGTCCGATGACGAAACGGAGGCATCTCCGTTCCAAGGCATCGCGTATCAGTTCGCCCGTTCCGAAGGTGGTGGTTTTCATCGGATTCCTTTTGTCGGCAGGAACCAGTGGCAGTCCGCTGATGGCAGCCATTTCTACGAATGCGGTATTGCCGTCTCCGGAGATGCCGTAACTGGCATCGCACGGTTGCATCAACGGGTCGTGGGCACGGACGGTGATACGTTTTCCGTTACTGGCTGCAAGCAGGACGTCGAGCATGCCTTCTCCACCGTCGGCCACGGGGAGCACGATGGTCCGGCATTCGGGACATGCGGCATGTACCCCTTGGGCGGCAGCTTCTCCGGCTTCTGCGAGGTGAGGCATCCTTTGAAGGAATCGATGGCAATCACTATCTTTTTCATGAATCTGCTTTAATCTTTTCGGTTCGGTGTGTTTCATTGATTTTCTTGATAAATCTGGCTGGATTCCCGGCTACCACAGTCATAGGAGGAACGTCTTTGGTCACTACACTGCCCGCCCCGATAATTGCGCCGTAGCCAATACGTACTCCGGGAAGGACGGTCGAATTGATTCCTATCCATACCTTATCCTCAATGGTAATCGGACGGCCATAGGTAGCGCTGCGATTCTCCGGATCGGGGTCGTGGTTGATTGTAATCAGATTGACTTTCGGTCCGATAAATACCTCATCGCCAATCGTTATGCCGCCGCGACCGAAGAAAGTGCAGCATTGCTGGATGAAGCACCCTTTTCCGATGGTGATAGGCTTACCGTAGTCGATGTAGAGTGGCGGCAGCACCGTTGTACTTTCTTCAAGCGGTTTACCGAGAATCTTGTCCATATATCCGTGTACCTCTTCGGGGGTGCGGTAACCCGTATTCATTTCTGTGGCAACCTTGATGGTAGCGAAAATGTCCTCAATTAATGCATTGTAGCCCGGCTCGTTGGGTGAAACCATCTCTCCCGATAAATCTTTTTCAAAAATACTTTTCATAATCGTTTGATTTAAATTGTTGTACACTCTAATCATTTTTCGGGTACAAATGTAAGGAGGCTATGCTACAATGGCTTTGTTGTACGGTTCAATATGCTTTGCCGTGCAGTCCACGGATAGAAAAAGTTCCGCAATCTATGTGAGACTCACTTCCTGCTGTATGTCTTCTGTCGGAGGAATACCGTAGGTGGTTTTATAAGCTTTCGAGAAATGGGAGAGGTTCTTGAAGCCTACTTCAAAACAGATTTCCGATACTTTGCGCCCTCCTTTCCGTATCAGCTCACGGGCGGCTTCGAGACGGCGCTGTATCAGCCATTCCCGTGGGGAGAGTGTGCTGCATTTTTTGAAATCGCGTTTGAACGTGGATAGCTGCGGCCGGTATAATTGGCCATTTCTTCCATGGATATGTCGTTCATGTAATTGTGTTCCAGAAAGTCCAATATGTCTATTTTCCACGGGTCTGCAAAATCAAAAACGGAAGCATACAGGTTTTTACTCGTATTGAGCAACACGTATATCCCCTCCATCCTTTTCAGTTGCAGCAACTCCTCAGTCGGTGGATGCTCGAATCGAAATAGGGTGTCATGGATTCGAACAGACTTACAATGTCGGGGCGGTTGGAAGGTAGCTTGTACAAGCTTATTTTATCTCGTTTGGCATCTTTAGGCAGGATGTCCCGGTTCAGCCTGCTGTAAAAGTCACGCAGGAACTTGGGAGTGAACATCAAGAAAATGGCTTTGAACTGCTCTCCATTCCAGGCTTGTTTGGTCATTTGCACACTAAAGTCCTTACGGATAAAGGCACAGTCTCCTTTATGCAGCCGAGTGATTTTGCCTCTTTCATCGATAACCATTTCACCGGAGTACATATATACTAACACGTGCGAATGATTCCGGTGCGTGCAGCTTCTCCCTCCCTCGAAATACATTGCCAGGAAGAGGTCCGAATAGTGCAATGTCTTGATTCCGTCTGTCATTTTTTCTGTTTGATTATAAATCTGATTCTTCGTACAAAGATAACTCTTTTCGGCAGAAATCAGCTTGCTTATTTCTGCTGCTTTTGATTTTGCATTATCTTTAGATAAGATAAGCTGCACTTCAACATAACTTTTTCATGCAAGCATGAAAGTTCTCTCTTCAGTTTGCATTATCTTTAGATAAGATAAGCTGCACCTCAACATAACTTTTTCATGCAAGCATGAAAGTTCTGTCTTCGGTTTGCATTATCTTTGCAGCATGAGCGAAGATACGTATAAAACCATCGTTGCCCTTTCCGAGGCATTTACACTGAAAAGCGCAGCAAGTTCATTGCTATTGCCCTGCCGGTGCGTACAGTAGAGGAGGTGAAGGCGCATCTGGAAACTTACCAGAAGAAATACTACGACGCCCGCCACGTGTGCTATGCCTACATGCTGGGCCATGAGCGGAAGGACTTCCGTGCCAACGACAACGGGGAGCCTTCGGGCACGGCAGGCAAGCCGATTCTGGGACAAATCAATTCCAACGAACTGACGGATATTCTCGTCATCGTAGTGCGCTACTTCGGCGGTATCAAGTTGGGTACGAGTGGACTGATTGTAGCTTATAAGGCTGCTGCCGCCGAAGCCATTGCCGCTGCCACCATCATTGAAAAGACGGTAGATGAGGCGGTGACTTTCCTCTTCGAATACCCCTTCATGAACGATGTGATGCGGGTGGTGAAGGAGGAGGAGCCGGAAATTCTGGAACAGTCGTATGATATGGACTGCCGTATGACGCTCCGCATCCGTCAGTCCATGATGCCGAAGTTGCGGGCACGGTTGGAGAAAGTAGAAACATTAAGGTTTGAATAATACAACAAATGGGATAAGAGCCCCTTTTAATAGGGAAGTTGTTCGTTTCCTTTAACGGAACAAGTTGTTTTCCTATGAGGAACAGACTGTTTTCTTTGCGGAAACGGCATCACTCCTTATGAAAGGCTGACTCCCTCCTTTAAACAAAAGAAAGTTTATGGCATTTAGTGCAACAAAAAGAGAACTGGGTGAGCTCTACACCTTCTTTCGCCTGCTGGCGGATGGAGCCGTGTCATTGGGCACACCGAAAGCTGAAAAAGACGAAACCCTGCGCTGGCCCGTTGCCTTGATACAGAGGGAAGAGCATGACGGTACGCGCCGTTACTATATCGAAGCGCAGGAAGTGCGCATTGTCAGCGGAACTACCGGGAAGGACGGTTCGTTTGTTCCGGGCGAGAAGGAGGAACTGCGTTTCCCCCGCGAAGACTTTGGTGATGCGGCAGAGTTGATTCTGCATCAGTTGAAGAACGTTTCGGGCGAGGAAGTGGAAGTGACTGAAGGCTTGGAAGCTTTCCTGGATGCTGTCAATATCTTCGACCTGGAAGCAAAGACGGAGGACCGTACCGATTTCTCCGTAGCTTTCTGGCATCCCGAAGCTCCGCTAACGGGCTTCAATGTCCGTTGTCGCCTTACCCCGATGAATCCGTTGCTGGACGGAGGGCGCACGGCGAATCTGAAGCTGGAGCAAAGCGGTGTCAAGTTTGTCGTGCCCACGGTGAACAAGGTGAATGCCCTGCCGGAATCTTCTACGGAAGTAGCAGAACGCATGATGATGATTGAGCGACTGGGCGGCGTGCTGAAGTATGCCGACGTTGCCGACCGCGTGTTCCGCTGCAACCTGCTGATGATAGACCTCCACTTCCCCCGCATGCTTGCCGAGATGGTGCGCTTGATGCACTTGGACGGCATCACCCGCATCAGCGAATTGACGGAGCGCATCAAGGAGATGAATCCGCTGAAGATAAAGGACGAGTTGATAAACAAGCACCGCTTCTACGAGTTCAAGATGAAGCAGTTCTTGCTGGCGCTTGCCCTCGGCATGCGCCCTGCCAAAATTTATAACGGTACGGACTCTGCCGTCGAAGGCATCTTCCTGACGGACGGCAACGGCAGATACTCTGCTACCACAAATCCCGTCCGCAGGTCTTTGCAGACTTCCTTTATCAGAACACGCGTTTGGAGAAAGGTGCCGTAGAGAAAGATAAATACGGCTTCTTGGAGCGCGAGAACGGCGTCTGGTACTTCAAGCTGAATGTGAAGATTGGACTGGTGAAACGATGAAACAGCCCTACTGAATACGCACCGATTTGCATTATCAATAATCAACTATCAATCTCAATTAAACAAATGAACGAGACATTACAAACTATCAAGGCACGCCGTAGCGTCCGTGCCTATATGGAACAGCAGGTTTCCGCAGAAGATTTGAATCTTATCCTTGAGGCGGCTACTTATGCCCCCAACGGTATGCATTTGGAGACGTGGCACTTCACTGCCATTCAGAATAAGGAAGTACTGAAAGAGTTGAATGATAAAATCAAAGGCGCCTTTGCCAAGAGTGACGACCTCATACACGGGAACGTGGACATAGCCAGACTTATTGCTGCTACTATCATGCCCCCACGCTGGTCATTCGTCCTCCAACGAGCCTATCAATGGTGGGCTGCGTATGGATTGCCGCTTGCGCTCTGGGAGAATATTTTTTCTTGCAGCCAA
>ENA-OQCX01000101-OQCX01000101.1-human-gut-metagenome-genome-assembly--contig:-NODE-101-length-43035-cov-2.057076_pt1 | contig 43035 bp, 50 predicted proteins | sample MGYA00242762_ERZ504587 | MGnify/ENA primary metagenome ERZ504587 (study PRJEB26092, sample SAMD00036337) | human gut metagenome | host: Homo sapiens | study: EMG produced TPA metagenomics assembly of...
TTGCCGAAGGCAGAAGGAAAGCCAGATTCTCGCCGCAGGAAGGCGAGAAGCAGGCGCAATCCTGCACGCGGAGGCCGTGAAGGAAGCGAAGATCCGCGAGGCGGAAGGCCAGGCGCAGGCAATCCTTGCCGTGCAGAAGGCCGAGGCCGAGGGCATTCGCATGATTAACGAGGCAGCCCCGGGCGAAGGCGTTATCACCATCAAGAGCTTGGAGGCCTTCCAGAAGGTGGCCGACGGGCAGGCGACGAAGATCATCATTCCGTCCGATATCCAGGGCCTTGCAGGCCTTGCAACCAGCGCGGGCGAGCTGCTGCGCAAGGAATAGGCGCCTTGCTGAAAAAGCGCTGAAATAACGTTCAGTGAACGCATATGAAACAAAGCCTGGAGCAGTTGTCCGGAGGGACGCTGCTCCAGGCTTATTTATATAAAAAATAAGTGGTAATATAAATGATTGTTTACATATTGCATATAAAGTGTTAAAATAAAAAATATAAAATGGTAATTTTATGGTTTCGTTCCATGACTGATTCAGGGAATCAGATAAAATTTTAGGAGAGGTAATGATGAGCAGAAACACAATCAGCAAAGTTCGTATTCTTTCCCTGATCCTGGCATTGGCCATGATCTTTCTCACGCCAATGACGATGGCCGCAAACCCGCAGGATCCGCCGCCCGCGCCGTTGGAAGCGGTTTCGGATGCGTTGGAGCCTGAGCACGCGGCCGGCGAGCCCGAAGCCCTGCCGGCAGAGGAGCTTTCAGAGGAAAGCACATTTTGGGGGAGGAAGAAACGAGTTCCGAACCTGCGGAGTCGTTTACGCTTCCCAGCGAGCCTGAAACGGCGGGGGAAACGGCTGACCCTGCCGCGGGGATCGAAACGGAAACAGCATGGGAAGCCGTGGAGGAACAGCCCGGTGTTTGGGAGGAAGAAACAACCGAAGCTCCTTCGATTGCCCCATGGGTTGAGCCCAGAATTCTGATTGAAAACACAAGCGGCAACCGGTTTATGAGGCGGTTTTGAGGCCGGGGCAGTCCATCAAGCTGGGGCTGCATAATTGGATGACGTTTGCGCTCTCCAGCCATGCCACCTGGAAGGTGTCGCCGGGCAGCGGCAGGGGAACCCTCTCCACCTCCACGGGCGCGGAGTGCACCTACACCGCCGGGAGCGTCACGGGCACGGCAACCGTGACCGCCACCTTAAAGGACGGCACCAGCAACTCCATCAAAATCTACATCACCAAAACGCTGGATATCATCCGCCCGGATACGAATGTGGACGTTCCCTATGAACATATCTATGTAGGCGCTGCCAAGCAGCTGCGCGGCAACACGGTGGAAAACCGGGAATACAACACTGATTTGAAGGCTTATTGGACGACGGGCGGCCATGACGACCTGGTTCGCCGCGCTTGGGATAGCAGCCAGAAATGCTGGACGACGCAAACCATCACCGGCCTGAAGCCGGGCACGTTCACGCTCGCTTTAAAGGCCACCACGCAAAACGATGTGCAGGCGCAAATCCCCGTGACGGTGATTCAGCGCTTTCCCCCAACCGTTTGCTTTGTCACCTCAGCGCAAAAGCTGCGCATTGCCAGCCCCACGAGCCTTTCCGCCACTTCTGTGTATCGCGGGGCGGCGGTTACGATCAAAGGGCAGGTGGGGAATTATTGGTATGTCACCTTTGGCAGTGCATGGGGGTTTTTACCGAAGTCGGTAGTCAACGATTACCCGTATGGGACGTATTCGGGGCCAAGCAGTAAATACTACTTTATGAATCGGGATAAATATGTGAAAGTAACCTCATTCAAAAGTGGTACAGCAAGGGATCCGAATGAATACAAGAAAAATATTTCCGATTTTTGGAGTAAATATAATGATGCGGACCGCAAAGCAAAATATCAAAGTATCGCTGATCAGACGGATCTGCCTGTTATATTGATTGCAGCCATACACTATAGAGAGAAGGGGGGGAATCTAAACTATTCATTTAGAGATGGATCTAATTTAAATGGAAAGGATTTTGTTGCGGACGCAGTCAAAACGATCAAATCGGGACAATGGAGAGACTTCCAGAATGCAATCGGCATGGGCAAGGGGACACGCAACCTGTTGGCAATGCTGCAATTTGCGGAATTGTGGAACGGAACAGGCTGTGCAGATTTTGGTAGAATCAATCCCTATTTATATGCAGGACAAACATCTATAGTAAAGGGAAGTACCCATATGATGGACACTGGGATCCAGAATGGAAGATGGCCAACCTGGTGTATTGTATTTGCTAACACAAGTGTATTAAGGAGAGAGCTCTTATGAAAAAAGTCTTGTCAATCCTGTGCTGTATCGTGCTTCTGTTCTGCGTAGCAGCGTGCGGCAAAGAGCCGGAGCCAGCAGCGGAGCCGTCAACCGAAAGCATCCCGGTAAGCAGCAATACCCTGATTTCTACAGAACCGCAGAAACCCTATTGGGATACGCACGAGCCGCTTTCCTATGCGGGGATTTATAACGGCCAGCGGTTTTCGGGAGATTATGAAATCGCTTCTTATGATAAAACAAAAGAAGGCGATGCATATTTTAAGCTTCCAAGATTGGAGGGTAAAGTGGAAGATGTCGCTCAACAATTTTTAGTGCGGAAAGAAACAATCACGGATCCATTTTTAGATATCTATTATGATAAAAAAAAATAATCGGTATGTTGATGCATGGCAAACAGGATACCGTATGGATAAGGATGGATATCCGGAGTTTGATTTTAAAACGACAACATATTATTACAGCAACACATCCTGCACGATTCCAGGATCAGATGGGTGGTCTATATTGAAGCGGACGATGAGTATGTAGTGTATGTGGATGGTCCGAAAAAAGCGGAAGAAGAGAATAAGCTGCATACACGCATTTATTGGAAAAAAGGCGCAGGGTTGTTAGGCTTTTATCGATATTCCCCGAGTTTAGATGGTGGTGGCGCCTATGTTACCAACGTTCGCTTTACCTCCAAAACAGCGGACGGTTGGAACATGGCGGAAACCATCGTGCCGAACGCCCTGCCCGGGGCCAAGCGCGTTTGGCCGGAAAAGCTCTGGCCCGCGGAATATAAGGGCCTGAACGACCCGGAGCTCCGCGCGATTTTGGAAGAATATTAAAGGAAGCCCTTGCATGGAAGGAGGCTCGTGATGAAACGAATCTTGTCAATCCTTTGCTGTCTTGCGCTTGTGTTTTGTCTGACTGCGTGCGGAAAAGAGCCTGAATTGGAGGAGCCGTCAACGGGAAGCATACCGGTAAACAGCAATACCCTGACTTCTACAAAACCACAGAAACCCTATTGGGATACGCACGAGCCGCTTTCCTATGCAGGGATTTATGACGGCCAGCGGTTTTCGGGAGATTATGAAATCGCTAACATTGAAAAGACAAAAGTTGGGGATGTATATTTTACACTTCCAAAGCTGGTTGGCAAGGTGGAAGATAACAGCCAGCCATCTTCAACGAAAAAGCAAACAATATCGGAGCCATTTTCTGTAGACGTTTATTATGACAAAAAAAACAACCGGTATATTGACGCATGGCAGACAGGGTCACATACGGACGAAGATGGATATGCGGAGTTTGATTTTAAAACAAGAGAATATTATTATAACGACACGTCCTGCAAAGTCCCACAGGCGAAAGACACATTCATAGAGGCGGATGATAAATTCGTGGTGTATGTGTATGGGCCGAAGGAAGCGGAACCAAAGGCAAAATCGCAGACGCGGATTTATTGGAAAAAGGATGCAGGGTTATTGGGGGTTTATAGCTATTATTCCGATTCGTATTATGGAACGTCTGTGACAAACATCCGTTTCACCTCAAAAACCGCCCGGGGTTGGAACATGGCGGAAACCATCGTGCCAAACGCCCTGCCCGGGGCCAAGCGCGTTTGGCCGGAAAAGCTCTGGCCGGCGGAATATAAAGGCCTGAACGACCCGGAGCTCCGCGCAATTTTGGAAGAATATTAGAAGATAAAACAGATAAAAGCAAAAAAATTTTATGTCGTGACGTATGACAAGAGGAATGGAGCTGTTCACGCGCTGCGCGGCGTGAATATGGTGATGGAGCGAGGGGATTTTCTGGCTTTCACCGGAAAGAGCGGCTGCGGGAAATCGACGCTTTTGAATATTCTGGGCGCTGTCTGCACGCCGACCAGTGGATTCTATCTGTTTGAATTAAAGGTGCAGAGGTTTCCAAACTCTCCGGCGGGCAGTGTCAGCGCACAGCGATTGCCGGGCGGCCGAATCTGCTGCTTGCAGATGCGCCTACCGGCGCGCTTGATGAAGAAACCGGGGGAAAAATTCTGCAAATTTTTCAGCAGCTGAACCAGAGGGGGATGACAATCCTCATTGTAACGCATGATGAAGAGGTCTCAGCAGGCTGCCATAGAAAAATCCGTATGCGGGATGGCTTGATGGAGTGAATTGTGATACAGAGGCGGCGGGGTGTAATGCGCCCCGCTGTCGGCTATTTTTGTTACGGTATAGGGATAAACGCAGTTCGCCCTTACAAGGTTTCCGGCATCAACCGCGAGCCGGCTTCCGATGCAAAGCTTGCCTGTGAATCACACGGAGCAAAGGGTATACTCTGTTTACGAGAGCAGGCAGCTACCGGAGATTATAAACGGCTAACGATAGCGTTTGCATATTATATCCCCACAGGTTGACAATATGAATTTTTTTTGATAAAATTAAAAACCGTCACATAGTAAGGCGCTTTGAGATTAGCGCGTTGCCAAAGATAGAGGAAGACGTAATGAAGTGATCATAACGGGGCTGACTCGAAATTTTTTGAAGCAGTGTAAGTTTTGTCCGCAAGAAATCCAGTGTTTATGCGGGGTTTCACAGTTCGAAAACTGAATAAAATTGGTGTTCTTTCCGTCAGTTCTTTCCAAAAGTTTTGGAAATGATTTTCGGATTGACATATGGAGAGTTGTCCGAGTGGTCGAAGGTGCAGCACTCGAAATCTTGCGGGGAACTGTCCGTTTCGTCCACCAAAAACCGTGTAACCATGCGGGTTTTACCCAGTTCGAAAAACTGAACAATTTGCTGTTCTTTCCGTCAGTTCTTTCCAAAGCCTTTTTCTATCGGAAAAAGGCGGAGAAAAACGGCGGCTGAACATATAGGGAGCGGTATCGAAGTGGTCATAACGGGCCTGACTCGAAATCAGGTAGTCCTCACGGGCTCGTGGGTTCGAATCCCACCCGCTCCGCCATCGAAAATCCAGTAACCATGCGGGTTTCTGGATTTTTCTTTTTTGTGCCCGCTCCAAAAATCACCCGGTTTTGAGCTGTTCTTTCCATAATTTTGGAAAGAACAGCTTTTTGCTTTATTCCCCGCTTTTTTCTGCGTTTTGCTCCCATCTGCTGCCGAAATCGCCCGCTTCGGGAAGCGGCATTCCGCTCACCATCGCCTGCGCCGAGGAGAGTTTCGAACTGTAATCCAGATGGGCGTAAATGTTTGCCGTGGTGGAAAAATCCGAATGCCCCAGCCAGTCCTGAATCTGCTTGAGCGGTACGCCGTTGGCAAGCAGGAGGGATGCGCAGCTATGCCTTAAATCATGGAAGCGCATTTTCTTCATGCCGTGCCGCTGGATGAAGGCGGGAAATTGGGAGGTCAGGTAATCGGGCTTCATCCTCTCACCCAGCTCATCTACGAACACGAAGCCGTCGTATTCATAGTTGTAGCAGTTGCCGCAGACCTGCTTGTTCAGCTCCTGCGCCGCCTTGACCTCCGCAAAGTATTCCTTGAATCTTCCCACCAGCGGCAGAGTGCGCATACTGGATTTTGTTTTTGCCGACTCCTGCTCGATGATCTGCGTTTTCCCGCCCACATTGACGGAGGTTACCGTCCGTTTAATGGTCAGCGTTCCCCGTTCAAAGTCAATGGCGTCCCACTTGAGCCCAGCACCTCGCCACGGCGCAAACCGTAAAAGGCGGCGACTAAAACCGGTAACTCTAGCTTGGTGCCCTTGACCACTTCAAATAAGCGCTGAAGCTCCGCCGCATCCAGAAACACCGGCTGGAAATCATTCTTCTTGGGGCGGTCTACCTTCAACGCCACGTTCTGCGGAACAAGATCGGTTTTCATGGCGTATTTCAGCGCTGATGGATCACAGCGTGGTAGTGGATCACAGAATTGGGCTTGACGGTTTTCAGCTTTTCGGAATAGAACTGCTGGATGTGTCTTGCTTCCAAGTCCTTTAGGGTAATCGGCTTGTTCCGGAAATATGGCTCGATGGTCTGCTTCACCATGCTTTCATAGGAGCCGAAGGTGGTGGGCTTCACCCTGACCTTGACGATTTCCAGCCAGCCGAGCAGGTAGTCGGCGAACAGCATATTGGAGCAAAGCTCACCGATTTCTGCGGGCGGCTCAAAGGCGTTGCGGATTTTCACAAGCTCCGCTTCGGCTTTTCGTTTGTTTCCCTTTTCGGGAAGTCCGGTGGATATGTACTTGACGTGCCGCTTGTTTTTGCTGTCGTAGAAGCTTAGCACAGCGTAGTAGTACCCCTTTTTAACCTGTAAATGTCCTGATACCATATTTGTTTTACCTCCGTTCTTTGTATTTGGCATTCACGGACAGTCCGGCACCGACAAGGCCATTGTACCTGCCGGTGCCGTTCTTTCCATTGTGCGAAGGTCGTGCTCCGCACACATTTTCGGTTCGAATCAGCGGCTGTCTCTTTCCCGCTCCCGCCTGCGCTGCCATTGCTCCAACAGCTTGATTACCGTATCGCAGACTTGCTTGTCCGTGTAATTCTTCGGGAAATATTTGCGAATGTCCTCCCGCTTGAATTTATATTGCTCTTGCTGGTTGGGCTTCTGCTCAGCAAGGATGTCGTAGATCGTCTGGTCTTGCAGCACGCCCTCCTGCGAAAGCTTCTTTAAGCGGATTGCCTGTGCGTGGGACGGCGTGCAGTCGTTCAGCTCCATTGCGTTCAACAATACCCGTTGTTCCGATTGCTCTAAGTGCGAGATTTCCACCGCAGGATTGAAAGCGATTTTGTTTTCGTCTACCATCGAGAGCAGCTCGGGGATTAAGTAGTCAGGCGGATATAGCGCTTAACCTGATTGCGGCTTTCTCCTGCGTCCTCTGCAACCTTTTCGACGCTCAACAGCTTCTGCCCAACTTGGGCAGAAGCTATACCTGATGTTTGATTGCGTCCAGCTTCATTTTGTAGGCAAACGCCTTTTCACTAGGCAAAATATATTCCCGTTGCAGGTTGGCATCCACCATTGCAATGACTGCTTCATCGTCGCTCATCTCTCGAATAATTACGGGCATTGTCTCGATACCCAGCACCTGACAAGCCGCAAGCCTTCTGTGTCCGGAGATCAGTCATAGCCGCCCTCCGGCAAAGGACGAGCGAGTGCCGGCGTGAGTGTACCGAATTTCTGTATGCTCTCCATTAGGCGTTTCATCTCCTCATCGTTTTGAATTTTAAATGGATGATCCTTGAACGGGTGCAGCTCATTTAATGGAATCCCTTTCACCCGTTCCAGCTTGGCATCGTCCCGCTCCTCCTGCGAGGAAAACAGCTCGTCCAGCGAATTTGTTGGTAAAGTAAAATCAGATTTTCGTTTTGTCATTGTGCTTGCCTCCTTTATTGCCATTTCAGATTGCTTTCACCGGGACGGAGAAACACCGCTTCGATATCCGCCTGAAACTTGTGCCAGCGCAATGCTTCCGCTTTCAGCATCGGCACATCGATAAAGCCAAGTGTATTTGCTTTGAGCGCAAGCTGGTTGATGTTATTGCCGATGGCGGAAAGCTGGCGCATTGCTTCATAAAATCTTGTATCTGGCTTTTCCTTGGGCTCGTAGTTATTGAGCAGCAACCTTATCACGGTGAATTTGGGTAAGCCTGTAATTTTTGCCTTGCGACTCAGTTCGGCGTTTTCCGATTTGCTGAGCCAAACCCGAATGGGGATGTTTCTTTTTCGATTATCTGTTTTCATATCAACGTTCCTTTCGTTTGTTTGATTTTCTCATAGAGGTTTTAGGACACTTCCTAACGAGATTTACTGTTTGCGGCCTTTTGGGGGCACAAACAGTCTGCTCGCTACGATAGCGCAGCCATTTTCTGCCTAACATAATTGTTTCAAAATCGCATCTATACAGCGGGAAATTTCACTTTTTTCAAGCCGTTCACAATCTGCTTTTAACTGCTTTAGCTTCCGAAAAACACGGTAATCTTTTTCTCGGACTGTTGCTTCAACATCCTTTCCAAGCCCCAACCTCCGAAGATATTCCGACAGAGAAAGTCCGCAATAATATGCGTTTTCGCTGAGCTTCTCCTTCTCGGCAGGTGTTACTCTTACGTTGATTCCAAGTGTTTTGCTTCTCATAAAATCTCAATCCTTTCCTTTGTTTGTGACAGCAATGACGCTGTGACGGATATTTCGCTATACCGTGATATTCCCGTCATTTACGTCACTGCCGTCACGGTGTATGAATTAATCAGCCGGCTTTGTCCCGTCCGTTTGGTGCGGTACTCGATTCCGGCGGGCTCCAGCACCTCATAGTAAAACTGCCCTAAGTACTTGGTTACCACATTGGGCGTGGTTTCGGTTTCCGCCATATCGGCGATTAGTTCGGTCGCCGTTCCCACCCATTCGGTGCGAGTTTTCATAAATTCCACTACCCGAAAAAGGAATTGCGGAATTTCTGCCCTGCGGATTTCCTCGGTGTTTTTGCGTTCTATCAGTTCCCATTTCAGGTCTTGAAAACGCAGGGTCAGCTCCTGATATTCCACATCCCGCCCGCAGGCAAGGAGGGTGGCGTCCCTGCTGCTTCGCTTGCGCTTGAGCACATAATTGGTATCCGCCGCTCCGGTGATACCGGTAGAGCCGGACACCTCGTTGAACGGATCGTCTCCGTCCTTGAGCTTACGCAGATGGTGGACGAGGATAATGGAAATATCGTGCTCGTCTGCGATCTTCTTGATGGAGGAAATGTCGTCGTAATCGTTGCCGTACATTCCCGCTTTCCCGGCGCTCCCCTTGGAATCCCGCACCTTTTGGAGTGTGTCGATAATCACCAGCTTTGTCTTCGGGAAGTCCTCTAAAAAGTTGATAATTTCCTCTTCCAACCCATTTCCAATCAGGCCGCAGGTCACGGCTAAGTGGAAGCTGCGGGTTGAATCGTCCGTCAAATCGAACAGCCGGTCTTTGATTCGTCTCAGCGTATCCTCCAAGCAGAGATACAGCACATCGCAGTGCATGGTCGGGATTCCCCAAACGTGAAGTCCCTGTGATACCTGCAAGCCCAGCCACAGCATCAGCCAGCTTTTGCCGATTTTGGCGGCACCGCTCAGGACATTTACCCCCTGCGGGATCAGCCCATCGACAATGAACATGGTCTTACTCATCGGTGTGGACAGCAGGTTTCTGCGTCCACGGTCACTAATTTTCTTTTCATAACTACATCCTTTCGTTTTTTGTTTGTGGACGGTTTAACCGCCGATTTTGAGGCTGCGGGGAATCTGATACGCATTGCCCCAAATCGGCGGCTGTAAACTTGATTTTTCAGGCTTTTTCGGTGCCTAACGTTCCACTTCTCCGTCTGCGTTCGCTTTCGGTTTTCTGCTTTCGGTGAATTCGTTTGCCGCAAACGGTGCAGTATTTCTGCCGGTTGGAATTGGGCGTAAAAACCGCTCCGCACTCGGCGCAGCGATATGTACGCTGCTTGAAAATGTCCGCATACAGCTCCTTGTCGGCGGGTAAAACCGCATTGCGGAAATACCTGCACAGCAGCGAATAGGAGATGGTCTGCGGGCAGACGCAGGGCTCGCCATCGTCCAGCAGCAGGCAGTTACCGTCGTCGTAATTGGCGCAGAGCCTTTTTATCAGCGGTTGCACCGCCTGCGCTGGGACGGCGTGAGCTCGATTCGTTCAGGCACTGGATTTCACCTCTTTTTTCTCTTCGGTCACGAAGTTAATCACGCTGACTTTCGGGATTTTGAAACTGTTGCCGATTTTAATTGCCTGCAATTCACCATCGTTGATGAGATCGTAGGCAAGCTGACGGCTGATGCCCAGCATTTCCCGAAGCTGCCGGACAGTCACGATGTCCGGATATTCCGGAAACATCATCTGGTAAAGCTCTTTGAGCTCTGATTTTTTCATAGCTTCCATTCCTCCTTTACAGCTATGTAAAATCGGATACCGGTTGAGGAATCCTGCGCTGCCGGTATCCGCCGCCGTTGCATCCTGAGATTCCTACAGGCACTCTCGCTTGTCGGCGGGCGCTGTGCAGTCCCAAGCTGTCGTTTTTTCAGCTCAGGCGCTCGTTTGCCTTTCGGCAAAGTCATGGCGGTTTGTATCTTTCGGACGGTCATTCAATTAGAAATTATGTTTATCGAAATCTTAATTTTCAAATTCATTATATCCGTGTATTGACATTTCGACAATGCTTTTGTACAATGTTGTTTGTAGTGATATAAATTTTTCAATATCCGTCAATTCGACATTTTCTAAAAATAAAGGTGAGAGCATGGATAAAAAATCAGCGTTTCAAGTTCTTGATTCCGCTAATGAAGAGCTTCAGGGAAAGATGAAAAATTTAGTGTGGTGCGATGCGGAACAAAAGGTTCTTTCTATTGCCGTGCCGGAAAGCTATGAATTTTCCGAGGCGGATGCCGCCGGTCGCAGTATCCCGAAAGAACGGCTTTCCGACCTTTCCGAGCTTGCCTGCGGCACAAGAAAAGAATTTCTTGTGCGCCCGATCAAACAGACGAGAAACTTAAAAATTATTTGAGCGTTTGTGATATGCTTCCTCCTAATTTTGAATGCTTTCCCTCTATGCAGATAGTGTCAAATCCCGATTTGGATTCCGATGAAAACGAAATTGAGGTAGGGAGACTCATTCCGCTCAGCGGCGGCAGTGTGGACTTTCCTTTGGGCGAAGGATTGTTAAACTTTCTGTATGCCGACTTTGAAAAAGCGTGTGATACCGGGAATTTGACCTATGAACAGGAACGGAAAGCCGATCCGATTCCATTTGAATCGGAAACGGAACAAAAGGTTTTTGATTACCTCTGCCTTGCTGAGACAGTTAAATACTTTCGGCTTGTCATTCATTCGTCTTTGTACACCATGCTGTTTCCGCCTTTTCTGAAAAACGCACAAAAAAGAGCTTTCAGCGTATCTTGCATACCTGAAAGCCCTCCAAACACGGCTGATGGAATTGATTACTTTTGTTTTTGACGAGGAATATTATCCCGCTGTTTTGAAAAGTTTAAGCGCCGATCAGCGCTATGCGCTTTATTGCAGGGCAAATTACTGTACTGCCCGATATGAGTATCAGTACATTTTTGATTATCCCGAATTGGGGCAAAATCCACTCGGCAATTATTTTAATCCGGTGCAATTTATTGATCCCAAAAACGAGGAATACGAAAACGATGAGCTGCGGGATTTTTGCGTAGAGCATCGTATTCTTCAGGAAGATCTCGAGACCATTTCTGGATTGCCCTGCGAACCGCTGACACGATTCCAATGCTCCTCCATAGAAGATGTGCTGATGTTTGAGCTTTGGGAGATGCTGACAAAGTCTGTCCGGTTTCGCAAGTGTAAGCGCTGCGGCAGATACTTCATTATGAAAGGCAACTACGATACAAACTACTGCGACCGTGTGGCAGAGGGCGAAACCCGAAACTGTCAGGAGCTTGCGGCGCAGGAAAATTATAAAAAGAAAATGGCGGACAATGCCGCCATTCCCCTATATCAAAAATATTATAAACGCTATGCCGCACGAGTGCGTGTACGCAGATCAAAGAGCCTGATTTCAAAAAGTGGAAGTATCAGGCGATGACCAAGCGGGACGAGTGTACCGACGGAAAAATTACATTATCCGAGTTTGAAGAATGGATGGAAGACAGTTTCCCCAACCGAAAAAAGAAAAATTGAGAAAAAGTTATATCAATTATGCGATTTTTTACTATTTCAGTGGTGGGAATTGTTCCTACCACTATTTTGTTTGTGCAAGAAATATTTTAATTTAATAAAGTTATTATTAAACATACTCATCTCCACGAATAATACTATCTAAGCGTTCTTTAACAACAATGTCATCTGATTCATCCCAAATGCTTTTTAGATTATCTATAATTTTTTCCTTTTCTTTATCTGCTAATAATTGAGGGGCAGTGATGTATAGCAATATAAGTTCGACTAATTTAGCATTGCCCATCACCATTTTTTTGGCCACATCATCCCAAATAATCTTTTTCCATAAACGATTTTGTATCCATAATAATTCGTTGGGAATTGATCCTATTATTTCTGAATACGATTTTTGATATTTTTCTTTAATCCTTACTGCAACTTTAGCAAATGGATACAGTGCAATAGGCCTAAAGAAAAGGCTGCCTCCGTTAGAATCTCTGTATCTCTCGACTTTTACATTCGGTTTTTTAATCTCAGGACAATAATTTAATATAGCCTCCCAAAAGTCTTTACATTCTTCAGTAAAAGCTGCAATTATTTCATTTTTAGGTCTGTGTCTAATATATTCATTGATCTTTGAACGGCCTTTAACAGTTTTTTCCTCAAGTCCAACAACATCTATATCTTTAACAAATAACCATAGTAATTCTTTGTTGCATTCGTAGTAAGTTATAATTGTTGTAAGTGCCATATCGTTAGTTTCTGGTATAGATTTATTTTTTGAATCTAAAATTCTATTGTCAACGAATAAATCAGTGTTATCAATTAAATATCTGGAAGCAATCGCAACTACATCATCTTCATCTAAGGCAATAATATCTCTCAACGATACTGGCTTGGCGTATCGATTTAATGTGCTAAACATTCTTCTGGTACGTTGCATTCCAATTTCATCTGTGGAATGTCCAATAAAAATTACAGGAACTCGCTCCGATTTCATTTCTGGTTTGTCTTCAATCGCCTTCTTTATGCCTGCCACACGATGCTGGCCATCTACTGGAAATATTTTCACATCATCCGTTAGCGTTATTATCCCTAAATTGTAATTATCTTCACCTTTTTCATCTTGATTCTTATTTCATTCCATTTAGGCTGCCCGTTATACACGGCGAGTATTAGTGAATTAAAAAATCTTTCATCTTGTGTTTCTAAGTAATTTGCAATACTCTTATAGTTTGAAGTAATGCTACGCTGTATCATACCACTCAACAATTCAGAATGATGTAATTCATCATCTATAGGGCTAACATACTTTGCCACATTTTCAAAACTTAGTGAACTTACATAGTAAAACCATATTCCCATTTTTGAACGAATCGCAGGTATTTTCAAAACCATAATATCTCTCCTCAAAACATTTTTTCCTCAGGTAATATGTAATGATCCGGAATATTCGAATTACACGGAGGAATAATTACACGAATCAATTCTCGCTCCACTTGATCAATAAAATCATCACTGTCCTTAATTGGCAAATAGAACAAATATAATTCTTTTCCCCAGCAACTCATCATATCGGCTACTTTGGGGCGAGAATCGTTAATATATTGAGCGCATCTTTGACGAAGACTAAAATTACTTGCTCTTCTAGCAACGACCAATATACATAATATATCTATGTAGTTGAGGAATCTTATCTGGCTTGAGTAAAAAAACATATATTCCGCCACAAATCGTTAGGAATTTGTTTGATTTCCGGGTTCACTCCCGTTCCTTCTTCGTTTAGATATTTTATACTTTGCCAGCCAGAAGAAATTGCAGCTTTTACTGTTTCTTTCATGGTATCCCATTTATCAATATTCAATTCGAACGCCAGTGTTAACAATTTTGATCTTTGAAATATGTCTACACTCTGTGCCATAAACATCACCCTTTGCTTGCATTGATACCACATATACCAAATGCTAATCTTTGTCATTTTCTTTTATCCCGTAGCATCTGCGAATTTTTCGCATCGCCTTAGCTTCAATCTGACGAACACGTTCTCTTGTGATATTGAATTTTTGACCGATTTCATCAAGCGTACACTCATGGTCATAACCTATACCATAGCGAAGACGAAGCACCTCTTGTTCTCGATATGTAAGAGTTGCTAGTTTTTTGTGGAGAACATCTGTATCAAAGTTCCTCTCAGCTGATGCAACCATATTCTCATAACCGACACCATCATCTGATAACAGCAACTCGTTTTCTTTATTTTCCAATAATTCCTCAATGCTTTCAAAGGGAGCAAGGCTATCAAAAAGCTGTCTTGCATCATCTATGCTACACTCAAGCTCGGTTGCGATACTTTTAAGAAGTTCTGTGCCTGGCTCTGTTCTATTTTCAATATCGCCAAAGTAATCCTCCATATTATCATATATAGCGAAAAGCTTTTCTTTAATATGAAACGGAAAATAAACTGACGGATTCAACGTTGGGCGCATCTCTCATAATGTATTGCCGTACCCACAGCGGAAAGTATGATGCGAAGTTTTCCTGACGGGCAGTTTCGTATTTATCTATCGATACATAAAGGCCCATCATAGCGTTCTGAATAGTTTCATCTAATGAAAGATGATATTTTTTTGCGTGTATTAATGCAATTCTCACAGCTACCTTCATATACATCTCAAAAATACGGTTTCGAGCATATGCATTTTTGAGTCTAACCTGCGGCATTAGATTCATCACTCTCTACGCTGCGGAGGTTTTATGCCACGAATGTATTCAATGAAGTCTGTGAAGGTATCGTCTATCTCTAAAATTTCTGAAAATACTTCTTCGTAGTTAACATTGCTTCTGTCGTATCATCCTCTTCATCATCGGTCAAGGCCTCATTACGAATAACAACACCTTTCGTCAAAAGATGGTCGCAAATGTATTCTACATCAAACAACGATATCCTGTTTTCTTCAAGCACATCGAAGATATAATCCTCAGAGATAAAACCGTGCACGGTATATTCCTGATATAATTTTTCAATAATTCCCTCGTGCACGGTTTCACCCCTCATAATAATTAATTCTTTGCTAACTGACAAAGATCTACAATGCTCTCGGTTGTAACTGACTCATTGTACCTCTCATCAAACTCTTCTATAAAGTCGTAGAGATTTGTCAAATAATCTTCTGAACTTCTTGCAGGTTCTATCAATTTCTCATACAGAACCTCCACACCACCTCTAACATAGTTTTCGTAGAGTTCTTCGTCCGGTGCGGACTTTTCTTGTCCGTAATAACGGAAAGCCTTGTTGATTCTCTCGTTAAAGTCAGCCTCGTGCTTTTCGTCAAGCAACATAATCAAGCGATAATTAAAAAGAAGGTTTTGCTGTTCTTTTATAAGCTTGTCTGGGAATATCTTAGTTGCATCTCCGGTCTTATTAAGCTCTGCTTTTCTTTGATATAAAAAGCCGATAATCGGAGCAATCGCATAAACATCATAGTTAGTATTGAAGAGCTTATGATGCTTATCATCATATTCTGCCGTAAGCTTCACAACATATTCAGCGTGTTTTCCTCTAAAAGAATATTCTTTATCAAACATCATTCTCACCTCGTTACCAAATTTGTTTCAAATTCATTCTTCTTATCAAATTCAAAGCGGCTGCCAACCTTATCACCCATATAGGTTTCTGCAAGTTCACCGTCAGTATCCTTAATGAAGATGATAACCTGTTCTGCAACATTAGGAAGTGCATCACATACAGTACGAATACGGGCTTTATCGAATGCAGAAAGCGGAGCATCCATCACAAGCGGGTAAGGCTCAGACACAAGCATCTCATTTTCGGGATTCTGACTCTGACGAGCCATTTTGATAACGCCGGCAATAAATGCAAAGATAACCGAAATACTCTGAGCTGTAGATGTCTCAACATCCTCATTAACACCTTCAAACTCATTAACAATAACCTGAATGTTGTACTTCTCATCAATACTGAGAGAGAAACCACCGTTATAGATGCTCTTGAAGATTTCGTTAACAGTTTGCTCAAGTTTCTGCCTGGTTTCGTTTTCCTTTTCCTGATAGAGAGAAAGTAGCGTAGTGTACATATACTGAGCGTATGCCTTATATACTTCAATCTTACGGTTATTTTCGTCTTTTAATGAGAGTTCCTTACGCTCGGTTTCCCTGCGTTCTTTATCTCTTTCAAGAAGTGCCTGATTACGGTCGAGTTCTCTCCTTTCAACAGAAAGATTGCGAAGAGCTCTTTCATAGGTGCTTAAACGAGCCTGTAACTCACCCACATTTTTCATTTTTTCAAGTTTCTCCCGGATAATGTTGATTTGATTCTGGTATCCGGTGTATGTATTATCAAACTCTCTGATAAAACCAAACTTAGTAGAAATATCCTCAAAGAGTGTGTCAGAACTCTTACATCTAAGCTCACACTCACGAACGAACTGGCCGATTGATGTACCGATAGACTGCGGTGGAATAAACTCAAGCAGTTCATTTAATTCCTTGTATGCTTCATTACCAAATTCAATATCAGCACCGCAGATGCACTTTTTACGCTTAATAAGAAACTCAATAGTCTTAGCGTGTATATAAGGAATACCTGTATCAATCTTATCTGCAGCAGCAAGTTGAGAAAGAGCGTCGCTTATCATCTTCTTGGCAAAATAAGAATGGGCATTATTATTGAACACCTTAAGTAATGAATCCTCGCTGGATGCTTTTTTAGCAACCAGTTCTTGTATCTTACGAACAAGTTCATCACGTTCTCTAGCAAGAATCTCGCTATCCTTGTTTTGACGAATTTCTTCCTCAAGCTCTGCCTTCTTATCGGTAGCAATTGCTTCTTCGCCATCAATAGCAGCAAGTCTTTCTTCAATGGCCTGAAGCTTTTCTTCGTACTCTCCAATTTCCTTGGTATACTGAGCCATCTTACTGTCACTCTTAGTATCATAACTCTCGTTATACATCTTTATAACCGAGTTACGGCCTCCAAGATGTTCAAGTGCAGATTGGAAAGCACTAAGGCCAAGAAGACTGCGAACTGCTTGAGCAAATTCAGCGCTCTTACCTTTACGGATCTCTTTACTCATATTGCCGATACGCTCGCCGTCAAAGAAAAAATACTTTGAAAGTTCTTTTGGGAGAATTTCCTTCATACGGAGTTCCGTTTCCCCATCGGGAACATACTCACGTTGACCGTCAGCGTTCTTGTAAGCAATCTTGAACGTGGTCTGGTTATGTCTTCTTATTGACCCAGAATTATCCTTTGAATAAAGCTGCTCACGGATACAAAGATAGTCAATGTTATTGTGTTGAAGTGCCAACTCTACACGAACCTTCTCCTCGTTTCCGGGAAGCATTGTTTGTCCAGTTGCTTTGCAAAGCATAGACTTATCATCAAAGTCGGTATCCCCATAAAGGCACCAAGTAAATGCTTGAGCAAGTGTGGTTTTACCAGAACCGTTTTCACCCATAATTACGGTTACATTACGAACCGGATCGGTTGAGAAGGTAATCTCCTGTTCACCTTTGAACTGGCGGAAATCCTTAAGCTTTAACGATTTTAATAGCATTGCACTTCCTCCTCAATCATCTTTTTTTATTTTCCTAGCCATCTCGGTGTCATTGAACTGCTTTGTTTTAATGTTAGTTTTTTCACGAACTATTATGCGTTGCAACATACGCTGTGCCTTCTGGGAATCTATTTCGACACCATTAACCTCAATCTTTTCAGAAGCCATAACCGTAATCCTCCTCTTCATTATTCCAATTTAATTCTTGTATTCCATATGCGTCCTTAATCTCATCAATGAGACTTGCAGATTCAACCATATTAACAGCAATTCGGGAAAATTCTTCAGCTCTCCTCAATTCATTTTTTACAAGTGTGAAATTCCGTTTGACCTGTGCCTCAGTCAACGAGGTCACCGACTCGGTATCGTATGGCAAGGTAATGAAATCATAGATTTCCGCATATTCCTTACCCTCTGCTAGTCTCAGCACACGCCCGCGTCTTTGGATATACTCCTTAGGGTTGGTCGTACTTGCTAAAATGAACGCTGTTTTTATCTTGGGTATGTTGACTCCTTCATCAAGACATTTAATGGCGATGAGAACCTTTAATGTATCGCCGGAAGAGAATTCTCGTTTGAGAACCTCCCGTTCCTCCACACTTTCCTTTGATGTAAACTGTGACACTTCCATACCGAGCTTGTTGCCAAGCAAGTCGGTACTGCATCAATCTGTCTGATATCCTCACTATCAACATCAGAACGGTCTTGATTTTGCTCAAGTCCCTTGGTCGCACCGCAATAAACCAGAATGTGTTTATCGTGGATATATGGCTGAATGACCTTTTCGAGCATTGTCAATTTGTTCTTGGCACCGGCAATGATTCGAGAACGCTTAAGTGCAAGCTTTTCTCCCTTACTGCTTAGCTTTATCTTACCGTTTTTATCCTTCATAATACACTTTCCGATTTCATAACTAAGGTTATCATATGCTTCAAGTTCTTCCTCGGTAAGTGTAACAACGATAGGATAGTATTTATACTTGGTAAGTTTCTTCTCTTCGATTGCACGGTCAAGAGTATATTCAATGCACTTCTCACCAAAGAAATCATAGAGTTTAGTCGTTCCTTCCTCGTCATTATGACGGTCAAGGGTTGCTGACAATGCTAAACGATATTTGTAATTATCGTAGAGCAAACAACTTAAGTATGGTGCGCCAAAGTTATGAGCTTCATCTACCATTAAGAGTGTGTCTGACTTTATTTTTGCCAACTGGGCTTGAACATAGTCGGAACTGAAGGTTGCATTAGTGCAAATAAAACAGAAGAATCCTCTTCCTCTCACTTTTAACTTTTGGTCTCGGATTGCATTCTTCAAGCGCTTTGGCCAATCCTTTTGAGAGGAATCACTATATCCGATTATCGGTCAATGTTAAACTTTAGAATATCCTCTACCCACTGCTCAACAAGGTGCTGATAAGGACAGACGATAATTGCTGCCAACTTATGGCCTAAATTTTTACTTAGGGTTGTCAAAGCACCAAGTCCCGTGTATGTCTTACCGGTACCGGTAGCCATATCAAAGATTCCTCTGTAATTGCGTTTCTGCCATTCGGTGATTGCTTCATCCTGATAGTCGTGAAGCTTAAACCACTCAGGAAACTTTGGACCATATTCAGTATAAACACCTAAATCCGTATGCAAAACCGTATCAATATCAGGTGCGTATTCCTTTTTATCAATCTCAAAATCCGGAACAGCGTATTTATACTTATCAATGATTTCCTGCTTCAGTTCAGGAAAATCGATTATCTTGATATTCGGTTCGGTATCGTTCCAAATAGATGCGAAGGCATTTTCCTTTGCAATCACTCGATCTACTTCGCCCTTCCAAGAACAGTAAACATCTATAGTTTCATAGTTCAGAGTCATTGCTGCAGCCGATTCATTCATAGATCCTGCAAATGCAACTCTATTTCCTTCCGCATCAGTGATAATCCCCATCTTCTCATGGTACATTCCCATACGGTCAGAGTCCTCGGTAAAAGCAATCTTGATATCCAGAATATTGTCAGAAATAAGATTTGCCAAAAGATTAAGTCTTGCCTTTTCAAAAGGCGTCTTACCTTCTGTCATTTTTCTTCGGATCGCTTCTTTTACAACCTGATCTCTCATAGCGTAACCGCTTTTTATTGCTTCTATATCCTCATCTGACAGGTAAGGAGAAGCAACCAATTGAATTTTACCGCCATTCTTAGCAAGTTCAGAAATACCTTTTGATATTTCTACCAAGCAAGAAGACGAAAAAAAGCCAACTGCTCTTTGATACTTTACGGCTTGGATAAGTAAGGGAATATAAAAGTCCTTTGCGACACTGTCAAGCAGAGAACGATATTCTTTTTTTATATCAAGCTCCTTAAAACTCACAATATCACCTCACTCTATGTATGTTTGTATTCGGCTAATGCAGGAAATCTTTTTCTCTCATATACTCACCTATGAATTCGATTCAATGTAATCAAGCGCAGTTTCAAGAGTTTTCAAAATCCTCGTCTGTATTGAAATAGCTAACACTAAATCCTCACCGTACCTGCAGGGAAAGTGCCAATAAACTTATGTGCAGTCGGTGCACAGTGAAGACCTGTTCTTACTGCTACACCTTGCTCACTTAAAATCTGACCGATACTGTCACTGCCATATCCCTCAAACAAGCAAGATACGACACCAATCGCCATTGCCTTGGCAGTATCGATTAGCTTAATATTCTCAAATCTCGAAAGGATTTTGAGCAATCGCTCGTGATTAGCTTGTTCCTTATCGTAGATGTTCTGAATACCGATTTCTTTAATCCATTTAAGCGATGCGTTTAGACCACTGATAGCAGCAATATCCGGACTTGCAACTTCATATCTTTCAGGGATGGTTTCCGGTAAAGACTGATTTGCAGACTCAAATCCTGTTCCACCGAACATAAGAGGCTGCGGTTTTATAGTAAAACTGCTCACAACACCTGCAACACCAAGAGGTGAATACAGGGTCTTATGACCTGCAAATACTGCAAAGTCAATGTCTTCGCCACTAAGATCCGTATCAACAAGGCCTGCTGTTTGACACATATCAACGATGTTAATAGATCCAAACTCTTTTGATAGGTGGCAAAGCTCCTTAATCGGAGAAACCACCCCGCAAATATTACTTGCGTGGCTGATAACCGTCCAATTAGGTTTGTTCTCTGCAAACTGATTACGAATTCTTGCCATATCGTAAGTCATCGTTTCCTTGTCAAAACAGAGCGTCTCAACATGGATATCATACATCGTTTGAAGATGGTAAAGCACACGGGTTACTGCATTAATGCTCAAACGGGGAAAGATAAACCGTGTAGTTATTGTTAATAGGCAATCCTCTTAGAATGAGGTTGATTGCCTCTGTTGCAGTATGAGTAAATACAACCTTCTTCGCAGGACAGTGAAACAGTTCCAAAAGCAACTCTCTTGTTTCCTGAACGAGCGCCGATGCCTTGGAAGCGAGCTTATACTGACCTCTACCAACATTCACACCGCACTCACGGTAGAATTGATTTGTAAAATCATATACATATTCCGGTTTCGGAAACGTTGTTGCAGCATTATCAAAGTATGCCATCTTTTCCATACATCTCACTCCTTTCAGCAAAGCTTTTCAAGAATTTCAATAAGGATCTGTCTCTTCTCCTGTTCGGTAATAGACTGACCCATTTCGTCAATAGATTGGTGATTTCATTATAGAGCAGTTTTGCTCTGGCGCTGTACTCGCTTCTATTGAAAGTCTTGACAACCTCTCTGCCCATGCTGTCTGTTGTGATCAACTTATAGGTGTCAGCGGTTGAAGTTTCATCAATAATCTGCGAGTCGTACTCCTCGATGGTTTCCTTGAAAACAGAGAGGTCTTTAATGAAAGTCGCAATTGTTCCCTCGTTCCAGTCCTCTACCCGAAGGGCGGTTATTGCTTTGGCTAGACGCTTTGTAAAGGTTATTTCATCGTTTGTGATTGTCCTCATTAAATCAAGAATCTGATTTTCACTGTTTGTAAAGAGATGCTGTATGGTTGTATCCTTCAATGACGCATACCAGTCCTGAATAATCGAGGTAAGCGAGCCTTTCGCATCCTGACCCTTAGGTATAAACAAGGTCTTCACATCAGAAACAAGTGCCTTAACTAAAGTTGCAGTTGCATCATCATATTCTTTCTTGGTCTGAGCGATGTTATCAACCACATCGGCACTGAACTCCTTGAAACCAAAGATCGCAAATACTTTTTCGAAAAGATATTCTCTCGGGTTGATATCAAGTTGCTTAAGGCTATTAACCAGTTTGCGATGACTTGTTGAAATAGCCCTAAATGCACCCCTACCCTTGTATATCTTGCTCATTTCTTTTGCATACTTCGGCAAAGACATATACCAGCGATTCATAGCAGAAACGATATAAGCAAAACTGTTATATACTTTTTCTTGCTCGTGAATGTACTTGTCGAACAGTTCCTCAAGCCGTGCTAAGTATAAAGCTTTCTCTTCGTTCCAATTTTCAAGAACAACAGAATAGTTGTTGGGCTTATCATTGATATCGTTAAGTAGGTCAGCCGAAATCTTCTGCTCTACATTTGCTTTCTTGATAACAAGATTGCCACGATTAAGGTGAATAATAATTGCTATATAAATCGGAATAACGCCTTTTTTTAAGCCTATACCATATTCTGGTTTACTCAAACGGTTATAAAGTTCACCAAAATTCTGTTCACCGTTTATTCCTGCTTCGGCAAAAAATTTCTGAATTGTTTGAAGCATGTACTGCATATTTTTTTCACCGGGTTTAACCTCAATGACTGGTGCTTCTGCCGCATTCCTGATAACGCCAGTTTGAATAAGTGTGCTTCTCATAATCGAAACATCCTGACCCGTACCGGTAAGCCCAAGGTTCGGCTCAAGCTCGGTGCTAAGTAGTCCATTAAGAAGCTTTGCTCTACTGTTGATAGCCACTGTTGGCAGAAGTTTTTGTTGATAGACTCGTTATTAATAGTCGGGGCGTGAGGATAGATTTTCTCACAAATCTCAGAAAGAAGTGCCGACATCTGAGCCTTACGGTAGATGGCAACCTTCTTGCCAACATGGTAATAGTCAGCGCCACCGGTTTCAGGGCGGGCATAAGAGAAAATGAACGAGCCAATAACTTCTTCGAGATCCTCAATATAAATCTCATATTCATCTTTCAAAAGGTCATCGTCTACAACTAGGTTCTTAAGTTCACAAACTGCACTGTATTCAAAAGCAACCTTCTCAATATTTGTAAACTTCTTAGGCAAACAGAACACAACTCTTTCCCCGTATGTACCGGAAGTAATCTCTTTTGCAATCTTTGCAATATCTTCCTTATTTTCGGGAATAACTGCGTATACCACACCGTCAGCCAGCGTGTCCGAGATTTTAAGCTCCCAATCTTCTGTGGACCAAAATTCCTTACTGTCAATGAAAAGGAAATCAAAATAACGGATAATCTCATGCTCGTCATTGTATCTGGTAGGATACATATAACTGTCGAAAGAAGAATTGTTGAGAATGTCCTTTACTCTTAGAGTTGCCTTATTGCTCTCTATCTTTTTTCAATTTCACTAGGAATATCAACTCCGCTGCTCTCTTTGAGCTTCAAGTAGTTATTGCTTCTCTTGAGATAAACGATGCAATCCTTGTTGATAAGATCTTCAAGCGCATTACTGATTTCCTTTGTATCTGCAACACTCTCACGGAAGGCATCAACAATAATGTTGTATACAGGAGGTAGTTTCTCATACTGCTCAACCATGTAAATTAAGGAAATAGTCTTGATAATTCTCGCATGAATAGAATCACCGTCAATCTTCTGTAGAATATTAGAAGTAAGTTTATAAATTTTATGAATCTCACTGGTATAAACTTCTTTTCGGAAAAGGGGTTCAAAATAATCATACAGATAATCAGGTGTCAATAACGGAAAATCACCGTCTGCGCCCTCAAGAAAAGAAGATAGAGTATGCTTTTCCTGAGAGGACAAGAAGGTAAACAAAGTTCTCTCGTTCTGAGCAACCTTTTCGGAAAGACGCGGCAGAATAAAGGTTGATACTGGATGCAAAGGATAGCAACCGTAAATAGCAGAGTTTACGCCTTCCATATCCTTGCTATCGATCAAGCCGTTTGCAACATAGCGTTCCTTGAGATCCTCAAACTGTGGCTTGTATTTAGACACAAATTCCTTCCAGAAATCAGGATTCTTCTTGATAACAGCAGAAATAATCTCATACATCTGAGCAAAGTTATTGTGAAGTGTCGTATGCTTGAAGCGACCTGATACACCTCTCCAACCATCTACCTTCTCTTTAGGAAGATTGTTGTCGATATAGTTTGAGATATCCTTATGGCAAATGAGCATAAGGTGCATCTGCTTTTTACCACTGCGAACACATTTCTCAGCAAAATCCTGCAACAGCTTAATATCGCTGATTGTGGCGTTTCCTATGCTCGATTCAAGATATTTACTGAATTCATCATAAACAATGTAAGCGCCGTCATACCCGACTTCGCATAGCTTGTCAACAACCTTTTCGTAGAGCTCCACAACATCGAAGCCAAGGAAAGGATTGAAACTACTGCCAGAAGTCAGGCTCGGATATAATTCAACAAATTTCTCATACGCCTCAACATTGTATTCTTTCAAGGAAAGAATGAACTGTTCAATAGGTTCATTTAAGGCATCTAAAAATTTATTATAGGTTTCAGGGTAATCGTTCTTCCAACTCTCAATTGCATTGACAGAAGCCTTAAAATGAGTCTCAGGCATAATATCGCTAAGATTTTCGTCATCAAGTGCCTTTTGCAAAGCAAAAGGAATGACTGAGTAAGACTTGCACTGCTGCCTCCGACAACAATCGGAAGAAGCTTTCTTCCGCTGTCAATAAACTCGTTAGTATAGTCATAGAGTTTCGGATTACATATCTTCATCTTTTCGAGCAAAGCAGCAAAAAGCACCTTATCTTTCTTATAGAGAAGAGAAAGCAAAACGAGAATAATATGAGATTTTCCACGACCATAGGCACCAATAAGAATTCTTGCTCTTTCAGTAGAATTCGGCGCCGTACTTAGCAGAACATCCTCAATGATCTCAAGAGAGGACATAGTAGGAATAAATCCGGAAATCTTATCCGTGTTATTCAAATCATACGCAATATTAACAGAAGTCTGAAACCCTTTTGCTACATCTATTTTATTATTAAACATGGTAACAGCCTCCTGTCATTATTTATTGATTGCCTTGTAATACTTTTCCACGCACTCAAGGAAGGTCATCGGCTTAGTAATGCGAATAACATCAAGACCAGCCGTACGAACAACCTTGATATATCCATCAATTCGATTTTGTAGAGCAATGCGGTTAAAGTGATTATATCAAGATTAAAAATTTTACCAGCATTACATACATCATTTTGAATTGTGGAAATCTTGATTTCCTCTTCACCATTCGCCTGATTGAGAATAACAGCAAGCAGAACGAGAGGATGAAGAGTATCTTTCTTCGGAACAGATTTCTTATAAAGCTTTTCCTTTCGGTTGCTGATATCAATCAGCCCGAGTTCACCAAGAGGACAATCGATATTGCTCTCCGGCTGAACTTTTTCAGGAGAAGATTTGATACGGGTACATAGGTGTTGATGATGCAGTTGTAATCATCTTCCAAAGATCTTTCAGATACCTCTTCCCCGTTGATCATAATGTAATTAGAGAGCTGCTTCACAAAATCTTCTTTGTTAAACTCACTCTGCTTGAACTCATTGTAGAAGAAGTACCAGGCAGTTGCCTCGTCCTTATTCGATGCAAGCATATAATGTAGAAACCAGAGCGTTCCCATCTCCTCGATATAGGGATCGTTCTTAAAAACAATCTCACCAAAGGGCGTAAAGGATTGCTCCCTGCGTCCAGCATTCGGCTCTGTGGTAAGTTTGACTGCCTGCAACCAATATCTCAGCGCCTTGACCATATTTGCACCGATTCCGAGAATATCCATAGGGTTGCCTTTTGCTCCCATAAATACTGCCGGGTCAATTTTTACATTTCTCATACCTTTACTTAACCACCCTTTACGGATGAAAAAAGTATCATGTCGCTCTAAACTTCATATTCTTGCTCCTTTAGTCCTTAGTCTTCAGGTAACGATCCATTAGGCAACCGCCATCTAAGTACTTTGCAGTAACACACATCTTGCACCGTTTACACTTCTTATCGTTGATATAATAGGTATCACCGATAATTGAGATGGCACCGAATCTACAAAGTGACTCACACTTTAAGCACTTGCGACAAGCATTAAACTTCTTAATCTGATAACCAATCATTCTCTGCAGGTCATCATGCTTTGCTACATTCATTGTTTTTACTTTTACCGCATATTCAAAACCATCCTGTGAGAAAGGTTGAATCGAAATAATAGGCACATTGGTTTTAATGTCGACAACAATTGTTTCGTTGATCAACTTACGACCAAGTTCGGGAGCTATTCTACCAAATGGTGTAAACAATCCAATAAGGCAATCATCTACCGGTCGTTTCAGTTGATAAACTTTAGCATTTTCTTCGGTTGTGCAGTTGGTAAACTTAATCTTTACATCAGACGCTGCAGCTACACCGTTACCACCCTGACGAGCCTTCCACTTGCCCGAGTTGATATACTCTTCGGGGTCAGGCTTGCCAATACGCTTTGCAAAGTCAACCAAGAAGTTATGCCACTTCTCATACTGCTCAGGCATATATATCTGTGAAAGGAACTCTGCACGAATGTTATTGTTTTGGGCAACACCAACAGCCAACACGGTCATAGCCTAAACGGTAAGCATCGTTGAAATCAACCTCTTCGCCCAAGATATAAAGCCAAACATCAATATCCTTCCAGAAGAAGATAGGCGTTGCTACCGTCTGCTGCTGAATCTTTGTAGACTCAGCATTATCTTCTATTCGATTATACTTACTTCTGCTTACAGACTCGCATTTACGGATGCCGTAGTAAGTCAAAATACTCTTATCTCTGTAAAGTCCCGTAATAACGCGAGAAATAGGTCCTGTCTTAAACATAAAACAGCACCAACGAAGCATTCTTGCCGGAGGCCCAATGTCCTCACAGACCTCATAGAAATTTTGCTCTTTATTCTTGGCCACCTTGAAGATGGCTTTAGGATTATTCTTCTTAAATCGCTCAGCATACTCAATCGTGAACGGAAACTCCAGAGTGGTATTACCGAAGATATGTACAAGACTCGGATCCGAAAGTGCCTTTACAACCAAATCAGCGGTTACCGTGGAATCCTTACCACCGGAGAATGACAGAACAATGTTTTCACGAGGGAATTTGGCTGCCGACTTCTGAATAAAGATGTTTGCCTCATACTTCAGATAATCAAGGCGGCCTTGGTTTGCTCTGATAAAGGTTGCTATGTTCTCATTAAAGAAACGGTAGTTATTATGTTCCTTATATTTTTCAAGCTGCTCTCTGATATATGCGGCTGAATGCTTCTTGTACCATGCAGCAGTTACAACTATAGGTTTTCCATCTATATAATAGCGATTATTTGATGCCCATACGCTTTTATTGATATAGGCAAGTGGCTTGTCCGAGAGAATTTCTAAAAGCAACCGTTCTTCCGGGAATACCGGTCTTAAGTCTGCAACAAGATACGATGTCTTGCCTCCACAAAGAGAACAAGTATCACGATCTGCGTCGTTTATTGCTTTGATAAGCGGAACCTTGCATTCGTCACACCAATGCAACTCATAAGGAATATCTTCTTCGGTCTTTATTCCGCAAACGCTACATACTTCTTCATCGGTTTCACGGTTACAATTCTTACACCACACAAATAATCACCTCCATTCTAATAATATCATGTTTTATGTCCGATAAAGCGGATCAGTCTGCACTTTACAGTTTCATAATAACTTCGTTTACAAAAAATCATCATTTACGTCATTTATGTCGAATCAAGTAAATAGGAAAGTTCTATTTGACTTTGACAATATCTTTATAACTCACCAATGTCACATTCCCCATCTCACTTGCCCGGTCGGCGCAGCCTTTGGTGAAGCCGGTTTTGGCAAAGAGGTAGTAGTGGACATTCTTGTAGGGGAATAGCTCGCTGCGCTTTACAAGGGTTTCCAAAACGCCGAGGTCGACTTTCTCGTTCGTCCATTTACACTCGCCGAAAAGAGCGGTGTTTTTATCCTGTTCGGCAAGAATATCGATTTCAGCCTGACGCTTTTCCTTAGGATCGTTGCCCCACCAGCGGCCGAGAGAGGAAAACTCCACCGGGCATTCGCCGGAGAGAAGCTGCTTCCAAAGATATTGCTTGCAGATTTCCTCAAACACCTTGCCATATAGTCGGACAGATACGGCTCGATACGCTTGTAGGCCAAGTCGGCAGCGCCACGGGCGATGATCGAATTGTTTTCCGGCACAAAGCGATACCAGAAGCGGAACATATTGTCCGCAATCGAGTAAATCGCTTTCCGGGACGCCTTTTCCCCATAGGGCGTCTCTTTTTCGATAATACCGAGGGAGATCAGGTTTTTCACATAGGCGGAGCAAATGTTGGTACTTTCGCCGACCTTCCCGGAAATCTCCGACATACGGGAAGCACCGGTGGCAATCGCCGTGATGATCGCATTGTAGAGCGCCGGTTCCCGCACCTCCTGCTTGAGCAGGTTTTCCGGCTCCTCAAACAGGGCGGAGTTGGGATTCAGAAATGTGTTTTTAATATTGTCCTCAATGCTCAGCTTATCACTCATCTGAAGCAGATACTGCGGCGTGCCGCCGACAATGCCGTACACATAGGCTTTCTCTTCATCAGTGAAATTTTTGAAATAATGGCAAGTCTCCTCGAAATCAAAGGGGAGAATTTTCATCTGCGCCGTCCTTCTGCCGTAAAGGGGCGCTTTGTAGGCGAGGACATGGTCTTCCATATAGGACATGGACGAACCGCAGAGGATCAGCATCAGTTTGGAAGTATCCTTGTATTGGTCAATCAAAAGCTGGATGGTGGAAGCGAGGCTTTTCGACGAGCGGGCGACATAAGGGTATTCGTCTATGGCAAGAATAATCCGTTCCTTTTCGGACAACTTGAACACATACTCCAAAGCCGCCTGAAAGGACAGGAAAGAGGTTTCGGCCTCCATTCCGGTGTGATAGCTCAAAATGCTCTTGCTGAAATTTTCAAGATTCTGCTTGGCGTTGCTTTCAACACCCATAAAATAAATTGTATTTTTATCGTCAATAAACTGGCTGATCAGCGCTGTTTTGCCAACACGGCGACGGCCATATATTACTACAAATTCAAACTTGTCCGATGCATACAACTTATTCAACGTTGCAAGTTCACGTTCTCTGCCGATAAACATGGATTACATCCTCCCATTGCAGCAACACGCATTGCTTATAGTATAACTAAATATAGTATAGCACAAAATTAAATTTAATCAAGTATGATTTGGTAAATTAAAGTTGACTAATATACTCTTTCAAGATTAGAAAACAAAACAGGTGCAAGAATTCAAACTCCTGCACCCGCTTGTTATTGCAATAATTTCTATGTAAAAATCATCTCTGCATTTACAACTTCGTTGACACGTTCTCGAATGTTATTCATCATGTGTACCCACTCCGTTGGATTCTCTGCCTTAAGCTGTTCGGTAACGCTTTTCTTTTCAGCGTACTCTTTCACCAACCGGAGAAAGAGGGATTGGGCTTCTTCCTCTATATCAGCAAGGTGGGAACGGAGTTTGCCGGAAGTGAGCAGGTTGCAGTAGAGACTTTTATGGTGCTGTTGCAAATATCGCTTACGGCGCTGTCCCCACAAACCGATGGGGCGTTCTTCTTCGGCGGGTAATGTGAGGTTGGGCAGACGATAGTCGCCCTGCATGGTGTATGTACCGCCCGTTTGTTCAAATATTGTTTTATCCATAATGAAAACCTCCTTTGATACTATTATTGTACCAAAGGAGGTTTCTGTTCACGAATGTGCGATTTTGATTATCGCACATTGTATATTGAAAAAAATTAGTCAACTACAATTTAAGTCAATCGTAATTGACTAAATGTGATTCGGCAGACTTTCATTCTTTCAGATAGCTTGCAAACGGTGCGTCATCGCTGCAAAAGGTATCGAAAATCATTTTTGCGCCGAGGCGGAAGCCGACGAGAAAGGAATCAAGGCCGCTTTCGCCCATCAGTCTCCGTAAGCGTTGCAGAAATCGAGGAACAGTTTTTTGTCTTTGCCCTGCAATCGTTCGGTCAGCTTTTCCTCCAGCTCGGCTATGTTTTTCGACACCCTGAAATTATGGCTGCCTGTTCGGTAGCCTCTCGCCTGCGGGTCGAGGTTGCCGAAGTAAAGGTCTTCCAAAATGTTCGCCATTACTCCGCACCGCCTTCCGCCTGTTTCTGCCTTCGCCAAGCCGGGAAGCGTTTCAGCGTCCAGATATGCCAGTCGGATTTGCGGGTGATGGAGCGGCAGTCGGGAGAGCAGAGAAACTCGATGAGATACACCTTCGGGATATGTTGACATTGCTGCGCTTGAAGGCTTTCAAAATGCCGCTTCCGCACCAGTTGTTGACGGCGGTCTTGCTGTAGCCGGTGAGCTTGCAGACCTCGGCGGCGGTCAGGACGTCCCGATAGGACGCAAGCAGGGACGCATAATACGCATGTAAATCCTCCAAGACCTCCGGCGGGAGATGGATTTCCATTTTAAGCTCGTAGCGCCCCCTGTACCAGCCCTTCGGCGCGGCATACGCCTGCGGGAAGAGCTTGCGGTCCTCCAAGTAGGCGATCACATCCTCCTTTTTAATTTGATAACAGCGGGTCTGCTTGCCGGTATAGTAGCAGGGTATCTTTCCGCTTTGCAGCAGATACCGGGCAGTGGATTTGCTGATGTAGCAGATCCGGTAAAGCTGGTCTTTTGTGATTCGGTCGGGAACATCGTCCCAGTTGATGGCTTCGTTGTTCATGGCAATACACCTTTCAAAATCAGATTTGCCGGTGTGACTGTCCTTGTATTGCCTTGTTATACGTTGTTCTTTCCGTTCTTTCCGCAGTTCTTTCCAAAAATGCGGATTTTGGCGCATTTTCCGACGCATTCGAGCTTGCCCGAAACACCGGACTTTTCGGGGTTTCGGCGTAAAAATCCAGTATTCATGCGGCTTTTCACCGAGGACGAGGCTGACAGAACCTGACACGAAACTAACTAAACCTGACACGCACTTTATAAAACTCGAAATCAGTTGTACCTCACGGTACCGTGGTTCGAATCCCACCCGCTCCGCTACCTCGTCGTCACAGACTTTGTAATTGTTCGTGATGACTTTTTTATAAAAAGTCATCAGCCCACTCACGCCGTCGTTCCTCCTCACCCCAAAAAGTTTTATAACTTTTCGGGGACCCCATTATCCAGTAACCATGCGGGTTGCGGATTTCTCTTTTTTTGTGCTCACCTCAAAAATCACCCTCATTTCGACTGTTCTTTCCAAAAATTTGGAAAGAACAGCTTTTGTGTTATTCCGCTATGTTTCCCATCAATGATGCTTCCCATTTGCTTGTGAAATTCTTCGCCTGTGGCAATCACGTCCGTGTTTGGCTTTGATACCACCTCGTTTCCTTGCAGAGGATTTTTCCGCTTTTTAGCAAATACTGCGCCGTGGATTTGCTGATATGTCAGATTTGATCGGGTTATTCTTTTGGAATGACGGCGAGAAGTTCATTCCAGTTGATTGCATAATTGTTCATATGAAAAGTGGAGACGGGATATCGGGGGAGATATTAAGGAGGATGTGTGATGATAAGCGTGTGGAGACCATAGAAGCGCACGAGATGCAGAATCATGCTCTAACAAAGAGCTTCGGTTTGGTTGGCATCGGGCCGGACACTGCGGCCTTCTCATCCTACGGTTGCGGCCTCTGTTCACTGATTATGAGCGTTCTTTTTAACTGGCCAATCTTTATTTGATTTGGACGAATAGGCAACTCCGGCGCGTTTTAGATCCTTTGATGTGGAAATACGGTGACAGAGAAGTTTTATAAATAGATCAATTTTGCTACTTATATATTATAAAACTGTTGCTTTTCTTATGCTGTCCTGTTATTATATCCTATAAGATTTATATATTGATCAAAATTTTACGCATTTTTGGAATCGTATTTACATTATGAAATTTTGTGGTGAAATGTATGGCTTATTACAGCTCTAAGAATGTTCTGCGCCTTTTGAAATCATTTAATACGCAATGGGAAAACGGCGGATTTTCTCCGCCGTGCCCGGCTTCAGACGATCCGCCTTTTATATTGCCGAGAAATGGTATGTAAAGAATTATACGAAACCCGTTTTGATTGAGGGGGGGCACGCTTTTGGGAAAACAACTCTTTTAAAGCAAATGCTTGCCGCCTTGTTGGAGCGCGGAGTCCCGCCCGGAAATATTTTGTATCTTTCCTTTGATTATCCGCTCACAAGAAATAAATCTGCGGCGGAAATTATTGAGATCTATCGCCGGGAATCCTGCTCCGGCAGCCCGCTCTTCTGCCTTCTGGATAATGTAGAGTACGCATCTGAATTTGTTGATTTCTGCAAAACAGCCGGAGGGGGAACGCACGTGCACGTGCTCGCCGCTTCATCCGCGCATATTGACGGGCTTAACGGAACCTGTCCTTTCATCCGCTATATTCCCATGTCAGGAATAACATTTTATGAATATTGCGAATATCACGGTTTTAAGCCAGACGAAAGAACGCCGTTTGTCTATCCCGCCGATTTTCACACGCAGGATGTTTCAGTAATCACTGCCATGCACAGAGGGTTGGAACCACTCAGCAGATATTTGGAAGATTACATCAGGAGCGGCGGCTATTTTGATCCGAACGGCGGCGCAACGGATGAATTACTTTATGCGAAAGCCGTAGATAAAACGCTGATGCGGGATATTCCGCTGTTGTTTGAGGTGAGAGGCAATACGGATGTGGAAAAGGTTTTTGTCTATCTGTGCTATCTTTCTTCAGGGACCATCTCAGTCAATTCTATTTCAAAGGCGCTTAGGATCAGCCGGGCTACAGTGGAACGATATATCGACTATTTTGAAAAAACGAATCTCATCACCATCCATGAGTCAATGGACTGGGAAACGCTCAGTAGTGTGAAGGGGTTTAAAAAGATTTATATCAACAACTACCGTATGCGCAACTGCGCGCTGAATGTGGGCGGAGCCGATACGGCCGCATTTGACACAGATATAAAAAATGCGGTGAAGGTATCGTTTATTATGCATTTTAGGCAATTCTTTCAGGATGGAACGGCATTGGGCTTTTTTAAAAAAAATGCCGCTGCGAAACGGACGGATATTGTGGTGCGTTTTCCTGACAAAATCAATGCGCTAATCAATGTGCAGTATGCCGATCAGGTTCAGCTGCGCGCGAATGACTGGTTGTTGACGTTAGCAGATAAAACCTATCCCAATTATCTGGTGACAAAAAAAGCGTCGGATTACGGTATGGTATATCTCGAGGATGGCAGAAGCGTATGTAAAATTCCGGCCTATGCAATCCTTTATCTGTTCGGTTATTTTGAAAAATATAGACCAATGTTAAGAGGAGACGAAAACGATGATTTATGACATTTGTACCGACAATTACAGTGCATTTCAAATTTTTGAGAAAAACAAGCTCAAGCCGCGCGCATATTTTATTCCGTTTCAGGTAGAAAAAGCTCAGAAACGGTAAGCCTTTGCGATGAACGGTATAAAAGCAACCTTGTAAAAGTGTTAAACGGTAAATGGGATTTTAAATATTATCCGAAATTTTCGGATATGCCGAAGAGGTTCGACACGTCGATAGTGGATTTTGACGAAGTAAATGTTCCGTCAATGTGGCAGTATACCGGATATGAAAAGCCGTATTATATCAATCAGAATTATCCGTTTGGTAGGAAGCCGCCCAAAATTCCGACAGACGACCCCGTTGGACTTTACAAAACCATCAGAAACGGAAAGTGGACGCCATTGACTGTGGACAATATCTATAACAGCGTAGGTGTTTACCGCAAGAAAATCGAAATTTTCGATACAGAAAAAATATTTATAATCAGTTTTCTCGGCTGCTCCTCCTGCCTTGAATTATATGTTAACGGCAGTTTTCACGGTTACAGCGAAGGGTCTCACAACACCGCTGAATTTAATATTACCGATAAGCTTGGTAAGGGCGAAAATGAAATCGTTGTTGTTGTGCATAAATGGTGCAACGGAACTTACCTGGAAGCGCAGGATATGTTCAGAAGCAACGGGATTTTTCGCGACGTACTGCTGTTTGTCCACGATAAGAGTTATGTCTATGATTATTCCGTTAAAACGCCGTATCAAACGGTAGATATTCGCTTGAAATAAAGGCGAAAACCGTTGGCGACGGTAAGCTGTATGCAGAGCTTGTAGATAACGGAAAAGTGCTTGCAATTTCCGAGGTAGACGGCGAAGCCCAATTGACGGTTGGCGTTGTCAAAGAGTGGAACGCCGAAACACCATACCTTTATGATTTATTCTTTACCTTAAAGGATAGCAGCGGAACTGTTATAGAGTGCATCCGTCAAAAAGTTGGCTTCCGCCATATCAATATTGACGGAGAGATATTTAAGCTTAACGGCAGAGCAATTAAAATAAAGGGGGTCAATCATCACGATACTAACCCGAAAACTGGATATTATATGACTCCGCAAGATATTCTAAAAGACTTAACATTGATGAAAAGCCACAATGTAAACGGCGTCAGGACTTCGCATTATCCGCCCGACCCGCTGTTGATTCAGCTCTGCGCCGAGCTTGGTCTTTATGTGATTGACGAAGCGGATATCGAAACCCACGGCTGTAACCTCTGGCCGATTCACAACATAAACAAAATCAGCAATCATCTGAAATGGAAAGAGCATTACTGGGATCGCGTTCATCGGATGTATGAACGCGACAAAAACAATGCGTCGATTCTGATGTGGTCTTTTGGGAACGAATCCGGCGGATACAAATGTCAGGATTACTGTTACACAAACCTCAAAGCGCTGTGTGCTGAAATTCCCTGCCATTACGAAGGCGTTATACACACCAGGCGTCAGCCTACGACGTAATATCGGAAATGTATGCGGAGCCGGAATATTTAAAAAAGATAAGAGACGGTTTTTCACCGTGGAGCAACTATCCGGCTGTGTTTCAAACGCTTTAAAAGCGTATCACGTTCAGTTTTATCCTACCGATTGGCTCAAGGGAAAGGGCTACGCAGGAAAGCCCTATTTTCTGTGCGAATATGCGCACGCAATGGGCGTTGGCCCGGAGCTTGAGGATTATTGGCAGGTTATTGATTCCTCAGATAGATTTATGGGTGGTTGTATTTGGGAATGGGCTGACCACGCGATTGACCATGAGGGCGAAAAAATAAAATACACCTACGGCGGCGACCATGGCGAGCGTTCCACGACGGTAATTTCTGTGTGGACGGTCTTGTTTTCCCTGACCGCACGCCGTCCTCAGGCGCGCTGAATATGAAGCAGGTTTACCGCCCTGTGCGTGCACAATATAAAGGCGGCGCGCTTATCTTTAGGAATACAAATTCCTTCCGCGATACAGGATATCTAAAAATTGCATATGCCCTCCAGTTGGATGGCAGGATTCAGAAAACATATGTACTCGATCAGGCGATACCGGCGGGAAAATGCCTGTCCATTGCTTTTGATACGCAGGCAGCAGAGGGCGACTGCTTTATTAATATTAGATACGACGACCGGTGGAGCGGCGAAAATATCGCGTTTGAGCAGCTTGCAGTTCGGGAGAAATTGCCGAATATGAAAATAGGCTCGGCCGCGCCCCTGATGGAGAAGGACGGTTCCTATCTTTTTGAATGCGAAAAAGGCGAATATCATTTTGACAGACAGAGCGGCTTGCTGTCAGTCATCCTTGTCAACGGCAAAAATCTGCTTTCCACAGGCAGCGCCGTCCACACAAACATTATGCGCGCGCCGATGGATAATGATATGTATATCACACCCAAGTGGCGTGAGCACGGATATTATGATATAACGGAAAAAACTGAAAAGGTAGTTGCAAAGAACGGTGCAGTTTATACTGCAACACTTTTGTGCTATGGTGGCAGCCGATTTTCAGAAGCGAACAAGATTGTAGAATTGACACAGCGGGGATCTTTCTGTCACTTGTACGCTCACACCGTTAAAGGAGGATCTACCGAACTTCCGCGCTTCGGGAAGGTGCTTTTTGCTGATCGCTCTTTGAAGAAGGTCATCTATTATGGCAGAGGCGAAACGGAATGCTACAGCGATTTTAAAGAGCAGTCAGCCGTTGGCATCTATACCGCAAGACCGGAAGAACAATCCTGCCCCTACATTTTCCCGCAGGAATACGGTAATCACACCGATGTCAGATATGCGCGGCTTGTGTTTGAGGGCGATCAGGCTTTACAATTCGAGCGGTGGGTAAGCCGTTCCAGTTTTCGGTGAAGGACACGGATGACCAATCGCTCTACCGGGCGAAACACCGTGAGCAGATTAAAAAACAGCCGTTTTATCAGTTGACTGTTGACGGCTTTCTGCGGGGTGTGGGTTCCAACAGCTGTGGCCCCGGGCCGGCAAAGCATCATATCATTGAGCTGACAAACCGCTCGCCTATTCCTTTATGATTTCACTCGATAAGGTTGGAGATAAAATGTTTGAGCAAACTGTTGAAAAGGCGCGGGGAGTTGTTACCAATGTCATGCGCCACTGGTCAAAGCCCGCCAAAGGCAACTATGTTTCATATAAGGAAATATTGAATCTCGGTATAGGTGGAATGGGCGTTCAGTTCTTTACAATAGTGCTTTGCATATTTTTCGTTGTCCTCATCAAGCACTTTGATGGGCGCGACGCTCGGAATACAGCCGATGCATATGCAGTTTATCGGCATACTGATGAGTGGCCTTGGCACGCTGATCGCAATCGGCCGAAATGCAATGATGGATAACACGCATACAAAAATAGGCAAATTTCGTCCGTATATTATTTTTTCAGGCATACCGAATACTGGTTCTTGCATTTATCTTTGTTTTCTTGACTTTGATAAAATGTCCTATATCCAAAAACTCTCATATGCACAGTTTTCACCTTTGCGATTGGCTGCATACTGCCGTTTTATTCTGACTCCTATAACTCGCTGCCATCGGTTATCACCCCGAACAGCGAGGAACGCGGAAAAATCGTTGCAATCAATGCCTTCCTGTATTCGGTTGCCCCCACAATTTATCATTTTATTGTGCCGATACTTGCCGATAAAACGGGAGGATACACTGATATTCGCACTTATAAATGGGTTGTAATGCCGTTTGCAGTTGTCGGTCTCGGTCTGGGCATGTTCGCCGCGTTCGGCACAAAAGAACGCATTGTTGTTCCGAAAACATATATACCGAAGGTGAACACAATCAGAAGCTCACTCGGTGTTTTCAAAAATAAATACTGGGTTATCACTACAATTTCGGCCACAATCGGTTTTTTGGAGGGCGGTATTTCAAACCTTTTAAACTGGTCCTTTATGTATGACAGTCAGAATTATAAGCTGATGGGCGTGGTGAATACAGTTCTTGGCACATCTGCAACAATTGCATTTATCCTTGCGCCGATCCTAATTAAAAAAATCGGGCAAGGGGCGCGCTTTTGTTAAAGGAAGGAATGAATATTGTTTTTATTGCCCTTATGCTGATAAGTTATAAAAATATCTATTTCTTCTTTTTAGCATGGTATCTTAATCAGATTTTTTCTTCGCTCGTGCTTGTTGTCAATCCTGTAATCGGCGCCGACACAAAGGATTATCATCAGTATATCAGCGGAGAGCGTATTGATATGACATTCAGCACGGCGCAAATGGTGCTTACCCCCATCGGCTATCTCACAGGTATGGTAATTCCTTATTTCTTTGAGTCCTACGGAATTACGCAGAACTATGATATTCTGTTTGACCCAATGGTGCGCGATAACGTATTCAGAATTCTGTGTATTTTAGCAATTATTGGAGCTTTTTTGCAGTTCGCGCCCCTTGTTTTTTACGATTTAACGCAAACGAAGCACCAAAATATAATCAGAGTGTTAAAGGTGCGTGCAATGTTTGAAGACTATTCAAACGGCGTTATGACGGACGAGGACTTGAATGACACAATGAGTCAGGTGGAGCGTTCAGAAGGCTATTACTATGGAGCAACTCCTGATACGAATTTGCTTTTAGACAATCTCAAACGAGCCAAAAAACTCCCAAAATCGACAAAGGACGAGCGAGCTGTGCGTAAGACTGAAATCAGAAATGCCAAGAAAGCACTGTCTGAATCCAAAAAAGCCCTGCTTGAAAAAGAGTCGGCAGAGATCCTTATCAATGAACTGCACAAGTTTGATACGCCGTCCTTCCAGTTTCGCATCAATCTTTCTAGAAAGCTAACCGAACGGCAGGTTGATGCCTTGGATATTAAAAATGGCGAGTATCTTTCGGCGGCAATGAGTCTACCCGAAGGTACAAAACAAGAAAGATCTTTCAAAAAATCGGAAATCAGACGGGCTCGCAGAATTGAAAAAATGCCTATAAAAATTGCAAAAAAATATCCAAATGGAATTGCAGAGCCAAATCCCAAGGAACTACCGCAGGCGCTTATTATGCCTGATGGTACTAAAGAGGAAAGAAAAGCCAAAAGCCGCGCCGTCAAAGCCGCAGAGCGTAGCATTAAGCGCTATCATACCATTGCAAATGAATATGTTCAGGCGCAGAAGCTCTTGATTTCCTTTGAAAACTACGGCAAGCTGGAAGAAATTAGACAGCTTTACAAACAAAAGTTGCAAAAGGTTGAAAGTGAGGCTGTACTATGAAAAAAACATTAAAAATCCTCGTGGTGGTTTGCTCTATGCTTCTTTTGGCAGGCGCATTTAGTTCCTGTGCGAAAAAAATTCCAACCGACAGCGCATATTCAAAACTTCGTGATGCTCTTGAAAGCTCACTCCAATATAAAACGTATTACATTCAGGAAATGATTACGCACGACAAACTACTTGACAAAACCACGGTAAATCTGCGGTGCAAGCTTGACAAAAATTATCAGCTATTTTGAAAAATGGAAGATTGTCGGATTACAAAGCGGAGATTCATTTCAGCAAAAACGACTTGGCAGTAGCCGATATTTTTTGCGGTGTTTCAAAATCCTCCACTGGAGAAGAAAGGGATTTGCTTTTCCGTACAAAATACGAAGAGCAAAAACGGCAAAAGCAAAGCCGTTTCCAAAACCATGCAGGCAATGCCGGTTGAGAAGTTTATTGAGGGGAACGAATTCAAAAACAATTATTCAATAGAGCACTTTTTAAGTGAGCTTAACGGCATGACGGAGGCTGATTTTCACTTTTCGGCAGATACGGCAATAGCGGAAAGTAAAAACCATTTGACTGTGATCGGGTTTTCGATAACTGATGGCTATTTACAGCGTTATGAAAAAGAAAAAGGAAAAAATCTGTGTTTGCAGGCTCAGATCGTATTGAAATTGAGCTTATTTACGGAAGAATAGCTTCCGTTGTAACGTTTTGCTCATATAGCGATAAACAGTTTCATCAGACCTTTGAAGAATCGCCGTATAAGCTGTTTATCACGTATTACGGCCCTAAATTTGAGATTCCCCATTTCGATTCGAAAACTGACCAAAACGCTCTTGAATGGACACAAATATAATGTATTTGGAAAGGAACTGAGAATATGAGAGACGTTCTATTTACACTGTCTGTCAAGAAAAAGCCGTTTTTCATCGTGTTGGCTATGTTCACCGTCGTGCTGGTTATTGCAGGCATCGTGCTGTCTGTCGTGCTGTATAAGCCTTGGTATAACGGTAAATGGAGCGGCGGCTTTTCTGCAAAGGACTGCTTGAGTATTATCAAAAAAGGCGAGGATTTAAAAATTCTACAGATCAGCGACCTGCATGTGGATCACACGAATGGACAGCATGATTTGATTTGGAAAAATTTGGAGTATTTAGTATCCAAAAGTGATATCGATCTCACGGTTATTACCGGAGACTGGACCAGCGATGCGGATAATCTGCCGGCTACCGAAACGCTGATTGAGGTCATGGAGCGTTGTAGTAAGCCTGGGCAGTCATTTTCGGCAACCACGATTCGCAGGGTAAATTAAGCCGTAAAGATTTGGCCTCGCTTTTTGAAAAGGCGGAGCACTGCCTTTTTGCACGCGGACCGGAGGATTTAAGCGGTGTTGGGAATTATGTAATAAACGTATATAATCATCAGGATCCATCGCACCTTGACGCATCGCTCATACTGCTTGATTCGCATACCGACACAAACCGGACGCTGCAATACGAGCCGATTTACCGGGATCAGGTAAAGTGGTACGAAAAAAATATTGTTGGACTCAGCGCCATTTACAGTGCGCAGAAAAACAACCAAGCAACGGTGCTTCCGAGCCTTCTTTTCCAGCACATTCCCCTTAAAGAATATGAAACTGCGTGGAATGAAGGTAAAATTGATACCTCAAAGCACCTGCATGGTAGTAACAATGAGGATGTTTATTCTCCTGTAGTAAATACAGGCTTATTTGATAAAATAGTCGCCGCAGGCAGCACCAAAGGCGTATTCTGCGGCCATGACCACGCCAACGACTCGGCCGTTTCGTATCAAGGCGTATTGCTGGCCTATGCTGTGCAGAGCGGCATCTGCGAAAGCGATCCCTACGCTCAAAAGATGAAGAAGGGCGGCAATCTTATCACGCTGAAAGAGGACGGGACGCTGACGGTGGAACAGGTTTCCATGAGACGGCATACAGTGTAAAATTGAAATAAGGAGGAACGCTGGATGAAGAAGGCTCAAAAGCCAATGAAAATTGCCATTATCGTAATTGCTGTTTTAGCCGCGATCGCCCTTGCTGTAGGCGGCGCGGTACTGGCCTATTATTATCTGCCCATCTCTTACGGCGAAACACAAACGCATACCGTGGGCGACGGAAAAACACTGAAGGTGGGCGTAATCAGTGACACTCAGCTGGCCCCGAACGAAAGCGATGGCGAGAGCTACCAAAACTATGAGGCGCATCTGCACACAGCCCTTTCTCAGCTAAAGGAGCAGCAGGTGGAAATGGTTCTGTTTGCCGGCGATATTTGCGACAACGCCAGCAAGCATGCCTATCATACCTATCAAACCGCCATCAGGGATACTTGGCCGGACGAGGCGAGCCGCCCTGTTTTTCTCAATATCATGGGGAATCATGATTTGTGGTTTGAGTCGGATTACTGGTCTGTTCCGCCAAAGCACCGGCTGTTTCAAAAACAGATGGGAACAAACCCCTACATTCACATGACTGTTAACGGGGTCCATTTTATCGGCGTTAGCCCTGATAAAACACAGAACAAGGATGGCTATTCGCAAAAAGCTCTCGACTGGATGGATGCGGAAATTCAAAAGGCGCAGGAGACAACGCCCAAGGGAAAGCCGATTTTTGTTATAACGCACCATAATCCTCAGAATACCTCTTATGGCAGCGACGTTTGGTATGACGGCGGGCTTGACGGCGTGCTCAGCAAGTATGAAAATGTTGTGTCCATCAGTGGTCACAGCCATTATTCCATCTTTGACGAGCGCGCAATCATGCAGACCACCTACACCTCCTTTACCACACAAAGCCTAGCGTATATTGAACTGGAAACGGGAAACTTTGACGCATTTAAGGATGAGATTTCCTCTATTCCTCCCCATGATGAGGCTTATCCGGCGATGCTCATCATACAGATAGGGGAGAATAAAACGGATCTGATCCGTTGGAATATTGCCGACAACGCGGAGGAAAAGCCTGACAATCGCTGTTCTTAATTACCCGCTTACAAAGGGGAATTTTGAATACTCTTACAACCAGCGGCTCAATGCCACGTCAAATCCGTATTTTGAGGCAGATGGTATCGCCTATGACGGTGCCATTCCCACCTATTTAAAGGAAGGCGTCGCCACACTGCCGGGGATCAGCTTTCCGGCGGCCAAGGATGATGACCTTGTCCAACACTATGAAGTGCGCCTTGTCGACGAGGCGGCAATCAGTATTTCTATACTTATTTTTCTGATTTCTATTCGGGCAAGGAGAGTATGTCTGAAACGGTAAAAATAGCGCTTGACCGCCATCTGGCGAGTGGGAAATACAAAGTGACCGTAACGGCTGTTGATTCCTTCGGCAATTACAGTAAAACCAATCTGGAGGGAGAGATTGACTATGTCCAGCCGCTAATTGACGAGAAATCGCCGGATTCAAAATGATACCATGCCTACGCCACTGCGTGGTAAGACAGAGGCTGGAGATGCACGCCCCTTCACCTTTCAGCTGTATCGATACAGCGCATTTGATAACAGAGGATCTAGGCTTGCAAAAACGACTCTATCGTTAATTCTCCGTTTTTTGCAAGGTCGATTGGTGGAGTGGTCATAGAAAAACCTCACAGGAACCTGAGCCCGGGCGAAATGCGCGCCTGGGCTCAAATATCATATCCAACCCATCAATTACTGGCGGCTGATTATTTACTTTTTGTTGGCGGTGTGCGATAATGAAAAAAAGGGGTGTTTTTATGTGCGATACTGTGTATTTGAAACGTGAGCGGAGAGCGTTTTTTGGTAAAATAGCGACCGGTCGCCAAACGAAGCGCATCTAATGCTTCGGGTTCCCGCAAGGGAATATGCAGAGGGGGAGATGCTGCGTGCAACCTATATCAGTGTGCCTCAAGTGAGGCATACATATGCCTGTGTGCTGCTCAAGCCGCATTGGATTTGGGGCGCAGAGATGGGCTGGAATGAGTTTGGCCTGAATATTGGCAACGAGGCCGTTTTTACGAGAGAAAAGCGGGAGAAGCAGGATGGATTGATCGGCATGGATCTGTTGCGGCTGGCGCTGGAAAGATGCCGCAGCGCAAAAGAGGCGCTGAAGCTCCTGCGGAACGCGGACCGGGTATCCAGCGTCTGCAACGATGTGGTGGGCGATATCTGCGGCATCGTCTCCGGCGCTACCGGCGCGGTGATCGTGGCCCGTCTGCAAAAGGGACTGGACCTGGAAAGCGTGCTGATCTCCGTGGGTGTCACGGCGCTGATCTCCGGCGCTACCATCGGCGGCAAAGCGCTGGGAAAGCCCTTCGCCATGAACCAGAGCAAGCGGGTGGTCCATCTGGCAGGCCGGTTTCTGCATTTGTTTCATCGCGGCTGAGTCTTTGCTGATCCATACAGCCGCAGGAGGTCATTGTGATTCTGGATTCCATTCATTCCCCTGAGGATATCAGGGCACTCGATCAAAATCAACTGCCCGCAGCTTTGTAAAGGAGTTGCGGCAGTTTCTGCTGGAAAACGTGTCGAAAACAGGCGGACACTTTTCCTCCAATCTGGGCGTTGTGGGGCTGACGGTGGCGATCCACCGGGTCTTTGACACCGCCCATGACGCCTGTGTTCGACGTGGGCATCGAGCACTGTCGCAGCTACGTCCCGTCACAGCCGTCAGCCGGTTCCGCAGTTCAG
>ENA-OQCX01000102-OQCX01000102.1-human-gut-metagenome-genome-assembly--contig:-NODE-102-length-42672-cov-6.252157_pt1 | contig 42672 bp, 43 predicted proteins | sample MGYA00242762_ERZ504587 | MGnify/ENA primary metagenome ERZ504587 (study PRJEB26092, sample SAMD00036337) | human gut metagenome | host: Homo sapiens | study: EMG produced TPA metagenomics assembly of...
CTATGAAGACTGGAGAGGTGGTCGTGCTGCTTCTGGCAACATTATCCCGTCTTCTACCGGTGCTGCTAAGGCTGTAGGTAAGTTATCCCGGCATTGAACGCAAACTGACTGGTATGTCTATGCGTGTTCCGACTTTGGATGTATCTGTAGTTGACTTGACAGTTAACTTGGCTAAACCCGCTACTTACGCTGAAATCTGCGCTGCCATGAAGGAAGCTTCTGAAGGCGAATTGAAGGGTGTTCTGGGTTACACAGAAGATGCAGTTGTTTCTTCTGACTTCTTGGGTGACACTCGCACTTCTATCTTCGACGCTAAGGCTGGTATCGCTTTGACTGATACTTTCGTTAAGGTTGTATCTTGGTATGATAACGAAATCGGTTATTCTAACAAGGTTCTTGACCTGATTGCTCACATGGCATCAGTTAACTGCTAATATACAGTTAGAAAATAATAAAAAATAGGTGACTTCTGCGGAAGTCGCCTATTTTTTTTGCAATTTTGCAGCTAGTTCGTTTTTTATCAGCACCTTTAAAAATGATGAAGATTATACTAACTCTAATATTGCTTTGCTTTATGAACACTATATCGTCTCAAAATCCTTTTTTTGAAACATACTCCACGCTGCACGGCACTGTCCCGTTCGACAAAATCAAGACCGGAGACTATGTACCCGCCGTCCGCGAAGGCATCCGCCGCCAGAATGCGGAAATAGATGCCATCATCCGCAATCCGGAAGTCCCGACATTTGCCAACACTGTGCTGGCCTATGAGAAGTCCGGCGAAATGCTCCACCGTGTCGGTACCGTATTCGGCAATCTGCTCAGCGCAGAAACGAACGATGACCTGCAGGAACTGGCCAAGGAAATCATGCCGATGATGAGCGAGCATGAAAACAACATCAGCCTGAACGAAGAGCTGTTTGCACGCATCAAAGCGGTTTACGAGCAGCAAAACAAAGAGACGCTGAACCCGGAACAGCACAAGCTGCTGGAAGATATTTACAATGGTTTTGTACGCAACGGCGCCAACCTCCAGGGAGAAGCCAAGGAGAAATACCGGGCTTTATGCAAAGAGCTCAGCCTACTGACGCTGCAGTTCAGTGAAAACAACCTGAAAGAAACGAACGACTACAAGCTTGTCATCACCGACAAGTCACAACTGGCCGGGCTACCCGAGAGCGCGGTAGAAGCCGCTGCAGAGACAGCCGGGGAAAAAGGCGTCGAAGGCTGGGTATTCACCTTGCAGGCTCCCAGCTATGGCCCTTTCCTGACCTATGCAGACAGCCGTGACCTGCGCCGTGAGCTGTATATGGCCTACAATACGAAGTGTACGCATGACAACGCCAGCAATAATCTGGAAATCGTAAAGAAACTGGCCAATGTCCGTATGGAGATTGCCCAACTCCTAGGCTATGACAACTTCGCCGAATACAACCTCCAGGAGCGCATGGCACAAAACAGTGAGTCCGTGTATAAGCTGCTGGACCAACTGCTGGAGGCTTACACGCCCACCGCCAAACAAGAATATGCAGAAGTGCAAGCCCTGGCACGCCAAGCGGAAGGAGAAGACTTCGTCCTGATGCCGTGGGACTGGGCGTACTATTCCCATAAACTGAAGGACCGGAAGTTCAATATCGACGATGAGCTGCTCCGCCCTTACTTTGAGCTGAACAACGTGAAGGAAGGTGTATTCGGCCTGGCAACCAGACTGTATGGCATCACCTTCAAGAAGAATCCGGATATTCCCGTTTATCACAAGGATGTGGATGCCTACGAAGTCTTCGACAAAGACGGGAAATTCCTTGCCGTGTTCTATACCGACTTCCACCCCAGAGCAGGCAAGCGCTCGGGAGCCTGGATGACCAGCTACAAGGAACAGTGGATTGACGAAAAGACCGGTGAGAACAGCCGTCCCCACATATCCATTGTGATGAACTTCACCAAACCGACACAGGACAAGCCTGCCCTGCTTACCTTCGGCGAGGTGGAGACATTCCTGCACGAATTCGGCCACAGCCTGCATGGTATGTTTGCCAATACCACCTACGGGAGCCTGAGCGGGACCAATGTGTATTGGGACTTTGTGGAACTCCCCTCCCAATTCATGGAGAACTTCGCCATCGAAAAGGAATTCCTGCATACGTTTGCCCGCCATTACCAGACCGGAGAGCTGATACCGGACGAACTGGTGCAGCGCATTGTGGATTCGTCCAACTTCAACGCGGCATACGCCTGCCTCCGCCAGGTAAGCTTCGGCCTGCTCGATATGGCTTGGTACACACGTAACACCCCGTTTGAAGGTGACGTGAAAGCCTATGAAAAGAAGGCTTGGGAAAAAGCACAGATTCTGCCTTCTGTGGCAGAAGCCTGTATGAGTACACAGTTCTCCCATATCTTTGCCGGAGGATATTCTGCCGGATATTACAGTTATAAGTGGGCAGAGGTACTGGATGCGGACGCTTTCTCGCTATTCAAACAGACGGGCATCTTCAATCCGGAGACAGCCGCCTCCTTCCGCGAGAACATTCTTTCCAAAGGTGGAACGGAGCATCCGATGACGCTCTATAAACGTTTCCGCGGACAAGAGCCTACAATCGACGCATTATTAATCAGAAATGGAATAAAGAAATGAAGAGACTTATAAGGAACATCTTTTGCATGTTGCTCATGTTTTCGCTGCTCCCCCTGCTAAGCGGTTGCGACAACGAGGACGATGTTATCGGAATATTCACCGGGAAGACATGGAAGCTCAGCCGACTCACCAATAAAGGCAGCAATGCCCAATTCTATCCAAACCTTTGGAACAACAATGAGGAAGAGATGAAGAAGAGTCTGGACAAGCTATATAATCAGAAAAACACCTTCACCCTCAATTTTGAAGGTACTGAACTGGATGGAGAACTGATGGGCACCACCGTCAACGGACAAGGCATCAACTCAAGCGTCAACGGCACTTGGAAAGCCAACGGAGCTTCAGGCTCGCTCAGCATCAGTGTGAAGGTTACGGGGGCTGCAGAAAGCGATGCACTGGCCAAGGCATTCATCTCCGGATTGCAAAACGTGTACAAGTATGAAGGGGATGCCAATTCACTGACCCTCTATTTTAAAGACGGACCGACAACCAGAGTCATGGGATTCACCCCGCAACGATAAAGCATAAATATGATGGACGATTCTACAAAAGACAAACAAGAAGCATTGGATAGGCGTTATATACGTATGGCAAGCATTTGGGCCGAAAATTCGTATTGCCAACGCCGCCAGGTCGGTGCACTGATTGTAAAAGACAAGATGATTATCTCTGACGGCTACAACGGTACCCCTTCCGGTTTTGAGAATGTATGCGAAGATGAGAATAACGTCACCAAACCATACGTGCTCCATGCCGAAGCAAACGCCATTACCAAAATAGCCCGTTCAAACAACAGCAGTAACGGTGCCACCATGTACGTCACTGCCTCCCCCTGCATAGAATGCTCCAAACTGATTATCCAGGCAGGCATCAAACGGGTAGTCTACTCCGAGAAATACCGCCTGGAAGATGGTATCGAACTTTTGAAACGGGCAGGCATCGAGGTAGTGTTTATTTCAATGGATAATGAAAAGTTGAAAATGGAAAGTTGAAAGTTGCAATGCGCAGCCAAATAGTAAATTGTAAATAGTCTAATAGTAAATAAACATCATGAGTACAAAAAATACTTCCCGCTTTATGCCGCTCATCATCGCAATCAGCGTAGTCGCAGGAATCCTTATCGGAACGTTTTATGCCAGGCATTTTGCCGGTAACAAACTGGGAATCATCAATAGCTCGTCCAACAAGCTGAATGCCTTGCTGCGTGTTATTGATGACCAGTATGTGGATACCGTCAACATGACCGATTTGGTAGAGAAGGCCATGCCGCAGATATTGGCGGAACTCGACCCCCACTCCACCTACATCCCCGCACAGAAGCTGGAAGAGGTAAACTCCGAACTTGAAGGCAGCTTCAGCGGTATAGGTATCCAGTTCACCATTCAAGAAGACACGATACACGTAAACAGCGTGATTCCCGGCGGACCATCCGAGAAAGTGGGCCTGATGGCAGGCGACCGCATTGTAATGGTCAACGACAGTCTGTTTGCAGGCAAAGGCCTGACAAACGAAAAGGCCATGCGCAACCTGAAAGGTCCGAAAGGAAGCCAAGTGAAGTTAGGCGTCAAGCGTGCCACGGAAAAGGAGTTGCTCGACTTCACCATCACACGCGGTGACATCCCACAAAACACCATTGATGCAGCTATATGCTCGACGATGACTACGGATATATACAAATCAGCAAATTCGGACGTACCACACACGTGGAGCTGCTGAATGCGATTGCCCAACTGAGCCACGAGAAGTGCAAAGGCTGATTATCGACCTGCGCGACAATACCGGAGGTACATGGAAGCCGCCACACGCATGGTGAACGAATTCCTGCCGGAAGGGAAGTTGATTGTATATACCCACGGCCGCAAATATCCCCGCATGGAGGAATATGCCAACGGTACCGGCAGTTGCCAGAAGCTGCCGCTAGTGGTATTGGTAAACGAGAGTTCCGCTTCGGCCAGCGAAATCTTTGCGGGCGCCATTCAGGACAATGACCGCGGAACCATTGTAGGACGCCGTTCCTTCGGCAAGGGACTCGTACAGCAACCCATCGACTTCAGTGACGGTTCCGCCATCCGCCTGACCATTGCCCGTTATTACACCCCATCGGCCGTTGCATCCAGCGCCCCTACGAGAACGGCAAGGACAGCAAATACGAAATGGACTGGATTACCCGTTACGAACACGGCGAGTTCTTCTCCAAAGACAGCATCAAACTGGACGAAAACCTGCGTTACTCTACCGGTTTGGGCAGACCCGTATACGGCGGCGGTGGCATTATGCCGGACGTATTCGTTCCGCAAGACACAACCGGAGTATCTTCTTACCTGATAGAAGTAAGCAACAAGGGACTGATTCTGCAATTCAGCTTCCAGTATACCGACCGCAACCGCGCGAAATTGAGTGAATACGACAATGAAGAAGACTTGTTGAAGTACCTTCGCCACCAGAGTATTGTGGAGCAGTTTGTACGTTTTGCAGACTCCAAGGGAGTAAAACGGCGCAACCTGCTTATCCACAAGTCCTACAAGCTACTGGAAAGAAGTCTTTACGGCAACATTATCTATAACATACTGGGAAGGGAGCAATACATCCGCTACATCAACCAGAGCGATGCTACCGTCAAGAAAGCATTGGATATTCTGGAACGTGGCGAGGCATTCCCCAAAGCTCCGGAAGCAACACCAATCATAGAGGATAAAAAAGATGATGGAAAGGAAAAAAGAACTGCGCAGGCAGGTAGCTTTGTTGAAGACCCGACACAGCTCTTCCGCTACGCGTCAGTCTGCTGAAATACTTGCCGCCCTCGAGGCACACCCCGCTTTCAGGGCGGCAACAACCGTACTGCTCTACCACTCTCTCAAAGACGAAGTGGACACACACGAATTTATCCGGAAGTGGAGCCGCGAAAAGCGGATACTGCTTCCGGTAGTTGTAGGTGACGACCTGGAACTGCGGCTGTACACCGGACCCGAAGACTTGAAACCTGGCGCATACGGCATCGAAGAACCAACCGGCGAGCTATTTACCGACTATGCAGACATAGACTTCATAGTGGTTCCCGGCGTGGCATTCGACCGTAACGGCAACCGCCTGGGGCGCGGTAAAGGTTACTATGACCGGCTTCTGCCCCGCATCCCATCAGCCCACAAAGCCGGCATCTGCTTCCCGTTTCAACTCGTAGAAGAAGTTCCTGCGGAACCGTTTGATATACGCATGGATGAAATCATTACGCAATGAAAACTAATTATCATACACACACCACACGCTGCATGCATGCCACCGGAGATGACGAAGACTATGTGCTCAGTGCCATCAAAGGCGGTTACCGGATACTCGGGTTTTCAGACCATACTCCCTGGAAATACCGAACCGACTACGTAGCGACATGCGGATGCTCCCCGAGGAGCTCCCCGGCTACGTGGAGAGTCTCAAGACGCTCCGTGAGAAATACCACGACCGGATAGACATCAGAATAGGACTTGAATGTGAATACTTCCCCCAATATATCCATTGGCTGAAAGAGCAAACCAAGAAGTACCAACTGGACTATATCATCTTCGGAAACCATCACTACCACACCGATGAAAAGTTCCCCTACTTCGGCCATCATACAGACAGCCGCGACATGCTCGAACTTTACGAAGAGAGCGCCATCGAAGGTATGGAAAGCGGATTATTCTCCTGCCTTGCCCATCCGGACTTGTTCATGCGCTCCTATCCGAAGTTCGACCACCATTGCACTACCATCAGCCGGCACATCTGCCGTACTGCTGCACGCCTGAATGTCCCGTTGGAATACAATATAGGCTATGTAGCTACAATGAAGCGCACGGCTTATCCACCTACCCGTGCCCGGAGTTCTGGCGAATCGCTGCCAATGAAGGCTGTACAGCTATCATCGGACTGGATGCGCATGACAACAAGGATTTGGAAACTCCGATGTATTATGACCGGGCAGTCCGGGAATTAAAGGAACTGAAGATTGAAAGAATAGATGAGCTGAGGATGCTCATCTGAATATGATATTCGTTATGACCTGGGCCCCCACATGACGATTCAAGTTGCGCACCAGCAACTCGCGCCCCATCATCAGTTCCTGGCGCAAAGCAGCAGAAGTGAGGTGCACATAAAGCACCTGGTTCTTTATATAAAGTTCACGGGTGTAGGAGGCAATGGTAGGCCCCAGCACTTCGGGCCACGCACTGATAAGCCGCCGTTCATTCAGCGGAGACTCCAGACTTTCCTGCCTGAGGTAATGACGGATAAGTTCACCTATCTGTTCGGCATTATTGCGCTTCATGCCTCTTCCTCCTTCATTTCGGCAACCGTTCCCTGCTCCACACGGAACATCTTATAATCACTGCCCACTTTATGCAGAATACGGTCCAGGTGTTCGCGGTTGGTATCGGTTATAAAAATCTGTCCAAAACTGTCGCCTGCCACCAACTTGATGATTTGCTCCACACGCGAGGCATCCAGCTTGTCAAAGATATCGTCCAACAACAACAAGGGAACAGTGGTCCCGGTACGTTTCAGGAAATCAAACTGTGCCAGCTTCAACGCTACCAGATAAGTCTTGTTCTGTCCCTGCGACCCTTCACGCTTGATGGGGAAATCTCCCAAAAGCATATTCAGCTCGTCCTTGTGCACACCGCGCAACGAATAGCCCATAATCTGGTCGCGAGCACGGCTTTCCTTCAGCACTTCCAGCAAAGAGGCATCGCGGGCATGAGAGTCATAGCTTAATCCCACCTTCTCCCTATCTTGCGAAATGAATGAATAGAAAGACTGGAAAATAGGAATAAACTCACGGATAAAGGCCTCACTTTGCGGAACACCACTTCACCGGCTTGTGCCATCATCTCCTCCCAGACCAGAAAGAGCTCTTCCTCCACCGGCTGTTCACTCTTCAGTAAGGTATTCCGCTGCACCAAAGCTTTATTGTATCGTATCAAAGCATCCAGATACTCTTTGTCGTACTGCGAGATAACCACATCCATAAAACGTCGGCGTTCATCACTGCCTCCTGCTATCAACTCCGAATCGGCAGGCGAGACCATGACCAAAGGCAGGAAGCCGATATGGTCCGACAAACGCGTATACTCCTTCTTGTTTCGCTTGAACTGTTTCTTCTGGCGCCTCTTCATACCACAGTAGATTTCCTCAGGAGTCCCATCGGCAGCCTCATAAAACCCTTGAATAACAAAGAAGTCGGCATCATGGCAGATATTCTGGGAATCAATGGGATTACCGGCACTTTTACAGAAAGACAAAAAATACACCGCATCCAGCAGGTTCGTTTTCCCCATGCCGTTCTGTCCGAAAAAGCAGTTTAACTTGGGCGAGAATGAAAGCTCCACCTGCTCCAAGTTCTTATAATTGAGTATAGATATACGTTTCAGTATCATTATAGTAACGATGAGTTCGGTTACAAAGATAATGCAAAACCGAAAGCAGTACAAAATAAGCCTGCTTATTTTTAATACAGAGGTGAAGCCCGGCTTATTGAAAAGTAGAAATAATTTCGGTGTTTTCTGATACAAAACAAAAAAAGATGCCGCTAAATTTCGTTGATAGCTATAAAAAACTTACTTTTGCGGGTCGAAATAGATAAATAAGAATAATAACAAAAAGATTATATAAAAATGGCAGAACAAAAAAAGACGAATGAAGCCTTAAACGTGGAGGATGCACTGACACAATCGGAGGCCTTTTTCATTAAGAACAAAAAAGCAATCATCGGCACTGTAGTAGCAGTAATCATCATCATTGCCGGTGTAGTGATGTACAAGAACCTTTATGCAGACCCCCGTGAAGAAAAAGCACAAGCTGCCTTATTCAAAGGGCAAGAATACTTCGAAGCAGACGCTTATGCACAAGCACTGAACGGTGATAGCATCGGTTTTGCCGGATTTGTAAAAGTGGCAGACGAATACAGCGGCACAAAAGCAGCCAATCTTGCAAAAGCCTATATGGGTCTCTGCTATGCACACCTCGGTAAATATGACGAAGCAGTGAAAGCATTGGACAGCTTTGACGGAGACGACCAAATGGTAGCTCCTGCCATGAAAGGTGCTATGGGTAACTGCTATGCGCAGCTCGGCCAACTGGACAAAGCCGCTTCCATGCTGCTGAAAGCCGCCAACGAAGCCGACAACAACTCCCTCAGCCCCATCTACCTGCTGCAAGCTGGAGAAATCCTGGTAAAGCGAGGTAAGTATGACGATGCAATCCAGGCGTATACCACTATCAAGGATAAATACTTCCGTTCATACCAGGCAATGGATATCGATAAGTATATCGAACAAGCCAAACTATTGAAGAAGTAATATACCTTATTATAAAAATATCTCAGGCACGGATTACACGGAAAACACGGAAAGACACAATAGCCGTGAATCCGTGTAGTCCGTGCCTCTTTTATCTCTCCTCTCCCTTTAATTTTCAATTATTAATTCTTAATTCCTTATTTATGGCAACAGCTTATCACAATCTTTCAGACTACGATTTCAGTTCTGTACCCAGCGCGGAAAAAATGAAATTCGGCATCGTTGTATCTGAGTGGAATTATAATATTACCGGCGCTCTCCTAAAAGGTGCCATAGACACCTTAAAAAAACATGGAGCCAAAGATGAAAATATTCTGGTAAAAACAGTACCCGGCAGTTTTGAACTGACTTTCGGCGCCAACCAACTTATCGAATACAGCGAAGTCGATGCAGTTATTGCAATTGGTTGTGTAGTCAGAGGAGATACTCCACATTTTGACTATGTTTGCATGGGTGCTACCCAAGGAATTACCCAATTAAACGCAAGTGGCGATGTACCAGTAATTTACGGATTAATTACTACCAATACTATGGAGCAAGCAGAAGACCGCGCCGGTGGCAAGCTGGGTAATAAAGGAGACGAATGTGCAATTACTGCAATAAAAATGATAGATTTTGCTTGGAGTTTACAAAAATAGTCGTATCTTTGCACCGCAATTGAGAAACAAACCTACTCAATGAGAGAATTGAGATAGAATCTTAAGTGCAAAAGGGCAAATACCAGAGTGGCCAAATGGGGCAGACTGTAAATCTGCTGGCTTACGCCTTCGGTGGTTCGAATCCATCTTTGCCCACAAAAAATTGCGGAAGTAGCTCAGTTGATAGAGCATTAGCCTTCCAAGCTGAGGGTCGCGGGTTTGAGCCCCGTCTTCCGCTCTTCTGAAAATCAGATAGTTATCGCAAGATTTCTATCTGATTTTTGTTTTTAGAGAATGCTGAATTTAGTGTGGTTTAACCGAGTGAGTTAAACCAGGAAGTCAACCGAATGACGCAAAGCACAAATTCATGGTTATTTAAATAAGATATTTCTGAGAATATCATCTAACCACGGCTCTTTCATCTTTTCCACAAAAACATCATTCTTTAGTTGAAAAGCCTTTTTGTAAACACTCTGCATTTTCAAATTATAGCGCACCGTATCATAGCGGACTACTGACTGGTAAAATCCGGTATCAACAGCGACAATTTCATTTTCTATTCTCAATGTATCCTCAGCTGTATCGGAAACTCTTCCAGTCTCCATCTGTGCGAATGAAATGCAGCTACCTCCGATTAGAGCCAATAATGTTACCAATATTTTATTCATACGCTACTGTTTTCTACAAAGATACAATATTCAAAGAACAAACATCTCTTTTACAAAAAAAATTCCATTATACCATAAACGCTTATAAGGCAACGCACACATTTGTATATCAAAGTTCAGTTTTAGTTAATAAAATTATGTAAGTTTGTAAACGAATAAAAAGCTCCCCTCCAATGAACAACATCATTCATAAAATCAGGCAGATTTATCCGGTTTCCGAAGAAGCTCTTCAGGCATTGCTGATGAATATGCAGGTAAGACACTACCCTAAAGGAACTTATATAGTACAAGCAGGAGTGACAGACCGTTTGGTTTATTTCATTGAGGAAGGGGTCACCCGTTCCGTATTTCATCACGACGGACAAGATACCACCACTTGGTTCAGCCAGGAAGGTGATGTAACCTTCGGAATGGATTCACTGTACTATCAGCAGCCGTCAGTAGAAAGCATTGAAACTCTTTCGGACTGCAAAATCTACGTCATCCACATAGACAAGTTAAATGCTCTCTACGAAACATATATTGATATAGCCAACTGGGGCAGAATACTGCATCAGAACGTAAACAAAGAGCTCAGTCATATGTTTGTGGAAAGGCTCCAACTGCCTCCCAAAGAGCGGTATGAACAATTTAACCGCCGTTACCCCAGACTGATAAATCGGGTGAAGCTAAAATATGTGGCAGCCTTCCTGGGTATTTCCATCTATACTCTCAGCCGGGTACGCGCAAAAAAATAGAAGATTGCCGTTCTTTTTGCTTTTAAGCAAAAGAACTTCGCTTCGCATGGCGTATCTTTGAGATCCGAAAACATTAACCAAACAACAGAAAAAAAACAGATGTCGCACATTTCATCTTCTGCCTTTTCAGACACCAAAGCACATTATGACCTTCTCGACGGGCTCCGTGGCGTAGCAGCCTTGATGGTTATATGGTATCATATATTCGAAGGCTATGCTTTTGCCGGTGGTAGCATTATCGAAACCTTCAACCACGGCTATTTAGCTGTAGATTTCTTCTTTATACTATCGGGATTCGTTATCGGGTATGCTTATGACGACCGTTGGGGCAGGAACCTCACAATGAAAAACTTCTTTAAACGGCGCCTGATACGTCTCCATCCGATGGTCATTATGGGAGCTGTCCTGGGTGCCATTACTTTCTGTCTTCAAGGATGCGTACAATGGGACGGAACACATATTGCCCTCTCCATGATTATGCTGTCCCTTCTTTGCACTATATTTTTTATTCCCGCAATGCCAGGTGCAGGTTATGAAGTCCGTGGTAATGGCGAAATGTTTCCTTTGAATGGTCCATGTTGGTCCTTGTTTTTTGAATATTTAGGCAACATCCTTTATGCCTTGTTTATCCACCGCTTATCAAACAAAGCCCTTGCCGTACTGACAATATTGCTGGGAGTGGCATTGGCATCATTCGCCATTTTCGACATCTCCGGATACGGAAATATGGGGGTAGGCTGGACACTGGACGGAATAAACTTTGGCGGCGGATTGCTGAGGATGCTTTTTCCTTTCTCCATGGGCATGCTTTTGTCGCGCAACTTCAAGCCTATCAAGGTGAAAGGTGCTTTCTGGATATGTGCCATTGCATTGGTTACCTTGTTTTCAGTGCCCTACTTGGAAGGTGCAACACCGGTCTGTACAAATGGCATTTATGAAGCGTTCTGTGTAATCATCGCTTTTCCGGTTCTCGTCTGGTTAGGAGCTTCCGGTACCACAACGGATAAAAAATCGACCCAGATATGCAAGTTCCTGGGAGATATATCCTATCCAGTCTATGTGATACATTATCCATTTATGTACTTGTTCTATGCATGGCTCATCAAGAACCAGCTCTTCACGTTGGAGCAGACTTGGCAGGTTGCCTTGTGTGTTTACGCATGGAACATATTATTGGCTTATCTATGCTTAAAATTCTATGATGAACCGGTACGGAAATATCTGGCCAGACGCTTCTTGAGCAAAAAACAATAAACAGTCCGTCACGGAGATTATGCTGATTCGCACAGATACAAATTCCCGATATAAATTCAATCTGCGCAAATCAGTATGATCTTTGTGGCGAACTGTTATTCCAGATAAAGCGGTTCCACTACTTCCATCACATTCTCATGGAACCACTCATCCAATTTTGCCTCTACCTTATCCTTTATCTGTGGAGTGATGTATTTCTTCATTTTCTTATAAGCATAGATTGCAGCAAATCCCTTCCCTACCATAAAGACTTGTCCCAAGAGGTCTTCTATACCGGCAGGAAACACAATGGCCACCAAAGCAATCATGATATTTGTCCTTTCACTCTCTGGAGTAGAATCAGTAGTCAGGACATAATAAGCTGTCAGTACGGGACGACCAGCTGCCCGACTACCTTTCTTTATATACTCCTCTACTTTAAGACGAATCTCGTCCATAGAAAAATTCATTTTCATATTCATAATCTCCTCTTTTTATTTATTAGACGCAGAAAGATGAAGTTTGGTTGCAAAAATCTGCAAATAACATAAAAATAGTTCTGTGGAACAATCACAGCCCCACAGAACTCTCATAAAACCATCTAATCTATACATGTAAATCTTACAATACTACAAATTTCACAATTTGTATATAATCAAGAACCTTATCCAAACTATAATTGAATTTCCTTACCGGAAACGATACATTTCTGTACATCTATTACCCCATATTTCACATCTATAAACGGCTTTCCTTCCTTAAGTCCAACATTACCAAAACCCGTTTCCGTAGACAAGAATGAAGTGAAATCATCTCCAATCCGCGAATCTATATACAAAATTTTGTCTACTGCATCATAGCGTATTCCCGTAAGGCCTTCTAGCATAGCATAACTGGCCATTGCACGAGCATACCATGCTCCACACTCATATTCATTAAACGGATTACGAACACGACCATTATAACGATCACGGCAAGTTCTCACTATTTCAAGCCCTTTTTCCACTTCTCCTTCAAACATAAGATGAGCAGCCACTTGATATTCAATTCCAGTCCACACTTCGTTACTGTATACAAAAGGCAATTTTAGCTTACCACCTTTCGGCCAGGTACAAAGTAATAATCCCCCATCCTCTCCCAATGCAAAGGTGGAACGTTGAGGGTTGACATGGTTACTTAAGCTCTTTTTAAAGTTATACTTATGGACAGAAATCAAATGACTTTTTACTTTCAGACGATCGACCACCTCCGGCATTCCACATACCAATGTCATCCAAGAGCCCAATATTCCGTCAGACAAACAACCTTTACCATACTGATATTTCGGACCTTCTTCTTGTAGGATTTTTAAAGCTTCTGGCGTATAATGGGTCACAAACGATTGGGCATCAACTGGGTCTGGAGCGTCCAATCCAGTCCATTGAATGTTCTGAATAAAATACTCTCCATCAAAAAGTTTGCTCTCCAAATATGCTTTACTTTTATTCATCAATTCTTCATAACGGGAAATATCATCGCCTACCGTTTTACCCATCAAGCAAATAGCTTGTAATGCTCCTACATAAAAACTGGTAATCATCCCATTCGCGCCCCAAAACTCTATATCATACGTATTATGGTGAGGTTCTTCAACAGCTCCAACCTCTCTCGGATCCCAAGTACGGATACAATAATCCATACTTTTCTTCACAGCTGGATACATCATCTTCAGCCAATTTATATCACCCATAATTCTCCATTCACGATATACCTTCATTATACCTCCTAATTGCCCATCTGCCGCCGAATGAAAATCATGGACAGTAGGACTGATAGGCAGATTCGTACGGAACACTTGATGTCCCCTTTTATCCTGGCTCACAAAAAATTCTGTTTCACGTAATGTACGTTCTAATTTTGGGAAAAGATGAGATACAGCTTGCGCATAATTCCAAACATGCGTGCATGAACCATGACAAGAGCCCCAATTATCATGACTTCCCTCCCAATTCCACATACGCCCATCGTATTGGCGAAGTACTGTAGTAGATTTCAATATACTCAAATTAGCAGCAACAGCCTCCTTAACTTCAGGTGGAAGAGTAGAATCATAGAAAGCATCAGTGAACAACTGAGTATTCTTTTTCAATGCATCATAATTATCCAACCAGTAGTTTGCAACATCTTGTATACTGCCAAACCTACTGCTATACCAAGGGCGGTAATTCCCTTCAAAATTATTCTCATAAGTATAACAGTTACTCAATTCATCTGGACAAACTGGTGCATCAGGGATATCAGTATCTGTACGTGGGATTCCACCTATTCGTTCTTGTGAATAAGGGACATGCCAAGCCATGTACAACCTTATATTACGAGTCTCACCAGGTGCTAAAGTAAACGGCACATATAACGAAGCTCCCACTGCTCCTTCCAAGCCTGCTGGATTCTCTTCCATTCTGCCCTCTTCCAAGTTATCCCAACAAATGCTCAATGGGTCGAACCAACCTCCACGAAACCAGTTATGATTAACTACCGTCTGGGGATTGTCAGTATAAATCATAAAATCACCTTGACAGAAAGGTTCATTCTCTGTGCCTGTCTGTCTTAGAATGAATCCATTCTTTGCTGCATCTATATACGCTTTACCTCTACCCGGAGTTTGCATAAAATTCATACTATTATATGAAAAGACGGCTTGTACTTCCTCATTACTGGTATTATGAAACTCATATTCAAACCCAGCAACCGGTAGACTTGAATTATCTTCATCCGTTGGTATAAATGGATTCCAGGCAACCAGTTTCACATCTATAGGGACATTCTGATCTGCCAACTCTACCTCCGCAAAAGGGAAACGTGACTGGAAACTATACTCCTTAAACCGGGGCATTCCCCATGAGCCGCCGTCTCCACGGCTGGAATTAGGAGCACCAAATTTTTTCCATTCTGGAACCGGCCCTTCCAGAATGCGTGTACCATACTCATAACCTTTCACATGAATTGCAGCAAACATCGTTGGTTCATTGAAAACATTCGGTCTATGACGTATAGACATATTACTCAATGCTCCTGTTCCTTCAATACAGAACATGCCCGTGCCTATACCTCCTATAGGGAAAGCTATTTTACGCGTATATTCACCTATATACTTCTCATTATAGCCACGTTCAACCGCACTCTCATGATGCCAGCACCCTTGAAAAATCAGTGCACAAACTACCAGACATATTAATAAATATTTCGTCATAAATACTGTATTTATTATCATTTTTTTATTTTGTATCAGGAGCTACAACTGTATAAACAGCACTACTTCTACCGGAAGAAAGGCGGAGATAACATTTTATATTTACTCCACTGAAAGATAAAGGTAACTGCAATGTATCCGTATAGAGTTTTCCATATAAACGAGGATCGGTACCATCTGTGGTATAATATATATCAGCACCCTCTACTGACGGCTTCAAATCCACTATCGCGTTACCGCCTCTAACAATAGCTTTATCCCAACCAATCGGTTCGGGAATACGGAAAGTAACCCCTTGTCTATCCAGTTCAGCCAAACATCCCGCTAATCTTTCACGGAAATCTGCATAATTCTTCTTTTCCGCAGGTGACCAACCTATTTCTGAAAGGGCCATAGCCCGAGGATATGCCATATAGTTCACTTTATCAGGATGATGTATAAATTCTCCCCAAACATTAGCTTGTACCCCCATTATATAACCGCATTGCTCTTTTGTAAGCTTAGCGTATAAGGTTCATAGCTGTAGATATGTTCCAACGTAACCAGTCCTCCTATATTTAAAGGCTCATTAGTATAATCCTCACTCTGATAATAATCAATATACATATAGTTATTGGGAGCCATCACCACTTTATGCCCCATTCCCGCTGCAGCAATTCCACCGTTTTCTCCTCTCCAGCTCATTACAGCAGCATTCGGTGCCAGACCACCTTCTAAGATTTCATCCCAACCAATGATTTTTCGCCCCTTCCCGGTTACAAATTCATCCAAATGATGGATGAAGTAACTTTGTAATTCATGTTCATCTTTCAATTTATTTTCCTTAATGCGTCGTTGACACTTCGGACATTCTTTCCAACGTCTTTTAGGTGCCTCATCACCGCCTATATGAATATACTCACCGGGAAACAAATCTATCACCTCAGATAAAACATCTTCTACAAACCGATAGGTTTCATCATTACCGAGACAAAGAACTTCCTCCTTAATACCCCAAGTTTCCGGTATCCGAAATGGTCCGCCCGTGCAAGACAGCTCCGGATATGTAGCTAAAACAGACATTGTATGTCCTGGTAAATCGATCTCCGGAACAATAGTGATGTACCTATCTGCCGCATATTGGATAATCTCCTTAATCTGCTCCTGAGTATAGAATCCTCCATGTGGAATACGATCTTGTTCTGTCGGATTATGCCCCCACTGAGTACTATTACGCCATGCCCCAATTTTGGTCAATTCTGGATACTTTTTTATTTCAATACGCCACCCGGCATCTTCTGTCAAATGCCAATGGAATCTATTTATTTTATAACGAGCCATTAAATCTATATACTCTTTTACATATTCCACTGAGTAAAAATAACGTGCAACATCCAACATCAAACCACGATAACCAAAACGGGGTTCATCATTTATCATAATATACGGAAGCTGTATGCATCCATTTCCCTTATCAACAAGTAACTGCTGCAATGTCTGAATTCCATAAAATATTCCAGCTTCACTTCCCTTGATTGTTACTCCCTTATCATCCACAACTAATGAATATGCCTCTAAAGGCATTTTCTTGTCTATCTGCAAATGAATGGCATTCTTTCCTTTCGATCCTTTCTTCAAAGTCACCCCAAACCGTCCATCTAAATAATTATTAAAGAGACTGACTGTTTTGGTAAGCGCATCATTACTGTAATTTATACGTGTATCGGCAGATACATCCCAAGAACCTTCTCCCATCACCATTTCTTTTGGCATAGGAATTACTGACTGTGCATTACAAGGTAACGTACCGAGAATAATACATATTACCAATATGTATTCCCATCTGATTTCGTGTTTAATCATGACTGTAATTCAATTTTATATCTATATCCTTTTGTTTATTCACCTTGATATTTACTGTCTCGAATCCTTTGGCAGAAATCGTTAGCACATCGTTTTCTACAGTCAGAATGGAATATCTTCCGCCTTCCTTACTTATAACCGTTCTACCAGAATAATTAGATTTGATTTCAATTCCACTTATAGGGGTTGCTTGTACATCTCTGACACAACCAGCAACCTTTATCTTTCTTCCTGGATTCTTCACAATTTCATCCATGCAGAAGTCGTTATGACCAAGACTATTACTAGTCACCGGCTGTCTGCCAACAAAGATTGTCCTTCGTAATCTGATATCATCTGAGGCTGTTCCTATCTGTATTTCATACTCCCCTTCTTCTACTACTTTTTTCATGCTCAAATCATATAAGGCCAATTCTTGTATTGGTAGCTTCAAAACAACTGTCTGCATTTCGCCTGGTTGTAAGAATGGTTTTGAGAATGCCTTCAGTTGCTTGACTGGAGTCACAACCGAACTGACCACATCTCGAACATAAAGCTGTACTACCTCCTTTCCCGCTACACTACCCGTATTCTTCAAAGATACACTGACAATCAAGGTATCAGATGGATGTAATAACTCTGCAGAATAATGAGCATTCAAATACTCAAATGTAGTATAACTCAATCCATGCCCAAAAGACCATAACGGAGCTGGTGAAGAAAAAACATAATCACGTCCAGGTTCATTTGGTCTACCAGGACGACGATAGAATCCTTTGTCCGTTGGCAAATGATTATAAAAAACCGGTAAATGTCCTACGCTCTGCGGAAACGAGAATGGAAGTTTGGCTGAAGGATTAATATTTCCCAATAACATATCAGCTATTGCATCTCCAGCTTTCTCACCACCGTACCATTGTACAACTATGGCTGGAATATGTTCTTTTATCCAAGAAATAGAAAAAGGCTTACCTGTAACCAATACAACTATAACAGGTTTTCCTATTGCATAGATTTCTTCCACCAATTCTTCTTGTACACCTGTCAGATCCAGAGAAGAGAGGTCAAACCCCTCCCCACATGTAGCATCTGAATAGTCACGTGCCAGTGAAGCACTAGAAGAACCAACAAATACAACAGCCATGTCACTCGCTTTTACAGCAGCTACAGCTTCATCAAATCCGGATTTATTATCTGTAATAAGATCACATCCTGCCGCATAATTTATTTTTATCTTATTTCCAACCCGTTTCTTTAGGCCTTCAAGTGGAGTAACCCCATCTTTATTACTCCGGCTCCATGTATAATCCCCGAACTGTACTTGATTAGCATTCGGCCCAATCACTGCTAATGATTTTATTTTATTCAAATTTAAGGGTAAAAGAGTATTTTCATTCTTCAATAAAACAATCGATTCATCAGCCACTCTGCGCGATAGCTCCACCGCTTCTTTAGTACGCATGGCTACTCCCGGCATGTCAGCGCCCTGATATGGATTCTCGAACAATCCTAATTCAAATTTAACACGTAAGATACGTCCAACAGCCAAATCCACATATTTTTCATCAAACCTGCCTTGCTCTATCAATTGCTCCAAAGCCCAATAGCAATTACTGGAAGCTTCCAAGTCCACCCCCGCAGTCAAGGCTTGGATAGCCGCTTCACTATCATCCTTAGCTGTATGCTGAAAATCCTTCAACATAGCCACTGCCCCCCAATCGGAATATACATATCCTTTGAATCCCCATTCATTGCGTAAAATATTCGTCAGTAAATAAGAAGAAGCAGAATTAGGGATGCCATTCCAAGAATTATAGGAGGTCATCACCGCCTTCACTTCCGTATTCCGAACAGCCATCTCATACGGCTTGATATGGATATTACGTATATCCCGTTCTCCACTCTCAACTGAAGCCAAGTTCAGCCCTCCCAAAGGAGCTCCTCCCGGTCCAAAAGGTTTCAACATTGGAGATATTCCTCCGTCAATATAACCTTTCACTTGTGCAATCCCCATCTGTCCCACTAGCCAAGGATCTTCACCAAACGATTCCTCAACACGCCCCCATCGCAAATCCCGAACAACATCCAATCCTGGTGAAAGAGTCTGAATTACCCCTTGGGACCTTAATTCTGTAGCAATTGCTTTAGTCATCTGATAAGCCAAATCTAAATTAAAAGTACTACCAACGGCTACAGATTGAGGAAAAATGGTAGAACCATCATGTACCGAGCCATGTAAAGACTCAGTTACTGTAAAAACTGGGATTCCCAAGCGTGTCTCTTCAACCATATATTTCTGAATTGCATGAAATGCTTTCCGCACATTTTCACCAGTAAGATTGAATCCCTCAATACAGCCGTAACTAATATCACCAGCTGCATCTCTTAATTTTTGGTAATCCACCTCTTGACCATTGTATAATTGATAACCATGCAAATGACTTAATTGTGCTATTTTTTCTCGTAATGTCATTCTGCCCAATAAATCTGTAACCCGTCGTTCAACAGACATACTAGAATCCTTGTACACCGGAATGCATTGAGCCATGGAATCTACGGCAATAAGAACCGACAATATAAAAGGTAATAACCATTTTTTCAAAATCCTATCTTCAAGTAACATATTTCAGTAATTCAAAAAGTAAATATAAATATCAATCTTATGGTATAGCTTGATGGTCTGTATCACGCATTCTATACCAATCAACCAACTTTTCTTTCTCTGGTAATTTGAACGCCAGAGGTACAGCTTTGTCTTGATACCAGAAAGCCGCCGAAGAGAATTTAAAGGGCCGGGTCTGCTCCGGTTTACGGGGATTTATAAAATCAAAAATAAAACTTTCATTGAAACAGATTGCATCTTGCTCATGATAACGATACATACTCACCATCGAACGGAGCGGATCCTTTATAGGAACTCCATGCAACTCTCCACAGAATTCACCTTCCCTAAAATACCAGCCACCATTAAAATAATCTTCAAGTCCAGAACCAACTATAGTCGGTACACTTTTGTCTTCCGTATCGATATAAATAAACTCGGGTGCTTCCAAATATCCCAAGTAGTTTGGAAGCCAACTCTGCATGGACAAGGAACAGCCAATAAAATGTCCATGTCCTTTAGTCTGCAATATGGTTAATGGTTCATAACCAGGATTGGTACCAGCATTATATAAACAATGGAATCGTCCCATACCCTCAGGTAAACTCTCCAATTGATCATAATTGGCATTTAAGAAAACGCTTGTAGTCAAACGGTGATGAAGATTTTCCACTTCTATCCTTACCTTTTTAAATGGCATCGGAAAATAACAATAGAAACCTCCACTGGACATACCTATATATTTGGACATATAATGCTTATATTCACAATGCCCTATACCAAAGAAGTCACCAATCGGACATTCTACAGAAGGATAGTCCTCACCATCCCAATAAATACGCAAAATCAGCATTTTCAAAATAGTAGGATCAGGCCACCGCTCCTTACTTAAATCCCAATTTTCCCAAAACCAACCATTAATAGTAAACCACATACGGGTAATTACACCAGGAGAAGTGTGATCTACCAGTACAGATTTCTCACCCGGTCCAACCAAATGGGCTTTAATCTTAGTATTCAAGTCAAAAGTCGTAAACTGACGAGATACAGCGTTACGCATAGTATGGATAGATGTAAAAGCAGAGGTTTGAATGTCTCTCCGTTCTTTCTTGATGGGATTCAATGCATGCCCTACACCAGGTAATGCTGCCAATCCTACGGCACCTGCCATAGTAGCCAATGCTTTACGACGAGACATCTTTTGAGGGCTGGAATCCATATTGCCCGGAATTTGTTTTCTCTTCATCATATTATGTATTAACAATTATCCTTGCGGTTCAATCTCTAAAATAGAGCCTTGTATATGTCTAGTACCTTTGGCTCTGTCAAAGTTTATATAGTATACCACCAATACCCTCTTCTCATCCAGCTGTACAGCCCATGTATATCCGACATCTCCATCATCCGCATCATCTCTTATGATAATCTCAGGAGCCGTGGCAAAATCTGTACATTCTGCATTAAGAATTCTGGCTCTAACTCCACAAGGTTCATGACGATAACCATATGTCAACAAAACTCTATTGTCTGGCAGCCTCATTGCCTGGAGAGGATGTCCTTTGAACCCCATACTTTTCCATTCACCAAATGTTTTCCCACCATCTATGGACCGTGCAATACAAGCTTGGTCACCAAACGCTTCCGAACGCATAAAAGCAATCAAATCCCCATTAGGCGTTTCATACATGGAAGTCTCATTAAACGAGACCTTTTTATCTTTAGCAATTTTCGTACCGTATTCCCATGTTTTTCCTTTATCTTTGGATATAAGCAAATAGACCGACGTATTTCTTAAAGCTTCTGTATCAGAAGCTACTACTGCCCAAAAAATACGTCCATCTTTTCCTTCATACAAAGCGCCACGATTATAAGCCGGCAATTTACCTCCCAATCCACTATAATTTATTTCAGACGGAACGCTACAAGGTATAATCAAATCATTCCAAGTTCTACCATCATCATAAGAACGGAGCAAATATCCTCCTGCAAAAACAGCGTCTGTATTCTGTACGAACGGTTTCTTAAGAACAGCTAAACCATCCGGACGAATAAATGTCCACAAATAACTAGCACATAGCAGTGTTCCATCTTTCAACTTCAACAAACATGGATCTTGTGAGCCTCCAAACGGATGGGCATAAAGCAGTTCCGGTTCCTTGGTCCAATGTTCGCCATCTTTGGATCTCACTACTACCAGATAACTATTCGGGTCCAAATGATTATTCTTCTTCTCCTTAAAGACTTTACGGTCTGGAGCTCTTCTAAACGATACCAGTATCTCTCCATTCGATAATTTTACAGCTGAAGGAAAAGCGGAGTAAAACATGGTATCCTTATATATTATTACATCCTTTATTTTCTTGACACCTGGTATCAAAACGTCATTCTGTTGAGCAAATAATGTTGTCGCAGAACACAAGTGGACAAGCAGACAATAAAAGAGAAATATAGACTTTTTCATATATAATTTTATTATGTTCGTTTATCAATCTTTCCAATATGCTGTAAAGTTACAACATATTGGAAAGATTTCAATAATATACTTTATTTATCCCAACCAGGATTTTGAGTAACTTTCGGCTCCACGCTTATTGTTGACAAAGGAATGGGGAACAGCATCATATAATCTTCCCCCTTATGCTCTCTCAAAGAAGGAACCAAATCAAAGGCTTTGTCAAAACGTACCAAATCCCACCACCTTTTACCTTCAAAAGCCAATTCTAAAAGTCTTTCTTTCAAGATAGCTGCATCATTCGCCTCTTTTGTGCTATTCACATAAATATGCTCTTCATACTTGTCTTTATATGCACGTTTCCTGACCTCATTAATTTCTGCAGAAGGATCTTGTCCCAAAGCATTTTTAGCCTCAGCCTTCATTAATAAAATATCAGCATAACGGTACAATATGATATCATCTGCAAAAATACGATCACCATCTCGCACCAAGCCTTTACCTTTTAATACTACACTAACATAAAATTTATTTTCTCCAGTTTCCTGATCTTTAGAATAAATCTCAAGAAAAGAAGCATTTTTTCGAGTATCATCTTCTGTATATTGCTTTCTATACTCGTCCGAAGCTACTATAATACCTTGTCCCGGCCCTATCGGATAAACTATATCCTTTACCTCTTGAGGAGCATCTCCAGGAACAGCACTCGCATGTATCCACATATATCTGAAATAGTTAATACCAGATTCCAAATCCTGAAATCTAACACTCATCAAGATTTCATCATTACCCTTATTATCATAAGCAAATACATCAGCAAAATCCGGCTGTAAACGAAGCTTATCCGTTTTAATTGAATTCAAAGCATTTAATGCAGTTTCAATATCACTGCTTCCACCATTCATTTTTTTTCCACTCCAAAGATATACTTCAGCTTTCAAAGCCAATGTTGCCGGTTTTGACCACATAGCTCTTTGATCACCGAAATTGTCATCCGGATATAAAGACAAAGCTTTCTCCAAATCATCTTTTATCAGTTGGAAAACTTCCGTTTGGGGTCTTCTTTCTTTATAAAGGACTTCTGAATTTGTGTTTTCAATAGGATCTGTATGGATTATCAAATCCCCCCATGTACGAGTCATCACAAAATACATGAAAGCCCTCATTGTATAAGCTTGAGCCAACATTTTATTGCGGGAAGTCTCGTTATTAAAAGTCACATTGGGAGCATACTTTAAAAGAAGATTGCATGAATTGACTATCTGATAATAACGTATCCAGGATATAGGCATATTAGCTTGTGTCAACGTATTATAATAATAAATATCATATCCGCCATATCCACCGATACCTACAGTCAGTATTTCGCTACGCGCTTCCCCCAATATATACAAATCATGTTCAGCAGCTCCTCGTAACTGGACATAAATACCATTTAACGCACCCTTCACGTCATCTTCTGTCTGCCAGAAAGATTCATTCGTTATAAAGCTTATTGGCTTAAGGTCTAGTGCATCACAAGAAGCAAATGTCAGGACCATAAACAAAGCTATTGTACTATTTATTATATTTCTAATTTTCATAACTTTACTTTATTAAAATGATACATTTGCACTAAAAATAATATTTCTCGGCATAGCATATCTACATTATCCTGTCCACCTTCTTCTGGATTAAGACCAGAATATTTAGTAAAATAGTGCAGATTATTTCCCGTAACCGTAAACCGAAGTCCGCTTAAACGAATCTTTTGTATGATATTTGCAGGAACTGTATAACTTAAAGAAACTTCTCTAATGGCTAGAAAATCTCCTGATTCATGATACAAAGAGCTACCTCGGATAGCATTCTGCTGTCCACGATCACCATGCCAATAGAATCTCGGCATGTCCGCTTTGTCACCTTGTTCTTTCCAGGAGCGATTTACGACATCTTTCGTCATATTATTATCACCCTGCCAATTATAATCCAAAAACCTTTGGCAAAATTATATATGGTATGACCCAATGTAAAATCAAGTCTGCAATACAAATCGAACCCTTTATAAGATAGAGAAGTATTAATACCCCCAGTCCAATCCGGATAAATATTACCAACATATACACGGTCTTTACTGTCAATCACACCATTACCATCAGTATCTTGCCACTTTGCATCACCACCATATTTGGTTTTATCAGGGACTGTAATAACATTATCTATCGGCTCATTAGCATTCTGTGCTTCCTCATCAGTAGAATATACACCTATCATCTTATAGGCAAACAAATCTCCAATTCGTCCTCCTTCCTGTAAACCACCTTGCCAAGTATGTTTACCCAGTTTAGCATCCCAAATGTACTCACCACCAATCCGATTATTTTCAACCCCATTATCTGGCAGCTTCAATATTTTATTGGTCACCTTCGAGGCATTAAAACCTAATGACCATTGAATAGAACTGGATACCGGTAATATTCTTGCATTCATTTCCAACTCAATACCTCTATTTTGTAAACGCCCTAAATTAGTGAAAATAGAGCCAAAGCCTGTAGAATGAGGTAAAGTGCGATTTGTCAGCAAATTATCTGTGGTACGATTGAAATAATCAAAGATAAAGTTTAACCGATTATTAAAAAAGGAAATATCAGTACCGATATCAAATGTCTTAGACTCCTCCCAACTCAAGTCTTGATTTGCCATAGTTCCCATAGTGATACCTGCATTACCTAAATATTTAGATCCTACACTATAACTACCTTGAGCCGTATAATCCCCCAAGCCTGAAATATTACCATTTACTCCATAGCTGGCACGCAATTTCAGACGCATTAGATTCTCAGGCATAAATGACCAGAACTTTTCTTTATCCACATGCCACCCTAATGACACGCCAGGAAAAAATCCCCATTTGTTGTTCGTACCCAAATTGGAAGCACCGTCATATCTTGCAGATACAGAAATCAAATATTTATCCTTATAATCATACCCTATACGAGCAAAAATACCTTGCATAGATCGCTCTGTAATAGAACTACTCACACTTACAGGAACACTTGAGGCATTCAAAGTAGGAATCAAATCAGTAGAAGCACCTCTACCAGCAGCTGCTAAACGGGCCTCTTTCCTAAAATAATAAGCATAACCAGCTGTTACATTCAAATTGTGTTTTTCATTGAAAGATTTAACATAGTTGAATACAGCATCTGCCTGATATTGCCGCCATTTGTAAGTATCAGCATTTGCATTTCTTGTAGTTATATAATCTCTCGGTCCATTCCAAAAAGCATCCCAAAAAGTATAGTTATTACTGTTCACTTCAAATAAAGAAAGAGCTGGTTTGAAAGACAATCCTGGCAATATAGTCCAATCTGCATCTACTCCTATTGATAAATTCTGATAGTCATACTCTCTTTGTGCCTTGTTCATATGATATACAGCATTTCCCAGATACTGGGCAGCTCCTGGAGCCAGACTACCATCTTCAAATCTGAATTTAGTGGTAGGTGAGGCAGCCGGTGAACGATAGAATGTTGCATCTGCAGCTAATGGAGAACCATACGTAAACGAGTTTGAATAAGTAGTTCTAGCTGAAATTTTCAAATTATCCCGTGCTTGCAAAGAACCATTCAAACTAAAATTATACCGTTTATATGAAGTTGTAATAACAGTTCCTTCATTAGTCATATACCTAATCCCATATTAAAGGTAGCCTTTTCCGTTCCACCTGAAACTTCAATATGGTGATTATGAGAAAAACCAGTACGATAAATTTTATCCTGAAAATCAGTATCTGAGTATAACAATGTCTTACTCGGATCTACTGGATCTGGCATTGATTTCCACCCTTGATCTAATTTATAGCGATTCTCATCAGTCAAGTATTGAGTAGAGAAGGCAGTATTATTAGTCAGATCATTTCCTGTTCCATAACCTAAATGTCCTATCAATCTTTGTTCGGTAGCTTTTCCAAATTTCGCTGGTGAAATCATACCTTTCCTCATAAGGGTCAAAAATTCTTCAGCATTGGCAAATTCATATTTTTTACCAATATCAGAAATTGTCAGATTATATCTATATTCAACTCTGGTTTTACCGGCTTCCCCTTTTTAGTAGTAACAATTACAACACCATTTGAACCTTGGGCTCCATAAATAGAAGTAGCAGCAGCATCTTTCAGAATTTGGATGGATTCAATATCTTCCGAAGCTATATGAACCATATTCGCCCTCATAACACCATCAATAATATATAGTGGAGTAGCACCATTAGGATTATTAATGGAAGTACCACCACGGACTATAATACGAGGTTCTGCACCTGGTTGCCCTGAAATACTTTGCACACGTACACCAGACACTGTACCTTGTAAGGCTGAAGCTGCATTTGCATAGGGTACATTCTTCAAAGCCTCTTTATCAAGCTTGGTCACAGATGTCGTAATCTTCTCACGAGACTGAGAACCATACCCAATGACTACAACTTCCTCCATTTGGGTGGCATCCTCTACCATCACTATTTTATAGTTACTCTTATTGGCAGATACCTCTTGAGTTTTCATTCCCAAATAAGAAAATAACAAGGCACGACTATCAACTGGAATACTAAAACTAAAATTTCCATCCAAATCAGTAACAACACCTAATGAAGTTCCTTTAACTTGTACAGCTACCCCCACCAATGGTTGTCCATATTCATCCATCACATTTCCTTTTACTGTTTTCTTTTCTGATTGATTAGTGGATAATACAGACGGAGTATCTTCCGATGCATATACACTTCCCACACTCAAAACAGTAAAAAGGAAAATATAAAATGCCCAATGTAATATCCTGCTATTAGATTTAATGTCTATTGTTTTCATTTTTTTTGATTATTTGTGTTTCAAACTATTATTAGATTCACCACTGTATAATTACTTTCTTCTTATTTCCATTATTCCTCCTTTCTCTATCAATTAACAAAATCTGTTTCTATGTCAGAAACAAAGCACTTTTTCACATCAATCTTCCCATATTTCACCTCAATGAAAGGTTTACCATCTTTTAGACCAACATTACCAAAACCTGTTTCCGTCGACAAAAAAGACGTAAAATCATCACCTATCCTTGAATCAATATATAAAGTAGAATCCACTGCATCATACTGTATTCCAGTCAAAGCTTGGAGCATAGCATAACTAGACATTGCACGGGCATACCATGCCCCACATTCATATTCATTAAATGGGTTACGTACTCTTCCATCATACCGATCACGACAAGTACGGACAATATCAAGTCCTTTCTCAACCTCACCTTCAAACATCAAATGAGAAGCCACTTGATATTCAATACCTGTCCATACCTCATTGGAGTAAACAAAAGGAAGTTGTAACTTTCCTCCTTTGGGCCATGAACATAATAATAAGCCTCCTTCATCACCTAAAGCAAAAGTCGAGCGCTGAGGATTTACATGTTTTCTGAGATTCCTCTTTAAATTATATTTATGAACAGACAATAAATGACTTAATATTTTCTTTCTATCTATAGCCTCGTCCAGTCCACAGACCAAAGAAAGCCATGCTCCTACTACTCCATCAGATAAACAGCCTTTTCCGTATTGATATTTCGGCCCTTCCTTTTCCAATAAATCCAAACCCTCTTTCGAATAATTAGAATTGACAGACTGTACTTTCGTCGGATCAGAAGCCTGCAACTCCTTCCAACGAATATTTTGAATAAAATATTCACCGTCGTACAATTGATTTTCCATGTAGTCAATACTCTTATCTAGCAACTCTCTATATTCTGTCATATCTTTCTCCAAATGTTCACCCATAGCAACAAATGCTTGTAATGCGCCAGTATAGTAACTATTAATCATACCACTAGGCCCCCAAAATTCAATGTCATAAGTATTATGATGAGGTTCCTCTATAACACCTTTCCTTTTAGGATCCCACGTATTAATGCAATAATCAAGACTATTCTGTACGTATGAATAAATCAACTTCAACCATTCGTCATTACCATATATATGCCAATCACGGTATACTTTCATAATACCACCTAACTGCCCATCAGCTGCTGCATGAAAATTATGTCTGATGGGTCGGATAGGAAGTGCAGAGCGAAATGCTTGGTGCCCATTCTTAGCTTGACTAACAAAAAATTCCGTTTCCCTCAGTGTTCTTTCCATTTTAGGAAACAAATGAGGTATAGCTTGAGCATAATTCCAAACATGTGTACAAGAACCATAGCAAGAGCCATATTCATTACCGCAACCTTCCCAATTCCACATCCGACCATCGTATTGCCGAAAAATCGTAGGTGATTTTAATATAGTAAGATTAGCAGCAACAGCTTCAACAACTTCAGCAGGCAAAGTTGTAGCATAAAATGCATCAGTAAACAGCTCTGTTTTTTCTTTCAACGTATTATAATTTTTCATCCAATAGTCTGCGACTTCCTCTATATTTGCAAATCTACTGCTATACCAGGGACGGTATTTATCGGACAACTGAATGGAAGTATCAATATAGCCTGCGGGCTCTCCTCTTTCATTAACTACAGGTACGATAGGTACATCTACATCATCAATCGGTTCCAATCCCTCACGAACTAATGAGAAAGGAACGTACCATGCCATATATAAACGGATTGTCTTTGACTCTCCCGGTTGCAATCTAAACGGTACATACAAGGAAGCTCCGGGAGCATCCGCCATATTAGCAGGATTTTCTTTAATTACCCCACTGCTCATCTCATTCCAGCACATCGTGAATGAGTCAAAAGACCATCCTCTAAACCAACAATAATTAACCTTAGTTTCCGGTTCATCTGTAAAGATTGCAAAATCAGCCTGATGAAACGGCTGCGTTTCTGTTCCTTTCTGTGATATTATAAAACCATTTTCAATTGGCCTAATAGATGCTCCTCCATTACGAATATCTACAAAGTTCTTTGAATTATAAGAAAATATGGCTTCTACTTCTTTAGCATATTTATTTTTAAACGTATATTCAAAACCAGCAACTGGAAGCCCTGAGTTATTTTCATCTGTAGGAATAAATGGATTCCAAACCTTCATTGTCACGTCCATCTTCAGTTCATCGTCACTCATTCTCAATTTGGCAAAAGGGAATTTTACTTCAAAATCACAATCTTTAAATCGAGGTAATCCCCACGTGCCGCCGTATCCTTTTGTTGACTGTGGTTGGCCAAATTTTTTCCAATCCGGTACTTGTCCTTCCACAACAATACTACCATTATCTACCCCTTTCAAATATAATCCGGCAAACATTGTCGGTTCATTCAACATCTCAGTTTTATGCCTAATATTCATATTAGAAATTGCACCACTACCTTCTACACAAAACATTCCCGTCCCCAATCCCCCAATAGGAAAGCAATCCTGCTCGTATACTCTCCCGTATATTTTTTCATTATAATCACGTACTTCTTCCATACTGGAGCAAGAAGCCCATAAACACAAGCAGATACATAGACCTAAAAAATAAAATCCATTTTTCATATATCATTTTTTTAATGATTTATTCCTTCAACATTCTCTATTTTTTCTCCATTTCTGTTCAATCTCCTCCAATGATAACCCTTTTGTCTCCGGCAAGAATAAATACCCCCATACCAAACCCAACACGGCAATAAATCCATAAAGAAAAAATGCACCTGCCGGATTCTCAGAAGTCGTTTGTCCAACAACAATTTCGGTACCTGGTATAGAAAAAAAATCTATAATCTTAAAGAAAGTAAAGGAGACAATGCAATTAAATATCCATACAGCCAATGAACCTATCGAAGTCCCCAATCCCCGTACTTTCTGCGGAAATATCTCGGAAATGACCAACCATCCCAAAGGTCCAATACTAATTGCAAAAAATGCAACATATCCAAACATAAAAATGACCATTAACCACCTTCCGATTTCGCCCAACTGATTAGCATAAATAAAACAAGCACTAAGGCACAAAACAGAAAAGGCAATTCCTGACAGACCAATAAAATACAACTTTCGTCGTCCGATTCTATCCACTAAATAAAGAGAAATCACTGTAAATACAACATTTACAATTCCAATACCTACAGAAGCCCAAATAGCAGAGAGTGTACTTTCAAATCCTGCCATCAGGAAAATCTTCGGACTATAATAAATAACTGTGTTAATACCTACAAACTGTTGAAAAAACATAATACAAACAGCAATCATTAGAGGAGTTCTCAACCAAGGCTGCATCAAATATCGCCATCCTACCGCACTATTCCTATCTTTCTCTATTTCCACCTCCATTTGTCCAATTAAATCATTTACTGTATTTTCCGGTTCTATTTTCTGCAACACTTTCCTACATTCTTTCAACCGTCCTTTACTCAACAGCCACCGAGGTGTTTCAGGCACAAAACACATACCTACCAGTAATACCAAAGCCGGTACGACACCTGCCCAAAACATCCATCTCCAACAATCCAACTTGTTTTCATCAGCCAAAAGGTATCTGACATGTATGAAAGTAAAATACCTATTGTAACCATTAACTGAAACATTGAAACCAGACGTCCCCTGGATTTAGCTGGAGCAATTTCTGCTATATACAATGGAACAGTAAATGATGCCACACCTATAGCTATACCAAGAAACAGACGAGAAAAAACCAAGCTCGTCAAATCCGTTGCCAGTCCTGACCATAACGCTCCCACTGCAAATATCACAGCAGAAACCAATATGATTTTTCTTCTTCCAAATATATCAGATAAACGCCCACAACATACAGCCCCCAACATAGCTCCCAACAAACCAGCCGCCGTAATCCATTCAACATCATTATTATCTATTCCCCAATCTGACTGAAGAAATGGAATCGCTCCTGAAATTACCCCAGTATCAAAGCCGAAAAGCAATCCTCCTGTTGCTACAACTGTAGCTATTAAAAATATTATATGTCTGTTTTTCATATTAAACTTATATTTTAGGGTTCAAAACTTATCCAAACTTCCTTTTTCACTGACGGATTCGGAACATATAAGAAAGTATCCGGAGCATCTTCAAAAATTTTATAAATGGATTTACCTTTCCCAATACCTAAATCATGATACTCTCTTGGAGCCTTTCTTACCAGTTCCGAAAAATGATAGTTTGTATTTCTGATCCACTTCAATCCATCACCCTCAAAAACAGGATACCATGCAATACCTTTATGACGACGAATCTCAGCATATTCAAAACCATATTCACGGTCACACCATGCACCAAACACAAGAGATTCATCTGCATTCGTACTAATGGTAGCATGTACCCAATATGGAGGGACCACCACCACATCGCCAGGCTGTGCATAAACAGCATAACACCTCCCCGGTTCATCTGTAGCCGACTCTTGCATGTAAATGACCGCCTCTCCATTCCATATCTCATAAACCTCTGGAGTGGACCATTGACTAAAAGGTGAGACCTTATGAATATGTCCCTGACTGCGAATGGGTTCCATTCCCAAACTTCCTTTGGCATAAGCCACTACTCCAAAAAGCAAATGCTGTTTTTGCAAAAGCGCTTTATGAACAGTCTTACCCACATCCATAGCTATAGAATAGACAATATCCGGTCCTTCACATTTCGGATCCAACAAACTAGACCGGATATCATCCAACCACCGGTTTTCTACTGTCGGGCCAAAAACGTCCTTACCATAAATAAAACCTAACGGATTTTCTGTTATCCCTATATCAATCCCCTTATCAAAATTATCTTTATGCATGATGTCTTACAAAAGCTTTAATTGTTCCACATTCCATTCCTTCAGACTCCCCATAAGGTTTTATTGTATATTCCTTTATGGCAGCAGGAATAATAAAAGTTTCCGCATAATGGACAACAAACGGAGAAAATTGTCCTATAGGACTTTCCACTATCACCGAACGTCCCTCAATCAGATTCAGAACATTAACACCCGACTCATTCTTATGCAAAACTTTGTCCGTGAACCAATGTCTTCTTGTTTCTATAAATTCCCATTCATGAAGTCCCGTCTTTTCTTCACGCCAAGAATCTCCTTCACCAATAACAGAGACCTTGTTTATCAGTTCTTCTTTCACCCAAGACTCCGTTCTATTCCATTGTATCACATTAGCCCCATGAGCTATATTAATCGGACGCGGTCTGCCATCCAGTCCCATCCGTCCCCAATCCCACAACTTAAATGTAAAGATGTATGGGGTTGCACTAATCTCAAGTACCATGCTATTCCTTCCCGAACAATGTACCGTACCAGCCGGAATTAAAAAATGATCATGCTTCTTTGCCGGATAAATACCTACATACTTCTCCACTTCAAATTCACCAGTCCTTTGCGATTTTTCCAATTCATCAAGCATCTCCTCCGGTTTAATATTATCCTTCAAACCCAAATATACAGTTGCCCCCTCCTTAGCATCCAAAATATAGTAGCTCTCATCCTGCGTATAATGCATCCCAAATTTCTGTTGTATATATTCAGTCAAAGGATGAACTTGTAAGCTTAGATTGCCGCCTTCTATCGTATCAAGAAAGTCAAACCGTATTGGAAACTCATCACCAAACCTGCCATACACAGCATCACCCAATAACTGTCGGGGATAAGCAAAAATCAAATCAATTGACGGTATTTCCACTTTCTCATCCCCAAAGGCCAACAACAGACTGTTTTCTTCAGGTACACAGTCAAAACACCAAGCATAATTAGGCATCGTCCGTTCTAAATCGCAAACATCTTTCATCCACTGTCCTCCCCAAGGCCCCGGATCAAAAAAGGGAACTACACGAAACGGACCATTTACCGCTTTCTCCAATCCCTCAAACATCGCTTTGCCTGTAATCATCTTAGGATGATTGCGCCGGTTCGTATCCAAAACATAATCCACCTTTGCCATCAGCATCTTTTTGTGCCTATCGCATATTCTCCAATCTACGAAAAAAGCTCTTTTATACTGCAAGGAGGTTCGTTCTTCTTTATTGTTGACACCTATATTTGATATTTCATTTTTACGGAATCTGGACTGTATCTCCCATCTTGCCATATCGGCATAAATCAACAAATCAGGATGTTCACAAAGATAGGCCGCACCAACCCCATAGACTATTACAATACCAGACTGCAAATCTTCTATCTGTTGCCGGATACCAGTAACTTTATCGAAATCAAAAAAACATTCCATTGTATACCGGGTCAGATAGCCGAATAATTCATCATCGGTAATATCAGGATAGAAAAAATCATTGATTTTCTCTTCCGGCAACATCGCACTATCTGTATGAACAAATAAAGCATTATTGAACCTACCGGCAAAAGCATTACGTATATCATTCTCAAACACTCCTTGATAGCACTCAATCACAACCACTTTCAACGGCTTCTCCAGTACCTTCAAACGTTCACTGATACTATCGGTAATGGCAAACCAACCGGAAATACAGTCATCCGAATTATAGGACACCTGCACAAAAGGATATTTATCGTAATTAGCAGAATACTTCATCTTTTATCTTTTTTCTTAAACAATATTCCAAACCATACAAAGCTGCATAATCTCCCAAGCTAGAAACTACCACAGATACTTTTGCACTCGGAGTCCAGGCAAACTTTGACACCCGTTCCTCGATATAAGGCACTATCACTTTATGGCTATTCATGATTCCCCCTCCAAGTATCACCACTTCAGGATCATAAGCATGAATAAAATTTATAACAGCAGCTCCCCATATTTCAATGCATTCATTTCGTACCAATAACGCGTCTCTATTTCCTTGTTCCGCCAATTGGAAGATTTCTTTAAAATCATAATTCTGAGATGACATTTTAAACGAAGGAGACAGGCAAGCATGATCCTTTATAATTTTATGAAGGAAGAATGAAGAGGACAAAGCCTCCACACACCCCTTGTTTCCACAAGAGCATAACCTTCCTTTGTAGTCTACTACAAAATGGCCACCCAACGAACCTGCTTGAAAGTGCTTTCCATACATTACCTCACCATTCATAATGACTCCCGATCCTATGCCCGTACCAATAGTCATCATAACAACGCTATCATATCCTCTGCCGCTCCCATATTGCCATTCTCCAATTGCTGCAAGCCGTGCGTCATTATCAATGTAAAAGGGGGCTCCCCAATGTTCATCCGCCCATCTATCCAAATCAAGCTCCACTCCATCATCATATTTTTCATTCGTAGATATAATAATGCTTTTTTTATTATTTACTAGCCCTGGAAAAGCTATACCCACTCCAAAGAGGCGCTTCACACCATTTGAATTTAGCAGGAAATCAATTGCATTTTCAATCTCCGGCAAACTTGCTGTCATATCCAAATCTTGACGAGAAGGCATTTTTACATAGTCTACCAGTTCTCCATTGCGTAAGAGACCGACTTTTGTAATGGTTCCTCCCAAATCTACAGCTATGATATACTTCATATTCATATTTCTATCAATTGGGGATTGCCATTCACACACTGTAAAGATGCAGAAAACCCGTTCTCCAAAATCACTTGATAATCATGTCCTGCGTCCGAGGCCAACAAGCAGCGAATGACAGAACAGAATATCCTATATTTGCCACACGATGGGCCACCCCTCCAGGTATATAATGAAGACTACCCGGAAACATCCGCTCACTCCAAACCCTTCGGTTCTGATCCATCATAATCAATCTGCCTTCACCTTCCACTCCCCAATAGTACTCCCCACGATTCATATTGGCATGAAAATGTCCTTTGGTCATGAAATACTCATCACCAACCTTACCTGGATAAATTCTCGTGATTCCGAAATAGAGTCCCCCTGGCGTTCCTTCTTCAACCGGCAGATGACAAGTCACCTCATACAATAAAGTATCAGGAGACATCTGTTCATAAGCCTCACAATTATGAAAAACACCTCGTAAATCAGCCAAAGTCTTCAAACTCCTCTTCACATTTTCACCGATCAAAGAATCCTTTATAAAGAGCAAAGGCGACTCATTTGTTCTCTTATCATTCATCAGCATCATACTTTTAAAATCTTATATTGCAAAAGTACGCTGATATGGAACTCGCTCTTTCCTCTATATTTTCCGATAATTATGGTATTTTACCATTATTCGCAGCAAATGGATAAAACCTTGCAAAAAAAGTAGAAAACCAAGGCTCTAACCACCAAATATTCAATGATAAAATAGTAGAATCAAATGGCTTGTTTAGCCTTTACTCCAAACTGCTTTTGGAACTGCGACGGGGACATTCCTGTCACTTTTTTAAATTGGGATATAAAATTAGATAAGTTAGGGAATCCGACTTCCCCACTGATAGTAGAAATCTTCATTTTGTTTTCCAGTAATAGTTTTTTCGAATAACCGATACGCATTTCGTTCAGATATTCTACAAAGGTTTTCTTGGTCCTCTCCTTGAAATAACGGCAAAAAGCTGTCGGGGTCAATCCAACCAAAGTCGAAACTTCTTCCAACCTAATGGAAGTCGCAAAGTTCTTGACGAGAAACTTGTATACCTTATTAAATCTCTCAAAATCTTCTGAATTTACAGAATTCGTAAATCCCACTGAGGCCAGTAACTCATACTCAGTCGATGTGGCCATCAGCTCAAGAAGTGTTAAAAGATTCGTTACCTTCCGAACCCCTACATCATTCACCGAACTCCTTATAAACCGGGTTATCTCTAATTTCGATTTTCCGGTAAACTTCAGTCCACGCCGTGATCTCTCTATCAAATCACGAATATTATTCATTTCTGGTAATCTGATAAAATTCGGATCAAATATCTCACGTTTAAAGAACAGACAGATACACGTAGCACGCAAACCAGACTCCTTATCAAAATAAGCATCATCATTACGCCATTCATGAGGGAGATTAGGGCCAATCATACATACATCCCCCTCCTCATACTGTTCTATGCAATCCCCAACAAAACGGGTTCCTATACCTCTAGTTATATACATTATCTCTATGGCCGGATGATAATGCCAAGGTACAATGAAGTGCGGCAAGTCTTCTATATAATAATGTATATGACTGTCTATTGGGAATGGCAGATCTTGGTAAAGTGGTTTCATAGTCATCTAAGTCAATAATCACCGTTAATTATAAAAGCGAATATAGATAATTATTTTATCAAAGCAAGCTATTGTATGTTAAAACTCATAGTAACATCAAAATATAAATATCAATCTTATACTCAAACAAACAAATGATATCTTTTGTATCTTTGTCCCCGCATTTTCACAACCACATAAAATTATAATGAAAACAATAGTAAATGTTCCCTCCCGACAGAACACCATGCGCGAACTGCGGGATTATCTGATGATTGCCCTGGGTATGGTCTTATATGGTATCGGCTGGACAGTCTTCCTGCTTCCCAACGATATTACTACCGGTGGCGTACCGGGCATTGCATCCATCGTATATTTTGCCACTGGATTTCCCGTCCAATATACGTACTTCGCCATCAATTTTCTGCTTCTATTGCTTGCCCTACGTGTGTTGGGATGGAAGTTCAGCGTAAAGACAATCTTTGCCGTATTCACCCTGACCTTTTTCCTTTCCATTATCCAGAAACTGACCGAGGGTGTTGTCCTCCTGCACGACCAGCCTTTCATGGCTTGTGTCATCGGTGCCTCCTTCTGCGGTAGCGGCATCGGCATCGCCTTTTCCAACAACGGCAGTACTGGCGGCACGGACATCATTGCCGCCGTAATCAACAAGTACCGCGACATCACGCTGGGCAGAGTCATGTTGATATGTGACCTTATCATCATCTCGTCCAGTTACTTTGTTCTAAAAGATTGGGAAAAGGTGGTGTATGGCTACGTTACTCTATACATATGCAGCTTCGTGCTCGACCAAGTGGTGAACAGTGCCCGCCAGTCCGTACAATTCTTTATTATCAGCGATAAATATGAGGAGATAGCCAAGCACATCCAGGTATATCCTCACAGAGGTGCAACGGTCATCAACGCCTCGGGCTTCTATACGGGAAAAGAGATAAAAATGCTGTTCGTGCTGGCCAAGAAGCGGGAGTCCACCATCATTTTCCGGCTCATAAAAGACATAGACCCCAATGCCTTTGTATCACAAAGTGCAGTCATCGGAGTCTATGGAGAGGGATTCGACAGAATCAAAGTGAAGTAGAGGATTTCTCGAACTTCCCTTGATTCCAAGTATAAACAATAGGACGCGGATAAACGGTTTCAGTTTCTCCGCCGCTTCTTTACCCATGTAATCGGTCGTGGTAAAAGTGAATGCCAACGTGGCATCCTTCGCAGAAAGGTCCGCTTTCATCAGCAGCATGTCGGCCTGGCGACGGGCATCCTGATACTCATAGACATCCACCGTATCCGCGGCCTCAGCGATAAAATCATCCAGAACGGGCAATGCCGGCAGGTAGGACGAAGCAACCAGCTCCTTCCAGTCTGTCGTATAGAACTTGACATGGCTGTCGCAAGCCGGAGCACAAACCGTAGCAACCACACAAATCACCTTCGTACTGTCGTTAATAGACAAGAGCTTCATCTGCCATGAACTCTGGGGCGTCATCTTCACATGTATATAGTCTGGAGAAAGTTCCGTCATTTCCGATTTACCACCAAAGCTGTTGGTCACCTCAGCTTTCATCTTACTTTCCAGAAAGTCTATAAAATCCGCACGGTTCACGGCGCTAAGCAACGGACATATAGAATCCGGCATATTCTTAAAACACGTCTTGGCTTCCTGGGCCTGCAAATACCCCCATCCGATGAAAGCCAAAATCAAAAAAGCACTCAGTTTTCTTATCATAACATTTTAATCATTTCTTCAAGGAAACGGGCATCTGTTTCATCAAAACCGCCCAAATCGTCACTGTCAATATCCAATACTCCCCACACTTCACCGTCCTCACGCTTCAGCGGAACCACGATCTCCGAACGCGACAGCGAGCTGCAGGCTATATGTCCGGGAAATGCATCCACATCGGCACAACCAACGTCTCGGCTCTATCCCATGCCGTGCCGCAAACACCACGGCCTTTCCTGATGCGCGTACAAGCTATCGGTCCCTGGAAAGGTCCTAACACCAATTCTTCACCCTTCACCAAATAGAAGCCTACCCAAAAGAAATGGAAAGTCTCTTTCAGCGCCGCCGAAACATTCGCCAGATTGGCTATCAAGTCATCTTCACCTGCCAGCAGATTTTTCAGTTGAGGAAGCAAAGCGCGATATTTCTCTGTCTTGCTACCAGCATTTATATATAGGTCTTCTGCCATATATCTCTTGTTTATTTACTCCCCAAATATAGGAAGAACATTCCAATCAACACCAAAATGAGGTCGACAGCCTTGCTTTTTAAATTCTTTTCACGGAAGAAAAGCGCACCGAAAAGGAAGGAAACAACAACGCTTCCACGACGCACCATCGAAACGATGGAAATCATAGAGTCCTCATAGCTCAGGCATAAAAATAGACAAAGTCTGCCGCACAAAGGAAAATGGAGATACAGATAATGGTCCAGTCCCAACGAAACGGGGTACTTTCTTTTCGCTTGGGGTACCACAACAGCAGGATGATGGGGCACATGATAAAGACTTGGTAGACATTATACCACGACTGCACCAGCATCGGGTTGAGCTGCTTCATCAGATATTTGTCATACAGCCCGCTGACAGCTCCGGCAACGGCAGCCAGCACGATGAAAAGAATCCATTTGTTATGCTTGAAGTCGATTCCCTCTTTCTTGCCCGAACGGCTCAGCATGAAGAAGGACACTATGGCAAGCAGCACGCCAATCCATTGATAAAGGTTCAAGCGTTCGCCAAACACAACCATGGCACCTACAAGCACCATTACGGGACGCGTCGCATTAATCGGTCCCACGATGGTCAGCGGCAGATGCTTCATCCCGAAATAACCGAATATCCAGGAAGAGAGCACGATAAACGACTTGACAATAATGAACTTATGCACCTCCCACCCCACCACGGAACATCAAACATCGTACCTCCCAACACCGACGGCGCAAAGGCAGATACCAGAATGAAAGGAAGAAATATCAGGCTCGAGAACAGCGTGTTCAGGAAAAGCACCGGCAGTACGGCATTGTCACGAAGCGACTTCTTCTTGAAGACATCGTAAAATCCCAATAAGGCAGCAGAGAGGAAAGCAAGTAATAACCACATAGAGTCAATTAAAAATTAAGAATTAAAAATTAAAGGGAGGGGCCTACGTTTTTGTAGTACATCCCTCTTTTATTCTAAAAAAGTAGTTTCCGGATAGGCTACGTCCACCAGAAACAATGCATTTCCGGGAACGGAAGTTCCTGCCTGGCAACGGTCCTTCTGTTCGACGACGCGTCGGAAACCTTCAACAGAAAGTTTTCCGCGACCCACTTCGAGCAGAGTGCCGACAATGGCACGTACCATGTTCCGCAGGAACCGGTCGGCTGGATGGTGAATACCCAAGTCACATCGTCTACCCGGGTCCAGGCGGCATGCATAATCTTGCAATTATTGGTTTTGACATCCGTATGGAGTTTGCTGAAGCTGGTAAAGTCCGTATAGTCAAACAAGGTTTGGGCAGCCTCATTCATCCGCTCAAAGTCCGGCGTTTGGAACAGACGGCAGCGATATTGGCGGTTGAAAGGAGACTTGGCGGTAGTGACATAATATTTATACATACGCGCCGTAGCATCAAAGCGGGCATGTGCATCGGACTTCACGGCCCGCAAGCGGTATACGGAAATATCGGGAGGAAGCAGACGATTCAGCTTATCCGTCATAAAAACAGTGTCCAGAGGAGAATCACTGTCAAAGTGAGCTACCATCAGTGAGGCATGCACCCCGCATCGGTACGCCCCGCTCCCACGACTTCCACCTCACGACGCAGCAAGGTACTCAGCGCCTTCATCAAACACTCCTGCACACTCACTCCATTCGGCTGGATTTGCCAGCCGTGATAAGCAGTGCCATCATAAGCCAGGTATATAAAATATCGTTGCACGGTCTTTTTTGTGTGCAAAGATAGTGCAAACTTAAGAAGGTTTGAATTATCTTTGCAAGGTTTTCACCACAGATTACACAGATTAACGCAGATTTTTCACAGACATAGTACATTTATAAGATGAGATATTCTTCCAGAATCCTACCTATACTGATAATTGTCGCAGCTGCCGCAACATTCACCTTTGCCGGCTGCAAGAAGAAAGACATGTCGCTCAAGTTGAACGAACCGCGCAACATTCGGGGCGTTGTCAGCTACAAACGCTCGTTCGGAGACTTGAATGAGAAACATCTCAATGTAGCCCAAGCCATCGGCATACGTGTACTTTCATCCCGCGAGGAAGCAGAAAAGATGAGAGAGCAACTGCAACCTATCACGACAAACGAGCTCTATGCCGTGGATTCACTGACGCATTCCATCCCTTATCTCATTCCGGGCGCCGCCAGCCTGCTGGACACCATCGGACACAACTTCCTTGATTCACTGACCGCCAAGGGGCTGAATCCAAACAAGATAATTGTGACTTCCGTACTCCGCACCCAAGACGACGTAAAACGCCTGCGCCGCCGTAACGGCAATGCTTCTCCAAACTCGGCACATTTTTACGGAACGACATTCGATGTCAGTTGGAAGCGCTTTCAGAAAATAGAAGACGAGGATGGACGTCCTTTGCAGGATGTCAGCGCAGATACCTTAAAACTGGTTCTTTCGGAAGTGCTCCGTGACCTGCGGAAAGCCGATAAATGCTACATCAAGTACGAGTTGAAGCAAGGATGCTTCCACATTACGACAAGAGAGAAATAAGCGGAAAAGAATTAGCGTTAATAGTATTTTTCAATCCCGCCAAACCCTATTATTATTTTGTTCTCTTTCGTTTTACAGATAAAGTTATTTAATCGCCTTTCAAATTCTTCCGGTCGTTTCCTCGCCGCTTCAATGTATGCGATTCGGATACGTTTATAGGGGTCAGAGAAACTCTGATAATTCTTCCATATTCTTTCATCCTCTTTCAATCTGTCGATTATATCATTTGGAAAAACAAAAGGAACCGACAAGACAGTTCGTATTTTATCCTCAAATTCAAGATGTATCATTTTATGCTCCAGCAACCATTTCAACCTTTCTTTGTTGGCTTGCGAATAGGTACTTTTAGGATTCCTGGGCGTGAAACGCTGAATTTTATGTTCTTTGTCAAGTGACTTTATCGTGCTGTCAATCCACCCGAAACAAAGGGCCTCTTCAACAGCGTCATTATATACAATACTTTTCTCGCTTGAAGATTTAGTAGGAAACACAAACCAGACTCCATCGGCAGTATCGAAATTGTCAGCCAGCCACTTCCGCCAATCTTTTCTGTTTTCAAAATATCTTATTTCTGTTGACATGACAAGCCATCCAAATTACACTTCTCTCCTTATTCTTCCAGCATCTTCCACGCTAGCGGCAGGCAGGCAACTATATCCCCCACCGTCATCCCCACTGCCCCCTGCTTCTTGCAGGCAACATCTCCCGCCAGTCCGTGCACATACGTGCCAGGCAGGCAGCCTTCTCCGGCTCATAGCCTTGGGCAAGCAAGGCAAGCACCACTCCGGTCAGCACATCACCGCTGCCTCCCGTTGCCATACCCGGATTGCCGGTAGGGTTGAAAAAACATTTCCCGGCAGGAGTGACAATGGCAGAATAAGCGCCTTTCAAGATGATGTGCACTCCGGCGCTCTTCGCCAGCTCACGAGCTTCATCAGGCGCTCGTACGAATTCTGGCATTTGCTACAAGACGCTCCAGCTCCTTGGGGTGCGGAGTCAGAATACTCCCTTTGGGCAGACGCCTATATAGTTACGCTTCTCGCCCAGCAAGTTCAGGGCATCAGCATCCACCACCATCGGAGTCTGGCATGTCTCTATCTGCTCCAGCAGAGCCGCCTCGGTCTCCGCCGCCTTTCCCAGTCCCGGGCCTATCGCCACGGCCTGGTAATCGTCCGTATCGGTAGCGGCGGCAAAGCAGGTGTCGCTGATATCCAGCTCCGTCATGGCTTCGGGCACGGAAGTCTGCACAATGAAGTTGTTGCAGAACGGCACATGTACCGTCAGCAGCCCCACACCTGAACGCAGACACGCACGCGCAGCCAGCACCGAGCCCCCGCCATCCCCTGCGAACCGGCTATCAGCAGTGCGCGGCCGAAGTTCCCCTTATGGGCAAACCGGCTGCGCGGCTTCAGCAGGGCAGACACGTCTTCATGCTCCAGCAAGCGGAAGTCCGTTTCCATGTCATGGATGGCATCCTCGCTGAGCCGATGTCCAGCAACTGCCATTCGCCCACATACGGCTCGTTCTCGCAAAGAGAAATGCCAGTTTCGGCAGTTG
>ENA-OQCX01000103-OQCX01000103.1-human-gut-metagenome-genome-assembly--contig:-NODE-103-length-42514-cov-2.280109_pt1 | contig 42514 bp, 51 predicted proteins | sample MGYA00242762_ERZ504587 | MGnify/ENA primary metagenome ERZ504587 (study PRJEB26092, sample SAMD00036337) | human gut metagenome | host: Homo sapiens | study: EMG produced TPA metagenomics assembly of...
ATTAAAGCAAGAAAATGTTGAAAACTACCACCATAGATGTTACCGAAGAAGATATAAATTCCCAATAGAACAAAAATGGTATTGGTCATAGACCCGACAATAGCAGCTGTCACTAAACCAGTACGATTGTGTAGCCATCGATAGACGAAGTAAGGAGTCACTCCGATTAAAATACGTGGAAACAGTGCAATAATGAGAGAATAGAGATTTCCATGTGAGACAAAGGGACTAAAGAGGAAACTTGCTGGCGTCAAAACCAATGTATTCATGGTCACACTAAAGAGGCCCATGAGGAGTCCCAAAATAGCTCCGATTCTAGGTCCATAAATGACGGAAGCGATAACAACAGGAATATGAACTAAGGTCGGTTGAATACCAGACGGAACAAATTCGAGAATGAAGGAAGTTACAAATGAATGGTGAGCATTACTGCAAAAAAGATGGCAATTCTTGCAATAGCGGTTGATTTTTTCATAAAAATTCTCCTTAACAGTTTATAGAATAGTATCTGATTTTCGGCACTATCCATAGATTAAATGATTTACTTTTTCAATCGTAAAAGCATAGGAGTGATACTTACTGTCAAAAGTCCAGCAATAATCATTTCAGCAATCGAATTTGTTGTGAAAATGGTTGCCATTAGTGTTTTGCCACCTGCTGTGTAGAAGTTAGGGATTAGGAAGTAGATGCCAAGAAGTACGAAAAATGTATTTGTGAAAGCACCTAAAACCCCAGATAGAGCCAGACCTAGACGATTTTGAAGTAATTTGTAGACAAAGTATGGGAAAATACCGATTAGGATACGAGGGACGATGGCAATGACTGCAGATGCCCAAGTTCCCCCTTCAACAAAAGGACTAAAGAGATAGCTACTAACCGTATAGATAACAGTGTTGCGAATAATACTCATAATTCCCATGAAGCCACCCAAATAAGCTCCAATTTTAGGACCGTAGACGATGCTAGCGATAATAACTGGGATATGGGTTAGGGTTGGTTTGATTGGAAGTACAAAAGCAGCAAAGATGGTTTGACTGAGTACTTCGATTACAACCATTGTAGCTATCAAGAGGGATAACTGAGCCGTTTGGTTTGCTTTATTTTTCTTATTCATCATAAACTCCTTTTTATTCTCTGATTTAGAACCAATGCGACCATTGAACCGGCAGATACCGGAAAACCAATGGTCACCATCGGCTGCGGGCTTGTCGCCTGCAGATTATTTATTATTTTCCTAAATTACTCTACGCCTGGAAAATGCTCGCCGGTCTTTGCTGCCAGAACTTCGTCGTTCAGGGCGCGAACCTTGATCGGAAGTCCGAACAGGTTGATGAATCCGTCAGCGTCATGGTGATCATACAGATCTCCTGTTGTGAAGCTTGCAGGGGATTCGCTGTACAGTGAGTATGGAGATGTCTCTCCGGCGCGGATGATATTCCTTTATAGAGACGGAACTTAACTTCTCCTGTTACATACTGCTGTGTAACATCAACAAATGCCTGGATTGCTTCACGAAGTGGTGTATACCATTTTCCTTCGTATACGATCTGAGCAAATTTATTTCCAAGATCTTTCTTAACTTCATATGTAGCACGGTCGAGAACGAGCTCTTCAAGCTGGTCATGTGCTTCCATAAGGATTGTTCCACCAGGAGTCTCGTAAACACCACGTGATTTCATTCCAACAACACGGTTTTCAACGATATCAACGATTCCGATTCCATGTTTTCCACCAAGACGATTCAGCTCTGTGATGATTTCAGAAACTTTCATTTCTTTTCCATTTACGCTCTTAGGAACACCAGCTTCAAATGTCATTGTAACATATTCAGCTTTGTCAGGAGCCTTTTCCGGTGTTGTGCTCAGTACGAGAAGATCATCGTAGTTTGGCTCATTTGCCGGATTCTCAAGCTCAAGACCTTCATGGCTGATGTGCCACAGGTTACGGTCACGGCTGTAGCTGTGCTTTGCGTCAAATGGAAGATCAATTCCATGAGCTTTACAATAATCGATCTCGTCTTCACGGGACTGCATTGTCCATACATCTGTCATACGCCATGGAGCGATGATCTTGATGTCCGGAGCAAGAGCTTTGATACCAAGCTCGAAACGGATCTGGTCATTTCCTTTTCCTGTTGCACCATGCAGATAGCAACAGCGCCTTCTTTACGTGCAATCTCAACTAGTTTTTTAGCGATTGCCGGACGGGCCATGGAAGTTCCGAGAAGGTATTTGTTCTCGTAAACAGCTCCGGCCTTTACACAAGGAACGATGAAGTCATCACAGAATTCATCAATGATATTTTCAATATATAATTTAGAAGCTCCGGAAAGTTTTGCTCTTTCATCCAGGCCATCCAGTTTCTTCTCCCTGTCCACAATCGATGCAACAGCAGATAACGTCATAGTTAAATGTTTCTTTCAGCCACGGGATGATTGCTGTAGTATCAAGACCACCTGAATATGCTAATACAACTTTTTCTTTACTCATTTTATTGCCTCCTAAATGTATTTTTATAAATTTCTGTTTCCTCAGTTTCTTGAGTTCTAAAGTTTGCCGCTTTAATAAGCTAAAACCTACTATACACCACATTTTATAATTATGCAAGTATTATTTTGAAAAAATGAATAAAATGCATAAAATTACATATAATGTACAAAAAATGAATAAAACGAAGAAAAAATGAGTGAAAATATGCAAGATGTGACGGAGAAGATGTGAAACTAGAAAAACAAAAAAAGTTAGGTACTGTTATTTTGAATTGTGATATATTTGACGAATATGTTAAAAATATATCGTGAAAAGCTGTTGATTTTAGTAAATATGTCTGATAATATAAAGATATCAAAGAAACTGACCTAAAAAATATTTAGATAGTCAGACGAAAACGGATCACAACCTATCTGTTTAATATAAAAGTCAGAAGGGCATGTGAGCAAGAAAGAGAGGGAAAACAAATGGGATTTCTTACAGGAAAGACAGCAATCATTACGGGAGGAGGACGTGCAGTACTAAGTGATGGCAGCTGTGGATCCATCGGATATGGTATTGCAACAGCTTATGCCAAAGAAGGTGCGAATCTTGTTCTTACAGGAAGAAATGTAAAGAAGCTGGAAGACGCGAAAGAAGAGTTGGAACGCCTCTATGGAGTGAAAGTGCTTGCAGTACAGGCAGATGTCAATGCGGGAGCAGATAACAAGGCAGCAGTTGAGCACGTTGTAAAGCAGGCAGTTGAGGAATTCGGAAGAATTGATGTTCTTATTAATAATGCACAGGCTTCTGCATCAGGAGTAACTCTTGCAGATCATACAACAGAGCAGTTTGATCTTGCGATTTATTCAGGACTTTATGCAACATTTTATTATATGCAGGCATGTTATCCATATTTGAAGGAAACACAGGGATCCGTAATCAACTTTGCATCAGGAGCAGGCCTTTTCGGTAATTACGGACAGTGTGCGTATGCAGCAGCGAAGGAAGGTGTCAGAGGACTGACAAGAGTAGCAGCTACAGAATGGGGAGTAGACGGAATCAATGTGAATATTGTGTGCCCGCTTGCATGGACAGCACAGCTTGAAAACTTCCAGAAAGCATATCCGGATGCATTTAAGGCGAATGTAAAGATGCCGCCGGCAGGACATTACGGAGATGTAGAGAAAGAGATTGGAAGAGCGTGTGTACAGCTTGCATCACCGGATTTCAAATATATGAACGGCGAGACAATTACATTAGAAGGCGGAATGGGACTTAGACCTTAATCCTTCTTTGGAAAATAAGAATGATATTTTCTATATAGAAGATAGATAAATAGAAGAAAAGTAGATCGGCGATGATAGACGTAGGAATAGTTACGTTTATCATCGCTGTTTTATGTAGCAAAAAACTTTTTGAAAAAAATACTTGCATATTATACATGAAAGATGTATTATTATGCATATGAAAATGAATAACGTGTATTTTTATACATTCATTTTAAGAAAAGCTTTACATCCCGATTAAAGTGTATATTATAAGGAGAAATGATTGCGGTAATACGTTACCGTGGTACAGCAAACAAGTAATTCCCGGGAGTATTTCGAGGGAATGAGAAAAGAAAGGACTTGAGAACGATGATTAAGGTCGGAATTATTGGAGCAACCGGTTATGCAGGCGGCGAGCTCGTAAGAATATTGATGGGACATAAAGATGCAGAGATTGTCTGGTACGGATCCAGAAGTTATGTAGATCAGAAATATGCAGATGTATATAGAAACATGTTTCAGATTGTAGATGCAAAATGCATGGATGATAACATGGATGAGCTTGCCGGCAGGTAGATGTGATCTTCACAGCAACCCCGCAGGGACTGTGTGCATCTCTGATCAATGAAGAAATCCTTTCAAAGACAAAGATCATTGATCTCAGTGCAGATTTCCGTCTGAAAGATGTGAAGGTTTACGAAGAGTGGTATAAAATCGAACACAAAGCACCGCAGTATATTGATGAAGCTGTCTATGGATTGTGTGAGATCAACCGTGATAAAGTGAAGGATGCACGTATCGTGGCAAATCCGGGATGCTATACAACATGTTCTATCCTGACAGCATATCCGCTTGCAAAAGAAGGACTGATCGACATGAGTACTCTGATCATCGATGCAAAGTCTGGAACTTCAGGAGCAGGAAGAGGAGCAAAGCTTCCGAATCTTTACTGTGAAGTGAATGAAAATATCAAGCATATGGAGTAGCTACACATCGCCATACACCGGAGATTGAAGAACAGCTCGGATATGCAGCAGGAGAGAAAGTTGTATTAAACTTTACACCGCATTTAGTTCCAATGAATCGTGGAATTCTTGCGACAGAGTATGCAAAGCTTACGAAAAAAGTTACATATGAAGAAGTAAAAGCAATTTATGATAAATATTATGCAGATGAGAAATTTGTTCGTGTTCTAGAGAAAGATCAGTGTCCGGAGACCAAATGGTAGAAGGAAGCAACTATGTAGACATTGGATTTAAGATCGATGAGAGAACAGGACGGATCATTATGATGGGAGCTATTGATAACCTTGTAAAAGGTGCCGCAGGACAGGCGGTTCAGAATATGAATCTGCTGTTTGGTCTTCCGGAGAGTGAAGGACTTGAACTCGTTCCGATGTTCCCATAGGATATATTGATAAAGGTGGTATGTATGATACGTGTAATGACAATAGAGGATTATGATGAAGTATATAAATTGTGGAAGAAGATCCGAGGATTCGGAATCCGCAGTATCGACGATTCGAAAGAAGGTGTCGAACGCTTTCTGCGACGGAATCCGACAACGAGTTTTGTCGCAGTGAAAGAAGGAAAAATTGTCGGAAGTATTCTCTGTGGTCATGATGGAAGACAGGGAAGTCTCTATCATGTATGTGTGGATGAGGCATATCGAAGACATGGGATTGGAAAAAACATGGTCGTACATAGCATGAAAGCTCTTCAGGAAGAGGAAATCAATAAAGTTTGTCTGATTGCATTTGCACAGAATAATGTAGGAAATGCATTTTGGAATAAGATTGGATGGACGGAACGACTTGATGTGAACTATTATGATTTTATTTTAAATGAAGAAAATATTACAGCATTTAATGAACAGTAGAAAGGAAGCAGATCATATGAAGATAATCGAAGGCGGAGTTACCGCAGCAAAAGGATTTGAAGCAGCAGCAACAGCAGCAGGAATCAAATACCAGGGTCGTACAGATATGGCAATCATTTACAGTGAGAAACCGTGTAAAGTTGCCGGAACATTTACAACGAATGTAGTAAAGGCAGCTCCGGTGAAGTGGGACAGACAGATTGTAGAGAGCAAACAGAAATCACAGGCCGTTATCGTCAATTCCGGAATTGCCAATGCATGTACCGGAGAGGAAGGTATGAAATACTGTGAAGAGGACAGCAAAAAGAGGCAGGTAAAAGTTCTTGGAATCGATGAGAAAGGTGTTCTTGTAGGTTCTACAGGCGTTATCGGAATGCAGATTCCAATCGATAAGATCAAAGCCGGAATTACAGAACTTGCCAAGGAAAAGAAAGCTGATCTGGCAAGTGGAACAGAAGCTGCGAAAGCATCATGACACTGATACGAAGAAAAAAGAAGTTGCGGTTACATTTATGGCAGGAGATACAGAAGTGACGATCGGAGGAATGGCGAAAGGTTCCGGAATGATTCATCCGAACATGTGTACAATGCTTGCATTTATTACAACGGATGCAAAAATTTCCAAAAAAGCACTTCAGGCGGCAATGAGCAGTGATGTTGAGGATACTTATAACATGATCTCTGTTGACGGAGATACTTCAACAAATGATACAGCACTTCTTCTCGCGAATGGAATGGCCGGAAATGAGAAGATCAAAGAAGGCACACCGGAATTCGATGCATTCAAAGAGGCTCTTCATTATGTAAATGAGACACTTGCGAAGGCAATGGCGGGAGACGGAGAAGGTGCAACAGCACTTTTTGAAGTAAAGGTTGTCGGAGCACAGACAAAAGAGCAGGCAAAGGTTCTTGCAAAATCTGTTGTATGCTCGAATCTTACAAAGGCTGCGATCGCAGGACATGATGCGAACTGGGGGAAGAATCCTTTGTGCAATGGGATATTCCGGAGCAAAGTTTGATCCGGAGCAGGTAGATCTGTTCTTCGAGAGCAGTGCAGGAAAGCTTCAGATCATTGCTAATGGAACAGCAACAGATTATAGCGAAGAAAAGGCAACAGAGATCCTTTCACAGGAAAAAGTGACAGCGATTGCTGACTTGAAAGCCGGAGATGCAGAAGCTACTGCGTGGGGCTGTGACCTGACACATGGATACATTGATATCAATGACGGATTACAGAAGTTAACCTATAGAGAAATTATTGTTTCTTTAAAGACGCTGAAAAAATAGAAAATACAGAAAAAGGGAGACAGAAAAAATGACAAGCAATATGCAGAAATATCTGGATAAAGCGCAGGTGCTGATTGAGGCACTTCCTTATATCCAGCGCTTTAACCGTAAAATCATTGTAGTAAAATATGGCGGAAGTGCATGGTAGATGAAAGCCTGAAACGCAGAGTAATCGAGGATGTTACACTTCTGAAACTGTGTGGATTCAAACCGATCATCGTTCATGGCGGTGGTAAGGAAATCAGCAAGTGGGTTGGAAAAGTCGGAAAGGAAGCAGAGTTTATCAACGGACTTCGTGTGACAGATGCAGAGACAATGGAGATTGCGGAGATGGTTCTGGGACGCGTGAATAAGAATCTTGTACAGCTTGTAGAGAGTCTTGGCGTGCGTGCGATCGGAATCAGTGGAAAGGATGGAAATCTACTCCAGGTTGAGAAGAAGCTTTCAGACGGACAGGATATCGGATTCGTAGGAGATGTCAAGAAAGTAAATGCAGAGATTTTGTATGACCTTTTGGAAAAAGATTTCCTTCCGATCATTTGCCCGGTTGGTATGGATGAGGAATACAATACTTATAATATCAACGCAGATGATGCAGCCTGTGCGATTGCTCGTGCCATGAAGGTTGAGAAGCTTGCGTTCCTGACAGATATTGAAGGAGTTTATAAAGATCCGAAAGATCCATCTACATTGATTTCTGAATTGGAGATCAAAGAAGCCAAGGAATTGATTACAGACGGATATATTGGAGGTGGAATGCTTCCAAAGCTTCAGAATTGTATTGATGCGATTGAAAATGGTGTGTCACGTGTACATATTCTGGATGGAAGAATCCCACATTGCCTGTTGCTTGAAATCTTTACAAACAAAGGAATCGGTACAGCAATTTTAAATCAGAAAGAAAGCAGGTATTATGATGGTGAACAGTAAAATACAGGCGGCAGAAGAGAACCTGATCCATGTATACAATCGATTTCCGATTGCGCTGGATCACGGAGAAGGAATGTATCTGTATGATACAGAAGGAAAAGAATATCTTGACTTTGCAGCAGGATTTGCTGTGTCAGGACTTGGATATGATAATAAAGAACTGAATCAGGCATTAAAAGACCAGATTGATAAGTTATACCATACATCAAATCTTTATTTTCACGAGAGCTGTGGAGAGGCGGCAAAAGAACTGAACCGCATTTCCGGAATGGACAGAGTTTTCTTTACAAACAGTGGTGGTGAGGCAAACGAAGGTGCCTTGAAAGCAGCAAGAAGATATGCTTACACAAAGAAGACAGGAAGATATGAATTTATAGCTATGCAGAATTCTTTTCATGGAAGAAGCTTCGGAGCAGTTTCTGTGACAGGACATGATTTCTTATCGTGAACCGTTTTGAGCCGGTTGTTCCAGGTGTAAGATTTGCAGAGTTTAATGATCTTGACAGTGTGAAAGCACTGGTAAATGATAAGACTTGTGCAATTATTTTGGAACCGCTGCAGGGCGAAGGCGGAATCAATCTTGCGACACAGGAATTTATGGAAGGAATCCGTAAGATCTGTGATGAAAATGGAATCCTGATGATCTGTGATGAAGTACAGTGCGGAATGGGAAGAACCGGAAATATGTTTGCATGGCAGGGATTTGGTGTAAAACCGGATATTCTGACTATGGCGAAAGCGATCGGAAACGGAATTCCGGTCGGTGCATTTGCAATGACGGAAGAAGTGGCAAAATATTCTCTGCAGCCGGGAGATCACGGCGCAACTTATGGAGGAAATCCACTGGCATGTACAGCTGTTAAGACAGTGATCGAGATTTTTGAACGTGAAGATCTTGTAGGACATGTAAATCAGGTTGCTCCATATCTGACAAAAAAACTGGATGAGCTTGTGGATGAGCTGGACTGTGTTGTCAAAAGAAAAGGAAAAGGTCTGATGCAGGGAATCGAGATTACAAAACCTCTTGCAGAAGTAAATAAAAAGACAATTGAAGAAGGACTTTTAATCATTCAGGCGCAAGGAAATGTCATCCGATTTGTTCCACCGCTGATCGTAGAAGAAAAGCATATTGATGAGATGATCGAAAAACTGAAACGTGCACTTGCATAAGAAATCTTATACATAAAAAAGCCGGCATTTGCTTATACTATTTCTATAGGGAGGTATAAGCTTATGGCCGGTTTTTTGATTGCACTGCTATCAGGTGCGCTGATGAGTGTACAGGGAGTGTTCAACACGCAGGTGACAAAGACGACAGGAGTATGGGTAAGCAATGGGTGGGTACAACTTTCAGCATTTCTTTTGTGTCTGTTTGTCTGGCTGGCAACAGGAAGAGACTCTGTTACAGCACTTATGGAAGTCCAGCCGCGTTATATGTTGCTGGGAGGTGTGATCGGAGCAGGAATCACATGGACTGTGATTAAAAGTGTGGATGCTCTGGGACCTGCAAGATCAGCACTTTTCATTGTTGTTTCCCAGCTGGCGGTTGCTTATCTGATCTCATTATCCGGAATGTTCGGAATGGAAAAAGAACCATTTTCATGGAGAAAACTGATTGGATTGCTGATCGCAGCCGGTGGAATTGTTCTTTTCCAATGGGAATAGACAGTTTTACGGGTATTGTAACAAGTCTGTAACAAAGCGTTAAATTGTCTATTGTATTTTTGAGAAAAATTCGTTACAATATTTATGTCCGGTTTTAAGGGGAAGTCTGACTGTCTGAGAACAGTGAGGCAATAGGATGAAGAACGGATGGAAGAAAATATGCAGATGCCGTAAAGGCAGATGCTAAAAGGAATTGTATTGACTTTAACTTTGGCTTTTTTGACCATGGGATTGTGTGGCTGTGCAGAGAAGCAAGACGCAGCGGAAGAACTTGAAGAGTTCACACTGGAGGGGGAATCTGATGTAGAGAAGAATTCCTCAAATTCCAAAACAGAGTCAGAAAAAGGATCTCAGGGTGGCACAGATGCAGAAGAAGGACTGCCGGAGACGTTATATGTTCATGTATGTGGAGCTGTGAATGCTCCGGGGGTGTACGAACTGAGGACAGATGCACGGATTTACGAAGCATTGGAAGCGGCCGGTGGAATGACAGAAGATGCTGCTGCAGATTGGATCAATCAGGCAGAAGCTTTGAGTGATGGAGAGCGAATCTATGTGCCAACGCAGGAAGAAGCAGAGGAGTCAGCACAATCTGTTTCCGGTCAGTGGGCAGATCCGAATGGAAATGCAGGTGGATCAGTCAGTGATAAAATTAATATAAATACAGCCACAAAAGAAGAATTAATGACCTTGAGTGGAATCGGAGCATCAAAGGCAGAGAGTATTCTGAAGTACAGGCAGGAGCATGGAAACTTTCAGAGTATAGAGGATCTCAAGAAGATCGAGGGAATCAAGGATGGCGTATTTAATAAGATAAAAGACGATATTACGGTATAGGAGCAGGCAGAAGAACGGCCAGAAAGAGGAGTATGAGCAAGAAGATATTAGTTGTTGATGATGAAAAATTAATCGTAAAGGGGATCCGGTTCAGTCTGGAACAGGAAGGAATGGAAGTGGATTGCGCTTATGATGGAGAAGAAGCATTAGAATATGCGAGAAGATGTGAGTATGATCTTGTACTTCTTGATGTCATGCTTCCGAAACTGGATGGTTTCCAGGTATGTCAGCAGATTCGTGAATTTTCAGATATGCCGATTGTTATGTTGACTGCCAAGAGTGAGGATATGGATAAGATCCTTGGTCTGGAATATGGTGCGGATGATTATATCACAAAGCCGTTCAATATTCTTGAAGTGAAGGCAAGAATCAAGGCAATCATGCGCAGAACAGCGAAACGCAAGGAAGAGCCGGCCGGCAGTCCGGTGCTTGTGAAAGGGAATATGAAGATTGATTGCGAAGGACGCCGTGTTTTCATCGGGGAACGTGAGATCAATCTTACAGCGAAGGAATTTGATGTGCTTGAGCTTCTGGCGATGAATCCGAATAAGGTTTACAGCAGAGAGAATCTGCTGAATCTGATCTGGGGATATGATTATCCGGGTGATGCAAGAACTGTAGATGTACATATCCGTCGTTTACGAGAGAAGATAGAACAGAATCCAAGTGAACCAAAATACGTACATACGAAGTGGGGAGTGGGTTATTATTTCCAGGGGTAAGAATACATTTTCATTTAAGAAAAAGATCTTTAACAATCTTAGATTCCGAATTTTTATTATAGTGCTTCTTGCCGGGCTTGTGCCCAGCGTAGTAGCACTATTTGGAATCGTAAAAGTCTATGAGTCACGTGCTGTGTCACTTCGAACAGCAGAAATTCAGAATCAATGTACAATTTTAACGAATCAGATCAGTGCGAGCCACTATTTTGAGGACACTTCACAAGAGGTGGTCAATGACAGTCTGAATCAGCTGACTAACATTTATAACGGAAGAGTTATGGTAATTGATGATCAGCTGAGGGTAGTCAAGGATACTTACAGTCTGGATGAGGGAAAGCTGGATGTATCTGAAGTGTAGTGCGCTGTATGAAGGGGACGAGCACGAATAATTATGATAAGAAGAATCATTATATCGAGGTGACTGCACCGATTGCAATACCCGGAGAGGATCAGATTCGCGGTGTAATGCTGGCAAGTGTTTCAACTGATAGTATTGAGGATTCTCTGGATGTATTATATACACAGGGGAGCGTGATTATTGGTCTTGTGATGATTTTTCTGACGATTGTTGCAGTGTTTGCAGCAGATTGTGTAGTACGTCCGCTGCATCAGATTGCAGCTACGATCGAGAATGTAAGTGCAGGGTATAGCGACGATGTTTTGCATGTGGATACATTTACAGAAACGAAAAGTATCAGCGAAGCAATTAATAAGATGATGGGAAGGCTGAAGCTTTTGGATGATTCCAGGGAAGAATTTGTATCCAATGTATCTCACGAACTGAAGACCCCGATGACATCGATGAAAGTACTGGCCGATTCACTTCTGGAGCAGGAGAACCTTCCGGTTGAGATGTATCAGGAATTCATGGGTGATATTGCAAAAGAGATTGACCGTGAGAATAAGATTATTACAGATCTTTTGTCACTTGTGAAGATGGACAAGAAGGGTCAGACGCTGAATATTGAATCCGTTAATATTAATGAACTTCTGGAACAGATTTTGAAGAGATTAAAACCAATTGCAGAGAAAAAGAATGTGGAGATCGTAATGGAGAGCTTTCGTCCGGTTACGGCGGAGATTGATGAGACAAAGCTGTCACTTGCGATTTCAATCTGGTAGAAAATGCAGTAAGTATAATCATGATAATGGATGGGTTCATGTATCATTGAATGCAGACCACAAATTTTTCTATGTAAAAGTAGAAGATTCAGGAATTGGAATTCCGAAAGAGGATCAGGCGCATGTTTTTGAACGTTTCTTCCGTGTGGATAAATCTCATTCCAGAGAGATCGGAGGAACAGGACTTGGACTTGCAATTGCGCGAAATGCTGTGATTGCACATAGAGGTGCGATTAAAGTATATAGTGAAGAAGGCGAAGGAACAACATTTACTGTGAGAATTCCACTGATCTATACAGCTTCTTAGGAGAAAAGTTATGAAAAAAAGAAAAGGAATCGCAGTGTTGCTTATTCTGATTCTTTCTCTCGCAGTAACTGCGTGTGGGGATCGTTATGGAGTAAAGGAAGGCGAATCTTACATTTACTGTATGAATACAGACAAGACAGGACTTGTAAAGGTTGCAGCTAAGATCAGCGGCAATTCTGCGATAAAAAAGGCGGAATCTGTAATCGATGAGATGAAGAAACCAACGAATGAAATTGAATATACCCAGGCAATTCCGGAACAGGTGAAATTGCTCGACTGTGCTTTAAAGGGCAGTATCCTTGAGATTGATTTCAGTGAAGAATATTATGAAGTGAAATCCTTAGATGAGAAACTGATGCGGGCAGCAATTGTGCAGTCACTGCTTCAGATTGATGGAATTGATGCAGTATCTGTCCGTGTGGAAGGGGAACCGCTCAAAGATAATGAGGGAAATGATGTTGGCTTAATGAATGAGGATGATATTGTTGATGCAACAGGATCCTCATTAAGTTCTTATCAAACGGATACACTGACATTGTATTTTGCAGATCAGAATGGATCCAAACTGGTCAGGCAAGAGGTTGATGTTCATTACAGCAGTAATGTCTTGAAAGAAAAGCTGATTGTAGAAAAGCTGATGCAAGGTCCATCTGAGGAGGGGGCATATCCAACGATCAATCCGGCGGCTAATCTGTTGAGTGTAACAACAAAGGATGGAATCTGTTATGTGAATTTTGACAGCACATTTCTGATCAGTGCGTATGATGTACTGCCTGAGATCACGATTTATTCTATTGTGGATTCTCTTGTAGAGGGAGCAGGAGTAAGGCAGGTACAGATTACGATCAATGGTGAATCGAATGCAAAATACATGGAGAAGGTGGACTTGTCACAGCCATTGAATGAAGAGCAGGACTGGATAGCAGCAGATAACAAAGAATGAGAAAACGCCCGCTTTGTATGGTATGTCTTATACTGCTTGCCATACAGCTTGTAAGAGTGAGTTTTTTACAGAATACAAAAGATCAGAAACCGTCCCTTGCAGAAACATTGATTTCAGATGAGAAAGATGTGATTTGCGAGGGCACGGTTTATAAAATTGAAAATAAATCACAATCAACTGCAATTTATCTGAAAGATGCGGTTGTTTCTTGTACAGATCAAAAGAGTAAGAATCAGATAATCAAAGAAAAGAAAATCCTTGTAATAATAAAAAATAATAAATCCGGTAAAAAAATCAGAATGAAAATAGGACAGAAGCTGAATGTGTGGGGGACAAAACAGTCGTTTCATCGCCAAGGAATCCGGGTAATTTTAACCAAAAAAGTTATTATCAAAAACAGGGAATCCATGTTGGGGTTTTAACAAAGGCAGAACAGGTTGAGATCGTTTTGTCTGAAAAAGACAAGAACTGGATTGTATCACGATGGAATAGCATACGGAATCAGCTGGACCGGCTGAAAAATTACTGGAACTGGAAGATTGTAAGCCAGATGGGAAAAACACATGGCGCGATGCTTTCTGCAATCTTGTTGGGAGAAAAAAGCGGACTTGATCCGGAGATGAAAAAATTGTATCAGAAGAACGGATTAGGACATCTGCTTGCAATTTCGGGATTACACATGTCACTGATCGGAATGTCTGTTTACCGGTTATTAAGAAGAATGGGAAATTCATTTCTGTTTTCCGGAATTGCCGGAGGAGGGGTTCTGTTTTTCTATCTGGTTATGACAGGTCCACAGGTATCCAGTCTTCGTGCACTTCTTATGTTTTTATCCGCATGGGGGCAGAAATTACCGGGAGAGATGTGGATCAACCTACAAGCCTGGCGGTTACAGCAGCTATCTTAAGCATATATCAACCGCTGTATCTGTTAGATGCGGCATTTTTACTTTCGTTTGGTGCAATTCTTGGAATTTTATTATTGTATCCAATTTTTGAACAGAAAACACGTTTGAAAGCATGGGAAGGATTTAAGATTAGTTTAGCTGTTAATGGAATGCTTCTGGGAATCATGCTGTATTATTATTTTGAGGTGCCGCCGTATGCACTCGTTTTGAATGTTATTTTAATTCCGTTGTTTCCATTTGTGATGTTGACCGGTATAGGTGGAATTTTATTTTCAGAATTATCGGGAACCGTAGGAAAAATTGGATTCAGAAGCTGTGATCGCCTGTTGTCCTTCTATGATAAATTATGTGAGCTGACATCAGCGCTTCCGGGCAGCAGGATTGTGACCGGACAGCCAAAGTTATGGTGGGTGCTTATTTACTATGGTGTGCTGTTCTTTTTGTGCTTCCTGTTTTATGCAATGAAAAATAAGACAGATAACCGAAGAAAACAGGCGGGATTTTCACTTCTTGTTTGTATTGTCATAGCAGGATCGATCTGCGAATGCGGAATACTCAATAATGATTCAAAAAACCTTCAGGTGACTGTTCTGGATGTTGGACAGGGGGACTGTATTTTTATAAGAGACAGGGAAGGAAAGAAAATGCTGGTGGATGGAGGGAGCAGTGATCTGTCTTCTGTCGGTACTTACCGGATAGAGCCATTTCTATTATCGCAGGGGGTCAGAAAACTGGAGTATGTTTTTGTGACACATGGTGATGCGGATCACATCAATGGAATTCAGGAACTTCTGCAAAATCAGAAACAGGGAGTGGAAATCGATGCGCTTGTTCTGCCGCCGGAAGAATATATGGATGAGAAATTGCTCCATCTTGCAGAAATAGCGAAAGAAAACGGGACGAGAGTGCTGACAATTTATTCAGGAGAAGAAGTCGGAACATATTTAAAATGCATAGCTCCGTTGACAACGAGGAAAAACGAGCGTACACGTGGCAGGATGGAGGAGGTACCTTGTCTGGAAGCAGGAAATGAAGCATCTGTTGTACTTGAATTGAAGGATGGGGCATTTCAAATGCTTCTGACAGGAGATCTGGAAGGAAGAGGAGAGGAACAGCTGGTGGAAAGCGGAACGTTGGAAAGCTGTCCAATCTTAAAAGCAGGACATCATGGGTCGAAGAATTCAGGGAGTGAAGACTTCCTTCAGATTGTGAAACCCAGATTAACATTGATCTCAGCGGGGATAGAGAACCGCTATGGACATCCACATGAGGAGACGCTGGAACGCCTGCAGGAAATCGGAAGTGAAGTATTGTCCACGCAGGAATGTGGCGCAATTACACTAAAGAGTGATGGACGAAAAATAAAGGTTCACAAGTATTTATAAAATTATGGAAATAGGAACAGGCGAATAGGAACAGGTGATAAAAAGGCTCTTGTCAAAGTATTGGTTATTCATTTATAATAGAATAGTTATGAAGACCTTAAATGAAGATTTAAAATCAGGACAATTTAAGCAGGTATATCTTCTCTGCGGAGAAGAAGGATATCTGAAGAAACAGTATAAGAACCGTTTTGTGAAGGCAATGCTTCCGGAAGGTGATACGATGAACTATTCGTATTATGAAGGGAAGAATACGCCAGTGAAAGAAGCAATCGATCTTGCAGAGACCTTACCTTTCTTTGCAGAGCGCAGACTGATCGTATTTGAGAATACGGGATTTTTTAAAACTGCGGCAGGGGCAGATCTGGCGGATTATATCAAGGACATGCCAGAGACAACCTGTTTTATCTTTGTGGAAGAAGAGATTGATAAGAGAAATAAGCTCTAATAAAGCAGTGAAATCAAAAGGATATATTGCAGAGCTGTCCACGCAGGATGCAGGAACACTGAAACGCTGGGTTGCAGGTCTGGTCCGAAAAGAGCAGAAGCAGATTTCGGAGTCTGTGATAGTATATTTTCTGGATAAAGTTGGAACAGACATGGAAAATATCCAGGGAGAGCTGGAGAAAGTATTCTGTTATGCACTGGAGAGAGATACGATCACGAAGGAAGATATTGATGCCGTCTGTGTGACGCAGATTACGAATCATATTTTTGAGATGGTAGATGCAGTTGCAGCCGGAAATCAGCAGAAAGCACTGGATCTGTATTATGAACTGCTGGCTTTAAAAGAACCGCCGATGCGTATTCTTTTTCTGCTGGTACGTCAGTACAGGATGCTTTTCCATGTCAAGGCACTTGCAAACCAGGGGTATGGAAGAAAAGAGATTGCGTCTAAAGCAGGCTTACATCCATTTGTGGCAGGAAAGAATATGGAACAGGCGAAGCGGTTTAAGATGGGACAGCTGCGCCGTGTGATGGAAGAAGGGGCACAGCTGGAGCAGGATGTAAAGACAGGATTGCTGACAGACAATCTTGCGGTAGAACTTTTTATTGTAAAACAGTCAGAAAGATAGATGGAGGAAGAAGTATTGTCAACAATTGATCAGAGTCATATTAGAAATTTTTGTATTATAGCACATATCGATCACGGTAAGTCTACACTGGCAGACCGTATCATTGAGCAGACAGGACTTTTGACTAGCAGAGAAATGCAGTCACAGGTTCTTGATAACATGGATCTGGAGAGAGAGCGTGGAATCACGATCAAAGCACAGGCAGTCCGTACGGTATATCAGGCAGATGACGGAGAAGAGTATATTTTCAACTTGATCGATACACCTGGACACGTCGATTTCAACTATGAGGTATCCCGAAGTCTGGCAGCCTGCGACGGAGCAATTCTTGTTGTTGATGCAGCACAGGGAGTTGAGGCACAGACGCTTGCGAATGTATATCTTGCACTGGATCATGATCTGGATGTTATGCCGGTTATCAACAAGATTGATCTACCAAGCGCAGAGCCGGAGCGTGTAAAAGAAGAGATAGAAGATGTGATCGGAATCGATGCGGAGAATGCACCACTGATTTCTGCTAAGACAGGACTGAATGTACATGAAGTTCTCGAGCAGATTGTACAGCAGATTCCGTCACCGGTCGGAGATCCGGATGCACCGCTTCAGGCACTGATCTTTGATTCCAAGTACGATTCTTACAAGGGAGTTATTGTATTCTGCCGTATCAAGGAAGGTACGGTCAAAAAAGGTACACCGATGCTTATGATGGCAACAGGTGCGAAAGCAGAAGTTGTAGAAGTCGGAACTTTTGGTGCCGGTCAGTTTATTCCATGTGATGCACTCGAAGCGGGAATGGTAGGATATATTACAGCCAGCCTTAAGAATGTAAAGGATACGCGTGTCGGAGATACGATCACGAATGCAGAGAATCCTTGTGCAGAGCGCTTCCGGGATATAAGAAAGTAAATCCGATGGTATATTGTGGATCTATCCGGCAGACGGAGCAAAGTATCCGGACTTGAGAGATGCACTTGAGAAACTGCAGCTTAATGATGCTGCGCTTCAGTTTGAGGCAGAGACATCGGTAGCACTTGGATTCGGATTCCGTTGTGGATTCTTGGGACTCCTTCATCTGGAGATCATTCAGGAACGTCTGGAAAGAGAGTACAACCTTGATCTTGTTACAACAGCACCGAGTGTTATTTACAAGATCCATAAGACAAACGGTGATGTGATCGATCTGACAAATCCGACAAACATGCCGGATCCTGCAGAGATTGAATATATGGAAGAGCCTATGGTAAAGGCAGAGATCATGGTGACATCCGAGTACATCGGAGCAATCATGGATCTGTGTCAGGAACGCCGTGGAATCTATCAGGGAATGGAATATATCGAAGAGACAAGAGCCGTGTTGACATATCATCTGCCGCTCAATGAGATTATTTACGATTTCTTTGATGCATTGAAATCAAGATCCAGAGGATACGCATCTTTTGATTATGAGATGCTTGGTTATGTACGTTCCGAGCTTGTCAAACTTGACATTCTGATCAACAAAGAAGAAGTGGATGCTCTTTCCTTTATTGTATTCGAGGGAAGTGCTTATGAACGTGGAAGAAAGATGTGTGAGAAGCTGAAAGAAGAGATTCCGAGACAGCTTTTTGAGATTCCGATCCAGGCAGCAGTCGGAAGTAAGATCATTGCGAGAGAGACAGTTAAGGCAATGCGTAAGGACGTTCTTGCGAAATGTTACGGCGGTGACATTTCACGTAAGAAGAAATTGCTTGAAAAACAGAAAAGAAGGAAAGAAGAGAATGCGCCAGGTTGGAAACGTAGAGATTCCACAGAGTGCATTCATGAGTGTCCTGAAGCTGGATGAGAACTAGATAAAAGAAGGAAAGGGGAAGATACTGTTTTTGTCAGACAGTATCTTTCTGTATTTAAAGATGAAAAAGAGAAATTTTAGAATTATATCTCCATATTCCATTTTGCGTAAGAAAATGTAATTATTGTGATTTTTTCTCAGCAAGTGGAACACCGAAAGAACAGGCGGATTATGTCAGTGCTATGATTCAGGAGATTCAGAGTTATCAGGAATTATCTGGAGAGTATGAAGTTCAGACAATTTTCCTGGGAGGAGGAACACCGTCTCTGCTGACTCCGGAACAGATAGAAAAGATTTTTACTACAATTTACCATATATTTTCAGTAAATGAGAATGCAGAGATCACAATGGAAATGAATCCGGGAACCGTTGCTATTGAAAAGCTTCGTGCTATGAAAGCAGCAGGCGTAAACAGGTTGAGTATCGGACTTCAGTCCGCACAGAACGAAGAACTGAAGATGCTTGGAAGGATCCATACCTATGAGGAATTCCTTGAGACATGGAGACTGACAGAACAGGCAGGTTTCAAAAACAGAAATATCGATCTTATGTCTGCGCTTCCGGGACAGACGATGGAAAGCTATGAAGATACACTTTCAAAAGTTCTGGCACTTGAGCCGGAACATATATCCGCATATAGTTTGATATTGGAAGAAGGAACAGTATTCTACGACTGGTATGAAAAAGGGAAATTAGACCGTGGTGCATGGAAACTTCCGTCAGAGGAAGAAGAGTATGCGATGGGAGAATTGACAATACAAAGACTTGCAGAAGCAGGAATGCATCGATATGAGATATCCAATTATGCAAAGCCTGGGAAAGAATGCAGGCATAATCTCGGCTACTGGGACAGAGTGGAATACCTTGGGATTGGGGCAGGTTCCTCATCACTGATCAAAGGGGAGCGGTTTGACCATATCCGTGATCGGAAAGTATATATTGAAAAGATTAGAAACGGCGAGTCGATTCTTATTGACAGAGAAATCCTTTCTGTGGAATCACAGATGGAAGAATTCATGTATCTGGGACTTCGCAAAATAGAGGGAGTTTCGAGAACAGATTTTCAGAATTATTTTGGAAAGAATGTGGATGATGTCTATGGGGAAATTCTTGATAAATTAGAAGAAGAACAATTGCTGGAATTTAGTGGAGATCGAATTCGACTGACGCATCGGGGGATGGATGTCAGCAACTGTGTGCTGGCAGAGTTCTTATTTTAAAGGAAAAAACTAAAATTGTGCAAATTCCACCAAAAACAGTCATGAATTTTGTTGATTAGTTTGATTGACTATGAATGAATTTGAACGTATAATACAAACATAAAGAAAAACAAGCAGTCATAAATGAAAGCAGGTTATCGAGACTGACCGAGTTTGACTGAATAAAGCTTGCAAATAAACTGTGGCAGCAGTTTAAAGTGACTGGATTGAGAGAAGGAGAATGTAAAATGATTTACACAGTAACATTTAATCCGTCATTGGATTACATTGTCTCTGTTGAGGACTTTAAGCTTGGACTTACGAATCGAACGAGTTCGGAGCTGATCCTTCCTGGTGGAAAGGGCATCAATGTTTCTACAGTGCTTGGTAATTTTGGCATCGAGAATACTGCACTTGGATTTTTAGCCGGATTTACAGGAAAAGAGATTGAAAGAAGACTCAAAGAGATGGGGGTTGCATCCGATTTTATTGAGATCAATGAAGGTGTTTCTCGAATCAACTTGAAGTTAAAATCAATCGACGGAACAGAGATCAACGGAAGTGGACCGGTGATTTCTCCGGAAGATGTAGAGAAGCTGATGGAGAAGCTTGACAAACTTGGCGAAGGTGATGTTTTATTCCTGGCAGGAAGTATTCCGACTTCTATGCCGGATGACATGTATCAGAAGATTATGGCGAAGCTCGACGGCAAAGGCGTCATGATCGTAGTAGACGCAACGAGAGATCTTCTGTTGAACGTTCTTGAATATCATCCATTTTTAATCAAACCGAACAATCATGAACTTGGAGAGATTTTTGATGTGGAGCTTCTGACAAGAGAATCTGTTGTACCATATGCAAAGAAACTGCAGGAAAAAGGAGCAAGAAATGTTCTTGTATCCATGGCAGGAGAAGGTGCAGTCCTTGTGGCAGAAGATGGAAGTGTTTATGACACTCCGGCGCCGAAAGGGGGATTAAAAAACGGTGTTGGAGCAGGAGACTCTATGGTAGCCGGATTTATGGCAGGCTGGATGGAGAAACATGAATACAGATACGCATTCCACATGGGAGTTGCATCAGGAAGTGCAAGTGCATTTTCAGAGAATCTGGCAACAAAAGAGGAGATTGCCGGAGTATATCAACAGGTTGTAAAGGAGGAGCGGTAGGATGAGAATTACGGATTTGCTCGATAAAAGAAGCATTGCCTTTGACAAGAATCCGGCGAATAAGCAGGAAACTTTGGATATGGCCGTGGATTTGATGTGTGCAAGTGGTAAGATCAATGACACGGAAGCCTACAGAAAACAGGTTTACTTAAGAGAAGAGGAAAGCACAACAGGAATTGGTGAGGGAATTGCTATTCCACATGGAAAGGGTGATTGCGTAAGCAAGCCGGGACTTGCAGCGATGGTCATTAAAAATGGTGTTGATTTCGATTCTCTGGATGGAGAACCGGTAACACTGTTTATTCCTGATTGCAGCACCAAATACAGAGGATAACGTTCATCTGGAAGTACTTAGTAAATTATCAATGATGCTGATGGATGAGCAGTTACAGAAGCTCTGAGAAATGCAACATCTGCGGAGGAATTCCTTTCTATTATTGATAAAGCAGATGATGAGAGAGCTGACATTGATGAGCAGCTGGCAGATACAGGAAATGCAGAGAGCGATTTTAAGATCCTTGCAGTAACAGCATGTCCGACAGGTATCGCACATACATATATGGCAGCGGAAGGAATCGAGAAAGCAGCAAAAGCTGCCGACTGTTTCGTGAAAATCGAGACAAGAGGAAGCGGCGGAGCGAAAAATGTGCTGACAGACCAGGAAATTGCTGATGCGGATTGTATTATCGTTGCAGCAGACACACAGGTTCCGATGGACCGTTTTGACGGAAAGAAAGTAATCATCTGTCAGGTGTCAGACGGAATCAGCAAGGCAGATGAGCTGGTGGCACAGGCAAAATCAGGAAATGTTCCGGTTTTCCATGGAAATAATCCGGCAGCAGCCTCTTCTTCTACAGGAAAGAAAAGCGGCGGTGTCGGACATCAGATCTACATGCAGCTGATGAACGGTGTTTCTCATATGCTTCCACTCGTTGTTGGTGGTGGTATACTGATTGCAATCGCATTTTTGATCGACGGAATATGTGTAGATCTGAATGCACTTCCGGCTGATCAGAGAGCAAACTTTGGTATGATCACTCCGGTAGCAGCAGTATTTAAACAAATCGGTGGAACTGCATTTGGATTCATGCTTCCGGTGCTTGCAGGATTTATCGCAATGGGCAATCGGTGACCGACCGGCGCTTGCAGTTGGTCTTGTAGGCGGTATGATGGCAGCAAGCGGAAAATCCGGATTCCTCGGAGCTCTTGTAGCCGGATTCCTTGCAGGATATATCATTGTACTTCTTCGTAAAGTATGCGATAAGCTTCCGGATGCACTGGAAAAAATCGCGCCGGTACTTATTTATCCATTGATCGGAGTTCTTCTGATCGGACTTGCTATGATGTTTGTAATCGAGCCAATCATGGGTGGAATCAACACAGGCCTGAATAATGCATTGACAGGCATGGGAGATTCAAGTAAAGTAGTATTAGGACTGGTTCTTGGAGGAATGATGTCCATCGATATGGGTGGTCCGTTCAACAAGGCAGCTTATGTATTCGGTACAGCATCAATCGCAGCTGGTAATTATGATATTATGGCAGCAGTTATGGTTGCAGGAATGGTTCCGCCATGTGCCATCGCCCTTTCCACACTGTTGTTTAAGGATAAGTTTACAAAAGAAGAAAGAGATGCAGGTCCGACAAACTTTATCATGGGTCTTGCATTTATCACAGAAGGAGCAATCCCATTTGCAGCATCTGATCCGCTGCATGTACTTCCATCTTGTATCATCGGTTCAGCAATTGCCGGTGGAATGTCAATGTTGTTTGGATGTACACTGATGGCACCACATGTGGAATCTTCGTATTCCCGGTTGTTGGAAATGCAGTAATGTATCTTGTTTCCCTCGTAGTAGGAACAGTCATCTCCGCAGTACTGCTTGGACTCCTTAAGAAGAAGTAGCATAAAGCAATCACCATTTGGATGAAATGCCGAATAAGATAATCTGTCAAAACCAATAAAAAGAATATAAGAATCAGGACCTGAAGTCGTGGATCTAGAAGCGGATGCTTGAGATTCATGGCTTCAGGTTCTTTTTTAAAAGGAGATACTAAAATGCTTACAGAACAAAGATATCAGATTATATTGGATTTGCTGAAAGAGAAGAAAAGTGTCACAGCGACAGAATTGAAAGAAATCTTAGATACATCAGAGTCTACGGTAAGAAGAGATATTACTGCACTTCATAAAGCCGGAAAGCTCATCAAGGTATTTGGCGGTGCAGTTGCGTTAGAAGATGGAGACACTGTCTCGGCTTACGAACCGACAGTTGAGCAAAAGAGCGAACTCTATGTGGAAGAAAAAAGAAAAATCGCGCAATATGCGGCAGGATTGATCGAGGATGAAGATTTCATATATCTTGATGCCGGAACAACGACAGGTTATATGATTGATGCTCTTGGGCATACCAATGCAGTCTTTGTGACCAATGCTGTTTCACATGCGCAGAGACTGGCAGCGAAGGGAATCAAAGTGTTTCTGATTGGCGGAGAACTCAAGAGTTCTACAGAAGCAGTGATCGGTGCTCAGGCAATGAAGAATCTGCAGGAGTATCATTTTACGAAAGGCTTCTTTGGAGCAAATGGAATCACAAAAGCAGAAGGATTCACAACACCAGATGCGAATGAAGCCCTGGTGAAACAAACAGCGATTGAGAGATGTAAGAATCGATATATTCTTGCAGATCATTCGAAATTCGGATGCATCAGTTCTGTGACGTTTTCTGCTTTTGTGAATGCAAAGATTCTGACAGATGGCTGCCCGGCAGAGTATCAGGAGCTGGATTGTGTGATAGGGGTGGAAGAAAGAAATTTGATTTAACTTTGTTTCTTAGCGTGTTTGTTAGTTGTATAGATAACAAGCACGCTTTTTCAATTGTCCGGATACGGACAGTTTATGTTGTCAACATCCTTCTTGCCTCTTCACGGATGTATTACAGCTACAGACAGTGTTCTCCAGAAAATGTTAGAAGTAGAAACAAAAGCACCAGATTTTGAATTACCAGATCAGAATGGAGAATTACATAAATTAAGCGAATATCTTGGAAAGAAAGTAAAAAAAGAAAAACTACGGAAAAGTATCCATGGGTGTGGTCAGAACAACATATTTTATTGACGAACATGGAATAATAGTAAAAGCTAATGATAAAGTAAAAGCAGCGGATGATCCTGGAAAAATGCTGCAGGAATTAAGCAGATGAAAAACAAAAGGAAGGAATGGTTGCATGAATAAGAAAAAATCAAATTCAAAAAAGGCAGTTATGATAGGCTGCGGATTCGTAGGCTCAGCATCTGTATTTGCGCTTATGCAGAGTGGATTATTCACTGAAATTGCCTTGATAGATGCGGATAAGAATAAGGCAGAGGGAGAGGCTATGGATATCAGTCATGGAATACCATTTGCCAGCCCTATGAAAATATATGCTGGTGATTATGATGATGTGGCAGATGCTGCGATTGTAATTATATCAGCAGGTGCAGGGCAAAAGCCAGGAGAAACAAGACTTGATCTGGTAAATAAGAATGTGGCAATATTTAAGTCCATTATTCCGGAAATTGCCAAAAGAGATTTTGGAGGAATCCTTCTGGTTGTAGCAAATCCTGTGGATATTCTGACACAGGTTGCAATCAAACTGTCAGGACTTCCGGAGGAGAGAGTTATCGGCTCAGGAACAGTTCTTGACAGTGCAAGACTTAGAAGCAAGCTTGGACAGCATTTATCAGTGGATAGCCGAAGCGTGCATGCATTTATAGTAGGAGAGCATGGAGACAGTGAAGTTGTGGCATGGTCATCTGCCAATGTATCCGGTGTTCCGCTTAGTGACATGTGTGAGATGAGAGGACATTATAATCATAAGGAAAACACAGAGGAAATCGCAGTTGCCGTCAAAAACAGTGCCTATGAGATTATTAACAAGAAGCATGCGACATATTATGGAATTGCAATGTCAGTAAAACGTATCTGTGAAGTGATTATGCGTGACGAAAAATCAATCCTACCTGTATCACACATGATACATGGAGTATATGAGATTGATGATGTTGTATTAAGTATGCCTGTTATTGTTGGTGCAGACGGAATTGAATCTGACATTCCGATTAATCTTAGTGGAGAAGAAGCATTGAAGCTAAAAGAATCAGCAGACGCATTAAAGAGTATAATTGACACATTAACCCTATGAAACGTTTTGGAAATCCTGAAATTGATGATGATTGATTTCCTGAGATAGTGTATAATGAACGGTAAGAATATTTGGGATAAGAAGAAATTGCACCATGTATGAAATAATGACTGCCGATGAAGCAATCCGGCTGGTTCGGGACTGAAACTGATAGAGGTTTGGTGCAACTAACAAGAATAGGAGCGTGACATGAAGAAAAAGAATTCTTATAGATGGCTGATATGGATTTTTCAGACCTTTATAACATCATTTACGGACACAACATGAACAATGGCAGTATGTTCGGCAGTCTGAAGAAATACAAGGATGAAGGCTTCTGGAAAAAGAACCAGTACTTTACGGTCTATACCGAAAGCACTGCCTACCGCTATCAGATCTTCTCCTATGAAGATGCAGTAGTTGACGGCAATGTATATAAAGTCGGTTATCAGCCGGGGGAAGAATACCAGACGTTCATTGACGAGATGGTGAAAAATTCGGATTTTGATACCGGGATCAGACCAAAGTCGAGCAATAAGATCCTGACGCTGTCTACCTGTACTGATCATGATAGCAGCAAACGATTCGCAGTTCATGCGGTATGTATAGATACACAGAAAACAAGTGAGGAATGATCATGGAAACCAAAGAGAAGCCGAGAGCAAACCGGGAAGTTGTTGCAGACGACTGAAAAAAAGGCTATACTCATAATAACCAATTGAGGAGGTGATCTGTACGGAAAATTTAAAAAAACTGCCAGTTGGCTTTGATGATTTCAAGAAGATTCGAGAAAATCATTTTTATTATGTAGATAAGACACAACTTATTGAGCATCTTCTGCAAAAATGGGGCGAGGTGAACCTTTTTACCAGACCGCGCCGATTTGGAAAAACTTTAAATATGAGCATGCTTAAGAACTTTTTTGAAATAGGAACAGATGAGACCTTATTTGAGGGGCTTTATATTTCAGAGAATCAGAAACTCTGTGAAGAATATATGGGGAAGTATCCAGTGATATTTTTGTCAATGAAAGATGTTGACGGGTTGACGTATGATGAAGCTGAAAATGCATTAATTCAGCTCATTGGAAGTGAGGCTGCAAGGTTCCCTTTTTTATTAAACAGTGATAAACTTTCTGAAACAGAAAAGGAGCAGTATCGTGGTTTCACAATCATCCAAAACGGGAAATATTGTATAGACAAAGGTTTCTTGATTTCATCATTGAAAGTTTTGGCACAGCTTTTATATAAGCATTATGATCAGAAAGCCATTATTCTGATCGATGAGTATGATGTGCCTCTGGATAAAGCATTCCAGCATGGATATTATAAGGAAATGGTATCGCTGATCCGAGGCTTATTTGGGCAGGCATTAAAAACAAACAGTTTTCTGCAATTTGCTGTACTGACAGGCTGTCTTCGTGTGTCAAAAGAAAGCATTTTTACAGGCTGAACAACTTCAAAGTTTATTCGGCCGATGATGTTCAGTATGACGAAGAATTTGGATTTACAACTGAAGACGTCAAGAAGATTCTGGCAGCCTACAACCAACAAGACCATTTTGAAGAAATGAAAGAATGGTACGATGGGTATCATTTTGGAAATGCGGACATTTACTGTCCGTGGGATGTGATTAATTACATCGATGATCTTATGAGTGATTCAAAAGCAAAACCAAAGGCGTACTGGATCAACAGCAGTGGAAATGATCTTGTGAAGCGTTTTATAGACAAGGCTGATACGACCACCAGGGATGAAATCGAGCAGTTGATTACAGGAAAGGCTGTCCAGAAAAGAATCCGGCTGGATCTGACTTATGATGAGATTGATAACAGCGCAGAAAATGTGTGGAGTGTACTGTTCACAACTGGATATCTCACACGGCTTGGTGAGTCTGAAAATGGAATGTATAAGCTGGTGATTCCAAATAAAGAAGTCTTGGAAGTTTTTGTCCTTCAAATCCGGGAGTGGTTTGACCGGGTTGTTGCAAATGACCAGGCGTCTACAAAGAAAATCAACTGTGGATTTCTGGAAGGAAAAGTAGAGGATATAGAACAGGAACTGACGATGTTCCTTGGGGAAACAATCAGCGTGCTGGATACAAAGGCACGGAATGAGGAAAAAGAAATATTCTATCATGGCATTTTGATTGGCATTCTGAAAAGCAAATCTGATTGGGCGGTCAGATCGAACAGAGAGTCTGGAGATGGATTCGCGGATATTCTGGTGAAACCTAAGAATCCGGATGCAGGGATTATCATGGAGTTGAAATATGCAAATTCTTTCAATAATCTGGATCAGGCATGCGAGAGGGCATTGGAACAGATCAAAGACCGAAGATACGACCAGACATTACGCGAGGACGGACGGAACGAAATACTCGCATATGGAATCGCATTTTATAAAAAACGCTGTAAGTTGTAGTAGAAAGGCTCTAGAGGGACAATTATTTATATAATGACGCCAGTATTATTTCTACTATCAATTGGCTGCTATTTTGTAAAAAGCTATCCGATGTTTTATGTGGGAATGGGGATTTCTGCTATTGCATTGATTTGGATTATCTGGTTTCAATATAAAGAAAAGAACCATTTAATATATATGAATATTGTAAAAAGTAGAAATTTTGTTATTAAATTCTCCGCAAACCCTTGAAAATCTTTGTGTGAATCCTCTATTTCGGACAGGAGATAATTTGACAGGAAATTTCAAAGAAGAGTATAATACATATTAAGACATTTTGAATCGGCATGTGTCCGGAAGAAGCTGTCACTGGCAGGTTCTCTGTATTATAAGCAGGTTCGAAATAGACGCTATGGGGGAAAATAATTTGGAAAAAAAACTGACAATAAATGATATAGCCCAGATGTCCGGTGTGGCAAAAAGTACTGTATCAAGATATCTGAACGGGGGAAGCGTCAAAGAAGCAACGGCCCAGAAGATAAAAAAAATCATCGAAGAAAATAATTATGAGCCGAATCTGTTTGCAAGGCTGAATGCAAAAGAGAGCCGGATTATAGGACTTACGGTACCTGGATTTAACTCGGTAACAACACCGAGACTTGTAGAAGTAATCGTTGCCTATCTTAAGAAAAATGATTATACACCTCTTATCATGCATACGGAAAATGATATCGAAGAAGAAATACGCTGTATCGAACGGCTGAAGAATATGAATGTAGATGGAATTATGGTTCTTGCGACGGGAAGCACAAAAGAATACGAAGAAGCAGTAAAGAAGTTAAAAATTCCAATCCTGTTTCTTGGACAACGCTTCCCGGGAGAGAATTCTGTCATTAATGATGATTACAATGCAGGATATGCGGTGGGTAATTATATCGGACAACGTAAGTTCAAGGAGATTTATATGCTCTGGGTACCTGAAGATGACCCGGCAGTAGGAGGAGAACGACGCATGGAGTGATCGATGGACTTATGTCCTGTGAGAAAAAGCCAAAAGAAGTCATAGAGACAACGTTCTTTTATGAAAATGCAATTGAAAATGTACAGAAATTTGTAGATCATATGAAGACACCGGCGGCAGTCGTATGCGCAACAGACCGTATCGCATTTGGCGTGTACAAAGTAATGTCAGAGAAAGGTATACGGATACCGGAAGAAGTATCGTGGTAGGATTTGGCGATTACGAAGCAGGAGAACTGTTACAGCCGCCACTTACGACGGTAAAATTTGACTGGAAGAACTGGGGGGAGATCAGTGCTGAGTCGATGATCCAGATGATTTTAGGAAAGCCGGTAAGCCCGCTTCAGGTCAACCCGTATGAAATTATAGAAAGAAAAAGTGTAAAAGAGAACTGAGAATCAGGCGGATCTGTCAATTTGACAGACCCGCTTTTGTGCAATATAGACAAATTTAGATATCAATTTTTGGAACCGTTTCCAAATGAAATTGCAGTGACGTTTTGTGTTGACATACAAAAGCTGATGTATATAATAAAAACATAGGAACGGAACCGGTTCCAAAACAAAATAATACAAGGAGAAGAGAAATGGGAAAGAACAATGAGTATCTGGAAATATCAAAACAGATCGTAGCCAATATTGGTGGAATGGATAATATCCAGGGAACAGCACACTGTGCAACCAGACTCAGGATCGTATTGAAAGATAATGATCTTGCAGATATTGAAAAACTGGAAGATATCGACAAAGTAAAAGGTGCGTTCATAGCAGGTAATCAGTTACAGCTGATCCTGGGAGCTGGAACAGTGAATGATGTATATGAGGTATTTGCCGAGTATACGAATACACAGAATATGTCACTGGGAGATCTGAAGGAAGAAAGTGCGAAGAGGCAGAATCCACTTCAGGCAGTGATCAAAGCGTTATCTGATGTATTTATCGGAATCATGCCGGCACTTCTTGCAGCAGCCCTTCTGATGGGAATTACAAGCGTCCTTGGCGGACTTGAAGTAGTAAAGACACATGATACCTTATATGCGATCAACCGGCTGGTAAGTCTTGCGTCTACAGGTATCTTTGCAATCCTTCCAATGGCAGTATGCTATTCAGCCGTAAAAAGATTTGGCGGGAATCCGGTTCTTGGTATGGTAATCGGAGCAATCATGTTAGACAGTTCTCTTGCCAATGCTTACCAGGCTGCACAGGGAACCGTTGATATAGAAGTTATCCGTCTGTTCGGACTGAAGATTGAGATGGTAGGATTCCAGGGAGGAATCATCATCGCGCTTATGATGGGATTTGTAGTTGCAAAACTGGATAAATTCTTCAATAAGGTAATTCCGGATGTAATCAAGCTTCTGGTTGCACCAATGCTGACAGTATTTATCTCTACGGTATTACTTTTTACACTTGTAGGTCCGGCAGGACGAATTCTTTCTAATGGAATCACAGACGGACTGATGTGGAGTACAGAACATCTGGGAGCATTCGGGTATGCGTTATTTGCCGGAGTTCAGCAGATCGTAGTTATCACAGGTCTTCATCACATTATCGGTGCGGTAGAAGCACAGCTTATTGCATCGACAGGAACAAACTTTTTAAATCCACTGATGTCTGTAGCTTTATTTGGACAAAGTGGTGCGGTACTTGGTTATCTTTCCCTGAACTGGAAGAACTTAAAAGCCAGAGAGCTTTGTATTCCAAGTTTCTGCTCGACATTATTTGGTATCAGTGAACCGGCAATCTTCGGAGTAAACTTACGTTACAAGTTTCCACTGATCGGTGGATGTATCGGTGGTGCAGTTGCAGGTGCATATGTATACTATTCAAAGCTTACTGCTCTTGGATTCGGTACAACTGCACTTCCTGGAATGGCAATTGCTAATCCGGCACATCACGGGTACATTAACTACATCATTGCACATGCAATCGCGATTACGATTGGATTTGTATGTACAGTCATCTTTGGAAAAATGTGGTCAGCACCGGATAAGAATAAAAATGACAAAAAGAACGATACAAAAGAAAATGATACAACAAAGGCAGTTATTACAGAAGAGCCTGGTGCAGTCTATGCAGCAGCAGAGGGAACAGTAAAAGATATCGAAGCATCGACAGATCCGACATTGCAAACAAGGTACTTGGAGACGGTGTCGTTATCTTTCCGGAAGACGGAACCGTTATGGCACCATGTAAGGCAACCGTATCACTCGTATATCCAACCGGACATGCAATCGGACTTACAACTGCAGATGGAGCAGAGATCCTGATTCACTGCGGGGTAGATACCGTCAATATGAACGGTGAAGGATTTGAGACACTTGTAAAAGAAGGACAGGAAGTAACAGCAGAAGAAGCACTTATCAGATTTGACATCGACCTGGTGAAGAAGCATGGATACTCTCCGGAGATTCTTGTTATCTTCACAGAGCTTCCGGAAGGAAAGACCATCAAAACAGAAGAAAAACATATTGCAAAAAATGATAAGATGGCTGAAATCGTGTAAGGATAAGGTGGACAGGAACAGATGAACAAAGAGACATATTTAACAGAATATCCGAAGCATGAAAGTATGAGGGAGAATGTAAAAAAAGATAAAAACAGACTTCACTTTCATATGATGCCGCCGACAGGCTGGATGAATGATCCGAATGGTCTGTGTGAATTTCAGGGTGTGAATCATATTTATTTCCAATATACACCATTTCTTGCCGGATGGGGAACGAAGCTTTGGGGACATTACACAACAAAGGATTGGATTCATTATAAAGAAGAAGAGCCGTTCCTTTATCCGGACGAAGAATGGGACAGAGACGGTGTATATAGCGGATCAGCCTATACCTGTGAAGATGGAATTCACTATTTTTACACAGGAAATGTAAAACTCTGGGATAAAGATTATGATTATATCATGAATGGACGGGAACAGAATACGATTCACGTATTCAGTCCGGATGGAAAGAATATTGCATACAAGAAGCTTGTAATGACCAATGATGATTATCCGGTGAATATGTCCAAGCATGTCAGAGATCCAAAAATCTATAAAAAAGACGGCCGTTATTATATGATCCAGGGAGGCCGTGATGCGGAATCTTATGGCTGTGCACTTTTGTTTTGTTCCGACGATCTGGAACACTGGAAATGGTACGATACGGTGCGGACAGCAAAGCCATTTGGTTATATGTGGGAATGCCCGGATCTGTTCGAGATTGACGGCCAGCAGATTATGACATGCTGTCCACAGGGAGTAGATCAGAAGGGATATGATTACCAGAATGTGTACCAGTGTGGATATTTTCCGGTAGAGTTTGACCTGAAGAACAAATCATACAGCTTTGGAAAATTTCAGGAATTTGACAAAGGATTTGACATCTAGCGACACAGACATTTGCAGATGAAGCGGGTAGAAGAATCCTGATTGGCTGGATGGGGATTCCGGATGCAGATTATGATAATGATGCAACGGTTGCATATGACTGGATCCATGCACTTACCATGCCAAGAGAACTGGAATGGAAAGATGGAAAGATCTTACAGCATCCATTAAAGGAGATGAAAGATCTGCGTAAAAATGCATTTACCTGCGAACTGGAAGCATTTACAAAGTGGGCGCCTGCGGACTGCTGTTTTGAACTGAGACTTGACGTGGAAGAAGCAAAAAATCTGGAGCTTAAGCTTCGTGAAGATGTTACAATAAGCTGGAAGGACGGGCTTTTTACCTTATCGATGGGAGAAAGCGGACGTGGAAGAAAGCAGCGCTTTGCTAAGGTGGAAGAGCTTTCGGATATTACCATCTTTTCGGATACATCAGCCATTGAGATATTCATTAATAACGGGGAAACGGTTCTGACAACAAGAGTATATAGTGAACATCTTGAACAGAAAGTAGAGCTTGTATCCAGAGAGGTAAAGGGAAGCGTTCATGGATATGAACTTGGATCATTCGAGGTTGAATATAAAAAATAGATTCCGGACTGCATAAGATATAACAGGTGAATATACGGAAAAGAAAATAAAAATGTGGACAGGTTCCTGAAAAAAGAGGTGCCAGTCACATTTTTATACCATAGTATGCAAGAGATGCTGTCAGTGGCAAGTTTTATGTATTGCCATGCATTTGTAAGAAGTAGCAGGTGGCAAGTTTTTTGTATCTGACTTTGTACTAGCATATTAGCAAAGAGAAAATTGCAAAATGTATAAAACAGAGATATTATTATAAAATAAGAATCTGTTATGGAAGATGTGAAATATCAGATAACAGGATATATGGAGTGAAGGTGGTTATGAAAAGTAAAGACAGTAAGATTTCTAAAATAGTAAGAATGCTGATGATGCTTTTAACAGTGATCCTGATCGCCCTGTTTTTGACGATCATGATTCTGGTCAGTAAGATACAAGGGACGGCGCGAGTGGTGAATTATGCAGGCCTGGTCCGGGGAAAGACCCAGCAGATCATCAAGCTGGAGGATGTAAAAGAACCGCAGGATGAGATGATTGCATCGGTAGCCTCTTTCATGTTTAGATGTACAACAGATGAGAATTTTGGAAGACAGATTTGTTTTTGTAGAATATCAGCTTGAAGAAATTGGAGTAGAGGTATCGCCTTATACAATAATGGTAGATGATAAACCGCTGACAATGAAAAGAGTTGTTGTAGAAGATTTTAAAATAATTTATAGAGCATTAGAAGGGAAGAAATCAAAACTGCCAGTAAGGATTCTCAGAAGGTTTAAACAGGAATTATATGATTTTACCGTTACTAATATGCCAACGGCAAGTATGCATGTTGCATCAATTGAAGATGACAGAGTTAAAGACGAAGAACTAGTAATGTCAATGAGTTGGAAATAGTTTTAAAAAGAGATATTTGAAAAAGATATATATGTTCTTCAAAATTCAATTCCGGCAGTTAGAACAAATGTGAGAAGGTTGATTTTGATTTATGATTATTTGAAGTGGGGAAAATAAAAGAAGATGGAACAGAATTAGCTTGTATTAGATATATAAATATGACATAATACAACTATGAATATTACATATAAATCCAATAATAACGTAGTCTATTCTTGCAAATACCACGTTGTATGGTGTCCTAAATATAGACGTAAAATTTTAACAAACGGAATAGATACCCGATTGAAGGAATTGCTTCTTGAATATGCTGCAAATATTTCTGTAGACATCATGGAAATGGAAATCATGCCGGACCATGTACACATACTCATGGAAGTAGACCCTCAGTTTGGTATTCACAAAGCAGTTAAATCATTAAAAGGATATACTTCCAAAGTTTTGAGAAGTGAATATCCGTCATTGAAAACAAGAATGCCATCACTGTGGACAAACAGCTATTTTGTATCAACTGTTGGTGGTGCTCCGCTTGATGTAATCAAGCAATATATCGAAAATCAGAAAACATCGCAAAGACAAAAGGATAAATTGGGATAATGCAAAAAGGTGTTAAATTTAGAATCTAATCCGAATAAGGAACAGCAAACTATCATCAATCAGACTTTAGGGTGTTGCAGACTAATAAGGCATCCACAGTTCAAGAGCAAACATAATCGGCATCAATCCTACAGAACAATAAACCAAGGAGATAATATCCGTATTGTTGGAAAGTATATCAAACTTCCGAAATTGGGATATGTCAAAGTGCGACAATCTATGGAAGTAGGTAAAATCAACAATGTAACCATTGAGCATACACCTACAGGTAAATACTTTGCAGTTTTAAACGTGGACTTTGAACCACAGCCAATGCTTAATCAAGGTGCTCTATCGGCATTGATGTAGGAATTAAAGAGTTTTACTCTGACAGCAATGAAAATACAGTATCTAACCCCAAATATCTTGAAAAATCAATGCGTAAACTCATTCGTGAACAGCGTAAACTGTCACGTAAAGAAAAAGGTTCAAGTAATCGAAATAAACAGCGTATAAAAGTTGCTTTAGTCCATGAAAAGATTACAAATCAGAGAAATGATTTTTTTACAGAAACAGTCTACTATGCTGATTCGTGAAAACCAAACAATCTGCATAGAAGATTTGAATGTAAAAAATATGATGCGTAATCACAAATTAGCACAGCACATAGGCTCTGCGTCATGGACTAAGTTCTTTGATATGTTGTCCTACAAGGCAACATGGTATGGGAACGACATTGTAAAGATACCAACTATGTATCCAAGTAGCTAGACATGTTCCTGCTGTGGATATAAAAATCCACTGGTAAAGAATCTCGCAATTCGTAATTGGGAGTGTCCGAAATGCCAAACAAAACATGATAGAGACACCAACGCAAGTATTAACATATTGAATAAAGGACTGCAAATGCAGTCAACATAGTACATGAAAACTGCACCGTAGGACATACGGGAACAGTATAATCTAGCTTGTGGACACTGTGTAAGACGTTGCAATACCATATGGTATAAGCCAATGCAGTAGTGGTAGAAACAAGAATCCCCCTGCTTTAGTTGTGGGGAGTGTCAAAATGTTTCCGAGACCAGATATAGTACAGAAGGATGGTGAAGAGGATGTACTTAGAAGAGATGATAAACGCAGAATACAGCAGATTGAACGAGAATGATATATTAATCTGGCAGTATATTCAATTAAATAAGCGAGAGTGCTGCGAAATTGCGATTGAAGATCTGGCGCAAAAGTGCTGCATTTCCAGAACGACAATCTCCAGATTTACGCAGAAACTGGGATTTACAGGTTTCCGTGAATTTAAAGTTCATCTAAAGATGGAGTGGGAACAGGAGCAGGTGAAAACGGATGTGCTGCTGGAAAATGTCTGTGATAATTATATGAAATGTATACAAATGATAAAAGAGACAGACTTGGAGGAAGTATGTAGCCATATCTATCATGCGAAACGCTTGTTTGCATATGGAACAGGAGAAACCCAGCATGCTGTGACGCAGATGATCAAGAGAATGTTTATGAATGTAAAGCGGTTTTTTGTGACACTTTATGGGAAGACAGAGCTTATGATGACCATTGAAGACCTGAGCGAGGAAGATATGGTGATAATGATATCCTTGTCAGGAGAAAATGAATTGGCGGTTCAGGCGGCAAAAAACTAAAAGCGCGAGGTGTCTATACACTGTCGATTACGAGGTTAAGTGACAATACTCTTGCACGACTTTGCAGTAAAAACCTGTATATTCCAACAGATGTTCTGATGACAAAAGCGGGAGTGACGTTTGAGACAATCAGTCCGTACTTAATGTTGCTGAGCTTTTGTGCATTCGCTATCTTGTATATATGAAAAAGCAGGAGGAAAAGAAAAAAGAATATCGTACAGAGTGTTGAGAATAGTGGACGTGATGCTTAGGATGAACATTTATGTACAGAGAAATATAAAAATATCTAACAAGTACTTTTGATATATCGTACTTTTTAGATATTTTTTATTATTATGCACATAAGTACAAAAAAGTGTGCAAAAGAAATGAAGTTGTACATCTTCCTTGAATCAGGCTAAACCATTGCAAAACAATGAATTTGCGAATATGATGGAATCGAGTTAAGGCGCTTTAAAAATAGTAAAAAAGGAAATGGAGGAGAAGGCATGAAAGGAGTTATGCAGAAAGTTCAGCGGTTCGGTGGGGCAATGTTTACCCCGGTACTGTTGTTCTCATTTGCGGGAATCATGGTTGGATTATCGACTTTGTTCATGAACCAGTCGATTTTCGGAGCACTCGCGGCAGAAGAGGGAATCTGGTATAAGATTTGGTATATGATACAGGAAGGTGCGTGGATGGTATTCCGGCAGATGCCGCTATTGTTTGCAATCGGTCTTCCGATCGGACTTGCGAAAAAACAAAATGCGAGATGTGTGTTGGAAGCATTTACAATTTATGTAACATTCAATTACTTCCTGTCAGCAATTTTAAAATTCTGGGGAACAAATTTTGGCGTGGATTTTGCGGCAGAGGTTGGAGGAACAAGCGGACTTGCGAATGTGTGTGGAATTAAGACTTTGGATACCGGAATGCTGGGAGCACTAATTATATCTGGTGTTGTTGTCTGGATTCATAATAAGTACTTCGATACGGAATTACCGGAGTGGCTGGGGATTTTTTCGGGGTCTAGTTTTGTAGTTATGATTGGGTTCTTCGTGATGATTCCAATGGCATTTTTGTTTGCGTTGGGATGGCCGAAAATTCAGGAGGCAATGCTATTTTTACAGGATTTCTTTAAGTCGAGCGGGACAATTGGAGTAGGACTGTATGCGTTTAGTGAGAAGATTCTGCTTCCGACAGGTTTGCATCACTTTATCTATGCACCGTTTGCGTTGGATTCAGCGGTTGTGCCGGGAGGAATCGAGGCATATTGGAATCTGCATCTGAGTGAATTTGCACAGAGTACAAAGCCGTTGAGAGAATTATTTCCGGCAGGAGCATTCCATTTATATGGAACTCCGAAGGTGTTTGCACCGATGGGAATTACATTGGCGTTTTATACAACTGCAAAGAAAGAAAAGAGAAAACAAGTACTTGCATTGATGATTCCGGCTGCGTTAACAGCGATGTTAACCGGAATCACAGAGCCGATTGAGTTTACGTTCTTATTTATTGCACCGGTGTTATTCCTTGTTCATGCAATCTTATGTGCCTGTCTGAATATGGCGATGTATATCGCAGGAGTTCGAGGGGCATTTGCTAACGGGCTGATTGCCTGGGGGGCACAGGATTGGATTCCATGCTGGCAGAATCATTGGATGACCTATGTGATACAGATTCTTGTTGGATTAGCATTTACGCTTATCTGGTTCCTTGTGTTCCGGTTTTTGATTAAGAAATTCAATTTCAAGACACCGGGAAGAGAGGATGAGGCAGAAGAAACGAAGCTCTATACAAAGAAAGATTATAAAGAGAAACAGGCAGAAAAAAATACACTTTCCTATGCAGCACAGATTCTGGACTATCTTGGAGGAAAAGAAAATATAGTGGATGTTACAAATTGTGCAACAAGACTCAGAGTAAATGTGAAAGATGCAGTAAAGGTTCGCCCGGAGGCAGACTTTAAACGAATCGGAGCACATGGATTAAGTGTCAACGGAACAGCGATTCAGGTGATTGTCGGATTGAAAGTTCCGAAAGTCAGAGAAGAATTCGAGCAGTGTCTTGCAGAAGACTCCGGAGAAAATGTGAGTGGAGCAGAGGGAACAGCAGGTTCTGTTATCTATGCAATGCAGAATGGAAAAACGATAGCCTGGAGGATGTGCCGGATGAGACATTGCCGGCAAGAAGCTGGGAGAAGGGATAGCAATCATTCCGAGCGATGGTAATATTTCTGCACCGGCAGCAGGAACAATTTGTCTTATTGCGCCGACAAAGCATGCCATCGCTATTGAAACAGACGATGGGGCGGAGCTTTTAATCATATTGGATTAGAGACCGTGAAGCTTGACGGTAAGGGATTTGATGTGAAGGTGAAGCAAGGTGACCGTGTAGAAGTCGGAACTCCCCTGTGTAATGTATCAGAGGAATTGTGGAAGAATCCGGAAAAGCCATTGTATACACCGATTATTATTACAAATAGTGATGAGTTTTCTCATATTAACATAACTGAGGGATTCACAACAGCCGGAAAGACGGAAGTTATACGTTACGAGAAATAAAAATCATTATAAAGAAGCTGAAAATAGCAAGGGAAGAAAGGAAGAAATGATCATGAAAAAATTTTCAATTACAGTAGCAGGTGGAGGAAGCACATTTACACCGGGAATCGTTATGATGCTCTTAGATAATCAGGAGAGATTTCCAATCAGAAAGCTGTGTTTCTATGACAATGACAAGGAACGTCAGGAAACAATCGCGAAGGCATGTGAGATTCTCCTCGCAGAGCGCGCACCAGAAATTGAATTTCATTATACAGTAGATCCGAAAGAGGCGTTTACAGATGTGGACTTTGTTATGGCACATATCCGTGTGGGAAAATATGCAATGCGCGAAAAAGATGAGAAGATTCCAATGAAGTATGGTGTTGTCGGTCAAGAGACATGCGGACCAGGAGGAATTGCTTATGGAATGCGTTCAATCGGAGGAATTTTGGAAATCCTTGATTACATGGAAACATACAGTCCGAATGCATGGATGTTGAATTATTCCAATCCGGCAGCAATCGTAGCTGAGGCAACTAGAAAACTTCGTCCAAATTCCAGAATTATTAATATCTGCGATATGCCACTTGGAATTATGCTTCGTATGGCAAAGATTCTCAATATTTCTGAAAAAGATCTGGATATCAGTTATTTTGGATTAAACCATTTCGGATGGTGGACATCTGTCAAAGATAAAGAGGGAAATGAGAGAATTCAGGAATTAAAGGATTATGTAAAAGAAAATGGTTATGACATTACAATTGAGACAGATGTGCATATTGACCAGAGCTGGCATGAAACATTCCAGAAAGTAAAAGACGTTTATGCCGTTGATCCGGAAACACTTCCAAATACATATTTGAAATATTACCTCTATTCAGATTATGTTGTAGAACATACAGATGCGAATTATACAAGAGCTAATATGGTTATGGATGGAAGAGAAAAGAAAGTATTTTCTGCTGCAAGAGATATCATTGAAAAAGGAACAGCAAAGGACTGCGGATTTGAAGCAGACGATCATGCATCTTATATCGTGGATCTTGCCTGTGCATTGGCATTTAATACGAAAGAAAAAATGCTTCTAATCGTGCCAAATGAAGGCGCAATCGAAAATTTTGATCCAGAAGCAATGGTTGAGATTCCGTGTATCGTAGGAAAAGACGGATTTGAAAAGATCAATCAGGGAAGAATCCCAAGATTCCAGAAAGGACTCATGGAACAGCAGGTAAGTGTTGAAAAACTGGTAGTAGAGGCATGGGCAGAAGGAAGCTATCAGAAATTGTGGCAGGCATTGACGTTGTCTAAGACAGTGCCAAGTGCGGGTGTTGCAAAACAGATTTTAGATGATCTGATTGAGGCAAATAAAGGATACTGGCCGGAACTTCGCTAAACGATCAATGAATAAACAGATGAGCAGAATCGGAAAAGATTGTAAGAAGCATAATGGCAGAAAGGAAGATTGGTAATGAAGAGTGCAGTGTTTTATGGGAAACATGATTTGCGGATTGAGGATTATCCGATGCCAAAAGCTGGAGCACATGATATTGTGATTCAGGTAAAAGCATGTGGTGTCTGCGGAACAGATGTGCATATATATGATGGTGACAAGGGGGCGGCGGAAGTAACGCTCCAACAATACTTGGACACGAGTTTGCCGGAGTCATAGCGGAAGTCGGCAGCGAGGTGACCGGATACCAGCTGGGTGACAGAGTGTGTATCGATCCGAATTGCTACTGTGGAACATGTGAACCATGCAGGAGTGGAGAGGTCCATTTCTGTGAACATATGATAGGCTATGGTACAACAGTAAACGGTGGATTTGCAGAATATTGTGTGGTAAATGAAAGCCAGGTTTATAAACTGGGAAGAATACAACATTTGAACAGGGGGCAATGGACGGAACCGGTAGCATGCTGCCTGCATGGAATAGATTTATGTAGTATTCGACCGGGACATCAGGTTGTTGTTATCGGCGGTGGAATGATTGGTCTGCTGATGCTGCAGCTTGCCAGACTTGCCGGTGCGGCAAAGGTTGCGCTGTTAGAACCAATTGAAAGCAAGAGAGAAGTCGGAAAAGAATTGGGAGCAGATATTTGCATTGATCCGATTCATGAGAATGTAAAAGCGAAATTGAAAGAACATGGAATGACATGGGTGAACACAGTGATTGAATGTGTCGGAAGACCGGCTACGATTGCGCAGGCAATTGAAATCGCGGGTCCGAAAGCGGTCGTTATGATGTTTGGTCTGACAAAACCGGAGGAAGAAATTGCAATAAAGCCATTTGAAATCTTTCAAAAAGAATTGGAATTGAAGGCATCTTACATTAACCCATTGACGCAGAAGAGAGCACTGGATCTGATTGATTCCGGTCGGTTGGATGTAAGCAGTATGGTCGCTCAGGTATGTGGATTAGAGAAACTGGAAGAGATACTTGCTAATCCGGAGGCAAGAGCAAAAGGAAAGTATATTATTTCTCCTGAAATGTAAAGAAAGTGAAAGTACTACTTTAGAAGGAAACAGAGATATAAAAAGCCAGCAGTTCATCGTAAAATGCGATGCATTGCTGGCTTTGTTTCTGCTTTAAATCAAATTCAAACTCCGCAGCACATACAACCATCCGGTGATTGAAAATCCCCTGCCATTTTCAGGACTTCTTTCTTCATCTTAAAAATTTCAGAAAGGTTTTGGCCGATTGCTTTCCGCATTTCCTGAGAATGGATGCCTCCGCTATTGAAATGGCGGGCAATCTGATTAAGATTATTGCCGATCTTCCCAAATTCTGAAATAAATTTCTTTGGTTCCGGCATATCTGCCACAAGTTCATATTTTGCAATGACTTTTCCCCTTATTAACTGACGGCGTATGTATTCAGAGAGCGACAGACCGGCGGCTTTTGCATTTTCTGATATGATCTCGTACTGGACATCTGTGAGCCGGAGTTGATATGGTGCGTGTAGGTTATTTCTGGTTCTTTTCTTATTCCGAAAGTGCAGTGTTATTCAATGATGCTTTTTCTGATATTCACGAGGAGTACAGTTTGTATACTTTTAAAAAACGGAACTGAAATAAATTGCTGGAGGAAAAACCTAGCGTATATGCTAAATCAGTGATATTGCTTTTACCGTTGGAGAGCATTTTTTTTGCATAGGAGATTTTTTGCAGGTTAATGTATTCTGCCGGGGTAATGCCCACTGTGGTCAACTTAAGTATTTTAGAAAAATTTCAGAATTCCTTCGGCCCTGATTTCATCGGCATTTGAAGGAATTCTTTTCTTCTTTTACAAAAAAGCACTTGACAAAACCTCCTAAAAGTGAGGTCGCTTCGCGACCTATTAATTAAGGAATTGTTCGTCTCGCCACGAACCTTAATTACACTTTAGGAGGTATGTCATATGAATCGAATTGACATCTGCAAAAATATCATCCAATCCATTAAGGAGTATATCACAACCCCAGAAAAACTGGAACCTCATCGTGCGAAAAATCATTTTGTTCGTAAACGAAAACTTCTCTTTTTCAAGTAATTATGTATCTGCTTTACACTTCAAAAGCCTCCATGTTTCAAAACCTTTCCCGTATTCGGGAAGATCTTGAAAACCTTAATTTCCCTGACATTTCAAAACAGGCTCTGTCAAAGCTCGCCAATTTATTAACCCTGCCTTATTTAAAGAGCTCTACTATTTATCAGTTAATTTATTCTATAAGCAGCTCCCATCTCGTAAACTTTGGAATGGATATCATTTATTTGCCATTGATGGTTCCAAAATAGAATTGCCTAATTCGAAATCGAATTTCGAGTTCTTTGGTGAAATGTTTGGATATCCTGATCCAAGCCGCCGTTTTACTATGGGACTTGATTCCATTGTTTATGATGTTCTTGATGATTATATTGTCCATGCTTCTTTTCAACGGTATCTTGCATCTGAACGTTCCGCTGCTTTAGAGCATTTGCATAATTTAGAAGATTTAAATATCTATCAAAACAGCGTTGTAATCTTTGATCGTGGCTATTATTCTGAAGATATGTTTCGTTATTGTGTCGAGCATCAGCACCTTTGTCTTATGCGCTTAAAACAGAATTATAACATTGCTAAGAAATGCTCTGGAGACATAATCACGGTTCTTCCCGGCAACGAAAAAGACGGGACTGAGGATATCAGGATAAGAGTCATCGAAGTTATTCTCAATGATGGAACGAAAGAGTATCTTGCCACCAATCTTTTTTGATTCACATATTTCTCAACAGATGTTCCGCGAACTTACTTCTATCGTGTCTCACTGGAACAAAATCATAAAGAAAAGTAAAAGATTAAAA
>ENA-OQCX01000104-OQCX01000104.1-human-gut-metagenome-genome-assembly--contig:-NODE-104-length-42495-cov-2.841390_pt1 | contig 42495 bp, 54 predicted proteins | sample MGYA00242762_ERZ504587 | MGnify/ENA primary metagenome ERZ504587 (study PRJEB26092, sample SAMD00036337) | human gut metagenome | host: Homo sapiens | study: EMG produced TPA metagenomics assembly of...
CGCAAAATTAGGCCGGATCTTTTAAGTCATGTACTTGACAAGATCCCACGGGGAGAAAAAGATTCCAATCTTCTGATCGGTTACGACAGCCGGGATGATGCGGCTGTTTATCAGATTTCAGAAGATACCGCCATTGTCAGACTCTGATTTTTTCCGCCGATGCTTGAAGATCCGTATCTGTTTGGCCAGATTGCAGCGGCAAATGCTTTAAGTGACATTTATGCGATGGGCGGAACGGTAAAGACAGCACTGAACATCCTCTGTTTTCCGGAAAAAATGGATTTAAATATCCTGGGAAAGATTATGCAGGGCGGGGCCCAAAAAGTGATCGAGGCGGGCGGAACGCTGGCGGGAGGTCATTCCATTGCCGATACCGATGTCAAATACGGACTGTCGGTGATGGGTATTGTAAATCCAAAACAGATCTATGCAAATGACAAGGGCAGACCATCGGATGTACTGATCTTTACCAAGAAACTCGGAGTCGGTCTGGTGTGTAATGCAAACCGTGTCGGACAGGCACCGAAAGGAGCCATGGAGGAGGCAGTCGCTTCGATGACCATGCTTAATAAAAAAGCAGCAGAAATCAGCCATCGTTACGAGATACATGCCTGCACCGATGTCACCGGATTTGGATTTTTAGGACATTTAAGTGAAATGATAAACGATACTGTTTCGGCAGAAATTGACAGCATTTCTCTTCCGGTCATCCGCGGTGCATTGCACTGCGCAGAAGAATTTCTGCTGACAGCGGCAGCACAGCGAAACCGCAATCATGTCGCAGAACGTGTGACATTTTCAAAATATATTCCATTTGCGATGGAAGAACTGCTCTTTGATCCGCAGACCTCCGGAGGACTGTTATTTGCCGTGCAAAAAGAAGACGCAGCGGCATTTGAGAAAGAATTAAGAGAAGCCGGAATGCCGGCAGCGATCGTCGGAAGGTTTACGGAGAAAAAAAGAAAAAGATATCTATGTGAATTGAGGAGGATGTAATATGATCACAGTAAATGCAATGGGCGATGCATGCCCGATCCCGGTTGTTAAGACCAAAAATGCGATTGCATCTTTAAAAGGTGCCGATGTGGTGGAGACACTGGTTGACAATGAAATTGCAGTCGAAAATCTGAAAAGATGGCAGACCAGAAAGTTATAAGACCACAAGCGAAAAGCTTGAAGAAGGAAAATACCGTGTGTGCATCACCGTGGAAAACGTGGTGGATAACGATGAGAAAAAAGAAGGTGACAGTGGAAAATTCTGCGACTGCACACCGGCAAAAGAGAGTAATAAGGTGGTTGTGATCCGCTCATCTGTGATGGGAGAGGGTGATCCGGAGCTTGGAAGCGTACTGCTGAAAGGCTTTATTTATGCGATTTCGCAGCAGGAAGATCTGCCGAAAACCATGCTTTTTTATAATGGCGGTGCATTTATCACCTGTGAGGGCTCCCAGTCGCTGGAGGATCTGAAAGCACTGGAAGAACAGGGTGTAAAAATTTTAACATGCGGGACTTGTTTAAATCACTATGGTCTGACGGACAGGCTTGCAGTCGGAGAAGTGACGAACATGTATGAGATCGCAGAAAAGATGACGCAGGCCTCCCTGCTCGTAAGTCCGTGATATGAGAAAAAAAACAAAGCATCTGGTGATTACATTTTCGACTACAACAGCGGCGATGGCGATGGAAAAGAGGGCACAGCAGATGAGGATTTTCGGGCGGCTGATCCCGCTTCCATCCGAGATTTCTGCAGGGTGTGGACTTTCCTGGAAAACAAAACCGGAAGAAAAAGAAAAGATGCTGGAATTTCTGGAAGAAGAAAAGCTGAAGTGGGAAGCAATGTATGAGCTGGAATTGTATTAGATGTGAGATAAATTGATATCAGTGGCGGGAATTATTTTCCAGTCTGATATCGCCTCCGGCAGATTGCGGGGATGTTCCGCAAAATGTCAGAAGTAGTCTTTAAATGAAAGAGAAAGGACAGTATGGGATATTTTAATCAGTACGTAAGGGCAGAAAGTCTGGAAGAGGCCTATGGGCTTTACCAGAAAAAAAATAATTTTGTTCTCGGCGGTATGCTCTGGCTGAAGATGCGGAAGCGGCCGTTTGGTACGGCGATCGATCTGTCCGGTCTTGGACTGGATCAGATAGAAGAAAATGAAAAAGAATTTCGCATCGGAGCGTATGTTTCGCTTCGGGAACTTGAGACAAACGAGGCATTAAATGCTTACACGAAAGGTGCGTTTGCCGAGTCGGTGAAACATATCGTCGGGGTACAGTTCCGGAATGTGGCTACAGTGGGCGCAGTCTCTGGGGACGTTACGGATTTCGGATGTGATGACGATCTTCCGTGCCATGGGTGCAAAGGTGCAGTTACATCATGCAGGCATCCTGGATCTGGATGAGTTTGTAAAAATGCCAAGAAAGACAAGGGATATTCTTGTTTCGGTGATCGTGCCGAAAAAGGTAAAGGCAGTGGTGTATTTAAGTCAGAGAAACCAGTCCACAGATTTTCCGGTGCTGACCTGTGCGGTGGCAAAACGGGAAGAAGGCTATGTCGCAGCAGTCGGGGCAACGCCGCATCTTGCGGAAACCGTCTGGGATAAGGATGGTATCTTAACCGAGGTAAACGAAGAAAATATCGAAAAATTTGCCATGCAGGCTGCAGAGCAGATCCGTTTCGGCAGTAATATGAGAGCCGGAGCTACATATCGGAAGATCGTCTGTCAGGTGCTTGTAAAACGTGCACTGCATGCGATCGAGACAGAAAATGTCGGAGAGGAGGAAAAGTGCTGATGGAAGTGACCATTACATTAAATGGAAAAAAGATCACAGATTCGGTGGATGCCGATATGGTGCTCCTTGATTTTTGCAGAAAACATAAATGTTTTTCCGTCAAAAGAGGATGTGAGACCGGAAACTGCGGGCTTTGCACCGTTTTACTGGATGGAAAACCAGTGCTTTCCTGCAGCGTTCCGGTCGGACGTGCATCAGGAAGAAAAGTAGATACCTTAGAAGGCCTCCAGGAAGAAGCAAAGAAATTTACGGATTTTTTTGCAGTGCAGGGTGCCGATCAGTGCGGATTCTGCAATCCGGGTTATATCGTAAATATCGTGGCACTGCTGCGTGAAAATCCAGATCCGACTGACGAAGAGATCCTCGAATATTTATCGGGAAATCTCTGCCGCTGTACCGGATATCAGAGCCAGCTGCGTTCGCTCCGCAACTATCTGAACAGCAAAAAAGAAGCGGCACCACTTGATCTGGAAGCAGAAGTCTATGGTGCGGATATCGGAAGGGAGTGGAAGCATGAGTGAATTTAAGCGAGATCGAAAAGATTATCATATGGTCGGAAAAATGTGTTCCGAAAAAAGATTCAAACCAGCTTCTGCTCGGAAAACCGGTTTTCATGGATGACATTGTGCCGCAGGACTGCCTGGTGGTAAAACTGCTCCGCAGTCCGCATGCCCACGCTCTGGTAGAAGAGGTCAAAACAGTGGCAGCAGCCAAGTTCCGGGCATCGAAGCCATCTATACCTGGAAAGATGTGCCGAAAGAACGTTTCTGTATTGCCGGACAGACTTATCCGGAGCCATCGCCGTATGACCGTCTGATCCTCGATCAGAGAGTACGCTGTGTCGGTGATCCGGTGGCGATCGTGGTCGGTGAGACGGAAAAAGCAGTCGATAAAGCACTGCGTCTGATCAAGGTAAAATATCAGATTCTGGAGCCGGTGCTGGATTTTCACAAAGCTCTCGATAACGAGGTTCTGGTACATCCGGAGGACAACTGGAAATCCTATGGAAATACCGGTGATGTGAAACGCAACCTTCTGCATCACGAAGAAGATGCCCATGGCGACGTAGAGCAGGTGTTGAGTGAATGTGATGAAGTGATCGAGCACAGCTGGCGGATCAAGGCAGCACAGCAGGGGTATATGGAAACCATCCGTGCTTACTGCGAGATCGACCGTTACGGACGTCTCCACTGCATCAGTTCCACACAGATCGTCTTTCATGTAAGACGTATCCTTGCCAACGCACTTGGAATCCCAAAATCGATGGTGCGTGCGGAAAAACCGCGTATCGGTGGCGGATTCGGGGCAAAACAGACAGCAGTATGCGAAGTTTATCCGGCATTTGTGACCTGGATGACAAAGAAACCATGTAAACTGATCTACAGCCGAAAAGAATGTCAGACGATCGCTTCTCCGAGACATGAGATGGAAGTGACGGTCCGTTTAGGTGCGATGAAGGACGGGCATATCCGTGCTATCGACTTACACCTTATCCAATACCGGTGCCTACGGAGAACACGGAACTACGACTGTAGGACTTTCCGGACATAAAGCACTTCCGCTTTATACCGGAGGCTGTGAGGCAACCAGATTTTCCTGCGACGTAGTCTATACGAATGTTCAGGCAGCCGGAGCCTACCGCGGCTACGGTGCGACACAGGGTATTTTCGCACTGGAATCCGCAGTCAATGAGCTGGCGGAGAAACTGCATATGGATCCGGTGGAGATCCGTATGAAAAATATCGTCCGTGAAGGTATGTTCATGCCGGCTTACTTCGGTGAGACGGCAAATGCCTGTGCACTGGACCGCTGTATCGAACACTGTGCCGACAACTTCCACTGGAAAGAAAAATATCCGGTGCGTGACATGGGCAATGGAAAAGTGCGTGCAGCAGGCATGGCACTGGCAATGCAGGGATCCTGTATTTCCAATGTCGATGTCGGTTCCTGTACCTTAAAACTCGGTGACGGCGGAGCTTATAACATGATGATCGGAGCGGCCGACATGGGAACGGGATGCGATACGATCCTTGCGCAGATGGCAGCAGAAGTGCTGGACTGTGATGCAGACCAGATTTCCGTTTTCGGGGCAGATACGGATGCATCCCCATATGACTCCGGGTCTTATGCATCCTCCACCACTTATGTGACAGGAATGGCAACGCAGAATGCAGCATTGCAGCTGCGGGAAAACATCAAAAAGATTGGAGCCGGCATGCTTAAGTGTGAGCTGGAAGAAGTCGATTTTGACGGTGAGAAAGTCTATCTGATCGACGGCAGGAAATCAGTAAGCCTTGCAGATATCGCTACAAAATCCCAGGTCAATAACCTGATCCCGGTGGATGTGACAGCCACTTATTCTTCTCCGGTATCCCCGCCACCTTATATGGTCGGAATGGTAGAGATCGAGCTGGACAAAGAGACAGGAAGCATCGAGATCCTTGATTATCAGGCTGTGATCGACTGCGGTATCCCGGTCAATCCAAACCTTGCAAGAGTACAGGCGGAAGGCGGTATCGGCCAGGGAATCGGCATGGCACTCTATGAAAATGTGACTTACAACGCACAGGGAAAAATCGCAGAGAACAGCTTTATGCAGTACAAGATCCCGACCCGTCTGGATATGGGCAGGATCAACGTAGAATTTGAAACCAGCTACGAGCCAAGCGGCCCGTTTGGTGTCAAATCCATCGGTGAGATCGTGATCAACACCCCGGCACCGGCGCTTGCCCATGCGATTTACCGTGCAACCGGTGTATGGCATCGAACCGTACCGTTCACTCCGGAGAAGATTCTGATGAGCATGCTCGATCCACAGTGGAAAGAAATCGACCGTCGCGTCAAAGAATCATGATACATATCATTTATATGGCGGCTGGAAACAGCCGCGTTTTGGAAATGCAAACAAACTGCTCCAGAGCTGGAAGGGAAAACCACTGTATCTTCATACATTTGAAAAACTGCTTCGGATCAGAGAAAAAGAGCCGGAAAAGATTTCCTTAACGGTTGTCACGCAGTATCCGGAAATTTATCAGGAAGTGAAGGAGTATTCCGGTGTACATGCCGTATTTTGCGAAGAGAGCAGACTTGGCGTGTCCTATACCATAAAGGCAGGGATCCGTGCAGTACAGGAAGCGTATACTCCTGAGAGAAAAGAATGTTGTTTTGCAGAAGAAGAGATTTCTTCCGAAACAGAAACAGAGAAAAAGAAATCGTGGGATTATCTGATGTTTACAGTTGCCGATCAGCCGAACTTGAGTGAAAAAAGCATCGAAGCGCTGATTCGGGCAGCAGTTATGCAGGACAGGTCTGCAAAGCAGTCATCGTTTTCGCTGCGCTGCGGTGAGCAGGTTGGAAATCCCTGTATGTTCCGTGCAGATCTGATCCCGGAGCTGATGCAGCTGGAAGGAGATAAGGGCGGAAGAGGCATTCTGAAAAAACACGCATGCTGTTATGTGAAGATTGAAAACCAAGAAGAATTTTCTGATATTGATACAAAAGAGCAGATGAAGAAATGTCAGGCAGAGAAAAAACATCTGCCAAAGGAAAGAAAGGAGAAAACGCATGAAAAAAACAGCAGAAAAAGGAAAAAAAGATCGTGCTTGGTGTGCTGCTCGTTCTGGCATGTATCCTGATGCCGCAGAAAATGGCGAATGCGGCAGGAAATGCTGTGCCGACGGCAGTCGATAACCTGACGGTGTCTCTTAGAAACAAAGTCAGTATGGCAGTTACAGACAGCGGGTACATGAGGGTAGCCTATGACGCAGTAAAGTTCGGGTGGAATATTATGATACACAGTTTAACCTTCTGCGCAAAGGTTCCCTGAACCTGGAACTGCCGATCTGGGGTGGATTTTATGCAGGGCAGGATGCTTATTATCTGGCAGAAGCACAGAGCAACACCGAGCAGAGAGACACCAAAGAAGTGATCCGTGTCATCAAATATGACAAAAACTGGAAACGTCTCGGAGCAGCATCCATCACCGGCGATCCGGAGCTGTTCGGCGGCGAAGTACGTTATCCATTCGACTGTGGATGCGTGGAGATGGCAGAATCCGGAAACAGCCTTTATCTTGTGACAGGACATGAAGGTTATGTCGATGACGGGGTTGGCCGGGGACATCAGGGCTATCTGATGGTTTCAGATCGATAAGACAACGATGAAAGGATCCATTGTGGACTGCAATCTGGGACATTCTTTTGCACAGTACATCAAGTCTGATTATACACAGCTTTATGTCCTGGAACAGAGTGAGGGAGGAAGATGTACGAAACTTTCAAAATACGATGCCGCTTCCATGAAAAAACAGAGTCTGTCTGTTCTGGAATATGGAGGCTTTCGTACCGATGCATGGGCAATTGCCTGTTATGCGAGTGTGGATGATCTGGCAGTATCTTCCTCAAACGTTCTCAGTGTCGGAACATCCATTGATCAGAGTCAGTACGACAATGTGACAAGTGATATGCCGCACAACCTGTATCTGACGATCACGCCGAAAAACAATTTTACGGAAGATGCGACAACGGTCAAATGGCTCACAGATTTTACCGGAGACGGTGCAAGTTTTCTCGGTGTAAAACTTACGAAGATCAATGACAGCCGTTTTATGCTTTCCTGGGAAGAAACCGGAAAGACGCAGAAAATCACAGATAACGATCCGCTTTCTGTTTCCATACTGCACTATGTATTTCTGGATGGAAACGGCGAGATCGTCAGCCAGCAGTTCACGGCTCCGGCCCCGATTTCCGACTGTCATCCGATCGTAAATGGCTCAAAAATTGTCTACAGCGCGTCAAGTGCGAACACCGTTGCCTTTTATTCGATCGATGCAGGCAGCGGAGCTTTTCAGAAAAAAGTGTACCGCATAGCCGGTGAGAATGCGTCTGGAACCTTTCAAATGGAGTGCTGACGATTTCCGGAACCGGTGCGATCGATATCGATAAGGAAGCACATTATCGCTATCCGGTATCATCGACAGCACGTTCCTACAGCTACAGTTCTGCAGATAATTCCTGGAAAGATATCCGCGAGTACGTCACAAAGATCGTGATCGAAAAAGGGATCACCAGTATCCCGGAAGAAGCGTTTTATTACTTCAGCAATCTGAAAGAAGCAGAGATCAAAGAGGGACTGAAGTCAATCGGGAAAAAGGCCTTTTATGCATGCGAAAATCTGAGGAAGATCACGATACCGGCGAGTGTGACCGAAATCGGAGAAGAATGTCTGGCAACCGGTTATTACTGGGTTGGCAGCAAAGAGCCGGTTGTAGACGCGAAAATTTATGCGCCGAAAGGTTCTTATGCGATCAAATATGCAAAGCAAAATAACATTGCCTATACAGAGACAAAAGCTGCAGCTTCCGGAAACAACAGCGGAAATACTTCAGCGAATATCACCAGGAAAAAAGTGAGGGTCACGGCTCTGACCTCATCGAAAGCCGGAACCATCAAATTAAAATGGAAGAAACTCTCCGGTGCAGACGGTTATGAGATCCAGTATGCACGCAATGCGAAATTTACCAAAAACAAAAAGAAAGTTACCGTAAAAAAAGCGGCAGCGACATCAAAGACCATCAAAAAGCTGAAAAAGAAGAGCAGATATTATGTGCGCATCCGTGCTTACAAAAAAGCAAACAGAAAGACCGCTTACAGCAAGTGGAGTGCAAAGAAGAGCGTGAAATGTAAGTAAAAGCAAAAAAGAAAACGTGCAGTGCAGGCTGCCGTAACGAAGATACAAACAAAAAGCAGAGACACCGTGACGGAAAACACGTCCTGTGCTCTGCTTTTTACGTTGTGTAAATTCAGTTTCAGGCTTTTGAACCAGGTCTCATTACAGCATGGAAGCTCTCAGTTCTTCCGGTGTTTTCTGAGACAGCATAGCCGGTGCGATATCGAATACGCTTCTTGCTCCGGATTCGCCATTCTTGGACAGACGATATGCAGCACGTGCATAAGCAACCAGAACACTTCCGGTAAATTCCGGATTCGAATCCAGCTTCAGAGAATATTCAATCACATGCTTGTTGCCCTCACATCCGGTTTCACCGGTGCGGATCACAAAACCGCCGTGCGGCATCTTGCTGTGATGAGCCTTTAATTCTTCTTCTGAAATGAAGTTTACGGTTGTATCGTATTCATCGAAATAGTTCGGCATTGTCCTGATTGCTTTTTCGATGGCAGCTTTATCTGCACCTTCTTCCGCAACGACATAACATTCTCTTAAATGTTTCTCTCTGGTAGTCAGTGTCGGTTCGCTTCCGCTTCTTACCTGTTCCATGGCAGATTCGATCGGAACGGTGTACTGGATCGCATTTTTAACGCCTTCGATACGGCGGATCGCGTCAGAATGTCCCTGCTTACGCCCTTGCCCCAGAATGTATAAGTGCTTCCCTGAACCAGGATGGATTCTGCATACAGACGGTTCAAAGAGAACATACCCGGATCCCAGCCGACAGAGATAATGCCGATGTTTCCGCCTTCCTTTGCAGCCTTATCTACGCTTGCAAAATATTCCGGGATTCTTGCGTGTGTATCGAACTGTCGATCGTGTTGAAAGAAGCAGCAACTTTTGGTCCGATGACCGGCAGATCGGTAGCAGAACCGCCGCAGAGGATCATAACATCGATCTCATTTTTCATAGGTTCCATATCATCGAAATGCTTTACAACAGCACCTTCAGTCTGAATAGAAACACCGGCAGGATCTCTTCTTGTGAAAACTGCTTTCAGTTCCATATCATCATTGCGTTTGATGGACTGCTCAACGCCGCGTCCAATGTTGCCATAGCCAACAATACCAATTCGAATTTTTTCCATTTTCTTACATCTCCTGTTAAAAATTTTCTGTTATCCATCATAGGATTCCAGCTTTGGGAACCCTGTGAACTGTTCTAAATTATAGCATAGATTTTTGCTCAGGCAATCATTTTCTTTTGAGAAAATATGATGTATACTGAAAAGTAGGATAAATTTGCAACGATTTTTGGAGAAAAGACAGAAGAAGTGGAGGAGAAGCCTGGCATATCTTTTAAACGAAAAGCTGTCAGCATTGGGGTATAAAGTATTTTATGATATAGAATCACTCTCATCCGGAAAATTTAATGCAAAACTTCTGGAAGTGATCGATGAGTGTAATGATGTTCTGGTGATTTTACCGCCAAATTCTCTGGAGCGGTGCGTCAATGAAGATGACTGGCTGCGTCTGGAAGTAGCTTATGCGATCAGACAGGGAAAAAATATTATTCCGATCATGATGAAAGGATTCGAGTGGGGCAAAAATATACCGGAAGATATAAAAGAATTAAAAAATTATAATGGCGTGATCGTGACCTTTGACTTCTTTGAGGGCGTTTTAGCGAGAATTATAAAATATCTGACAAATTCATCAAAAGAAAAATGATCACGGAGAAAAAGAGCCACATTTTATTCTGGGCGGATTTTGATGATGCGATCATTGAAAAAATCGTGAACAAACTGAAACTGGATGATTATTTTATTGAGATCATGAGTGAACCGGTGGAAATTCTTTCGAAAAATTTGCAGGAAATTTATGCGATCATTTTGATCGTCACCGATTGTACCAAGTTTTCTTCCAATATTTATGCGGCGAAGCGAATCAATGAAACGCTGGTGAGGTATGTGCGAAAAGGAGGAAAACTGATCGGTGCACACGATGTCATCTACAGAAGGACCAAGAATGAGTTGCTGCAAAACATGTTTGGATGTAAGATCGTTAATTTTGAGCAGACAGAAACGGTACATTACCATAAGACGGAGGAATGCCTGGAAGAAGACAGATTCAGCAATCTGCCGGAAGATTTTGTGCTTCATGACGCAGAAATATGCTGGGGAAAAGTTGCAGAAGATGTTGATGTGTATTTTGAAACAGAGTCGGGGATCCCACTTGTATTTTCCAGAGAATACGGAAATGGTCTGTGTATCTTTTTGAATTCCGGTGATTTTAAAGAAAGACCGCCGCGGTCTATTTTGATAACGAATCGGAAGCACCGGAGAATTCCATCCCGGCATTTCAAAGAGCGGTACAGCAGGGCTATGGCATTGAACTGGATGTACAGCTGACAACAGACAACCGACTGGTTGTTTTTCATGATGAAACACTGCAGAGAATGTGTGGGTTTGACAAAAAGCTTACGGAATGTTCTTATGATGAGTTGAAACATTACCGGCTTGCAAAATCAGACGAAAAAATTCCGCTGTTTGATGAGGTTCTCAAAGTGATAGATGGAAAAGTTCCGCTGATCGTTGAGGTGAAATCAGAAGGAGACTGGAAAAAAACAACGCAGCTTATGGCAGAAAGAATGGATTCTTATCGAGGATGTTACTGTATGGAATCGTTCCATCCGTTTGCAGTGAAATGGTTCAAAGATCACAGACCGGAGATCATTCGCGGACAGCTTTCCACAAATTATTTTAAAGACAAGATTAACAGAAAATGGTATGAAAAATTTTTACTGTCAAATCTCATGCTGAATTTTCTTACAAAACCGGATTTCATTGCGTATAACCATTTATGGAAAAAGGATTTTTCCTATACTCTGTGCAGAAAACTTTTCAAACCGGAGAATGTTGCATGGACCATAAAAAACCAGAAGGAACTGGAAGAAGCAGAAAAAACATTTGATGTGATCATTTTTGACAGCTTTATCCCTAAAAAGAGATCATAAATAAAGGAAGTGTTTGAGCATGGCAGAAAAATATGATGAAAAAGAAATAAGAGAAGATTACCGGAAACTGACAAAACTGCTGATCGAAAAAAAGATGACGATCACCACGATGGAATCGGCAACATCCGGGCAGATTGCATCCCTGATCACGGATACGGAAGGCTCATCGGCGGTGCTCAAAGGTGCCTTTGTCACTTACTGCAACGAAGCGAAGATCATGCAGGGCGTTCCGGCAGAAATCATTGACAAATACACCGTTTATTCCACACAGACCGCAGAAGCGATGGCGAAGGGTTCGTATGAGACAGCAGACAAATAAAACAGAAAATGGTAGGGCAAATCCGGAAACAATAAACTGGGATCCGCAGATTTATAATTATGCAGAAAGAACAGGAAATCTGAAAGCGGAGGCCGTCGGTGTGGTCAGCGGAGAAAAACATTTCCCGGTGTTTGAAGGACGGATGGTCTTTAAACCGCTCACAAAATCAAAGCCGCTCTCTACGCCGTTGTTTGCCTATGCAGAAGTATTCTGGTCCTGGGTGATCGATGCCTATTTTATTCCGGCACCGCAGTATCAGCTTGCCCTTTGCAGAGGATATGAGGCAGAGTGCGGCAAATATTATGATTACGGGACCGTATCTCCGATGATCTACGAAGAAGGAGAGCATCTTTTAAATCTGCTTGAATTTTTCCGGGCGTATCCGGATGACAAAGTTCAGATCGATGATTACTTAAATTACTGTCAGATGTTTTATGATTACACCGAAATTCTGGAAGCAGATTATTTTCAGAAAAACCGGGAGATCGCAGAAAATCTGGCAATGCAGATCCTGATCTCCGTCCTGAAAGGCGATCAGAATTATCATTATGAAAATATTGCATTTGTGTGCAATGCATCCGGACAGATCCTGAGGCTTGCACCGATGATCGACCACGAATTTTCCACCTATTTTATGTTTCCGGACAATATACAAAGACACACCTACTGGTTGGATGAACTGAAAAGATCCATCGAAGGAAAGTCCGTCCGGCCGGAAGAGTACAAAGATTCCCAAATGAAAAAGAACGCAGCTGATGGAAAAGAGTGCAACCTGCCTGTACCGAAATCTCATTTACATCAAAGAGCATTATCCGGAAGTCACAGCCACCTTTCTGGAAAACGTAAGCAGACTGAAACGCGATCTTTTGCAGAAACGAGAAAGCTTTTTTATTCAGAAAGCCAAAGATTATCCGGATTATGCCAACTCCGATGCTACCTGATCGGAAAAGCCAGATACAAAGACCACGACGAAGAAAAAGCAGCCGCTTACGAAAAACAGTATGGCAGAGAAGGAAAAGAAATATCCTTTGATCTTATGAACTGCCTGATCAATTATGAAGTGCAGGAGATCATAGAACAGATGGAGAGGATATTGAGATAAAGCGATTAAGAGAAAATAAGAAGGAAAAGAGAATATGGCATACGGAAAAGCAATCAAGATCCCAAGAACAGAAGTACACAACTGCGACCGGGAAGATATGAAAGGGGCAGGTGTTTATTTTCTGTTCTGCCAGGAAGAGGACGGAGATGCCTCCGTATACATCGGTGAGGCAGAAAATGTACTGGAAAGACTGAACCAGCATCTGAGAGATTATCAGACAGGGAAAGAAAAATATTACTGGAATACAGCGGTGATCTTTGTCGGAAGAGATTTGAACAAAGCACTGATCCGTTATCTGGAAAATCGCCTGGTAGAAATCGCACGTGACAGTAAAAGTTATGTGGTCCTTACCAAAAATACCTATAAGAATACTGTGATGAAAGAATCACAGGTCGCAGTGATGGAAGAATTTATCGAAAACGTAAAAATCCTGATCAGCACGCTTGGCTATAAAGTGCTGCTTCCGGCACCACAGGCAACAGACGATACCATTTATTTGTACTGCAAAGGATCCGGTGCAAATGCAAAAGGTTTTGTCAGTGCCGGAGGATTTACCGTGCTGAAGGATTCGATTGTTTCGGATCATATCGTTCCATCGTTGGAGACAAGAGGAAAAACATACTACAATCTGAGAAATAAGCTGGAAGCAGACGGTGTGATTTCAGAGAGAAAATTTGTCCGAAATTACGAGTTCAGTGCTCCGTCAGCCGCATCCGCAGTGATCCTCGGACATACCTCAAACGGAAATATGGACTGGAAAACAGCAGGCGGAGTGAGACTGAAAGATCTGTAAAGAGAATCCGTACAGTAAAGAAAAATAACAGAAAACGATCCGGAGACAGAAGAAAATAAAGTTACAGAAATCTGGATAAAAGAAGCGATTGGAAAGTTGAAAAAAATTACAGAAGAGAAAGAGAGCGTGAGATAAATGAAAGTTTTAGTAATTCCGGATGTGCATCTGAAACCACAGATGTTCCGGCAGGCAGCAGATTTGATGGATACAGGGAAAGCAGATCGTGCGGTATGTTTGATGGATATTCCGGATGACTGGGACAGAGAATATGACATTGCACTTTATGAAGAGACCTACGACGAAGCGATAAGGTTTGCTTTGGAATTTCCGGATACAGCATGGTGTTATGGCAATCATGACCTCAGTTACTTCTGGCATTGTCTGGAGAGTGGCTACAGTTCCATGGCATCCGCAACAGTACAGAGAAAGCTGCTGGAACTTCGCAGGACCGTTCCGGAAGATCATCCGATCCAATTTGTTCAGAAGATCGACAATGTACTGTTTTCCCATGGCGGCGTGCTGAATTATTTTGTTGAGGAATATGTCCCAAAATCCAAATACCACGATGTGGATGCGGTTGTGGAAGAAATCAATAAATTGGGACGAATAGAGATGTGGAACGATATGTCGCCTATCTGGCTGCGTCCGCAGCGACCAGGCATACGTTTGTATAAACCGCGGAAACTGCTTCAGGTAGTAGGCCATACGCCGATGAATGAAATAACAAGAGAAAAAAATCTGATCAGTACAGATGTATTTTCCACCTACCGGGACGGCAGACCGATCGGAACACAGGAGTTTTTATTGCTGGATACCGTGACCTGGGAGTATGTGGGGTAAAATAGAAATATGGAATGAGTTGACTGACAAATGAAAAACCTTATATTTGTTTCTTGACTCAGAAAATTAGATGAGGGTAGAAATGACTGATGAAACATTAAAATATTATGACCAGAATGCAGATGCCTTTGTACAGGGTACGATTTCAGTGATATACAGGAACGTTTTCAGTGTGCATTGCATGGAAACAGCGTATTGGATTTTGGCTGCGGATCAGGAAGGGATACAAAAAAATTTGAAGATCTGAATTTACAGAAAAAATTTCACACCGTCCTTTCAACTCGAAGGTAACTGTGTATGTCAAGGACAAAGTTGCCAGAGGCAGTGCGGAGCATCCTTTACATACAAGGAAGACTGCGGATATCATCCGTGCAGCAATGCATTGTATTTTTAGCCATAAATGTTACAAAAAAGCTTGACCACAATATTCCGTAACCTATCCTCATAATTATAGCGAAATGCTCTAAGTATCTATAGATTACAATTATGGAGGAGGTCTGAGAATTCGAAAATCTGTAGGAATATTTGGCGTTTACTTGATTTTCATTTATATTATCCATAAATCTTTAGTGATTTTTATACTGATAATGCATATTTGGTCTTTAAATCATTGCAACGATTATAATTTATGAAGCCTTCCTTTTGCAGGCGTCCGACGACAATTCCACAAAGGATATTTTGTTCCTGAGCAAAGGAATAAATGGATGCCTTTGAAAAATCATTTAAAGAAGTAAATGCATTAAATTCTGCAGTAGGAATTAATGTCTCTTTTGCAAAGTTGTCGGCGGCATTTTCGTCCTCAATAGTTGTGCCGTTGGATTGGTTGATGTGGCCAAGTAAAATATGGCCAAGTTCATGGAATAGGCTAAACCAGAATTTATCTGCATCTTTGCCGCGGACTGTTAATCCAACAACTATTTTATCTCCGTCATAGAAAGTTGCTCCATGCAAGAAGGAGCCTCCAATATGAGGCAGGAAAACGAGTGCAATACCACAGCTGGCTAACATTTCGATCAGCTAGGACAGAAATCAGCAGGATTCATTGATGTCATGCTTCTGATTTCAGGTAATCTCTTCTTAAGAGTTTTTAAATCGATTAATGAAGTTTTGATGGTACGAGCTTCTAGTTTTGCTTTCTGTGCCCATGCTAATAGAGCAAGATTACCTTTTTCTGTTTCAGCAAGTCTGCGACATGCAATTTTTGATAATTGCATATCCTCGATAATTTCAAGATTTACAACTCAAAATATTTTCTAAGATAAATTACCTTTTCGGTTGCATCTCTGGTTTCAGGTACCCAACCATTTTTTGACATTTCACGATAAGGTGATTTTTTCACAAGTTCTTTATCTGCATCCATTTTGTTCTCGGCATTTGCTTTTATGAGTTTTTCACGATAAGTGGCTTCTAATTTATTCCAAAACTTAGCAGGAACGCCGAGTACCATTTCTAATCGAACTGCAACATCCGGAGTCAACTGAACTTCACCATTGATTAATTTGCTCATATGTTTTTCGGACATACCCATGCGTAATGCGAATTCTTTCTGGCTAAATCCTCTGTCAAGCAACTGCTCTTTGATAGTTGCTCCCGGTGGTGTTGCAATAAAACTGCGACTTTTCACCATCGTAATACCTCCTTGAGTGAAATGAAAATTTAATGATAATCTACAATTTCCATTATATTTGCAATTTGAATTTCATGCCCTATTTTTTCGAAAACCAGTTGGTAGGGATGAACTAAATCCATTACGTATTGACTTTTTCGATTGCCTTTTAATGAATGACATCTTCCGATATGGATTGAATCATTTCTTCGACAGTATCGGATGCATCTATTTCATCTATACGCTGATGGATTTTTCGGCCATTTCTGAACCATATTTCTTTTCGGCTTCGCTTGCGAGTGTACACACCTTTTCAATCTTGCGAGTCTTATATGTTATTTCCAATCCATCACCTCTCTTGTGAGTTTACCTGTGAGGTAAATCTATTATATTCTCTTGGGATACATATGTCAATGCGTCTGAAATTGAAAAAAGAGTATTAGTAAACTTGTATTACTATAACGGAAAAATGCCTATAAGCAGCTTAAATTAATATCACTATAGTGATATATTAAGAGCAAGGAGGCAGACATAGATGGAAAAACAAATAACCATATTTCATGGTTCGGAGAAAATAGTGGAGCACCCGGTCTTCGGTGACGGAAAAAAGAACAATGATTTTGGCATTGGTTTCTATTGTACAGCCAGCAAAGATCTTGCGAAAGAGTGGGCTGTTTCTCCTTTGCGAGATGGATTTGCAAATCGTTATACATTAGATACAGAATATCTGCATATTTTGAATTTGAACAGTCCAGACTATACTATTCTAAACTGGATTGCAGTATTGGTTGAGCATCGACTTTTTGCACTAAAAACGCCTGTGGCAAGGAGAGCAAAGAGATATCTGATTGATCATTTCAGTATTAATGTAAATGCTTTTGATTTGATCACGGGTTATCATGCAGATGATTCTTATTTTGATTATGCAGAGTCTTTTCTGAATAATGCAATTTCTGTTGAACAGCTTGCACAGGCTATGCGGCTTGGAAAGCTGGGGGAACAGATCGTCATTAAATCGCAGTTTGCTTTTTCGAAACTGAAATTCGAAGGCTATGATATTGCAGAGAAAGAACAATATTATGTGCTGCGAAAAAACAGGGATAACGAAGCAAATCAATGTTACATGAAAATGCTTGAGGAAGAAGTTGACGGGCTATATATTCAGGATATCATAAGAGGGGGCATTCAAAATGACGATCCACGCATACCAAGAAATTTATCTGAGTAATGCACAGGCGGCACTGAGAGATGCTATTGATTATGCGGTTAATATTTGTAATATTCCGGGAGAAGATTTTATAAAGCTGTTTGTTGTAAGTTCTGTGAGTAAACGTATAGAAAATGGAGAGCCGGCTTATCTGGCCGGGAAAAGTGGAATTGAGATTGTAAATCAGGTGCTTGAAGAAACATGGGACGGACCGGGATGACTGAGGCGGTGGCAAGATACGAACGTTCCTGTGAATATTGGATTGGCTGGGCAGTTGCTTATTATCAGTGGTATTCCGGAAGAAGATTCAGGGAGATATTTCAGGCAATCTCTTTTGAAGATTTTCAGAAAATGTACTATACACTCCACGAAGCTGATATCAGCAAATTTACGGATATTGCAGATGCAAGAGTTCGAGAGTATTTTTCGGAAACGAATCTGAAACGTATTCGTATGCTTGGCAGCTGTACACAGGCAGAATTGGCGAAGCGTTCCGGTGTCGGTCTGCGTTCCATCCAGATGTATGAGCAGCGAAATAAGAATATCAATAAGGCAAGTGCGGAAACATTATATCGTCTTTCAAAAGTCCTCGGATGTACGATGGAGGATTTGATTGAAAAGTGACTTCATGATGATTGCTATATATACCGAAATGGAATATATATGCGGCGGATGCAATTTGTGGAGAAGAATATTTTTACAAGAAAATCAAACTTTTTATGACAAAACAGAATCGGAAAATGGATAGGAAGCCCCGAGATGATGTCAAATATCTGAAAAATCAATCTTTTAAGATATAACAAAAAGGAATATGTGTTTCGTTGACAAAATATAAAAAAGGTGTGAATATAAAACTATATGTTCATATAGTCGGCGTTTAAGCCGCAGAAAATAGTTCGAATATACATTCGATGAAAAGGGAATCCGGTGAGAGTCCGGAACGATCCCGTCACTGTGATAGCTGGTTCAGAGCGGATACCAACTTGGAAATTTTTGGGAAGGTGCTTTGGGTGTGAATGCTGAAGTCAGGAGACCTGCTTATTTTTTGTCACAGAGAATTCTTGCGGAAGACGAGAAATTCTTACCTGAAAAATTCCATGTTATATTTATGGGAATAGTATACCTGCTGAGGGGTGAGAATAAAGTCGGATGTATATCCGGCTTTTTTTGCGCGGAATTTTATCTTAGTCGGAGCAGATGAAAGGAGAAAGGATAAAAAATTATGAGAAACAAAAAGAAATGTATCAGTTAACTCTTGCAGCAGTACTTTTACTGACGGGCTGCGGCGGTGGAACTTCCAATAACAACAGCAGCGATACTTCTGCCGCAAACAGCAGCAGCGACACTTCCGCGGCAAGCACCGGAGATAAGAAAGTACTTACTTTCGGATGTCAGATGTATACCGATGGTATTGTAAATACCGTTACGGATGAGAATGGCGGATGGAACGCTATGCGTTACGGTATCACCGAGGGTCTGTTCAAATTCAACGACAGCATGGAAGTTGAGCCATGGCTGGCAGAGAGTTATACGGTAAATGACGAGCATACCGAGTGGTCATCACTCTGAAAGACGGTATCAAATTCTCTGATGGCTGCGATCTGACTCCGACAAAAGTAAAAGAGTATTTTGAGTATCTGAAAGAGATGGGACCGAGTGGTTCTGCAAAACCTCAGAAATATCTGGAGTTTGAGGCAACGGTAACTGCTGATGATGAGGCAAACACTCTGACCATCCAGACCACTCAGCCGTATGCAAACCTTCCGGGACAGCTGGCACATCCGACCATGGGAATTGTTGATGTGGCAGATACCGAAAACTTTGATAATGGTACGATCGGAACAGGTCCGTACATGATCGATACCTTTAATGGCGTAGGTGTTGGATACGATCTGGTGGCGAACCCGAACTACCGTGAGGAAGTTCCGTATGATGAAGTAAAACTGATGTACATGGGTGATGCTTCTGCCAAGACCATGGCTCTGCAGAGCGGACAGGTTGATCTGGTAGAGAACATCACCAACGTATCGGATATTCAGGATTTCAAAGACAACCCTGATTTCACCGTAGACATCGCTTCCGGTGTTCGCTGTGGTTTCAGCTGGATGAATTTTGACGGTGTTCTTGGCAATAAGACTCTGCGTCAGGCAATCCTGATGGCGATTGATTATGACACCATCTGTCATTCCAAGACGATCGGAGATCTGTATACGCCGGGATTCTCCGTACTGCCGTCTACGTTAAATTATGGATACGACAAACTGAACAACCCATATACCTATGATCCGGAAGGTGCGAAAAAGCTCCTTGACGATGCCGGTATCGTAGATACGGACGGAGACGGAATCCGTGAGATCGACGGAGAAAACATCAACCTGCACTACGTTTCTTATGAGAACCGTCTGCTGAATGATTTCTCCAATGCACATATCCAGTATCTGGCAGAGATCGGTATCGGATGCACCGCAGATTACGGCAGTTCCGATGACCAGTGGAGCAAACTTGCTGCCGGAGACTATGATTTCAACAATAATAACTGGATCACCGTAGGTACCGGAGACCCATATGCATACATGGCAAACTGGGCAACGGACACTACTTACTGCGGATATTCCAATCCGGAATATGATAAGCTGTTTGAACAGCTGAAGAGCGAGATGGATGAGGACAAGCGTGCAGATCTGATTTTCCAGATGCAGCAGATCCTGGTAGATGATGCAGCTGTTCTGATCGACGGTTACTACAACTCTTCCATGATCTACTCTAAAAATGTGGGAAATGCACATATCCATACTGCAGACTATTACTGGCTGACCACCGAGATTACCCCGGCTCAGTAAGTTTAAGAACTGATTACCCCCATCCGTGCCCCTTACGGCGGCAGTGTGGGGGTATTTCCGCACGTAGGGGTTCATGCGTTTGGCTTGAATTTTAACAGAAAGGAGCTATTGTTTTGAATAAGAAACAGATTCTTCGCCGAATCTTTCAGATTGTGATCGTGCTGATCGGTATCAGTTTCGTGACGTTTTTGCTGACCTACCTGTCTCCGGGAGATCCGGTTCGTAACATGTTTTCCGCTACCGGTGTCATGCCGACAGAAGAGCTGGTACAGCAGACCAGAGACGAGATGGGTCTGAATGATCCGTTTTTCACCCAGTATTTCCGCTGGCTGTTTAACTGTCTGCATGGCAATTTTGGAAAATCCTACAGCTTGAACAAACCGGTTGTAGAGCTGCTGGCAGCCCGTGTAATTCCGACGCTGAAACTGACACTGATGTCATTGATCCTGATGTTGGTTATATCCGTGCCGCTTGGCGTTGCTTCTGCATTGCATAAAGATGGAATTATCGATTATATTTGCCGTGCGGTAACCTTCGTTGGATGTGCCATGCCAAACTTCTGGGTAGGTCTTCTTCTGATGCTGCTTTTGTGTGTAAAGATTCAGATTTTCCCGGTTATCGCTTCCGGCGGTGACTTCAAGAGTCTGTTTTTGCCGGCACTGACGCTGGCCATTGCAATGGCATCCAAATATACAAGACAGGTCCGGACAGCAGTTCTGGAGGAACTGAGTCAGGACTATGTCATCGGTGCAGAAGCCAGAGGTGTAAAACGTTCTACCATCATCTGGAAAAATGTATTTCCGAATGCATTGCTTCCGCTGATTACGATGCTTGGTCTGTCCATCGGAAGTCTTCTTGGCGGTACCAGTGTTGTAGAGGTAATTTTCTCTTATCCTGGACTTGGAAATCTGGCCGTTACTGCCATTACTTCCAGTGATTATAACCTGATTCAGGGTTATGTGCTCTGGATGGCGTTGATTTATATGGTCATTAACCTGATTGTGGATGCATCCTATGTTTATATTGATCCGCGGATGAGATTGAAGAGGTGAGAACATGAAAAAGACGTTAAAATTTATGAAAGAACATAAGCAGTTTACCTTTTTTGGGATTCTTGCCGTTCTGATCATCCTGGCAGCTGTTTTTGCACCGGTACTGACAGGAGGCGTTGATCCGCTGAAAGGATCTCTTACAGAAGCACTGGAAGCACCGAGTAAAGAGCATATTTTCGGAACGGACAAAATGGGCCGTGATATTTATGCACGTGTTATTTACGGAGCACGTGCTTCCCTGACTTCTACGTTTGGCGTGGTTATCCTGATCTTCCTGGTAGGAAGTGTAGTAGGTGTTATTGCCGGGTATTTTGGCGGTAAGATTGATGCGATTCTCATGCGTATTGCAGATATGATGCTGGCATTCCCGGGATTGGTTCTTGCTCTGGCCGTTGCAGGTATCATGGGTGCAAGTATCCGAAATGCCATTATTGCGATCGTGGCCGTTAACTGGACAAAATATGCCCGTCTGGCACGAAGTCTGGTCATGAAGATCCGTGACCGTGACTATGTGGCAGCGGCAGTTGTGACAGGTTCGAAAACACCGTATATGCTGCTTCGTTATATGCTTCCGAACGCACTGCCGACGCTGATCATTACAGCGGCTACGGATGTTGGTGGTATGATGCTGGAGATCGCAGCTCTGTCTTTCCTCGGATTTGGTGCAAAGCCGCCGACACCGGAATGGGGCTATATGCTGAATGAAGGACGTGCCTGCATGCAGTCTGCACCGTGGATGATGCTCTATCCGGGACTTGCTATTTTCCTGGTCGTTGTTGTATTTAATATGCTGGGAGATTCCATCCGGGATATCCTGGATCCGAGAGATGAGTAAGGAGGCAGGAAGATGCTGAAAATTGATAATATTACAATCGCTTATAAAGACGTTCCTACCGTTGTGGATTTCAGTCTCGATATGGCCGGGGGTCAGATCGTCAGTCTGGTAGGAGAGAGCGGAAGCGGCAAGACTACTGTGATCCGTGCGGTTCTCGGACTTCTTGCCGGAGGCGGTAAAGTAACCAGAGGAGATATCCTTTTTAATGGGAAATCTCTCCTTAAGAATACACAGGAGCAGTGGAGGAATCTGCGAGGCAGTGAAATCTCCATGATTTTTCAGGACAGTGGTGCCATGATGAACCCGACCAGGAAAATCGGTGCGGTCTTTACTGAATATCTTCAGACTCACGAGAAGATTTCGAAAAAGGATGCATGGGCAAAAGGAGAGGAAATGCTTGAAAAGATGCGTCTTCCAAGTCCGGATAATATTATGAGATCCTATCCGTTCCAGTTATCCGGCGGTATGCGTCAGCGTGTAGGTATTGCTATGGGAATGACCTATCAGCGAAGCTTCTGCTGGCGGATGAGCCGACGAGTGCACTTGATGTAACGACTCAGGCACAGATCGTACGTCAGATGATGGAACTGAGGGATGATTACGGAACCGGTATTATTGTTGTTACCCACAACCTGGGTGTGGCAGCTTATATGTCTGACTACATCGTGGTTATGAAAGACGGTCATATTGAAGATCAGGGTGACCGCGACCATATCCTGCATCACTCGGAAAATGATTATACCCGCAGACTGTTAAGTGCGGTACCTTCTATGGGAGGGGAATCTTATGTTTGAACATGATGAAGTTGTTCTGGAAGCGAAGCATGTTACCCGCCGTTTCCCGGCGTCCGGCGGACGTACTTTGGTTGCCAATGATGATATTAATCTGAAATTTTACAAAGGAAAGACACTGGGACTGGTAGGTGAATCCGGCTGCGGTAAATCTACGTTTATGCGATTTCTGGTATCACTGGATACTCCTTCCGAGGGAGAGATCCTTACCGCGGCAAGGATATTACCAAACTGAAGGGGGAAGAACTGCGTCAGAACCGTCAGAATATCCAGATGGTATTTCAGGATCCGACCTCTTCTTTCAACCCGAAAATGAAGATCCGTGATATTGTATGCGAACCTCTTATGAACTTTAACCGTATCAGGAAGAGTGAGAAGGATGCAGCCTGCCGCCGTCTTCTGGAAATGGTAGAGCTGCCGGGAGATTTTGCAGACCGTTATCCGCACAATATGTCCGGCGGACAGCGTCAGCGTGTAGCCATCGCCCGTGCTCTGGCTCTGGAACCGGAGATTCTGATTCTTGATGAGGCAACTTCCGCACTGGATGTATCTGTACAGCAGACGATCATTGAACTGATCGTAAAACTTCAGAAAGAAAAAAATATTACCATCGGTTTTATCTGCCATGAATATTTCACTGATCCAGTCCTGTGCACATGAAGTGGCAGTTATGTATCTGGGAAATGTAGTGGAAGTGCTCCCTGCAAAAAATCTGTCAGAACATGCCGTACATCCGTATACGAGAGCACTGATCGGCTCCATTTTTGATATCGGCATGGATTTTGGCAAACCGATTGAAGAGATCAAGGGCGAGGCACCAAGCCCGCTGGATGTGCCGGCAGGCTGCCCGTTTCGGGGACGTTGTCCGAAAGCAACCGAAAAATGTGCGGCGGAAAAACCGAAACTCCATCAGATCGGAGCAGATCACGAAGTGGCCTGTCATCTGTTTGATAAGGAGGATAAATAACGGTGAAAAAAATGAAAAAAATTGCAACATTATTGCCGGCACTGATTATAGTGTTAGCAATAGCTTCCTGCGGACACAAAAATGAGCAGCAACCTATTCACAAGATCGGTGTTATCGTTTATGATCTGAAGGATGAACAGGTACAGGCCTTCCGTCAGTATATGGAAGGTTATCTTGGGAAAAATTTTTCAGATGTGGACTTCCTGTATTCTGCGGGGATAACTACAGAAGAAGAGGAGATGGAGTTCCTGAAGGATGCCATTGAGGAAGGTGTGGAAGGAATTATCGCATTTAACAGCTTTGATCTGGAAAAGGAAGTAGAACTTTGTGCATCCGGCGGAGTGTATTATCTCCGTCCGTCCAGTACCACAGATCCGGAAGATTTTGACAAGGTTGCTGACAATCCATATTTCCTGGGATATTTCGGACCGGGGAACGAGATGGAGTATCAGGCAGGATATGATATGGCCGCTTATTTTGCGGAAGAGAAAATTTCTGACAGCTACTTTATCTTAAGCGGAGGGGCAGGCAGCAATGTCATGCACGAACAGCGTACAGAAGGTATGCTTGATGCCCTGCAGAAAGCATACGGCGTACAGTTTGACCAGAGCAGCACAGAGCTTGCGTCTGCTTCCGAACCGGTCAGCATGGAGGCCGGAGCTTTGAAAGTAACGGTATTTCCGGGTTACATCGGCGTGACGGATGTGGGAGAGAAGGCAGTTGCAGCGTTTGAAAAAGACCCGGCAGGTGTGGTCATGAGTACGATTCCGGTGCAGACCATTGCAGACTCTCTGAAAGATGCCAGTCTTGGAACGATTGACTGTTATACGCAGGCCAATGGAAGACTCTTTAAAAACGGCAGTCTGAAGTATCTGTGCGGTAAATATGAGTCTATCATCGGACCGGCATTTGCAGCCATGTACAATGCAGTGACAGGATACAGTGAGGATTTCCGGGAGGATGGAAAGGCTTTTACGATTCAGCAGGGATTCTGGGTTTCTACCAGTTATCAGGATTTTCAGAAAAAATATGAACTGTCTTCCGGCATTACCTTAAATGCTTACAGCTATGAAGACCTTCTGGAAGTGTGCAAAGCACATAATTCGAATGCAACTTTAGATGATTTGAAAAAACTTGCAGGTGCGTGGGATTTTGATTCTGCGGTACAGAGAAGGAAATAGATATGAAGGAACATACACTCACGAAAGGCAGCGTTGGAAAAGGTATTTTGCTGTTCGTACTGCCTATTATTGTGGGCAGTCTGATCCAGCAGCTTTATGTGACCATTGATGCAGTGGTGGTTGGACAGTTTACAGGAAAACTGGGACTGGCAGCGATCGATTCCGTGCATACGCTATTTAAATTTCCATTGAATTTCATGAATGGTCTGGCTTCCGGTGCGACAATCATCATTTCCGGACATTGCGGTTCCAAAGATGAGAAGCAGATGCACTGCTCCATCCGTACGGCCTGCACGGTGGCAGTGATCCTTGGTGTGATCTGCTCTGTTGGCGGCGTTCTTCTGACTCCGTGGATGTTAAACGTTATGTCCGTGCCGGAGACGGTTTATGGCAGAGCTTTTGCGTATACCTGCATTTATTTTGGCGGTATCTGGTCCATGGTACTTTATAATATGGCAGCCGGAATCCTGCGTGCATACGGAGATTCCAAACGTCCGCTGTATGTGTTGATCTGCTGTGCGGTTATCAACATTGTGGGAGATCTTCTGCTGGTGGGTGTGCTGCATCTGGGAGTGGCCGGTGCAGCTCTGGCAACGGTATTCTCACAGATTGTCAGCGTGGTACTTACGTTTTATATGCTCCGGAAAACGCTTCATATCAGCAAAGAAGAAAAGCCACTCTGGTGGCCGCATTTCTGTGCAGAGCATATGAGCCAGATGATCAGACTGGGATTTCCGCTGGCACTGCAGTCTATGCTGTTTCCGATTGCGAACAGTATTGTGCAGGCCGGTGTCAACACGATGGGTACAGATCAGATTGCAGCCTGGGGAATTTGTGATAAAATGAATATGTTGATCTGGCTTATATCTGATTCCATGGGCCCGGCACTGACCACCTTTGTGGCACAGAACCTGGGAGCCAGAAATCCGGAGCGGATCCGAAAAGGAGTCAGGGCAGGAACAGCCATGTCTGCCGGTGCCGTAATACTGATCAGTGTGGGACTGTTTTTCTTTGCACAGATGCTGACACCTTTGTTTGTATCTTCTCAGGATGCAGCATCCCTTTCAGAACTGGTTGGAACTTACAGCCGGATGATGGCACCGTTCTTCTGTTTCTATGCCCTTGCAGAAGCATTTTCCGGTGCCTGCTGCGGCACGGGAGATACGATACGGCCTATGATCACCACGCTGCTGGCCATCTGCCTGCTGCGAGTGCTTGGTATCCTGCTGGTACTTCCGGTCTATGGAACGATGGAATGTATTGTTATGATTTATATTGCTTCATGGATTGCGGCAGGAGTTTCTTTTCTGCTGCTCTGGCACCGGGATGCGGCACATATTTCGAGATAACAGAATGACGGAAAGGTGGGGGAATTATGGATCTGAAACAGCTGCAGTATTTTGTGGTCAGTGTGGAGAGCGGAAGTTTTAAGAAAGCAGCAGAGATGCTGTATACCACACAGCCGCATATCAGTAAATCCATCAAAAATCTGGAAACAGAACTGAACGTGCAGCTTCTGGAACGAAAAGCACGTGGTGTGGAAGTGACAGAGTCCGGTAAAAAGATTTATGAATATGCCTGCAATATGCTGGTGGATGCGTCCAGAATTCATGCAGCAGTGGAAGAAGACGAGAAAGTGCTGCGTGTGATTTCTGCCGCAGGTGACCGGTTTGCAACACTTTTTGGTGCCTACTGTGAAGGCAGAGCAGAGAAAAATCTGAAAGTCTGGTATCGGGACAGTACAGTGGAAGAAATTTTCCCGTCGCTGCATCATCGTACGTTCGACATAGGATTTTTCTATGCAGATCAGAGACAGATGATCGCCTATCTTCAGATGATCAAACGAAAACATTTGGAATTCACAGCTCTTGGCCAGACGGAACCCATTCTCTATGTAGGACCACAAAATCCGCTTTACGATGCAGAAAGTGTGGCTGAGCGGGAGTTGAAATCTCTGAAATATGTGCAGATCCAGGACTTTTACAACAGACCTGAGATGCATCTGATGGAAGGCGGAATGGATTATCTTGATTATCAGAACCAGAGGCAGGTGATGGTGACCAATAACCGCAGTCTTCTGACACAGATCATTTTGACGACATCCCTTGCCAATATCAGCAGTGCACGCTTCCCGGATATTCTGACCGGATCGAAAGATATCCATGCAATCCCTATCCGAGGCATGAAAAACAGAATGACGTTTGCTTATGTAAAACGACTTCATGGCGATCTGCCGGAAGAAGCAAAACAGTTTGTGGAGTATGTGAAAGCACATATTATTTAGAAGGAAGAAGCTATCATACGGTAGCTTCTTTTTGATGTGATGGGATCATAAAATTGGCAAGGTGAGAGGTGCTGTCTGGTTGTTCGGTTATTCTAAATGTGATTGATTTAAGGAATAGAAAAGCGGCATGTAAAGGAAATGACGAACAACGTTTACTTTTGCTGATGCGTATGGTAAAATAAAAAAACATAGAAAAAGATACGTTTCATATACAAAAGATGGAGAGGATAATAGAGTGCTGAAAATAGGAAGAGTTTACAGAATGCCAACGCCGCAGCAGGACTCGCCACAAGTTGATGGGCTTGATAATTTTTATTATGAATCGAGAACACCGGGGATTGGATTTCAGTTTCAAAAGGGGATTCACAATGTTCAGAGTATTACGGGTCCGAATGGTGAGTCTCGCTGCCCGCTGATTATTATCTCCAGTACGCCAAGAAAGGCGGAAAGTGAAGAAACACCATGGTATGATCGCTATGACTCTGAGCATGGATATGTAAAATATTATGGTGATAATAAACCAAATAAAGGACGACCAGAAAATGCACCAGGGAATAAAATAATACATGATAAAGTATATACGACGTATACTGTATTTGATGCAGCTGGAAATAGATATGTACAGATAGATACATATGGAAAAATTGATCGTGAAAATCCAGAAAAGATAAGTCAATCGATTCAGTTTGATAAACAGACAGCAGAATTTTTTGTAGATCTGCTGAAAAAAGAATTTGATATTTGATGAGCAGCAGATATTCGGATTATTGGGGATTCTTCAAGAGAAGGGAAATAGATACAGATTGCAAGGATAGAAGAAGGATTCATGGAAAGGGTGATGAAGGATGATAACACAGAAGGAAATGGCTGAATTATAAAAGAAAGCTAATGATTCGAAAATCTGCCAGATTATTTGGCGGTTACATTTCATAGGTATGTGGTGAAATAATCAAAAAACAATCACAAAATTTTGTGATTGTTTTTTTGACTGTTTCTGGGTATAATATAATCAAAAAATTGAAAAGGATGTGCTCAATATGCGTGAAACAAGAATAGTAGAATTCAAGGAAACGATTACGAATACTTTTTTAAAAACAGTCAGTGCCTTTTCAAATTACGATGGCGGAACAATCTTTTTTGGAATTGATGATAATGGAGATATCAAAGGATTGCTGGATGTGAAGCAGGCCTGCCTTGACATTGAAAATAAAATCAATGACAGTATTTCACCTCAACCAAACTATATGCTTGAAATCCAGAACAATGATCAGATAATAAAACTGACGATAAAAAGTGGACTCCAGAAACCGTATTTATATAAATCGAAAAGCATACAAACGAAATGATACTGCAACGATAGAGGTAGATACACTGGAATTTTCAAGGCTTATTTAGAGGGAAAAAATATCAGATTTGAGGAATTAACGTGTAAAGATCAAGCATTGTCCTTTGAAGTTTGCATTGCAAATTAAAAGAAATGATTCAGCTTGAAACTTTTAATCAGGATACATTAAAAACATTGAATTTATATGACAACATAAATGGTTATAATAATACAGCAGGTCTTTTGGCAGATAAAAATCATTTTCCGGGAATTGATATTGTTAAATTTGGAGAAAGTATCAGTATCATTCAGAGAAGAATAACATTTGAAAACATCTCCGTATTAGAAGTATACAAAAAGGCAATCTCTGTATTCCGGGAGTATTATCAGTACGAAGTGATACAAAGTGCTGATAGGAAGAAAGTGGAAAAAATACCGGAAGCTGCATTCAGAGAAGCGATTGCAAATGCGTTGATTCACAGGGCATGGGACGTGGCATCGCAGATCAGAGTTTCTATGTTTGATGACAGAATTGAAATCGTATCTCCAGGAGGACTTCCATCAGGAATAACAGAGGAGGAATATTTGTCTGGGAAACTTTCAATTTTGAGAAACAGAAATCTTGCAAACGTATTTTACAGATTGGGTTTTGTAGAAATATTCGGAACAGGAATTATAAGAATAAAACAACTTTATGAAAAAGCTTTGGTCAAACCAGGTTTTGAAGTATCTGAGAACGCAATAAAGATTGTGCTTCCTATATTTGAAGATAATGTTGATTTAACTGAAGACGAAAAAATTGTTTACCAAATTTTAAGTGAGACTATGTTAAAACCAATAAGCGAAATTGCACCATATGTACCGTTTGGCAAATCAAAGACAACACAGTTGCTGAAAAATATGATAAAAAGAGGTTTAGTAGTTGTTGAAGGGAAAGGAAGAGGTACTAAATATATAATTAAATAAAAAATCTATTTATTGCTCCTTTATTATGATATCGAGGATTGAAAGAATGGAATAATGAAAAAGGGTATCTGACTGATACTTGCTTGACAGCACAAGATAGATATAAAGCATACCTGGATTATTTTAGAATTGCATATTAAGAGAAAAAATAATGATAAGAATTATGCGAAAGCGAGGCGATGAGTATGTTAATGAATACGGCTGAGTATCTTTCCATTATCGAAAATATCAAGAGCGAAATTACTGCGGCACAATACCGTGCAGCTGTTCATGTAAATGCAGACATGCTGCTTCTTTATTATGATATTGGTTGCGTAATCAATGAACATAAATCATGGGGAAACAAGTTTATTGATAACCTTGCAGCAGATATTCGGATCGCTTTTCCAGAAAGCAAAGGTTATTCTGTTCGTAATTTGAAGTATATGGCAAAATTCGCTGAGACTTATTCAGACCGAGAATTTGTGCAACAGGTTGTTGCACAAATTCCGTGGGGTCACAATATTGTTCTTCTGGATAAAGTCGATGATATGGATGAACGCAAATGGTATATCAAAAAGTCAGCGGAAAACGGTTGGTCACGAAATGTTCTTGTCCATCAGATAGAAAGTAACTTGTATCAGCGGCAGGTTCTGGCAGATAAGGTCACAAATTTTGAGCACCGTTTACCGTCTCAGCAAAGTGAACTTGCGGTGCAGACCATGAAAGACCCATATGTCTTTGATTTTATTCCTTTCCGGGAAGATATGCTTGAACGGGATATTGAGCAGGCACTGGTTCGGGATGTCACAAAGCTTCTTCTGGAGCTTGGAACGGGATTTGCATTTTTGGGTAATCAGTATCACCTGAATGTAGGCGGGGATGATTTTTACATTGATTTGTTATTCTATAACTTGAATCTTCGCTGTTATGTGGTTATTGAATTGAAAACCGGTGACTTCAAGCCGGAATATGCCGGTCAGCTAAATTTTTATCTGTCAGCGGTGGATGGCATTTTGAAAAAAGAGCAGGACAATCCGTCCATTGGCTTGCTTCTGTGCAAAAGCAAGAATAATGTGGTTGCAGAATATTCGCTCAAGGATATTTCAAAGCCGATTGGTGTGAGTGAATATAAAATAACCAGCAGTCTGCCGGATGATCTGGAAAAGCAACTGCCATCTGTTGAGGATATTCAGAAACGGATTAAGTAAATCTGATTTCAAAATTGAAAATAAGGATGCCGAGAGTTTAGTTTGGCGGATAATGAATTTTTACCAACGTATCTTGGGTATTTCTTTGTTTCGTTATAGAGACAGTAGACTTTGATTCATTATCAAGAGCTGATTTCTCAAAAATTGATTTTTTGTTTGCAATAAATGAATCAACGATATATTTTCAAAATGTGAGTAAATAAAAATTGGTTTCAAAGAAAAAGATCGGAAGGTTTGGTGAGGGCTTTCAGTATCAGAGTAATTGTGAGGAAAATATCCGCCGTTATATTGAACATCAGAGCAAGTTGTATTAATTTAAAGCGGACTGTAAATACCGATCCGCGTTACTGTCTGAGGGGAGGAAGAGGGATGCTGCTGTCACACAGAACATCTGTAAAAATCCGGCCGGAATATTCCAATATCATAGGGCATATGTGTTATGCAGCTTCCAAACTCTGGAATATCTGCAACTATGAACGGCATCATTATAAAGAGCTGGGACTGGAAAAATATCCTGACTGGTATTATCAGAAAAAAACACATAAAGGAAATCTATGGTATAAACAGCTTCCGTCACAGACAGCACAGGAGACCTGCAAGCAGCTGGATAAAGCATGGAAATCTTTTTATGTCCTGAAAAAGACCGGAGGGATCAAAAATCCAAATCCGCCCCGTTTTAAACAGGGCAATATCCCGGTTACATACATGCAGATGGGAATCCGGCATGAGAAAGGTTCAGACCAGCTGCGGCTGTCTCTGCCAAAGGATCTGAAAAGCTACATGGAAGAAACATACGGGATCCATGATAAATTTCTATATCTTGAAAATAAGATTTTCAGGAACATGGACCATATAAAGCAGCTGCGGATCTATCCACCGGAAAACGGAAAATGCGACCTTATTGTTATCTATGAGATGGAAGAGCCGGAACAGCTTTCCCAGAATGGACATTATTTATCTATTGATCCTGGACTTCATAATCTGATGACCTGTTATGATTCTGGAAATGGCCGAGCTTTTATTATGGGAAGAAAGTATCTTTCCCTGGAAAGATATTTTCATAAAGAAATCGCCAGAGTGCAGTCTGTATGGTATGCACAGCAATCGGAAAGAGGAATAAAATATCCAAAAACATCGGAACATATCCAGCGGCTTTACAGGAAAAAGCAGAATGCAGTGAAGGATTACCTTCATAAAGTAACCAGATGGATCGCAGAATACTGCCGAAAAGAAGATATCCGCTGTGTAGTTGTGGGAGACATTCGAAATATCCGTAAAGAAAAAGATATGGGACATAAGACCAACCAGAAGCTTCACAGCCTGCCATATAACAGGCTGTATATCATGCTGGAATATAAACTAAAACGGTATGGAATACAATTGATAAAGCAGGAAGAAAGCTATACCAGCCAGTGCAGCCCGTTATCACCAGAAGTATCAAAAAGATATGCAGAAGCATCAAACCGAAAAGCACGGGGTATGTATATAACTGACGGAGAAAGATACAATGCAGATGCAGTAGGCGCATTTAATATCCTGCGAAAATATCTTTCCGTATCCGGAAAGCATAAGAAACTGTCCGTATCCGGACTAAAAAATCCAGAAATAGTAAAAGTAGCTGCATAGCCGAAAGGCAAGCAGTATTGGTGTCATGGACGCACCCTGAAAAAAGACGGTATCCCGCCAGATTTCAGATGCTCTGGTAACTCAGTTACCGAGTAGTTCACTGCATGTATATTCGTCTGAAACAATAGCTCCCGGAGTTATTTTACCGCTCTGCCAGTCGATAATAGCTTCTTGTTCGTGTACTGTATATTCCGCTTCAACGGCGATGGAAGACTTAGCAATATCTTTGTAACGACTATCATGCAGAATATAGTTATTTTTTAGCTGTAAAGTATGCCGATGATATAAATATTCAATTTCACCAAAAGCATTGTAATGTATATCAGAATTGCACGGTGATACTTCATAATACTGCATCCAGTTGTCCATTGTAATTTCCACTTTCTTTGGAACGATAATGGATCCAACCGAACTAAACTTGGAGTATATTTTTTTGCCCTTTATTTTTTTATAACTTCTGGTTTTATAAAAAATATTCTCCAGGTAAGAGGTTTGCATCTGTGTAAAAATCGTAAGAATGGCTTTTTTTGAATGTCTTGATTTTACTATACTTACCGTTTTTTGATGTGGCTCTATATAGTTCCGTATTATAACCATAACCAGCAATTTTTATTGAGACACTGTTTTCAGATTTTAAAGAAAGAGTATCCAAGAATGGCTTTCCAAGTACTGCTTTTGCGGATTTGACAGGACTGAATTTTCCTTTTTTTGATTTTTTCCAGTAGATTTCGTAGTATTTGGCATGGTGTACTTTTTTTCCATTTAAGTTTTATGCCGCCAGCATCATAATCATAATTTGACTTTGCAGTAAAACCGGTGACTGCACTGGCTTTTTGGAAGCTGCGGATGCATTCACTTTTGGGACAGCCAGCAACAGAAAGGCTGCCACAAGAACCAGCAGGGGTGCAAAGTGTTTTTTAGTAAAAATCCTTTGTTTTTCATGTTCTCTTTTTGGGTGAAAATCTTTTTTTATTATTTTATAATAAAGCTTATAACTCTAAAAGTCAATATAAACAAAAGATGTCAGGCGGGGATTTTTTTTTATCTGAAAAAAACTGAAATTAGGAATTGACCGCAGAAATATATCTTTGTAAAATAATAATGAAACATAGAATATAGGTAAAATTAAGGAGGCTGTTTATTTTATGAAAGCGACAAATGAGAAAAAGGCAGAAGGTTATTCTTCTCCGTACAATTTTGAGGGAAGAATTCCTCTTTCTCAGGCGATCCCGCTGGGACTTCAGCACGTCATGGCAATGTTTATCGGGAATCTGACACCGCTGATCATTGTGATGGGAGTCTGTGGACTGACAGCAGATGCAGGATTTGGCGAACTTCGTACAGCATTGCTTCAGAATGCGATGATCATCGCCGGAGTTGTTACACTGGTTCAGATGTTCTCCATCGGTCCGGTCGGTGGAAAAGTGCCGATCGTTATGGGAACGTCATCGGGATTCCTCGGAGTTCTGAACAATACCGTGGCAGCATGCGGCGGCGGTATTCTTGCCTATGGTGCGATTATGGGAGCCTGTATTGTCGGCGGTATTTTCGAGAGTGTTCTCGGAGCATTCTTAAAACCACTTCGCAAATTCTTTCCGCCAATCGTTACCGGATCAGTTGTTATTGCAATCGGATTATCGCTGCTTGGCGTTGGCATCAACTATTTCTGTGGCGGAAGCGGCAAAGCGGACTATGGTTCACTGCCGAATCTGTTTCTTGGATTTGTAGTGCTGGTCGTGATCGTATTGCTGAAACATTTTGCACCGCAGAAAAGCATTCTTTCTTCCTCTGCGATCCTCTTTGGTATCCTGGTCGGATATATTGCAGCAATTATTATGACACTTGTGCTCCCACATACCGGTGTCGATGCAGATGGTGTGAAATACACCTACTCCTGGGTTGTTGATTTTGCCCAGGTAAAAAATGCAGCATGGATCGCTGTGCCGAGTTTTATTGGTTTTGGTGCTCTTTCTGATGTAAAGATCACATTCCAGGCAAGTGCGATCATCCCGATCGGTATCATGTTTATCGTGACAGCGATCGAGACCGTTGGTGATATTTCTGCCTGTATCGAGGGCGGCATGGATCGTGAAGCAACGGATTCTGAACTGTCCGGCGGTGTTATCTGTGACGGACTCGGCTCAGCATTCGCAGCACTGTTCGGTGTACTGCCGAATACTTCTTTCTCACAGAATGTGGGGCTTGTTTCTCTGACAAAAGTGGTCAACCGTTTTGCGATTTCCATGGGAGCGATTTTCCTGATCCTGTGCGGATTCTGTCCGAAGATCGGAGCACTGATGTCCATCATGCCGCAGTCCGTTCTTGGCGGAGCTGCTGTTATGATGTTTGCATCGATCCTGATTTCCGGCATCCAGCTGATCACAAAGCATCCGATCGGCAGCCGTGAGATCACGATCATTTCCGTAGCGATCGGTCTTGGATATGGACTTGGGGCAACCACAGGGGCAACCGCTCATCTGCCGTATTATGTGCAGCTGATCTTTGGCGGTTCCGGAATCGTTCCATGTTCTCTGGCAGCGATCATTTTAAATATTATCCTGCCAAAAGAATCCAAATCCGTTCGTGAAATGTGGGATCTGGAAGATAAATAAATGAAAAAAATAATATCAGTCATCGGAGCAGGCGGAAAGACAACTCTGATCCATCGACTGGCAGAAGAGTATCAAAGGAAGGGAAATTCTGTGCTGGTGACAACAACAACGCATATGTTCGCAGAGCCAGGTACAGACCTTTCCTGCGATGCTTTTTCTGTGAAAGCCAAACTGCAGAAAGATCACTATTGTATGGCGGGCAGCGATGCCCTGAAAATTCCGGAAAAATGCAGGCACTTCCGGAGCATACATTAAGAGAAGTACTGCATTATACGGATATTGTTCTGATAGAAGCGGACGGAGCGAAACATCATTCTCTGAAATATCCTTCCGGGGCAGAACCGGTGATTTTTTCAGGAACAACGGATCTTTATCTTGTGCTTGGAACGTGGGATATCGGAAAACCCTGTAAGAAGGTAATCTTTCGTTTTGATGAGATGCAGAAAGAAGAGCTTATCCGGATGATATGGAGCTGCCAAAAAGAAAGATTCTGCCGGAAGAAGCAGTGACAGAAGAGCATATCCGCAGAATCTTAAGGCGTATCGGTACAAGCTGAAAGAAATCGGGTATAATGAGAAAATTACTTGTCTGTTTTCAGAGCAAGATGGGAAAAACATTCGATTCTGTCAGGCAGATATCAACAGAGCTGACCAGGATTATATAGCAGGTCTTTCGAAAGCCTGAGCGGAACAAATGGAGGATTAAAATGAAACGGAATAGTTTGATCATCTGCCGCGGCGGGGGAGATCTGGCAACGGGCATTGTACACCGCCTTCACCGGGCGGGATTTCGTGTGCTGGTGCTGGAGACGGAGCATCCGGCGGCGATCCGCCGTCAGGTTTCTTTCTGTGAGGCAGTCTACGAAGGAAAAGCGACCGTGGAAGGCGTGACGGCACAGAGGATTGATTCTGTATCTGAAATGGAAGAAGTTTTTGCCGGAGGATGTGTACCGCTTCTTGTTGATCCGAAAGGAGAAGCGGTCGCAGAGCTGCATCCGGATGTCGTGGTGGATGCGATCATTGCCAAGAAAAATATTGGTACAACCAAAGAAATGGCTCCGCTTGTGATCGGAGTCGGGCCTGGATTTACGGCAGGCGTCGATGTGGATCTTGTGATCGAATCGATGCGTGGCCATAATCTGGCAAGAATTTTAGAAGAAGGATCGGCACTTCCGAATACCGGGATTCCGGGCAATATCGGTGGATTTACAAAAGAACGCGTGATCCATGCACCGGCAGAAGGATTTATTCAAAATATCCACCAGATCGGTGATGTGGTGGAAGCTGGCACAACGATTGCGAGAATTTATGAAAATATGGATGAATCCGGAAATTTTGGCGGAGCGTCTGTAGCGGTTCCGGCAACGATCACCGGCATTATCCGAGGTCTGATCCGGGAGGGATATCATTTTCCGAAAAGATTTAAGATTGCGGACATTGATCCAAGAGAGGGCGAACGGAAAAACTGTTTTACGATTTCAGACAAAGCCAGAAGCATCGGCGGCAGCGTGCTCGAAGCAGTGTGCCGTCATGTAATACATGAAGGTCAAAAATCGAGTCGGACACAGGTGAAATAATCTGACAGGTGGTTTAGAATGAGGATAATGCTGATAAAACAGTCGAAACAGATTGAAGAAACAGGACGGATAGAAACAGTATGAATGAAAAGAAACTGACACACTTTAATGAGAGCGGCGAGGCGCATATGGTGGATGTCCATGAAAAGGCAGACACGTACCGTGTAGCGAGAGCAGAGGGTACTATTTTTGTAAATGACGATGCTTTTGTGGCAATCTCGCAGGGAACGGCAAAAAAAGGAGATGTGCTTGGCATTGCACGCATCGCCGGAATTATGGGAGCGAAAAACAATGCTTCTCTGATTCCGCTGTGCCATCCGATTGCAATGACAAAGTGTGATGTGGATTTAAATTAGATAAAGAGAAAAAGAGCATCACAGCCACCTGTACGACGGCTTGTGTCGGAAAGACCGGTGTGGAGATGGAGCACTAAGCGGCGTGAGTGCTGCACTGCTGACGATCTACGATATGTGCAAGGCACTGGATCGCGGCATGGAGATCACGGACATCCATCTGCTGGAAAAGGCAGGCGGGAAGAGCGGACATTATGAAAGAAAATAAAGTCAGATGCCGGGAGAAAACGGCAGGGTGAACATACGTGAGAGCGTACCATATGCAAAATGGGGGTATTTTTATGTATAAAGTGGGAATCGTTACATTGAGTGACAAAGGAGCAAACGGAGAACGTAAAGATTTAAGCGGTCCGAAGATCCAGGAATTACTGCCAAAAGATAAATATGAAGTGATTTCGTATACTATGCTGCCGGATGACCGGGAAAAGATCCGCAGGGAACTGCTCCGTCTCTCTGATGAGGTGAAATGTGATCTGGTTCTGACAACAGGAGGAACGGGATTTTCACCGAGGGATATCACACCGGAAGCTACGATGGACGTGGCAGAGCGAAGTGCACCGGGGATCGCCGAAGGACTGCGTGCTTACAGTATGCAGTTTACAAAACGGGCAATTCTCGGAAGAGGTGTTTCTGTGATCCGAAAAGGAACACTGATCATCAATCTTCCGGGAAGTGTCAGGGCAGTAACGGAGAGCATGGAGTTTCTGATCGGAAATATGGAACATGGACTGGATATTCTGATGCAGACGGACAACGAATGTGGCAGAGTCCGGACAGAGCGGGGTGAAATAAAATGAAACTGATGAAAACGACAGAGGCGGTCGGACAGGTACTCTGTCATGATATCACACAGATCATACCGGGTGTGACGAAGGATGCCATTTTCCGCAAGGGGCATATCATCCGCGAAGAGGATATTCCGATGCTGCTCAGCGTGGGCAAAGAATCTGTTTATATCTGGGAAAACGATGAGACGATGATGCATGAAAATGATGCTGCGGAAGTTCTGTATCGTATGACTGCGAATGAGCATATGCATCCTTCGGATGTCAAAGAAGGCAAGATCGAAGTGATCGCCGACAGGGACGGACTGTTAAAAGTCGATCGTGAAAAGCTGAAAAAAGTCAATGCATTCGGAGAGATGATGATTGCGACCAGACACGGTAATACGGTAGTAAAAAAAGGCGATAAACTTGCCGGAACACGTATCATCCCGCTGGTGATCAAAAAGGAAAAAATGCAGGAAGCAGAAAAGATCTGCGCAGGTATTCCAATTTTGAATATTCTGCCGTTTTCGGTCAGAAAAGCAGCCATTATCACAACGGGAAACGAAGTTTATCACGGCAGGATCAAAGATGCTTTTACGCCGGTTATTGAGAAGAAAATCGCAGAATTCGGGGCAGAATGATGTTCCATGAAATTTTTGATGACAATGATAAAAAGATCACAGACGGCTGTCTGCGTGCCATAGAAGCAGGAGCGGATATTGTATTCTGCACCGGCGGCATGAGCGTGGATCCGGACGATAAAACGCCGCTTGCCATCAAAAACACCGGGGCAGAAATAATCTCCTACGGTTCACCGGTTCTGCCAGGAGCGATGTTTTTGCTGTCCTATTACCGGAAAGGCGACAAGATAATCCCGATCTGCGGACTTCCGGGCTGCGCGATGTACAACAAACGGACCATTTTTGATCTGGTCCTGCCGCGTCTGATGGCAGAAGACCTGATCACGGCAGAAGAGCTGGCTTCGCTTGGCGAGGGCGGGCTTTGCCTGAACTGCAACGTATGTACATTCCCGAACTGCGGATTCGGAAAGGGCTGGTAGAAGATGCAGGATCAGTTCGGGAGGGAAATAGAATATATGCGGATTTCTCTTACAAACAACTGCAATCTTCGGTGCAGCTACTGTATGCCGGAAAAAAAGATTGCTGATATTCATTTTTTCCCGGAAGAGCAGGTATTAAGATGCGTGGAAAGTGCCGTTTCTCTTGACATCACACATTTTCGCCTGACCGGCGGGGAACCCTTATGTTATCCGGGAATCGAAAAACTGGTCTGTAAAATCAAACAGATCAAAGAAGTAGCCTCCGTGCATCTGACCACGAACGGCGTGCTTTTAAAAGAAAAGGCGGAACAGCTCAAACAGGCGGGGATAGACAGTATCAACGTCAGTCTGGATACGCCGGATGAAAAAGAATACCAGGTTCTGACCGGAGGCGGAAAGCTCTCGAATGTGCTTGAGGGGATCAAAAAGGCGGCAGAACTGAAAATCCCGATAAAGATCAATGCTGTATTGCGAGAACAGACCGATGTCTGTGCACTGGCAGCGTTTGCAGAACAAAACCACGTCACACTCCGCTTTATCGAGATGATGCCGATCGGTTTTGGGAAGATTCTGCCGGTCAAGCCAAAAAGCAAAGTACTGGAAACTTTGCAGGAGCGATATGGCAGGTATGAGAGGATCATGCAAAGAAAAGCAGATTCTCAGGAAGAATATGGACATGGTCCGGCGGTATACTATCAATTTCCGTATTTAAATATCTCCATCGGTCTGATTCAGGCGATCCATGGAAAATTCTGCGACCGATGCAACCGCGTCCGCATCACTTCCGAGGCAAAATTAAAGCCTTGTCTGGCTTCTGCAAAAGTGATCGATCTGCGTCCGGCACTGGAAGATACAGAAAATCCAGACAAGCTGGCAGAGCTGATGCGGCAGGCCATTTTCCGGAAGCCGAAATCGCATCATTTTGAGGAGCAGAATCCGGAAAAAGTTCAGAAACCATGAATCAGATTGGCGGATAAGATTAAAGGAGAACTATATGGGAAAACTGATCGCGATCAATATCAGTGAAAAACGCGGAACAGAGAAAAAAGAAATACAGGAAGCAGAGCTGGTCACGGATTTCGGGATTGCGGGAGATGCCCATGCGGGTAAGTGGCACAGGCAGGTCAGTCTTTTATCTTTTGAAAAAATCGAAGATTTCAAAGCCAGAGGAGCCAGAATCGAAAACGGAGCATTCGGGGAGAATCTGATTGTCTCTGGATTTGACTTCAAACGCTGCCGGTCGGAACGAGATTTCAGATCGGAGATGCTCTGATTGAGATGACGCAGATTGGAAAACAGTGCCATTCTCACTGTTCCATTTATCAGCGGATGGGAGAGTGCATCATGCCCAAAGAGGGTGTGTTTGCCGTTGTCTTAAAAGGCGGCACGGTCAAAAAAGGCGATGAAGTGACGATGATACCGGCAAATTTTTATGCGACCGTCCGGGATCGGAATAAGGCAGCGGACACATTGACAGCGACCGTCATTACCGGAAAAACAGGGGCGAAAGCTCTGCATGATGGATGGAAGAATCCGTGCGGTACGAAGTTCCGGTGCCAGAATGTATCATGATCTGCACAAACAAGATATGGATGAAGAGGCGAAAGAATCAAAATCCGGATCGGATTTTTTAAATGAAAAACATGCCGAAGAAATCTGGAAGGCACATCTTGCAGGCAAACACCGGATCACGATCGAAGAGCAGGAGATCTTCCTTCATTCCATCGGAAGCAGGGCAAGGCTGGTGATCTGCGGCGGCGGACATGTAGCGGCTGCCTGGTGCGGATGGCAAAACTGCTGGATTTTGAAATCTGGGTTCTGGAAGACCGCCCGTTTTTGCAGAACATGCAAAACAGGAGGGAGCAGATCACATTCTTTGTGGAGATTATGTGGAAAGTCTTGCAAAAATCCCGAAAGATGTGGATAATTATTATGTATGCATGACGAGAGGACATCGTTTTGACCTGGAGTGCCTAAGAGAGATTTATAAAAGTAATTTTGCTTATGTGGGCATGATGGGTTCCAGAAAGCGAAGCGTGCTGGTGAGAAAAGACCTGGAGGCAGATGGTTATCCAAAAGAACAGGTGCAAAAGCTGCATTCCCCGATCGGCCTTTCCATCGGAGCACAGACTCCGGCAGAGATCGCACTTTCCGTGATCAGCGAGATCGTGCAGTGCAAAAATGAACGTGCAAAAGCGGCAGAAGCAGACGACGCGATCCTGGAAGAGCTGGCAGAGCCGCAGAGACTTTCAAAATTTGCAGTAAGTGATGAAAATGAGATGGAATACCGCATGCTTTGTACGATCATTGAAAAAAGGGGCAGTGCACCAAGAAGCATCGGAACGCAGATGCTGGTCACATCCGACAACCGTATCATAGGAACCATCGGCGGAGGCTGTGCAGAAGCTGAAGTGATCACCAGATGCCGCGGACATTCGCGGAAATGCGAAAAGGCATACATGGGATCTGCGAGATTGTCAAAATCCAGATGACCACCGATAACGCCGAAGAAGAAGGCATGGTGTGCGGCGGCAGAATCGAAGTGCTGCTGGAGGAAATCTGACAGAATGAAAGGAAAAAGACAAATGAAAAAATCAATCGCAGTAAGTTTCGCGATCGTATCAGTGGCAACAGCAGGAGTTCTTCTTACAGGATGTGGAAGCAAGGAAAAGAAAACAGAAGTTACCGTTTTCGCCGCTAAAAGTCTGAATAGTGTTATGGATGAACTGTGTGAAAAATATAACAGTGAGCATCCGAATGTAACTTTCCAGACAAACTATGACAGTTCCGGAACTTTGATGACACAGATCAAGGAAGGTGCAAAATGCAATATTTTCTTCTCAGCCGGTGTTTCTCAGATGGATGAACTTCAGGCTGGATTTGACGGCGGTGATATCGTGGAGGGAAGTCGTAAGGATCTTCTAAACAATCAGGTATGCCTTGTTACATGGAAGGGCAGCGATACAAAAGTTACTGATTTCTCCAGGCTTTCTCTTGCAAAAGACATGGCACTGGCAGATCTGACCGTTCCGGTTGGACAGTATACCAGAAAAGCCCTGATCAATGCAGGCATGGCAGGGGCAGAGTACACAGAAGTCGATCAGCTGACGGATGATGTGATCTCAGAAGCACTGTGGGGTCTTCTGATCAACAACTGTGCAAACGTAGGAGCTGTTGCTTCTGCAGTTGCAGAAGGAGCAAATGAGATCGGAACGGTTTATTATTCTGATACCTTTGGCTATGAAGATCAGTTGGAGATCATTGAAAAGCTGCCGAACTCTCTGACCGGCGATGTGATCTATCCGGTAGCTGCCGTGGAGGGTGACAATACTTCCGATGCAGAGCTGGAAGCTTCACAGGATTTCCTGGATTATTTACAGAGCGAAGAAGCAGTGAAGCTGTTTGAAAAATACCACTTTACTGTACAGTAGGAGGCAGCAGATGAACTGGGGAAACCTGGATTTTACACCGCTCTGGATCACGATGAAGACCGGAGTGGCAGCAACTTTTGTCTCTTTTTTTCTGGGGATTTTTGCGGCAAGATTTGTTATGAGCAGAAAGGGAAAGGCGAGGGCATTCTGGGATGGATTTTTGACGATGCCGCTGGTGCTTCCGCCGACCGTGGCAGGTTATATACTGCTTCGTACGTTCAGCACCAGAAGGCGTTTGGGCATTTTCTGGCGAACAGTCTTGGCATTCAGGCAGTGCACACCTGGCTTGGCTGTGTGC
>ENA-OQCX01000105-OQCX01000105.1-human-gut-metagenome-genome-assembly--contig:-NODE-105-length-42369-cov-12.042328_pt1 | contig 42369 bp, 41 predicted proteins | sample MGYA00242762_ERZ504587 | MGnify/ENA primary metagenome ERZ504587 (study PRJEB26092, sample SAMD00036337) | human gut metagenome | host: Homo sapiens | study: EMG produced TPA metagenomics assembly of...
TCCAATTCCAACAACCATGTAATCTGGTGTCATTCTCTCCATGATGGAATTACGTGCTGAATCATTAAAATGAACATATTCGTCAATCATGTCTGAAAAACCAGCTTGAAATTGCTCTGGAACATACATTTCATTTACTTTCCTTAGCCCAGCTTCACTTGCACTTAACAAAAATACAGATTCATAAGAAGTTCCTCTATATCCCTCCTGAGCATTCAAAGAATCTACATCTGCTGTCATTGCATTAATCTTCTCTTTTAAATCTTTCATTTCATCTTCTGTCAAATATTCAGAAGCATTTTCGTCCAGCCATTTTTCAAAAACCTCTGACTGATTTTCCGAACAGCCTTCAAACGCACTTTGTTCTCCAGAAATGGAAGTTGCTTTCAAATCTAATTTGAATAAATTTTCACATTTATATTCTGCTGGTATCTCTCTTATCTCTCCCATAATAGATGAAAAATGCATTGTATGAAAATCCGATACCTTATTACGAGCAGTCTCAACTAACTTTCTTGCTGAATCACTGATTTTCACATCATCCTCCGAAATAATATTCTGAGGAACAGTTGTTTTCTTCTCAACCTTATTTTTTATCATCTCTGGATTATTAATATACCTATTTCCTTGAACTTTCATAGCAACCTCCTTAAGTTAGTCCACACTTTCTATACTTCTTTATCTATCTTGCTCGATGTCAAAGAACCTGCATCTATTTTCAGGTAATCTACATCACTGTCATTGCTCAATGAACCAATAAAACGATTTATATCTACTGACTTTCTGCCACTCTACTCTCTGGTGATGCCATCCAATGCACCAATTTGATATTTTCCTTTTATCGAATCCTCTTATGCCTTAATATCAAAACTTGATCTATCAGGTGCAGAAATACTCACAGATTCTGCTACAAGGCTCTGTGTCATACTTTTTACATCATTACCAGTTACGGATAAGGTATAATCACCCGTTTCTTTTCCTTCTGCCGATTTTTCTGCACGTTTCTTTGCAGCTTTTTCTTCCTCTGCTTTTTTAGCAGCTCTTTTCTCTTTTACTTTTTCCTCTTTTTCTCTGTTCTCTTTTGCTTTTCGTTCAGCATTCTCTTTCGCTATTTTCCCATCTGGATCATTTGTACCAGATATTGCCACCGAAATATTTCCGTTTTCATCAACCTTATAACTCAGATTTGTCAAAGTGCCCAAACATCCATTCACCGCACTTTTTGCACAATCTGGAATGGCTGCTAAGTTTTCCTCCAGATACTTTGCTTTTTCTGGATCATTCATACACTTCTGTAAAAATGCACTTGAAACGGATACTGTTGTCGGAACCCCTTGCATTGAAGTCGTTCCCGTATTCATATAATGGTATTTTCCTTGCAAGTATTTTGAATAATCATTTACATTGCTATACCCCGTCTTAATCTGCTCTGTTTTTGTCACACCGGGACGTGATGTTTTTAATTCAACTGTACTTGTTGTCACGTTGCCGTCTTTTGTATTTGTACTATCCTTTTCACTATCTGTTTTTTTTACAGTATTCTTATAATTTGAAGCATAATACGATGTGTAACTGCTGTTATTGAAACTTAAAATAATTTCTATTATATTGAACGACTTGGATATTTAATTTCTCTCAGCCTCAATATGATATGTAATTACTATTTTTATTTGTAAATCATAGTACTAACATCATCAAATCTTAATGCTCATCAATAACTGCTCTCTATTAGGCTGAATCATTGTATATTTCTCCTTAAATGAGGTAATTGCACCATACATTTTCTCAGTTAAATTTTCTGGGATTTCGTCCTTTCCCCTGGTTTTTTGCTCCTCAATGTAAGCCGATGCCAAAGTTGACCTTGTGGTAATTTTTGAAATTTTATTCATTTCTTCACCAATAATTCCACGGGCATGCTGATTGGTTGTCTCCATTGTCACAAAGTCATCCACTGTTTTTTTATATGCAGCATCTAAATTGCTTAACTCTTCATCCTTTGTAAGCTTACGAGGTCCATTTTCATCAGCTACATATATTTCTCTGGTTCCATTTTCATAGCCCTTCACAATTTCATCATATAATTCTGCGTATGCTTTAACATAATTATTTGCCTTGTCAGTAATATTTAAGGCACTTTTTCCTGTATCAACATTTTGATTCTGCTGTGCTGCCTTCTTTTGAATTTCATAACTATAATCAATATCACTGATTTTTTTACTCGCTAACAGTTCCTTTCTTTGAACCACATCATCATATTTTTCCTGTCCACTCTGCTGTATACGATTACGATAATACTCCAATCCCTCATTAGAAATCGAAAGCTTCACTGATTGCCCCACTGTATGTTTTTCGTTTGTCTGACTATTTCCTTTCTGTACTTTATCAGTATTTTTTTCCATTATTGAATTCGTATTATTCATGTAATTAGATATTTTCATATCCTATTTTTCCTCCTTAAAACCCATTATCTTAGTTTCACCTCGTGGCTCACAAATAAATCTATCTATAACTTTATATCTACTGACTTCCTGCCACTCTCAACAGACTCTCTCGTAATGCCATCCAATGCACCCTCCGGTATTGGTTTACCAGCTTTCCATGTATGATCAGCGGCTTTTGCTGCTTCTGCAAATGCCTGTCTGTATTGATGTTCATATTGTTCCATTGTCCAGCCTGCTGATAAACGGTCATCTTTATCCATTTTTCTATATAAATTGTTATATACGCTCTCTCTTTTGGTAGTATCACCATTTAAAGTACCGTTTTCATTTAAGAATTCTTTCTTTGCCAGTTCAAACATTTCCTCCCGGCTGCTCTCTGGAATAGAAATGATATGTTTATAACTGTTTCTGTTCTCATCCGTTACCGCAAGTCCTGTTAATCCAGTATTCGGATCAATCCAGTCTCCGTTTTTGTCATACTGGCTCATCAAGTTCTTAATTGCCTGAACATTTGTAAACATTGCACCGTTTCCATTCTTCATCATCTCACTCAGTGCTGCTTTATACTTTTTACTGTTTGTGTCGATCCCTGCTGCTTTTAATTGTTTCTGTACAGAACTGCTGTTCATTTGGGACAACTGAATATTGTTGACTAAATTTGTTTTTGATGTTCCAAATGTCGTTTGAAATAAAAAACCGTAGTCCGTAATTCTTGACATAATCGAAGCCTCCTATCATTAAATTTTTTATATCTGTCATCCGCTTTATTTTTCTTTTTCTATCGACAACCCACTTCTAATATTTTACCTTTTCTGCACCAAGTACGATTTTTTTGCACGAAGTAAGACTTTTTATGAATTGAGGAATAACTCAGCAATAAATTTATTTCCATCACTTTTCAATATTAAATTTCCATCATATTTTTTTACACTGCTCTGAACATTCAGCAGTCCTATTCCACCGCCTTTTCCTTTCGCTGATACCGGAAAACCATTTTTCCACTTTACCTCCCCGCAGTTATTTTCGATGCTGGCAGCTATCATTTTATGGTATGAGCCAATCTTAATCGAAATATATTTCTCTCCTTCCAGCTTCTCTGCTGCCTCAATCGCATTATCTAATAAATTTCCAAAAATAGTTGTAATGTCGATTGGTGCAAGGAAATTCAGATTCACATTATCCACCTTTATGGTTACTGAAATACCTTTTTCCCTCATAACGGATTCTTTATCGGTAAGAAGAATGTTCAAGATCGGATTTTCTGTGTATTGAACCGGAATGAGCGGCTTTAACAGTTCTCTGATTTCCGCTGCATATTCTCCTGCCGTATTCCCCTGCTCTGCACCATATAATCCTTCGATTGCTTTAATATGCTTATTTACATCATGTAGTATCTGGACGGTTTGATCATATTTTTTTGTCTGCGTCAAATAGTATTCGTATTGTACCTTTGCCTGTTGCTCTAAAGCGATGAGCTGCTTTTCATAATAGTTCTTTTCATCTGCCATTTTAACAAAATATAAAAGGTATAGATCTGCCAGAACAATACACCCCATATTGACTGCACATAAATAATTTTCTTCTCCATTTTTAAAATTCTCTACAATTACACCCATGTTAATCAGATTGTATAGGAGTATCATTCCATACATGATGTACCGTGTCTTTGCATAAGGAATATCGCTCTTTTTCACAAACCTGTTTATGAATGTATAATACAAAAAAATAAGTATTACTTTTGAAAATGTTACCTCAAGGCAGTAAAGCATCGTTTCATTCACATTTTTTATATCTGCTGCCTGCAAAATACATTGTAAAAGAATCACTCCTAATGATTCACAGACAGACATGCAAAATACCAATGCCTCACATTCAATGATACGTCTTAACGGTTTATCCATATCCTCATAATACAGAGCATATGCGATCACCCCCGTCAACACGCCCCAGACCACCAGATTTAATATGGAATGATTGAGCATATTGATACAGGTTGTAAAAATCACTGTGACAGTCTCGATCACAATATATACATATCTACTTTGACTACTCTTTTTATACTTTCCATTCATAAACTGGAACAGTATGGTACTTATGATAAAACAGGAAAGAGCATTACATAATATCAGTAAAATCGTATTCATCGTTTCTCCTATGAATTTTTCTGCAAAAATTTATTTACTTCTTCTCTAAAATCGCTGCTTCTCTTTTGCGCAATCTGGAGTTCTTTTCCATTGTCCAGATAAATGGTAAAGCCTTTTATTTTTTCAATATGCCTTAAATTAACCAGATTTCCTCTGCAATTCACAACAAAATCATAGGGCTGCAGTTCTTCAACCAGTTTTTCAAAAATGCAGTCATACTCATATGTGATATCAGACAACGCTATCAGTACTTTTCTGGATCTTTTTATGTATTCAAAATATAAAATGTCCCTGAGCTTCAATCTGATCGACAGATACTCTTTCCCCTTGCTGTCCGTCACTTTATAAAAATCCTTTTCTGCTCCGGTATCCGGCAGTTGATCCAGTAGTTCCAACATCTGCATTTCCAATTTATCATATTCCAATGGTTTACATAAAAATGAAAATGCGTGAACTTCGTTAATGACCCGCATACAATATTCTTCATAACTCGTAATATACACTAATTTCACATCCGGGAATTTTTCCTTTAATTTTCTCCCCAGTTTAATACCATTCAGTTCTTCCATCGAAATATCTAAAATTCCGATATCAACGTTGCTGATATTTTCAAGCATTTGATTTGCAGACGCAAATTGCTCTATATGATAAGCAATCTTTTGTCTTGTAAAAATCTTATGCAGCATAGTCACTGCACACTCAAGATCTGCTATATCGTCATCACAGACAACAATTTCCAGCATAGCACTCACCTTCTTTCTCATTTATATATCGGCTCAATCTTTATTCTGTTTCAAATCTCACCTATAAAAGATATCACATGAAACAAAATATTACGGTATTTCTTCACCAAATACAATTTTTTAACACGAAATACGATTAAAAAAAAGCATTAAACCATTTACCCCTGTTAATACACAAAAGCACTGTATCTCAAACTCTTTGAAATACAATGCTTCCCTGCATTTTCTATATCGTCATGTTGATATTATTACTTTACTATCCTGCACACTCTCTGGGAGTGACTGTATCTATCAAAAAAGAAGCCAGCAGTTTATTCACGCACTACTGACTTCCTATATTATTCATTTTATTTACTTCGCTGCGTCTCAGACAAGTTTTCCATCTTTAAACACAATCTCTTGCCCTCCAGGTATCCGTCCTCTCTCTTATCTGCACCGATTACCTTTGCGATGGACTGCGCCACCGAAGGTTTCTCGGCAATTACTAATTTTATATTTTTTTCACTCAAATTTTGTTTCCTTCTTTCATTTTTTATTTGCTTTTTGATAGCATAAATGCTATCATGTATATAGAATAAATATTTCCACTTGGAGAACATATACTAATGTACAACATTGAATTTTACGAAGATTCCAATGGCAGATCAGAGCTTTGGGAATTTCTTGAATCTCTTCGAGTCAAAGCAGCTACAAACAAAGATGCCCGTATTCAATACAAGCAGATAAGTTTGTACATCCAGCTCCTCGAAGATAATGGTACACGGCTTAATGAAAATATCACAAAACACCTTGATGATGATATCTGGGAGCTTCGCCCAGGCAATAACCGTGTTTTATATTTTTATTTCAAAAATGATACCTTTGTGCTTTTGCATCAATTCCGCAAGAAAACTCAAAAAACTCCCAAGCGCGAAATTGAACGGGCAAAGGCTGAACGTGATGATTACCTTGCCCGAAAGGAGGCTGAATGATTATGAAAACCTGGAATGACTATAAGGAACATGTAAGAACCGTTGATCCTGAAATTGGAAAAGACATCAATGAAGTTGAAAATATTTCCTCCATCGTAAGTGCCATGGTGGAACAGCGTACTTCTCTTGGACTTAGCCAGAGAGAGCTTGCTGCTATGTGTGGTATTCCACAATCATCCGTAGCACGGATCGAATCCTGCAAAACAACCCCGAATCTCGGAACACTGCTTAATATTTTTCAGCATCTCGGTTTACAACTTACAGTAAGACCTACAAAACCTACCGTTTAAAATCAAGGAGAATCTCTGCGAAGAGGTTCTCCTTATCGGAATCTCACCGAATCATGCCTAACGGCTCGTGGCTATACCACCAGTAGGGAATCTGACCCTGCCCTGAAGATTTCACTTTTCTTACGTAGCTGTGTTGTAGCACAAGCATTCATGTAATGCAACAGACAATTTCGTTGCTGTATGGCTACCTAAAATGAATTTTAAACAATAAAAACAAGACCTCCCATTACACTTTTCAGTATCTGAGAGGTCTGTATTTATAAAAAATTTAATCGACTGACAGTCCAATTTCATTTAACGCCAAAATGTTTTCTTTTACACATAGAATTTTTTTATTTGCTGTATATTCTCGCCTCATATGGTTGCAACCATTCGGACTCCGTTTCATGATAATTGCACAATACACATTTTTGATCAATTTTTTGAAACATCAGCTTTTCATTTGTAAAATTCACGATTACCAATAAACCTTTACCGTCTACTTCTCTTTCATATGCAAATAATCCCGGATATTCTTCGTACATCGGGCGAAACTCCGCCTGTCTCACAATATCTGCATGGTCATGGTAACACTGAATCAAACGCTTATAATAATTGTACAATGAATCCGGATCATTCACCTCACTCTGTACATTGATTGTTCTATAATTATCATTGCATTTAATCCATGGCTTTCCACACGTGAATCCTCCATTTTCCGAGTCATCCCACTGCATCGGCGTTCTTGCATTATCTCTTCCTAACTCTGAAAAATATGCAAGTACTTCCTCCGGATCCTTGCCCTGTCCGACCGCTTCCTCATAGGTTCTTTTCGCCCTTATATCATCCATATCATTAATATTCTTCCACTTAACATTGGTCATGCCAATTTCCTGTCCCTGATATATAAAAGGCGTTCCATATAAAAAGAAATAGATACTCGCCAGTGCCGATGCACTATAGAAACTAATATTTTCTCTTTCCAAAAATTTGTTCAGGCATCTGGACTGATCATGATTTTCTAAAAAGATAGCACTCCAACCGATTCCGCTATTATGCGCTACATGTGTAAACATTTTTTTCTTCCACCGTTCTACCGCATGAATGCTTGATTTATCATTTTCCCCTTCCATATTTTCCCATCCAAAATCGAAAATCATGGAAAAGTAACCATTCTTTCCGGCATACCGTTCAAAAGCAGCATCGTCAACCCCCGGTGCTTCGGCCACTGTCATACAGTTATATTTATCAAAGCACTGCTCTTTCATCTCATCAAGGAATGTTCCGATTCCCTTATAATCCGTAAGTTTTTCAACCGGATATAGTTCCCCATCATTCGTAGGACGACTGGCAAAACTTAAGTCTTTTTTGATAAAGGTAATTGCATCGATACGAAAACCGGCGATTCCTTTTTCCAACCACCAGTTATCATCTCATAAATTTTTTGACGCAGCTCTTTGCATTCCCAGTTCAGATCCGGCTGTTCCTTCGCAAACGTATGATAATACCATCTGCCATCTGGTAATCTCGACCATACGGATCCGCCAAAATTGGATCGCCAGTTATTCGGTTCTTTATCATTCTCCGTTGTCGGAAGTAAAAATAAGACGCTTCCTCACAATTAGGATCCTTCATTGCCTTCTGGAACCATTCATGCTGATCCGAGCAATGATTGACCACCAGATCCAATATGATTTTAATCTTTCTTTTTGAGCCTCCTCTATTAAATGCTCCATATCCTCGTTTGTTCCAAAGATTGGATTTACCTTGTAATAATCCGATATATCATATCCATTATCCACAAGTGGAGAAGCGTACATCGGGCATATCCATAATACATCTACGCCTAGATTTTGGAGATAATCAAGCTTCTGGATAATTCCGTTAAAATCTCCGATTCCATCTCCGTTGCTATCCATAAAACTTTGCGGATAAATCTGATACACTACGGACTCTTTCCACCAATTGTTTTTCATTCACAAATTCCTCACCTTACTTTATTGCCCCTTCTGTAATACCTTTTACAATGTATTTTTGACTAAACAAATAAAAGATAATAATAGGAGCCATGCACATAACCAATCCGGCAGAAGCCAAATCCCAACGTTTTGCAAATTGTCCAAAGAACAGATATGTTTTTAAAGGCAACGTCTGTAAGCCCTGTTTATTAATAATCAGCGATGGTAATAAGAAGTCATTCCATGTTCCCATAACATTAATAACTGCAACCGTGACTATAATCGTTCTCATCAAAGGAAGCACGATTGAAATAAACAGACGTATTGAACCACACCCGTCAATTGTAGCGGCTTCCTCCAATTCCTCCGGAATATTTTTTATGAACCCATGAAACATTATGATTGCCATACTTGTTTGAAAGCCCATATACATAAAGATCAAGCCACCACGAGACAGCAAACCGATTTTGCTTGCAAATCCAACCAATGGAAGCATGACACACTGAAATGGAATCAACATAGAACCGGCAAATATCAAAAAAATAATCTTACTTGCTTTGGTTTTATAACGTACAAGTACCCAGGCCGCCATAGCCGATATCAACAGCACCAGAACCGCTGTCACTACCGTGATAAGCAGCGAATTCATAAAAGATCTTATGTAATCCAGTTCTTGAAACGCATTCTTATAGTTTTCAAGTGTGAATGTTCCTTTCGCCGGAAATCCCAACACATCTGTAAAAATCCCCTTGGTCGTCTTAAACGAATTCATAATCAAAATATAAATCGGAAACAAAAAAATGCATCCAAGAATAAGTCCTGTTACTCCATAAGCGATTTTTTTCTTCATTACATTTCAACCTCCTTGCGCTTTGTTATAACCAACTGCGTAACTCCGATTCCTGCCACAATAATCAGAAAAACGATTGCCTTTGCCTGTGCAAAACCAAATTCATTTGCTCCAAAGGCAGAATTGTAAATGTTTAACGCAATCATTTCTGTTGATTTGTATGGTCCACCTTGTGTCAAAGCTAAATTTTGATCAAACATTTTAAATGAACTCGAAATAGATAAGAATAATCCGATTGTAAACGCAGGCATCATCAACGGAAGGATGATATATCTCATAAGCTGCCATGAGTTTGCTCCATCAATTCTTGCTGCCTCCTTAACCGATTCCGGTATCTGCTGAATCTGCGCAATATATACGATCATCATATATCCCGACATCTGCCACACAGTCAAAATCAACAATCCTATAAATCCGGTTTCCGGATTCGACAGCCATCCGCTAAAGGCTGCAATTCCTGTCTTTTTTGAAAAAGCTTCAAAAATCGATATAAAAATAAACTGCCAAGTAAATCCAAGCAATAATCCGCCTATCATATTTGGCATAAAGAAAATTCCACGTAACAGCGTTGCGCCTCTAAATTTCTGTGTCACTAACAACGCCAGAGCAAAGCCAACAAAGTTTACCAATACAACTGCGCACACCGAAAAAAGCGCAGTAAATAAAAAAGCATGTACAAATGAGTCATCTCTCGTAAAAATGTCAATAAAATTTTGAAAACCTACAAACTTAATGTCCGAGCCTACAATTCCATTCCAGTTTGTAAGGGAATAGAAAAATCCAATACATGTAGGTATGATTACAACAATACAAAATGCAATTAATGACGGTGCCAAAAAGCCCCAAAACCGTAATTTACTTTTTCTCATACTTCTTCTATCCGTCCTTTCCAAACAAAGGATTTTACCCTTATTTGAATTTCCGGGATAGAAGCTCTATCCCGGAACCCTCTTTAACTCTTACTAGTTGTTCTGTTGTTTTCTTAACTCACTCCACTGCTCGATACAGGTCTTTGTAACCTCATCCCAATCAGCTTCTCCGGCAAGATATTTCTGTACTTCTACACCAGCCACCTGCTGACCCCATGTATTTGGAGCTCCACTGTATACCCATCCGTTCATGGTATTTCCGGAATTATTTGCATCCATAATTCTCTGTGAAAGTGGATCGGATGCTTTTATTCCATCAAAATTATCATATGGAGGAATAAACTTACAATCATTCACAACAATTTTCTGTGCTTCCGAATCGGTGAACATCCAATTGATGAAGTCTTTTGCAGCAGCTTTCTGCGCATCGGTTGCCTTGCTATGAATTGCCCAATATCCTGATACACCTACAAAATACTTGCCATCTGAATATCCCGGAACAGAATATGGTAACATATCCAATTTTTGAAGGACTGCCGGATCTGTTGTCTCTACTGCTGGAGCTACCCAGTTTCCCTGCTTGATACATGCAACACGTTCAATGGCAAGTCCACCCTCTAATGATGTTGTGTAGTCTACAGAATTAAGATTTGCCGTATTGTTGGCATTGGTTGTATAACTGGCCTGAAAATCAACCATTTTCTTATAGTCTTCAAAGCCGGTTCCCGGAAGCGAATCTGCCGCATATGCTTCATTAGGAGTCTTAAAGTCATGTGTTAAAGCAACATTAGCGTCATGGTCTCCTGCAATCCATAACTCCTTTGTCGGGTATTCCATAACAGCTTCCAGATTCGGATATTTATCCTTCATCTCACCATTATCGATTTTCTCTTTCAAAGTATCAAAACCGGCCTTCATGCCTTCGAAATTCATCATAGAATCTACAGAAACTCCAGCATCCTCAAACATCTGCTTATTAATAACGAATCCATAACCTTCCATGTATAACGGAATGGCATATACTTTTCCGTCTTTTGTAAAAGTATCCGTTGTTCCTTTTAATGCGTGCTGCATAATATCCAGATCAGAAACATCTTCAATAACATCTCCGTAATCTTTCATGTCCGAAAAACCACCTACAGAAAAGATTGTTGGTGGATCCGACTGCATCTTTGCTTTCATTGATGCGCCAAAATCATTTCCTGTGACAGCTTCAAGATTAATTTCTACATTTGGATGATCCTTTTCATATGCTGCAATTAATTTCTTGTATCCTTCATTTGCCTCAATCTTACTCTGGAAAATTGTAATCTTTACATTTTTTCCACTGTTTGCTCCTGTCGAGGTATCTGCAGAATTTCCGCATCCCACAAATAATCCCCCAAGCATTAGCACTGTCATTCCAACTGCTACTAACTTCTTTGCTTTCATATATATTCCTCCTTTTTGTGAAACTGTTCCATATCTGATCAAAAAAAATTTTTCATCTATGGATGCCTCGTTTTGTGCCACGAACTGTCCACATCATTTGTGGAACTGTTCCATATCTGTAATATACACTATGCGTAACTATATTGCAACATAAAAATGCAGTTTATTCACAGATTCGTTACTATATCCAAAAATCATCTTGATTTTTATTAAAAATCACTAGAAAAAGGAGACTATGAAGAAAAGTCTGTAAATAATAATCTTCTATGATAATGATTGAGCTGGAAGCCTCTTCTTGCCATAATAAAAGGCCTCCTATGATTTATATTTTACCATAGAAGACCTTGCTGTTATTAGCTATTTACAGAAAAAGTTTCACACACTCCTTTGTGCCAATGCTCTCCATTCTACAAAGTATCGCCCTTTTTATATTTTACAGGAACCAATACTTCCCTTTTCTTAAGTGGTTGATCATTGATCAGTTTAATAAGCATATTCACACTTTCCTTTGCAACCTTCTTCGCATCCTGTACAATTGAATCAATCGAATGGTAATTGAAGTCCGTGACATAAGTTCCATCATAAGCCAATATTTTTTTGTTTTTTTCTGTCTTGAGGAAGGCGGCTGCACACAAGTCCAAAGCCATAATTCCATCAACGTCCGGATATTGATCCAACAATGTTCTGGTACGTTTCATACACAATTGATAGTTTATAACTTCCTCCCATTGAAAAGATTCAATGATAACCTCCCTATTATGCTTCTCCATAACATCGATAAGGCTCTCGCGCTATCGGCAGAGGCAAGTTCCATCCTGGTCGGATCACTAAAGCACATCACTTTTTTACAGCCTTTTTCCAAAAACAATTCGCCCGCTAAAATTCCTCCCTGATGATGATCCGATGTCACCAGCGGGATTCCCGGTATAATCCGATCCAGTGAGATAATTGGTTTCTCAATATTCATATAATATTCATCAGAAAGAAACGCAGATCCTACAATCAGTCCATCGAACAGATTACGTTCCAATGTATCAAGATATTCTCTTTCCTTGTCCTGATTTCCTCTGGTATTACAAATGACCACATTATATCCGTATTGATCTAATTCTGCCTCAAGATAATTCCAAAGAGTTGAGAAATACGGATGGATAATATCCGGTGTCATAACACCGATAATACCCGTTCTTTTCTTATACAGATTTCTGATCCACTGATTAGGAATATAATCTAGCTCCTCTACCGCCTTCTTAATTTTGTTTTTGCTTTTCTCTGATACATATCCGCTACCATTTAACGCTCTGGATACCGTGCTGGGTGCTACATGTGCCAGCTTTGCAACTTCTCGAATGCTTGCCATAATCTCTTCTCCTCACTTGTGTAATTGCAAACGAATTGCCCTTATATTCCCCTTTATCCTCTTAATTAAATCCGACAACCTTCTGCGACAATCGATAAGTCGCAACCGAAATCTTGCGGCCTCCCTTACCCTGAAGATTCATGGTCTGTCCCATAATGCCATTGCGTAGTTGCTGGAAGATTATAATATCTTTTTCCTTAATATACTGAAGTTTTATTTTATTATACACCTTTTTGTCCATGGAGTCGAACTATTTTTACTTAACAGTCTCTTAAATAATCTATTTAGGATTCATTTTATGCTCATATTTTATTTACAAACTTCTCATAATATCCACATATCAATTTCATAATTAGCCGATATACAAACAGTATAGATTAAGAAATAAACTTTTTCTTTTTCATATTCCATCATTTTCAAACGGAGCTTCACAAAATCAATCTGATAAAATACACTTTCATATACCCACCTAATTATCCCATTTTCTTTTTTACTCTGCACACAATCCGTTCCTCATTTACTAAATCCAGTTACTATTTCTCCATGATTTCAATATTTCCAGTATTTCTCTCCGCATCTGTTCCGATGTATAGGTTGATGGGAAGAATCTGTATAACTGTTCATTCTTAAAAACTACTCTGTCTGCTTCCTTCTGTTTTATCTCTCCAAGGATTCCTTCCGCTTCGCTTTCTGTAAGCTTTCCAGCCTCACTTAATTTCTTAATTCTGATTGCCTGCGAAAGTGATGGCGTACACTGAGTTGCCTCCATTGCATCAATAATTTCCTGCTGTTCTTTCTTTTTCAGATAAGATAACTGCACCGCCGGGGTAAATCCCATTGATCCGTCATCCACCTTATCCAATAGAGCCGGTATCAGTTCTGTCATTTTGATATAACGCTGGACCTGCTTTGCACTGTCTCCACAAAGTTCTCCGATCACATCAATACTTCTCTTTCCTGTATTGTGGTCAACTTGACCACAATTCTTTCTGCCTGCTTTCTTTTTAATGGCATCATATTTCATCTTGTAGGCATATGCTTTTTCACTTGGTGTAATCTGCTCTCTCTGTAAATTGGAATCCACCATAGTTACTACAGCTTCATCATCCTGCATCATGCGGATAATCACAGGAATTTTCTTATAGCCCAGTCGCTCTGCTGCATATTTCCTTCTGTGACCTGAAATAATTTCATAGTAACCTTCTTTCCTTGGCCGGACGATCAATGGATTAAGAACTCCATATTTCTTAATACTGTCCTGTAGTTCAATCATCTGACTGTCACCGATCACCTTGAATGGATGATTCGTAAAAGTTCTTAAACGTTCCATTTCAATTTCAACTACTTTTTCATCCGAATCTCTGATATCCGTCTTTTCTGTCAATGACACTTCCTCCTTTTCCCTGAACGAAAAAAATCGCCCAGACTAGAATTTTTAATCTAATCTGAGCGATACTTCGTCAGGCCTGTTTTCTTCAAGCAAGAAAACCATCTTTACATTCATTGACAACCTAAATCTTATCCTACACTTTAGTTATCTCCATTGGGTGCTTGAATAGATTTAGTTCTTGGTGCTCGTTTTTTCTTTTCGGTGCTCCAATTACTCATTTTTATATTTTTTCGGTGCTCGCAAGCACCATAAAATAAAAAATGCAACAATGAATTTTCACGATCATTGTTGCAAAAAATCGATGTTCCCGGCGGGAATTGAACCCACAACTAGCGCTTAGGAGGCGCTTGTTATATCCATTTAACTACGAGAACAAATGTATATTACAAACAAATACTACCCTGCATCCAGATGTTTCCTTTGAAACGTCTGCCAACCATCGGCTCACCGATGAGGTCATTTTTGTTTATACACACGCTAAATATTATATCATTACATGACACTTTTATGCAATATATTTTTTCATTTGTAATGATATTTTTTTCTTCTGTTAACTCAATAATATCTCCCAGCACGCTGTACTGGTCACTTTCAATGCCATATGGCATGAAATATGTTGTTACGATTGAAAGAATATCCTCGTTTTGGATTCTTCTCGTAATGGATGAGTATAAATCTATATCTTCCATTGTGAGGCTTTCCATAGCGCCCTCATCGCCATCCCTAGCCTCTGCAATCAGCTGCTTTCTATCTTTTTTGTCTGAATCAACTGTATTTAATGTTTTAGCCTTTTTTTGTTTCATTGGTAGCAAAATACAGCCATCAACTGATAGTCCTGAGAGCACTGCTCCCTTTGCCCTTACCTCTCTGTTTATGTGTGCCTTCTCTGACAGATAGTCACACACGTTCTGCAGATAAAATATAAGTGTTACGCCGAGATTAGGGTCATCACATACGCCTGCATATGATTCCTTCTCTGAGTGCTTTTCGATATCTATTATCTCATTTGTAGTCTTTTCGCTTCCCGTGAAATACGGATAGTAATAATCTATGTCAAAGCTATCATCGTCATTGTATATTCCTCTGACTGTAATTCCCATATTGGTGCCACATCACATGACAGCTCGGCAAATTCATTGCCTCGGAATCCTTTGTTACCTTTAGTTTTTCCGGCTTATCAATTATATTGTTAATTACCTCGTTTAACTGTTTCTTTGTTATATCTGAAAATCCTATTGCTCTGAGGAATTGGTGCATTACTTATTTCTCTTTTCTTTAAATTACCTGAAGAATTGAAATGTTTTTATCAAGCATGAGATTCAATCTGTTGTGAAGCATCAATTTGCCATTATTTTCATTTCCAAAAATCATGATAATAGGATTCTCCGGATCTACTGTCTGGGAAACTACTACTCCCTCTTCTTCAGCATTGGTCTTTACTGTTGTACCGACAGGATATCTGGCTATTGATGATAGCAGGCACTTAATAATTTTGTTATCATATCTGCCGCCATCATTTTCCTTTATCTGATTTATGGCTTCCTGCACACAAATACGCTTACACTCCATACCGCTTATCAGCGAATCAAACGCATCACATGCCTGAATTATTCTGCATTCCAGTTCTTTATTCTTTTGCTTCATAGGAAAACCTGTGCCTGCCATATTCTCATGATGTGATAAAACCATCTTCATTGATATTGGCGCTATCCAGCTTTCCTCATCCAATGCCGAATATCCTAAAATGGTATGCTTTTTATATTCAAAAAGCTCCGCAGGATTTGCATTGGAAAAATCCCTGTTTTTATATTGTGTGACAATAAAACGCAGCCCGATGTCATGTAATAAACATCCCACCGCTATGTTATACTTTCGCTTTTCGTCAAGCTTTAGCTTTCTTGCAACAAGCACTGATAAAAGTGTCACCATGACTGTGTGCTCATATAAGTCCGAATTACGCTCTTTTATATCAACAATCACGTCATATGGCATATCATTTATATCATGGACAATATCATTTGCGATTATTTCAAATTCCTTTAAGGATTTGCCATCATGATATATATGACTTTCCATCAGTCTGCGCACTTTTTCCACGTATTTGTCGAAAATAGCCGGGTCTACTATAGAATTCGGGCTTTCATAATTTTCATACGGATCCTCTACCATCACTGATTCTATTCCAAGTGACTCTATAAGTGGCACATAATCAGGCTTAATCCTTGTGCCATTTGGTATTAAAATATCATTTTTTTCTGTTAGTATTGGTTCCGCAAGTACTTCACCGCCAACTAAGCTGCTGACTGCTTTTATCCTCATAAACTAAAACACCCCATTGTTATTTTTCTGCAGGCATATTTGCCTCCTTGGCCATATTCAACGCTTCCTGCTCTTCATCTGCTAAAACAATAATGGAATTTCCGCCAACAATCTCCTTGATGTATGTATAGCAGCCCTCACGACTGTGAACGGCATTGAGTACAAAGCCATCATCCTTTCCATTTAACATGCAAGTGAAAAGCTTAGCTTTCCGCCCATCTCATTGAATGCATCATACTTCACAAGTCCTACCTTCTGGTATGAACACTTCATGTTAGCAAATAATTCTTCTATATTCTTTTTGATTGATGAGTTTGCTGCAACAAGTTCATCTACCTCGTCAAGTCTCTTAATAATTGTGTCCTCCAATGACTTTGCAGTTTTTCCACTCATAAACACTTTGTATCTTTTTTTGAGCTTACCGGTCTGCACCATATTTATAATTATGAGGATGAGCAGAATAATTACCACTCCCGCCAATCCTAATATAATGTAGTCGGAATCGAATCCTAAATATTCAGAAATCATTTTTTTACTCCTATCTATATTGTCGTACATTTTGCATAAAATTTAAATAGTCTCTTTGTCTCATTTTCTGTATGACTTTATTATTTTTTTCATTAAATATACAAAATCTAAATACTATCTAATTATTTCTATTGATTTTGGACTGAATTGAGCATGTTTACTATTCTATCCAGTTCATCATGAGAATAATATTCTATTTCTATCTTTCCGGAATTTTCATTTTTCCTGTTGATTAGAACCTTTGTTCCCATATTCTTTTTAAGCTTTTCCTCAAGATCCCTGTAGATTGCTTCCATCTGAGGATTAACCGTTTTTTCGGACTTTGTCTTTTTCTTGTTCTTCTGTAATGATTTAACAAGCTTCTCTGTATCCCTGACACTTAGCTTTTGATCGAAAATCTGTTGTGCTACCACATACTGCTGATTCTGATCTTCTATACCAAGTAATGCTCTTGCATGGCCTGTAGTGAGCATTTCATCTATCACCATCTGCTGTACCTTTTCATTGAGCTTGAGTAAACGCATTGAATTGGTAACTGCTGTTCTGCTCTTTGATACTCTCTCTGCCACATCATCCTGCTTCAGTTTAAATTCTTCAAGCAGACGCTTGTATGCCAAAGCCTCCTCAATTGGATTCAAATCCTCTCTCTGAATATTTTCTATAAGGGAGATTTCCATAATCTGCTGATTTGTCAATTTTTTGATTATGACAGGGACTTCCTTTAGACCTGCCAGCTTTGCTGCTCTCCATCTTCGCTCACCTGCGACGATTTCATAGTAATCATCCCTTTCCTGGCAAAGTAAAGGCTGTAAAATGCCAAACTGTTTTATCGATTCTGACAACTCTATAAGTGCATCCTCATCAAATTTCTTTCTAGGCTGTTCTCTGTTAGGCTCTACCTTATTAATATCTATCATTACAGCATCCGCTGCATGATTGCTCTTTGGTTTTACCGGCTTTGATACCTTGTCTGTAATTAATGAATCAAGTCCCTTACCCAATCCTTTTTTTGCCGCCATACTATCTTAAATATCCTTTCTTGCTATTATTTCCTTTGCCAGATTTCTGTAGCTTTCTGCTCCGGCCGATTTACTGTCATACATATTTATCGGAATACCATATGATGGTGCCTCAGCTAATCTGATATTTCTTGGAATCATTGTATTGTAAATCTTTGTATCCAGATTTTCTTTTACTGTCTCCACAACCTGATTTGACAGATTTGTCCTGACATCATACATGGTGAAAACAACTCCCTCAATCTGCAGCTCCGGATTAAGTCTCTCCTGCACCAGATTGATTGTATGAATCAGCTGACTAAGTCCCTCCAAGGCATAATATTCACACTGAATAGGAACAAGAACTGTATCTGCAGTAGTCATTGCATTGACTGTCAGCATGTTGAGTGAAGGAGGACAATCTATAATAATAAAATCATAGTCCTCTTTTATGTAATCAACTGCACTCTTTAATATATATTCCTTATCATTTATGCCCAAAAGCTCAATCTCTGCTCCGGCCAGATTTACATTAGATGGAATGACATACAAATTGTCCACTACGGTCTTTTCAATACTCTCTGCAATTGAACACTCATCAAGCATGAGATTATATACCGTGTTCTCCACTTCGTCCTTATTTACACCAAGGCCGCTTGTCATATTTCCCTGCGGGTCCAAATCAATTGCCAGCACCTTTTTCTTTTTCTCAGCCAAACACGCTGCCAGATTGATAGAAGTAGTGGTCTTTCCAACCCCACCCTTTTGATTTGCAACTGCTATAATTCTTCCCATTATAAATCCTTTCGCAATTTACTTAAAATTCTGATGCTATATGTTATATTCTATATTTTATATTCTACATTTTACATGCCATATTCTATATGTCATAATTGTTTTATAATAACTATTCAAAGTCATCTTGAGAACAACAAACTCTTCTACATCATCATATTTCTAAAATTGTAAATTGAAATCTTACACACTTAAATTATTATATCACTCTTAACTCTATAATGCTATTAAATTCCATTATATAAGTACAATATTTTTCAAAAAATCATTTATCCGGTTCATTTTCTATTAAGCGTAACTATGCACTCTTTTCTGATTCATTTTCTATTAAGCGTAACTATGCACTCTTTTCTGGTTCATTTTTTATTAAGTGTAACTATACACTCTTTCCCATTTCATATATTTTATTTAATATATCATACATTGTTTTCACATCCTCTGTTTTTCTTGTATCATAAGCAAATACAATACCTCCCTCTTCACTTCAATTTTCTCCGAAGCACGAAATATACTGTCTGAAACACTTAATCATGGTTTGTACGTTTGTCTCTTTCCTTGTAGCTGCAGCACTCAATAAATAAAAAACCTTTTTTTCCATATAATCTTCAATTGCAAAAGTTCTGTCAATCATTCTTTTCATCAAAGAGGGCCAGGTATAAAAGTAAACCGGACATGCTAAAACAATTACATCTGCTTTATACATTTCATCATATATTTCATTCATATCATCGTCTTGAACACATTTTCCTCCATTTTGCTGACAAATAGCACAACCACAACAATCTATTATTGTTTTATCCTTCAATACAATTTCTGTTACAGTATTATGTTTTTCAATTGCGCCTTTGGCAAATATATCAGCCATTGTTGCAGTATTACCTTCTGCTCTTGGACTTCCTTTAATTATTAAAACTTTTTTATTCATACAAATTATGTCACCTTCTATATCCTTTATTTAAATTTTTAATCGTCTAATTATTAAAACATTGCTTTTTCGTATTCACTCATTATATCATTTAAATGTTTCACGTGAAACATTCCCATTTTATCATTTAATACTTATACTTATCAATTAATATTTTATTTAATTCTATACAATCAAATTACATAATAATTGATTATACACCATCATATAATTTAAAACGTAAAATATTAACCTATACAATATAAATTCACACCTTATTTATTTTTATAAGTACTATACTATATTACATTTAAGCTCATCCACAACCTAAGGAATCCGGCATACATACACATTCCAAACGAGTCTACGCAGTAACTTAGAGTATGTTTGAAATCACTTCTATACATAGCAACGCTCGTACACGGATGTACGAGCGAGTCCATACTGAGCCACGATGGCGATTATGGACGGTTACGTACTACTGTTTCAACATATATGTGATTTTTACATACTTTTAGTTGCTGAGTAAAACGAGTGCGGAATGTATATGTATGTCGAATTCCGTACTACTGTCAATATACTAAATCATATTATAAACAACATAAATAAAGAAGAATGTTTCACGTGAAACAATATTTTCTAAACGCTTTATTATGCAATATTATATTTTTATTACACTCACAACGTAAGGAATCCGTCATGCATATACATTCCAAACGAGTCTACGCAGTAACTTAGAGTATGTTTGAAATCACTTCTATACATAGCAAAGCTCGTACACGTATGTATGAGCGAGTCCATATAGAGCCATGAAGGCAAATATGGACGATGGCGTACTACTGTCTCAACCTATATTTGATTTCTTACATACTCTTAGTTGCGGAGTAAAACGAGTGCGAAATGTATATGTATGACGGATTCCGTACTATTGCCAATAAACTATATTAAATAATCAAAAAAGAATGTTTCACGTGAAACATTTTGTATAATTCAATATATATGTATAGTAAATCCACAATTTAAGGAATCCAGCATACATATACATTTCAAACGAATCTACGCAGTAACTTAGAGTATGTTTGAAATCACTTCTATACATAGCAACGCTCGTACATGGATGTACGAGCGAGTCCATACTGAGCCACGATGGCGATTATGGACGGTTGCGTACTATTGTCTCAACCTATATGTGATTTCTTACATACTCTTAGTTGCGGAGTAAAATGAGTGCGGAATGTATATGCATGACGGATTCCGTACTACTGTCAATAAACTATATTAAATAATCAAAAAGGAATGTTTCACGTGAAACATTCCTTTAATGTAAAATAAATAATGTAAAATATACTACATAATCTGAATAATGTTATTACGGATTGCAAATACCGCGGCCTGAGTACGATCAGTAACCTCAAGCTTTTTGAAAATGCTTGAAATATGATTCTTAACAGTTCTCTCACTAATCTTCATTTCCTTAGCAATATCTCTGTTAAACTTACCAACAGCCATTTCTTTAAGCACTTCCATCTCTCTCTTAGTAAGGGCATCTATCTTAAGCTCATCCTCATTCTTCTGAATCATCTTAGAATTAAGAGCCGGAATAAGACTTGGCTGTATATAAGTCTCACCATCAGCAATAGTGAAAATAGCCTTTTTAAGCTCAGCAGACTCAGAATCCTTCAGTACATATCCGTTAATTCCAATATCTACAGCCTTCATAAGATATTCTGTCTCATTGTGAACAGTAAGAACAAGTACCTTTACCTTAGACTTTCTGTCCTTTAATGCTTTTAATACCTCAAGACCATTCATCTTTGGCATATTGATATCCAAAAGTAATACATCAGGTCTAAAGGTCTTTAATTTATCAAGACAATCCTCACCATTCTCTGCCTCAGCAATAACCTTGATATCACCGTCAAGCTCCAGCAGATTTTTAAGTCCCTCTCTGATCATAGAATGATCATCTGTAATCATAATGTTAATAGCCATAATTTAGTCCTCCTTATTTACAGGTATAATTACCCTAACTATACACCCTCACCGGGTTTTGATGAAATAGATATTTTACCGGAAAGAAGATAAATTCTTTCCTTCATCATAGATAATCCAAAGCCTGAATTATCATCTCTGGTAAACTCAGGAATAGCAGATGTATCAAAACCATCTCCGTCATCCTTTATCGTCAAAGTAAGTGATTTTGGTTCATACTTTAGTGAAACATTAATCTCTTTTGCATGACCATGCTTGATAGAATTACTGCAAGACTCCTGAATGACCCTGAGTAAGGTTAGTGACACAAGACTGTCTACCATGTACTCATCACCTGATGTCTTGAAATTGCATCTTATATTATTTGAATTGCGAAGCTTATCAAGCGCACGCTCAACAGTAATATTAAATCCAATATCATCAAATGACATAGGCCTTAAATTATAAATCATATTTCGAAGCTCATTGATAATATCCTTCAATATCTTTCCCTGAGACGTGAGCTCAAGCCGGCACCTGATAGGGTCAACATCCATAAGTTTAAGACAAAGCTCTGTCTTGTGAGTGAGTGATGTCAGACTCTGTACAGTAGAATCGTGCAAATCACGAGCAATACGCTGTCTCTCGCTCTCCACAGTCTGTAAAATCACCCTCTTAAAAGCATCACTATCCTCTTCGTTGATAACATCAGATATGGCCTCTGAAATTTCTACTTCATTAGTCGTCTCATCAGAATTATACACTCTGATAACACTATTGATTTCATCAATCTTGCAATCAACATCAGATATCTGTTTGTGTAAAGACTTTATCTGAGGCTCAATCAGCTTCTGCTCTTCCTTAAGTTCCTTAACTTTACTCTTATTATATGAATTGATTTCACGTGGAGTAAAAGCCTCAAAGCTTTCATCGGATTTTCCCTCAAGCATCTGGATAATCTTGATATTTTCTTTAAAATGATTCTCAGCGGCAGTAAGCTTTTCTATAAGCGCATACTTACTGTCATAAAATTCATCTCTTGTTTTCTCTAAATATTGTTTAACCATAATCACCGAACATTTGTTTGTATAATTAATTTATCTACGATATAATTATATATCATTTTTACTATATTTAAAAGCAATTATAAAAAATAATTGTATAAAACTTCTTTTTTGTTATAATATAGTTATAAGAATACAAAATCAATATATCAAATTTTTCAGATAAAAACAAGGAGGTTATAATATGAAAAAAAGTACAAAAAATCTGCTTTTTCTCACATCTGCATTGATTGCCGGAATGCATATATACAACAGAGTTGTAGACTCTAATGCCGAAAGGAAAAATACACTCAAAGTAGACAATGGCCACTACTACAAATGGAAAGAGGGAAATATCTTTTATACAAAAACCGGCACCGGTGAGCCAATACTTTTAATACACGACACCGACTCCGGAGCATCTGGTGAAGAATGGGCAAAGGTAGCCAAAAAGCTTGCAAAGAACAATACCGTATACACTATTGATTTGCTTGGATGTGGCCGCTCGGACAAGCCTTCAATCCAATATACAAGCTACATGTATGTACAGATTATCACAGCCTTTGTAAATGACGTAATCGGAAAGCCTGTTAACGTAGCTGCAACCAATCTGTCAACAGCTCCTGTAATCATGGCAAATGCTCTGTCAAAGGATTTATTTAATAAAATAATACTTATAAACCCTGTATCATTGCAACAGCTTAGCTGCATACCTGACAAGAGCACCAAATTTAAGCAGAACATAATTAATCTGCCAATCATAGGTACATTTATATACAATAAGCTTATGAGCCCTATCAAGGTAGATTTACTCTTCAGAAATAAATTTATTTCAAGAGGCCAGCTCATATCAGATAAGATGAAGGATGCATACTATGAGTCCGCACATAAAGGGCAAAGCCGCGGCAAATATCTTTACTCAAGCATTTTATCAAACTACATCAATACTAATATTGCGCCCGCTCTCAAGAACCTGGACAAGGATGTATCAATTATAGCATCAACAGGAATAAAAAATAATATGGATGTTATCAACAATTACCATAAGCTAAACAGTAAATGTGACATCATCCATATTGCAAATGCAAAGCTTTATCCTCAGTTAGAGTTACCGGAAAAGACAGCTTCAATTATTAAAAAAATTGTTACTAACTAGCTCTATACTTTAATCTAAAATAAAGCACCGCCTATAACTATTCTTCAACAATTATAACGGTTTTTTACAATGGTTTCTTTGAAGGCAGTCCGGCTTTTCTCGGATACTTATTGCTCGTATTCATAACCTTATCAATTATGACAAAAGAGCGATGATTATCCGAGTAACTGAACTGCTCTATTTTATTCAGCTTTCCTCCCAGCAGATAAATAGCCGACTTTGCATCTGCCACCTCGCTCTCGCACTCACCTGATTTATAAGATACAAAGCAGCCTCCCATTTTCACAAACGGCAAACAGTATTCTGACAGAGTGGACAGATTTGCAACTGCTCTCGATACACAAATATCATAAGCTGCCCTGTGTTCCTTATCTCTGGCAAAATCCTCTGCCCTGCCATGAACTGCTTCAATATCCTTAAGATCAAGCGCTTCAATCACTTCATTTAAAAATCCAACTCTCTTATTAAGTGAATCTAATAAAGTAATCTTAAGCTGAGGAAAAGCTATCTTAAGAGGAATACCGGGAAAACCCGCTCCAGTTCCGACATCAATGATACTTTTTTCCGCGTTTAAATCTAATGTGTGGCATAAAAACAGGCTATCCAGGAAGTGTTTCTCTATTACCTCATCAAAATCTGTGATGGCAGTAAGGTTCATAACCTTGTTTTTTTCAATAATCATGTCATAATATAGCTCAAATTGCTCTAATTGTGAATTATTTAATGTACATTTAATTTTTGATAATTCATCAGTGCAGTGTGTGAAATCATATTTCATATTCTATTCTCCATTATTATTATTCGTTGCTTGTATTATCTGGGTTTAACCTAGAAAATAAATCAGGATTTGAGAATTTAATTTGTTCCAGAAATACGAGTAAAACCGATATATCAGCCGGTGTAACACCTGAAATTCTGGATGCCTGACCTATACTGAGTGGCTGAAATTCATTCAACTTCTGCTGCGCTTCAATTCTCAGACCCGAAATAGTATTATAATCAAAATCAGTAGGTAACAGTTTTTTCTCAAGCTTCTTAAAATGAGAGACCTGCTTGATCTGTCTTGAAATATACCCTGCGTACTTAATAAGAATATTAATCTGTTCTCTTGTGTCATCAGATAACTTAGGTCTGTCGGGATCTATCGGAGCGAGCTTGTCATAATCAAGCTCAGGTCTTCTGATGAGCTCCTCAAGTGTGGTTCCGTTGCTTAGCTCTATACTGTTGTATTTCTTCAGAATCTCCTGTACATCAGCCCTTGCACCGATATTTACATGTGATACTCTCTCTATTTCCTTATCAATAAGCTCTTTCTTTTTACAAACATAGTCATATCTTTCTTTTGAAATCAGACCAACCTCGTATCCCTTCTCTGTGAGACGCAAATCTGCATTGTCCTGTCTTAAAAGGAGACGATATTCCGCTCTTGAAGTCATCATGCGGTAAGGTTCTCTATTTTTCTTAGTGACCAGATCATCTATCAACACACCTATGTATGCTTCTGACCTGTCAAGTATCAATGGCTTTTTGCCAAGTATCTTCATGGCTGCATTGATACCGGCGATAAGCCCCTGACAGGCAGCCTCCTCATATCCGGATGAACCGTTGAACTGTCCACCGCTGAACAGACCATGTATTTTCTTAAACTCGAGCGATGCATATAGCTGGTTTGCATTGATACAATCGTACTCTATAGCATAAGCATCTCTTACAATCTTTACATTTTCAAGTCCCGGAAGTTCGGTACATCTCATACTGTACATCCTCAGGCATAGACGATGACATGCCTCCGACATACATCTCGTTTGTATTAAGTCCCTCCGGCTCAATAAATATCTGATGTCTTTCTTTCTCGGCAAACTTAACTACCTTATCCTCTATTGAAGGACAATACCTCGGACCTGTTCCCTCTATGATACCTGCATAAATTGGCGAACGGTCGAGATTGTTTCTGATAATCTCATGGGTCTTACTATTCGTATATGTAAGCCAGCATGAAACCTGATCAATCTGCACACTTTCAGGATCAGTGGTAAATGAAAAAGGCACTACCCTCTCGTCACCGAACTGTTCCTCCATCTTGGAAAAATCAAGACTTCTTTTATCTACACGCGCAGGAGTTCCGGTTTTGAATCTGCGCATCTCAATCCCATGATCTATGAGCGACTGTGTCAGATGGTTGGCTGCCAGAAGTCCGTTCGGACCTGTATGTGTAATCATCTCACCGGTTAAGCATCTTGCTCTTAAATATGTACCGGTACACAGCACAATTGCCTTACAATGATATAAAGCTCCCGAAGTAGTTTTTGCACCGACTATATTATTATCCTCATCTGTAACAATCTCAGAAACCTCGCCCTGCCTGATGGTCAGATGGTCGGTATTTTGAAGGGTTTTTCTCATTTCCATACTATATTCCGCTTTATCTGCCTGCGCGCGGAGAGAATGAACAGCAGGACCCTTCGATTTATTTAGCATCTTTGACTGGATAAAGGTCTTGTCAATGTTTTTTCCCATCTCGCCGCCAAGTGCATCAATCTCCCTGACGAGATGCCCCTTCGAGCTTCCACCGATATTCGGATTACATGGCATGAGCGCTATACTGTCCACGCTTACCGTGAAAACAATAGTCTCAAGCCCAAGTCTGGCACACGCAAGTGCTGCCTCACAGCCCGCATGTCCTGCACCAACTACAACAACATCATAATTTTCTTCAACAAACTTACTGCACATAACTGCCTACTTTCCCATACAAAATTTACTGAATATCTCATCCATCAGATCATCCTCAACCGATTCTCCGATTATGAGTCCAAGTGACTCATACGCACTCATCAAATCAATCGAATAAAAATCCTCCGGCATGTCATCATCAATACTGTTCATAACAAGCTTAAGACTTTCCCTGGCATCTGACAATAGTTTTTTGTGCCTGATATTTGTGATATAAATTTCATCATTGAATGACACCTGACCATCAAAAAACATATCCTTTATTGTATCGGAAAGCTCATCTATTCCCAAGCTTTCTTGGCAGAAACCGAAATAACCGTTTTATCCACAAGCTTTTTTATATCATCTGCCGATACCTTTGATGCCAGATCCGACTTATTTAGTAAAATAACCGACTTTTTATCTTTAATGAAATTGATAATATCATAATCATTATCATCAAGTGCCACGGACGAATCAACCACATATATGATTAAATCAGCTCCATTGGCATGCTCCATAGCCTTTTTCACACCAATTTTTTCAACAACATCCTCAGTGCTTCTGATGCCTGCAGTATCAACGAGATTTAAGGTGATTCCACCAATATTAATCTGTTCCTCAAGCACATCTCTCGTGGTTCCGGCTATATCAGTGACAATTGCCCTGTCAGTTCCGACAAGCACATTTAAAAGAGATGACTTTCCGGCATTTGGTTTTCCAATGATTACTGTGTTTATTCCTTCCTTCAGATCCTGCCATTATCTGAGGTTTTTAACAGACCATCTATCTCCGTATACTCATTATCCACAATTGTACGTAGTTTTTGTGGATAACCATCCAGAGAAATGTGTTCAGGGTCGTCAAGTGCCGACTCAATAAATGCAATCTCATGCAAAAGCTGCTCCCTTATCTGCCTGATGCTTCCAAGCACGGCTCCGCCTAGCTGGCTTAAAGAGCTTTTGAGCGCAAAATCATTTTTTGAATTTATTACATCTATAACAGATTCTGCCTGGGATAAATCAATCCTGCCGCTTAAAAACGCTCTTTTGGTAAACTCGCCGGGCTCTGCAGGTCTTGCTCCGTTTTTGATTACTGCTTCAAGCACTCTCTTCATCACATACACACCACCGTGGCAGTCTATCTCCACAGTATCCTCCCTCGTGTATGTGTTTGGCGCTTTCATCAAAAGCACCATAACCTCATCTATTTTCTCATCGCCGTCATATATAAAACCATAATGAATGGTATGTGACTGACAGGCGCTTATTTTCGTTTTATTATTCTTGCTTTTATAAATCCTGTCTATTACCGAAAGTGCATCATCTCCGCTTATCCTGACAATTCCGATTCCGGACGGAGACATAGCTGTGGCAATAGCAGCTATTGTATCATTTTGCATATGAAAATCCTCAATAATCATAATATATTCAAAAAGGATACCTGAAACCAGATACCCTTTTGATAAATTATTATCTATTATTTCTTAAGTGTCACAACAACATGTCTGTAAGGCTCATCACCCTCGCTGTGTGTTTCAACAAATCTGTCATTCTGAAGTGCAGAATGAATCACTCTTCTCTCAAAAGGATTCATCGGCTCAAGAGAAACAGGCCTCTTTGTACGCTTAACCTTAAATGAAATATTCTTGGCAAGATTCTCAAGTGTCTCTCTTCTTCTCTTTCTGTAATCCTCAGTATCAATCTTTACTCTGTAGTAATTCTCAGACTGCTTATTGATAGCAAGATTTGTAAGGTACTGGAGTGAATCGAGAGTCTGACCTCTCTTGCCGATTAAAACGCCCATCTCCGGTCCGTTAAGCTCAACATCAACATTTCTGTTGTCCTCATCCACTTTGATATCAATAGTAACCTCAAGCTTCATTGCCTTAAACACGCTGTCAAGGAATTCACGAATCTCATCCTCAACACTTGCCTCGGCCTTTTTAACCTTGATGACAGCATCACGGCTGCCAATTCCAAGGAAACCATTGCTTCCCTTATCAATCACCTCATACTCGAGCTTATCGCTTGTTGTTCCAAGTTTAATAGATGCCTCTGTCAAAGCATCGTCAATTGTTTTTGCAGATACTTCAATGTATTCCACTATTTTCTCCCCCTATTTGCGTGAATTGCGTTCATTAAACTCTTTAACCATATTAGCCTTTGAAGCAAGTGAGCCTGCCTTTGCATTAGCCTTGTACTCAGCGGCCTTTGCCAGCTTCTCCTCTGTGCCTGCTGATACAGATACGTTTGCCTTATTGTCAATTGACTTTGTCTTAATCTGAGCTGCCTTCTTTATATAATCCTCGGACAGTCCCATTTTTTTTCTCTTATTCTTTGCCTTTTCCTCGTTCTTTGCCATAACAGCCTCAAGATCAAGATTCTCGATATGTCTGTTTACGAAGAACTGCTGGATACCTCTTACAAGTGCAGAGCAGATCCAGTAAATACCAAGACCTACAGGAACTGTGAAGCAGAAAAATAATGACATAAGTGGCATCATGAGATTCATCATCTTCATCTGGCTTGCCATCTGGTCATTGCCGTTTGTAGCCTGTGGCATAAGCTTGATATTGATCATCTGTGTCAGATATGACAGTACAGGAATAAGCAGTGCAAGTATTACAAAAAGTAACCACTTATCAGGCTTGTCCGTAAAGTTACTCTTTATGATATACCAAGGTGTATCTGAGATATTCAGTCCCAAAAAGTAGTTGAAATGAAGTAACGCATCGTGCGTCTTCTCAACTACGCTCTGGATACCATCAAAAAATTTGCCGTCCAAAAGAGCATCCCAGCCCTTTGAAGGAAGCTTATAAAGGATATCAATGATATAATTGCTTAAAGTATCACCACTTGCATCGGCAAGCTTTGAAGCCGCATTTGAAGCGTTAAGACCGCTTGATGTGACAACATTATACTTTTCCATCAGACTGACAAGTGTATCCTGATATCCGCTTGTCTGCTGAATTGAATCAACAAGCCCTGTAAAAGAGCCCTTAACTCCACTCAGATATGCAGGAATATTGTAGAATACACGATACAATGCAAACAGAATAGGCATCTGTATAAGCATCTGCACACAGCTTCCCATCGGAGAAATACCGTACTTCTGGTACAAAAGCTGTGTTTCCTCCTGCATGGCCATCATTGAAGCCTGGTCCTTTTTATTTTTATATTTAGCCTGGATAGCCTGCATCTCAGGCTGCATTTTCTGTGATAGCTTAGAAAACTTCTGCTGCTTAATAGTCAGTGGCAACAGACACATGTAGATTATAATCGTAATAATTACAATACTTAGTACAACGCTCTCAACTCTTCCACCTGTAATATTAGATATACCACTGTATATCCAATCCATCAGCATACCGAGAAGCTTGGCAATTGGTCCAAGAATAGAGCCTGGATATGCGGTTAATAAAATGTCCGACATAAAAACCTCCATTGCTGCTATGGAACCGGATCATACCCACCCTTTGAAAAAGGATTACATCTCAATATCCTCCATGCCGCAAGCAGACCACCCTTTATGGCACCGTACTTTTGCACAGCCTGCAAACCATACTCTGAGCAGGTCGGACAATATGGGCATTTCGTTGATTTCATCGGGGAAATATACTTCCTATAAAATTTAATCAAAAATATTAAGATACTTTTCAAAACGATTCCATCTTCTTTTTCATTATTCAAATATTTTGTTTCTTAATAATCCTGTGAAGACCTCCAAGATGTAAAACAGCACTTTCTATTTCCTTATAACCAACATGCCGCGCTGCAACTCTTGCGATGACTACGATGTCCAAACCACTATCGAACATGTCCTCATGTAGTCTGTAGCTCTCTCTCACGAGACGAGTAATATGATGTCTAATAACACTATTTCCAACTTTTTTGCTAACTGATATACCTATACGATTATTTTCTGTGTTATTTTTCAGAACATACATAACGAGGTATCTGTTAGCAAACGATACACCGTTATTATATACATTCTGAAAATCCTTGTTTTTTTTCAACGAATCTGAAAATTTCATTTGACGCTGTCCTTCTAAAAACAATCAAAAATGAAGAAAAGACCACAAAAATTGTGGCCTATGCTGATAATTTTTTTCTTCCTTTTAATCTTCTGGCTGCGATTACTTTTCTTCCGCCAGCAGTTTTCATTCTCTGTCTGAATCCATGAACTTTTGCTCTCTGTCTCTTCTTAGGTTGGAATGTCATCTTCATATATATCCACCTCCTTTACGTTAAAAAACATCGGTATAATTATAACAAAAATTCCTGTTGTGTCAAGGATTTTCTCAATTTTCTTTAAATTTCTACATATATTTTTTTATCGGTTTACATTCCACAATAAAAATGTGGAAAACGAGTTTCTTCTATATATATAACAATTCTTGATAACCGTCTATATTTTGATATAAACCACCTGTTGTGACCAACATATTGTGGAAAGTTATCAAGATATCAAAAAGTTATCCACAATATGTGAATAACATGTTGGTAACTTTGTATAATTGTGGTTGAAAAATGTGAATAAAGCATTTTTGTAAATCTTTTTACATTGCCTAAATGCCAAAAATAGTGTACTATATAGTATGTATGGGATTGTGGAGAACATTCCCATAATATACTCTTTATATGTTAAATAATGGAGAACTTTGATGGATAAAGTAATGGAAAAGTGGAATGAAATACTACAGATGGTCAAGGAAGAGCATGGTCTGACAGACGTTTCCTTTAATACGTGGATAAAACCGCTTGAGGTGTTCGCCATAGACGGCAATACACTGTATATTCTCGTTCCGTCTGAGCAGATGGGGCTCAGCTATATCAACAAAAAATATTATCTTCCTCTTAAGGTAGCTATAGGTGAGGTGACAGGTATCGAGTATGATATCCAGTTTATTTTACCGGATCAGGCTCAGAGCCTTAAGTTTAAAAACAACGATACCCCTCAGCTTGAGCCACAGACTCCTGTAAAGGGAGATCACTCAAACTTAAACCCTAACTATACCTTCGACACCTTTGTCGTAGGTAATAATAACAGATTTGCCCATTCTGCTTCCCTTGCAGTGGCAGAAAGCCCGGGTGAAGCATACAATCCGCTCTATATATATGGTGGTCCTGGACTTGGCAAGACTCATCTTATGCATTCAATAGGTCATTTCATCATTGACCAGAATCCTGATACCAAGGTGCTTTATGTTACTTCTGAAGAGTTTACCAACGAGGTTATCGAATCTATCCGTAACGGTAATTCTTCTGCCATGACAAAGTTCCGTGACAAATACAGGACTGTAGATGTGCTCATGATTGATGATATCCAGTTCATCATAGGAAAGGAAAGTACTCAGGAGGAGTTTTTCCACACCTTCAACACACTGCAGACACAGGGCAAGCAGATTATCCTTACCTCTGATAAGCCGCCTAAGGAGATGGAGACTCTCGAGGAGCGTATCCGCTCACGTTTCGAGTGGGGACTGATGGCTGATATCGGTACTCCCGACTATGAGACGAGGATGGCTATCCTCCGTAAGAAAGCTGAAACTGACAATTTTGATATAGATGATGATATTTTAAACTACATTGCCTCAAACATCAGCTCCAACATCCGTGAGCTTGAGGGAGCCTTAAACAAGCTTTTAGCCTTCCACAATCTCGAGCATACTCACATCACCATGGATATCGCTGAGAGGGAGCTTTCCAATATCATCACGCCGGACAAGCCAAGGGAAATCACTGCACAGCTCATCATCGAGGTCGTTTCAGAGCATTTCCACATCTCTGTTGACCAGATGATTTCAAAGACCAGAAGCAGCGAGATTGCACGTCCAAGGCAGATTGCCATGTACCTCTGCAAGACCATGACCTCTGATTCACTTGATGTAATCGGCCAGCTTTTGGGCGGCAGAGACCACTCTACTATCATCCACGGCATCAAGAAGGTCACCAAGGATTACGAGGAGAATGACAGTACACGTACTCTCATAGAAACTATCAAGAAAAAGATTAATCCAAATTAGTTTCTACCTATTTATATATGTGCTCATTTGCATGTTAATAATTTGGTTATAACCTTGCTTTTATTTCCACATGAGCATGTTAATGACAGGTTGAAGGAAAGTGAATAAAAAGTTATCAATTTTTATCATTTTTACTTCAACAGGCTTTTAAGCAAGTTATCAAGCCGCTTAAAGCTTGTCTTTAAAGGCTTTGAAGGGGTTTTGAACTTTTTAACAGCCCCTAAGAAGAATATTACGAATATCTTTTAAATATTTATATATACGCGCAGGAAGGAGTTTTTCTAAATGAAACTTATTTGTTCAAAAGCAAATTTACTGAAAGGTGTTAATATCGTATCGAAGGCAGTACCTACACGTACTACAATGGCAATTCTCGAGTGCATACTGATTGATGCATCTGCAAACGAGATTAAGCTTATGGCCAACGATATGGAGCTTGGAATCGAAACAATAATAGACGGAACTATCGAAGAGAGAGGAATTATCGCTCTTGATGCCAAAATTTTTTCAGAAATAGTGAGAAAGCTTCCTGACAATGATGTAACAATTGAGACAGATGCTTCCTTCAAGACCGTCATATCATGTGAAAAGGCCAAGTTCAATATCATCGGAAAATCAGGTGATGATTTTTCTTACATACCATATGTTGAGAGAAATGAGTCTATTGTCCTCTCACAGTTTACCCTTAAAGAGGTTATCAGACAGACAATTTTTTCAATTGCTGACAATGACAACAATAAGCTGATGACAGGTGAGCTTTTTGAGATTGAGGAGAATAAGCTTCGAGTTGTTTCTCTTGACGGACACAGAATATCTATCAGATATATCGAGATGAAAAATCACTATGACAGCAAGAAGGTTGTTGTTCCCGGCAAGACTCTGCAGGAAATAAGCAAGATTATTCCGGGATCCGCGGATGAGGATGTTGTTATCTATATCACTAACAATCATATTGTTTTTGAATTTGAAAATACTACTGTTGTTTCACGTCTTATCGAGGGTGAGTATTTCAAGATTGACCAGATGCTTTCATCTGACTACGACACTAGGGTTCGCATCAATAAGCGTGAGCTTCTTGACTGTATAGACCGTGCTACTCTTCTTGTAAAGGAGGGAGATAAGAAGCCTATTATCATGAATATCACAGATGGCAATATGGAGCTTCGCATCAATTCATTTATCGGTTCCATGAATGAGGACATCGATATCGACAAAGATGGAAAAGATATTATGATAGGCTTTAATCCTAAGTTCTTCATAGATGCACTTCGTGTTATCGATGAGGAGGAGGTTAATTTATACATGGTCAATCCAAAGGCACCATGTTTCATTAAGGATGATGAGGGCAAGTTTATTTACCTCATTCTTCCGGTAAATTTTAATACAGCAGCAAACTAGGAGATTTTATGAAACAGATTTCTATAAGAGAACAGGATGAGTTCATTAAGCTGGGACAGGCTCTTAAAAAGGCCGACCTTGTGAGCTCGGGAGTTGAGGCAAAAATTGTTATTCAGGATGGTCAGGTGACTGTAAACGGTGAGACTGAGCTTCAGAGAGGAAAAAAGCTTCACGACGGAGATGTTTTCTCATATGACGGCGAAACAGTTAAGGTTGTTAAATAATGATTATTAAGTCAATCCAACTGAGTAATTTCAGAAATTACGAAAAACTGGATATCAGCTTTGACAGTGAAACTAACATAATCTACGGCGATAATGCCCAGGGCAAGACCAATATACTTGAGGCTGCATATTTAAGCGGCACTACAAAGTCCCATAAGGGCAGCAAGGACAAGGAAATGATCCGGTTTGGCGAGGATGAGGCACATATCAGGACAATTGTCGAAAAAAATGACAAGGAATACCGGATTGACATGCATCTGCGAAAAAACGGTGCAAAGGGTGTGGCCATCAATAAAATGCCGATCAAAAAAGCGAGTGAGCTGTTTGGTATTTTGAATATTGTGTTTTTCTCTCCTGAGGATCTCAATATTATCAAAAACGGTCCTGCCGAGAGACGCAGATTTATAGATTTGGAGCTTTGCCAGCTTGACAAAATTTATCTGTCTAACCTGAGTAAGTATAATAAGACATTAGTTCAGCGAAACAGACTGTTAAAGGATATAGCTTACAGACCTGATTTGATTGATACACTTCAGGTATGGGATATGCAGCTTCTTGAGTATGGCAGGCACGTTATAAAAAAGCGGCGCGAGTTTGTTAATGAGCTAAATGAAATAATACAGGACATTCACAGCAATATTTCGGGAGGCAGGGAGAAGCTTATACTCAAATATGAGCCAAGCATTGATGATATTTTTTTCGAGGATGAACTGCTTAAGGCAAGAAGCAGGGATTTGAAGCTATGCCAGACAACCGTTGGACCGCATAGGGACGATATGCTTTTTTCAGTGGACGGTGTGGATATCAGAAAATACGGCTCGCAGGGTCAGCAGAGGACATCTGCTCTCTCACTCAAGCTTTCTGAGATTAGTCTTGTAAAGAAAAATATAAACAGCACTCCCGTGCTTTTACTGGATGATGTGCTTTCAGAGCTGGATGGCAACAGGCAGAACTATCTGCTCAACAGCTTAAGTGATACACAGACTATTATCACTTGTACGGGACTTGATGAATTTGTAAAAAATAGATTTCAGGTGGACAAGGTCTTTCATGTCGTGAAGGGCCAGGTGGAGGTTATTGATGAGTAAAGAAATACAGCAGAACAATCAGGAATACGGAGCTGACCAGATTCAGATACTTGAGGGTCTTGAGGCGGTCAGAAAAAGACCGGGTATGTATATCGGCAGTACGTCTTCGAGAGGACTTCATCATCTGGTTTACGAGATAGTGGACAATGCAGTTGATGAGGCCTTAGCCGGTTATTGTAAAAATATCGAGGTCACAATAGAGGAAGACAATTCCATAACAGTACAGGATGATGGACGAGGAATCCCGGTCGGAACCAATCATAAAGCAAAAAAATCAGCTCTTGAGGTAGTTTTTACAGTGCTTCACGCAGGTGGCAAATTCGGCGGTGGAGGCTATAAGGTATCAGGCGGTCTGCACGGAGTTGGTGCATCTGTAGTAAATGCTCTTTCCACATGGCTGACAGTTGAGGTCTACAAGGATGGAAATATTTACAGACAAAGCTACAAGCGCGGCAAAACAGACGATACAGTAAAGATTGTTGGACAGTGTGACGAGTCGCTTCACGGTACAAAGGTGCATTTTCTTCCGGATCCGGAGATTTTTGAGGAGACAGTGTATGACTACGATACCTTAAAGCAGCGTCTCAGAGAGACAGCCTTCCTCACAAAAGGACTTAAGATTACTCTAAAGGATGTGCGTGAGAACAGCCATCACAATCATGTATTCCACTATGAGGGCGGAATCAAGGAATTTGTAGAGTATCTTAACCGTGGCAAGGAGGCTCTCTATGATGAGGTAATCTACTGTGAGGGAACACAAAACGGTGTTTATGTAGAGGTTGCATTGCAGCACAATGATTCGTTTAATGATTCAACCTTCAGCTTTGTAAACAATGTAATCACACCTGAGGGAGGTACTCATCTCGCAGGCTTTAGAAATGCCCTGACAAAGACCTTCAATGCCTATGCGCGTGAGAAAAAGATACTTAAGGATTCGGATCCGGCCCTGACAGGTGATGATATCCGTGAGGGGCTTACCGCAATCATCAGTATCAAGATTGAGGAGCCTCAGTTTGAGGGACAGACAAAGCAGAAGCTTGGAAACAGTGAGGCCAGAGGAGCCGTAGATGCAGTTGTATCGGAAAAGCTCACATATTTCCTAGAGCAGAATCCTGACGTAGCCAAAAATATCTGTGAGAAATCTCTTTTAGCACAGAGAGCCAGAGAGGCAGCAAGAAAAGCAAGGGATCTGACCAGAAGAAAGACCTCTCTCGACGGAGGTACTCTGCCGGGCAAGCTGGCTGACTGCTCAGACAAGGATCCTAAAAACTGTGAAATTTTCATAGTCGAGGGAGATTCAGCCGGCGGTTCTGCAAAGACAGCAAGAAGCCGTGCCACACAGGCTATTTTACCTCTGCGAGGCAAGATACTGAATGTTGAAAAGGCAAGACTTGACCGCATATATGACAATGCAGAAATCAGAGCTATGATTACAGCATTCGGAACAGGAATCCATGAGGATTTTGATATAACAAAGCTGCGTTATGACAAGATAATCATCATGACTGATGCCGATGTAGACGGTGCCCACATCGCTACTCTCATGCTCACCTTCCTCTACAGATTCATGCCTGATCTGATCAAGGAGGGACATGTATACCTGGCTACACCGCCACTTTACAAGGTGGAGAAAAACAAGGGTGTATGGTATGCCTACGATGATGACGAGCTCAAGCAGATTTTAAATGACATAGGCCGTGACAATAATAACAAGATCCAGCGATACAAGGGACTTGGCGAGATGGATGCTGATCAGCTTTGGGAGACAACAATGGATCCTGACCACAGAATTTTGAAACAGGTCATGATAGACGGAGAAAATTCATCTGAGCTTGATGTGACATTTACCACACTGATGGGTGATAAGGTAGAGCCAAGAAAAGAATTTATTGAAGCTAATGCCAAGTATGTAACAAATCTTGACATCTAGCAGGGAGGAGTAATTTAAGTGGACGACAAAATTTTTGACCAGATACAGCAGGTCGATTTGAAAAAAACAATGGAGAGCTCCTACATAGATTACGCGATGAGCGTTATTGCAAGCCGTGCCCTCCTGATGTCAGGGATGGACTTAAGCCTGTTCAGAGGCGAGTGCTCTACTCTATGGTTGAGCTCGGAAATACACCTGACAAGCCACACAGAAAATGTGCGCGTATTGTCGGTGATACAATGGGTAAATACCATCCACACGGAGACAGCTCAATCTATGGAGCACTCGTAAATATGGCACAGGACTGGTCTATGAGATACACACTCGTGGACGGTCATGGAAACTTTGGTTCAGTCGATGGAGACGGAGCCGCCGCCATGCGATACACAGAGGCAAGACTCTCAAAAATTTCTCTTGAATTAATCAAGGATATCGGCAAAAATACAGTAGATTTTGAGCCAAACTTTGATGAGACAGAAAAAGAGCCGACAGTGCTCCCATCAAGATATCCGAACCTTTTAGTAAACGGAACTACAGGAATCGCGGTAGGTATGGCAACCAATATCCCACCTCACAATCTGCGTGAAGTGGTCAATGCCGTAGTGCGCCTTATCGACAACGATATCGAGGACAAAGAAACCACAATTGATGAGCTTATCGATGTGGTAAAGGGACCGGATTTCCCTACAGGCGGCATAATTCTCGGAACAAGTGGTATCAAAGAGGCTTACAGAACAGGCCGCGGCAAAATAAGAGTCCGTGCTGTCACTAATATCGAGCCTATGGAAAACGGCAAAAACAGAATTGTAGTGACAGAGCTGCCATATAACGTAAACAAAGCTCGTCTTATTGAGAAAATAGCTGAGCTTCATAAGGACAAAAAAATAGATGGAATAACAGACCTCCGCGACGAGACAAGCCGTGAGGGAATGAGAATAGTGGTAGAGCTCCGCCGTGATGTGAACCCGAGTGTAGTTTTAAATCTGCTTTTTAAGCATACACAGCTCCAGGATACGTTTGGAGTGATAAACCTTGCACTCGTAAACGGAGAGCCAAAGGTATTAAATCTATACGATCTGCTCAACTACTATCTCATCCACCAGAAGGATGTAGTGACCAGACGTACAAAGTTTGATCTCGACAAGGCAGAGGCCAGGGCACATATTGTAGAGGGTCTCATTATTGCCCAGGACAACATAGACGAGGTAATAAACATTATCCGCTCAAGCCAGACTACACAGCAGGCAAAGACCAGATTGATGGAGAGATTTGGCCTGACAGATGAACAGTCACAGGCTATTGTCGATATGCGTCTTAGGGCTCTGACAGGTTTGGAAAGAGAAAAGCTCGAGGCTGAGTATAAGGAGCTCATGGCTCAGATTGCGCAGTTAAAGGCTATTCTTGCCGATGAGAAAAAGCTTCTTGGAGTAATCAGGGAGGAAATCATCGCAATTGCTGATAAATACGGCGACGACAGAAAGACAGAGATAGGCTATGATGAGTATGATATGTCGATGGAGGATCTCATTCCTGAGACAAACACAGTCATAACAATGACAAAGGTAGGCTACATAAAGCGCATGAGCACTGACAATTTCAAGGCTCAGCACCGCGGTGGCAAGGGAATAAAGGGAATGGAGACAATCGAGGATGATTATATCGTCGAGATGCTCATGACCACATCACACCACTACCTGATGTTTTTCACAAATACAGGAAGAGTATACAGAATCAAGCATATGAGATACCGGAGGCTAGCCGCACATCAAGAGGCACAGCCATCATCAATCTCATACCGCTTCAGCCTGATGAGAAAATAACAGCCATGATTCCAATCAAAGAATACGAGGACGACAAGTATCTGTTCATGGCTACAAGAAACGGAATAGTCAAGAAAACACCGATAAAGGATTATGAGAATATCCGAAAGAACGGACTTGCGGCAATCAATCTGCGCGAGGACGACAAACTCATAGAGGTAAAAGTCACAGACAATTCAGAGGATATTTTACTCTTCACTAAATTTGGACAATGTATCAGGTTCAAGGAGACAGATGTGCGCTCAACAGGCCGTACAACCATGGGTGTTATCGGAATGAATCTTGCACCAAATGATGTGATAATCGCAATGCAGACAGCATCAATGGGTGAGGCAGTGCTTTTAGTATCATCAAACGGACTTGGAAAACGTACACTAATTGACGAATTCACCACACAAAACCGTGGTGGTAAGGGTGTAAAATGCTACAAGATTACAGAAAAATCAGGCAATCTCGTAGGAGTCAAATCAGTGGAAAACGATGACGAGCTCATGCTCATCACAACAGAGGGCATTATCATCAGAATCCAGGTAAGTGATGTAACAGTGCTTGGACGAATCACAACAGGTGTCAAGCTCATCAACCTGAAAGAAGGAGTGAGCGTAGCAAGCATCGCAAAGGTAGTAGAGGATAAGACTCTCATGCCACCTGAGGAAGCTAAGGAAGAGGCTGACGAATCAGAAAATAGTGACGAAAACTCAGCAGAGAATAATAATTCACATGCCGAAGCTATCGAAAATAACACAGAAGTATAACTAAATTCATAAAAGCAGGGTCATAAGATCCTGCTTTTTGCGAATGTGGTGATACTATTCGAGCCTTATTGCAAAAAAATGTATACGTGCAAGAACTATGCATCATATTTGCGTTTTCAGAGGTTTTGAATAGTAATAAATAAACATGATACGAAAAAATAAGTATGTTTATCCACAAAAACACAAAAAATAATCTTAAATTGTGGATAAAAGGTGCCGGAATTTAAAATCAGGTGTATAGAGTGGTAAAGAACAAGTATTTATTCATAAGCACTGAAAAATTAGCTGCATAGAAGTGGAGCTAAACAAAGTGTAGAAAAAGCATGGGTATCGTGCAATTTTGCGAATATGAGTGGGATGCTTATGAATAGTTAGGGATACAACATAATTATTAAAATCATTAATACAGAGAATAAAAAGAGAGGAAAAGAAATGATAAGGGAAATAAACGTTTCAGAAATAACAGCTGCAATAAAGGAAATGTGCATACAGGCAAATCATTTTCTTTCGCCGGACATGGACAAGGCACTTAAAGCTGCAACAGCAAATGAAGAATCACCTTTAGGTAAAAAAATATTAAACCAGCTACAGGAAAACTTAAAAATAGCAGGCGAGGATATGATACCGATATGTCAGGATACCGGAATGGCAGTTTTTTTCATAGAAATAGGCCAGGATGTCCATTTTACGGGAGGCGTATTGGAGGATGCCATAAATGAAGGCGTCAGAGAAGGCTACACAGACGGCTATCTGAGAAAATCAGTGGTAAAGGATCCTCTCATCAGGGAAAATACAAAGGACAACACACCTGCAGTCATCCATTACTCAATAGTTTCCGGCGACAAAGTCAAGATAACCTTTGCACCAAAGGGCTTTGGAAGCGAAAACATGAGTCGTGTATTTATGTTAAAGCCGGCAGATGGTATAGAGGGAGTAAAAAATGCGATTCTGACAGCAGTTTCAGATGCAGGGCCAAATGCATGTCCTCCTATGGTTGTCGGAGTCGGAGTCGGTGGAACCTTTGAAAAATGCGCAATAATGGCAAAAAAAGCGCTGACAAGAGAAGCAGGCACACATTCAGATATAGAGTATGTGGCAGAGCTTGAAAAAGAGATGCTTGAAAAAATTAATAATCTGGGTATAGGGCCTGGAGGACTCGGCGGAAGCACTACTGCCCTCGCAGTAAACATAAACACATATCCAACCCACATTGCAGGATTGCCGGTTGCGGTAAATATTTGCTGTCACGTAAACCGCCATGTAGTGAAGGAATTGTAAAGAATTACTGCATAGAAGAAGACAGCAAGTGGAAATCTTAATTGTTACAGCTACAATTAAATGTGAACCGTAATTAAAAAAGCTATAATTATTACAGGTTATATTATGCTGGAAAAATAAAAATACAGTAAAAATAAAAGAATCAGGAGAAAAAAATGGAAAAACATATAACAACTCCAATCACACAGGAAATAACAAAAGACCTGAAATCAGGAGACTATGTATACATAACAGGTGAAATATATGTGGCTAGAGACGCTGCACACAAGAGAATGATAGAGGCGCTGGATCGTAAAGAGGAGCTGCCAATAGATATAAAGGATTCGACAATCTACTACATGGGACCGTCTCCGGCGAGAGAGGGCCGACCTATTGGCTCTGCCGGACCTACAACAGCAACAAGAATGGACAAATATGCCCCAAGACTGCTTGATTTAGGTGAAAAAGCAATGATTGGCAAAGGAAAAAGATCAAAAGAAGTAATAGATGCAGTCATTCGCAATAAAGCAGTGTATTTTGCCGCAGTCGGTGGAGCAGGCGCTCTCCTTTCAAAATGCATAAAATCATCAGAAGTAATCTGCTATGATGATCTCGGTGCAGAGGCAATAAGAAAGATATACGTAGAAGATTTCCCGGTAATTGTGGTAATAGACAGTGAAGGAAACAATTTGTACGAGACTTCAATAAAAGAATTTAAAAAAATATAAAAATACTATTGACAAAACAAAGAAAATTTTATAGAATAAACAATGCGTCACGTAAGTGCGTAAAACATTTAAATAATTTATGTAAAGACTTTGGAGAAGTACTCAAGTGGCCGAAGAGGTGCCCCTGCTAAGGGTATAGGTCGGGAAACTGGCGCGAGGGTTCAAATCCCTCCTTCTCCGCTTTATCTTCTACATAAAATAATTTAAAAAAGTTCTTGACAAATGAAAAGCATTTTGATAGAATAATCAAGCTGTCGCAAGACAGAGAACTTAAAACAGAGTTCAAAAA
>ENA-OQCX01000106-OQCX01000106.1-human-gut-metagenome-genome-assembly--contig:-NODE-106-length-42353-cov-7.088642_pt1 | contig 42353 bp, 42 predicted proteins | sample MGYA00242762_ERZ504587 | MGnify/ENA primary metagenome ERZ504587 (study PRJEB26092, sample SAMD00036337) | human gut metagenome | host: Homo sapiens | study: EMG produced TPA metagenomics assembly of...
GAGACGTATAGGGATTTTATTTCTTTTCTTCAAATCTTTTCCCTCATATTTGCAGATTGCTTCAATCCATTTTTCTTCCAGTGGCTTGGACTCGTGTTTGGCGAGGTCGAAGGCTACCATGACGGAGGTACATACGCATTTTACTTCTTGGGTTTCCGTATCAATGACCCGTTGGGCGAGGTGGAAGCTTTTGGTTCCTATCTCAGTGACGGCAGTTTGCACGGCGATATGGTCCGAACCATAAATCTGTGCGAGGAAGTTTGCTTCAATATGGACGACAACGATACCATCCTTTTCCCAATCTACATCCGGGCATACGGAAGCGAAATATTCCGTTTTTCCTAAATCATAAAAAGAGAAGTAAACAGTGTTGTTACATGGCCGAATTTGTCGACGTCATTGAAGCGTAGTTGTATGGGCAGGGTGTGGTTAAATTGAATTTCTTCCATTGTTTTCTCTTAAACTTTGTTTATAATCGCTGCAAAAATACTATTTTTGCGTGTTAATCCGTGAACTTATATATCAAGAAATGATAGAAGACATCAAAAAAGCCTGCCAGGTAATGAGCGAGGGCGGGGTAATTCTGTATCCGACAGATACGATTTGGGGTATAGGTTGTGACGCTACCAATGAAGAAGCGGTGCGCCGTGTATATGAAATCAAGCAACGCTCTGACAGTAAGGCGATGCTGGTATTGGTAGATTCTCCGGTAAAGGTGGATTTCTATGTGCAGGATGTTCCGGAGGTTGCCTGGGATTTGATAGAACTGGCTGACAAGCCCCTTACCATAATTTATTCCGGAGCGCGTAATCTGGCTCCTAACTTGCTTGCCGAAGATGGTAGTGTAGGTATCCGTGTCACCAGTGAGGCATTTTCAAAACGGCTTTGTCAGCAGTTCCGCAAGGCGATAGTCTCTACTTCTGCCAATGTCAGCGGGCAACCGTCTCCCGGTAACTTCAGTGAAATAAGTGAAGACATCAAGTCTGCGGTGGATTATATAGTAGGATACCGCCAGGAGGAAACGGGACGCCCGAAACCGTCCAGTATCATCAAGTTGGGCAAGGGCGGAGTCATTAAGATTATTCGCGAATAAAAGGAAAAATGGCAGAGGACAAGAGGAGTTTGTTGCAGCGCTTCATCATATGGCGCGAAAAGAATATCAAGGAAAAGCGGTTCATACTGATTCTCAGTTTTCTTGTAGGTATCTTTACGGCATTCGCCGCACTGATACTGAAAGTCATCATACACTGGATACAGAACTTCCTGACGGATAATTTCAATGCGACGGAAGCCAACTACCTTTATCTGGTCTATCCGGTAGTGGGTATCTTCCTGACCGGATTGTTTGTCCGCTACGTGGTGAAGGACGACATCAGTCATGGTGTTACCAAAATCCTATACGCCATCTCGCGGCGGCAGGGACGCATCAAACGGCATAACACTTGGTCGTCCATCATAGCCAGTTCCATTACCATCGGTTTCGGTGGTTCGGTCGGGGCAGAGGCGCCTATTGTGCTGACGGGTTCGGCTATCGGTTCCAATCTGGGAACATCTTCAAGATGGAGCATCGTACGCTGATGCTATTGGTGGGATGTGGTGCTGCCGGTGCGGTTGCAGGCATTTTCAAGGCGCCGATTGCCGGTCTGGTATTTACGCTGGAGGTACTGATGATAGATTTGACAATGTCCTCCTTGTTGCCGTTGCTGATATCTGCGGTGACGGCTGCAACTGTTTCCTATATCGTGACGGGTACGGATGCCATGTTCAAATTCCATCTGGACCAAGCTTTCGAACTGGAGCGTATTCCGTATGTCATTATGCTGGGTATCTTCTGCGGATTGGTTTCCCTTTATTTTACCCGGGCCATGAACTCTGTGGAAGGCGTGTTCGGAAGGTTGAGAACTCCCTATAAGAAACTGATAATGGGCGGTGCCATGCTGAGTATCCTGATATTCCTTTTCCCACCGTTGTATGGCGAAGGTTACGATACGATAGAATTGTTGCTGAATGGGATGAGCAATGCCGAATGGGACACGGTGATGAATAATTCCTTCTTCTACGGGCACGGCAATCTGTTGCTGATATACCTCATACTGATTATTCTGTTCAAGGTCTTTGCCTCGAGTGCCACGAATGGCGGGGGCGGTTGCGGCGGTATCTTCGCACCTTCGTTGTATCTGGGTTGTATTGCCGGTTTTGTCTTTTCACATTTCAGCAATGAAATAGAGATGACGGCTTATCTGCCGAGAAGAACTTTGCCTTGATGGGAATGGCGGGGGTCATGAGTGGGGTCATGCACGCTCCGCTGACCGGCGTGTTCCTCATAGCCGAGCTTACGGGAGGATACGACCTGTTTCTGCCACTGATGATTGTTTCCGTCAGTTCTTATCTTACCATCATCATGTTCGAGCCTCATAGTATCTATTCCATGCGTTTGGCCAAGAAAGGAGAACTGTTGACGCACCATAAGGACAAGGCCATCCTTACCCTGATGAAGATGGAGAATGTGGTGGAAAAGGATTTTGTGACCGTGCATCCCGAAATGGATTTGGGCGAACTGGTAAAGGCCATTTCTGCCTCGCATCGCAATGTCTTTCCCGTGACGGATAAGGAAGGGGTGCTGATTGGCATTGTCTTGTTGGACGATATCCGGAACATTATGTTCCGCCAGGAGTTATATCATCGCTTTACGGTGGGAAAACTGATGACTTCGGCTCCGGCACGTCTGTATGATACGGACAGTATGGAGCGGGTGATGCGTACCTTTGATGATACGAAGGCGTGGAATCTGCCGGTGGTGGATGCGGAAAACAAATACTTGGGCTTCGTGTCCAAGTCGAAGATATTCAACTCGTACCGTGAAGTATTGGTACATTTTTCGGAAGACTGAGGACTTTTTGGTATTTACTATTTTACTATTTACAAGTTACTATTTGCCGTTCGGGGTGATGGGGCATTGTAAATCGCAAAGAAGATGCTTCGTACATTGTAAATGGTAAATTGTAAATGGGCAAATGAGCTGCCTCGCAAATGGTACATTGTAAATGGTAAACTGTAAATGAAATGGTGGAAAAGAAGAATTTGAGGATTGTATATATGGGTACTCCCGACTTTGCGGTGGAGGCTCTTCGTTGCCTGGTAGAAGGAGGTTACAATGTGGTGGGTGTCATTACGATGCCCGACAAGCCTGCCGGACGGGGACATAAGCTCCAATTCTCTCCGGTGAAACAGTATGCACTGGAACATAATCTTCCGCTTCTTCAGCCGGAGAAGCTGAAGGATGAGGCTTTTGTGGAGGCGTTGCGTGCATGGAAGGCCGATTTGCAGATAGTCGTTGCCTTCCGCATGTTGCCGGAGGTGGTATGGAACATGCCGCGATTGGGCACCTTCAACCTGCATGCTTCCCTGCTTCCGCAGTATCGCGGCGCAGCCCCCATCAACTGGGCGGTGATTAATGGTGATACGGAAACGGGCATCACCACTTTCTTCCTGAAACATGAGATTGACACCGGTGAGGTTATCCAGCAGGTACGGGTACCCATTGCCGATACGGACAACGTGGGTATCGTCCACGACAAACTGATGCTGTTGGGCGGTCGCCTGGTGGTAGAAACCGTAGATGCCATTCTTGCCGGTACAGTGAAAAGTATTCCTCAAGAAGAAATGGCCGTCGTGGGTGAACTGCGTCCGGCACCGAAAATCTTCAAAGATACTTGTCGTATTGACTGGAACCGCCCGGTGAAGCGTATTTACGATTTTGTACGCGGCCTTTCTCCCTATCCTGCCGCTTGGACGGAGCTGGTCCAACCCGGTGGAGAATCTGTTGTGGTAAAAATCTTCGAGACGGAGAAAATAGGGGAATCCCATCAACTGGTTCCCGGAACCTTGCAGACAGACGGGAAGACCTATATCCGCGTTGCTGCCGAAGATGGCTTTGTCGGCATCCGCTCCCTCCAGCTTCCGGGCAAGAAGAAACTGAAAACGGATGAACTGCTACGCGGCTTCCGGTTGACGGAAGGATACGTGATGAAATAACTGATTGTCATTCAATGACTTCCTACTGCAAAACTACTGCACTCGTTTTGCAGCGTCACTGCAAACCGCTTTGCAGTGTTGCTGCAACTAATATGCAGTGTGACTGCAACTGCTTTGCAGTGCTACTGCAACACGTTTGCAGTGACGCTGCAAAAGGTATGCAGTAAGTTTGCAGTGAGAGTTTTGATTTCCAATGTTAGGCTGAATTAAATCTTTTCTCTATATTTGTACATAACAAAGTTCGTAAACTTTAGAACATAACATTATGAAACCAATCATATCCCCTTCTATTCTCTCTGCCGATTTTGGTTATCTGGCACGAGACATTGAAATGATTAACGAAAGTGAGGCGGAGTGGGTACATATCGACATCATGGACGGTGTGTTTGTCCCTAATATTTCTTTCGGATTCCCGGTACTGAAGTATGTGGCAAAACTGTCGCAGAAGCCTTTGGATGTGCATCTGATGATTGTACAGCCGGAGAAGTTTATTCCGGAGGTGAAGGCTCTGGGAGCCCATGTCATGAATGTGCATTACGAGGCTTGTCCGCATCTGCACCGCGTGGTGCAGCAAATTCGCGAAGCAGGGATGCAGCCGGCAGTAACGATTAATCCGGCAACTCCCGTGTCCTTGTTGAAGGATATTATTAATGATGTATACATGGTGCTGATAATGAGCGTAAATCCTGGCTTCGGCGGACAAAAGTTCATAGAGCATTCTCTTGATAAAGTGCGCGAGTTGCGTGAATTGATAACGGTTACCGGTTCGCAGGCCTTGATAGAAGTGGACGGTGGCGTAAACTTGGAAACCGGTTCGCGCCTGGTAGAAGCTGGAGCAGATGTACTGGTGGCAGGCAATGCCGTTTTCTCGGCTCCCGATCCGAAGGAGGCCATCCGTGCATTAAGGAATCTGTAATCCGTCTTCTGGATTGATAATCGACAGCTGGCAACGGCATCCTTTCCTTCGACTGTTGATGCCGTTGGTAGTTGGTATTTTGTGTGGAGATGCGTTTCCACACGTGCTTTCTGCATGGGAGTATGTGGCAGGTTTTCTGCTTTTTCTTTTTATTATAGGTAGATACAAGCATACCGGATGGGTGTATGGAGCGGCGGTATACCTTTTCTTGGGTGGTACGGGGGGCTGCTTGATGAGTTGGCAGCAGGGAAAGACGGTATTTCCCTTTTCGGGCAAACCTGCTGTTTATAGGGTTTGTATCCGCGAGCATCCCGAAGAGAGGGAGCGCAGCATATTGTGCAGGGTTGCCCTGCTGGGAGAGGTAGAGAAGGATACAGTTACGGGTTGCCCCCGGAATCATCTTTTTCTGGCTTATTTTCCGAAAGATTCTGCTACGGTCACTTTGTGCCGTGGTGATGAGTTGTTGGTATCTGTCCGGCTTGCTCCTCCGGCGAACAATGGTAATCCCGACGAGTTTGACTATGCTCGCTACCTGAGGCGGAAAGGTTATAGCGGCACGGCCTACGTGGCTGACGGACATTGGCGGAAGACGGGGCATGATGCCTCCCGCACTGTCAGCCAGGTGGCACTGGATTATAGGGCGAAAGTAGTTGGCTTATACCGGAGTTTGGGTTTTGAAGCTGATGAATTGGCCGTACTTTCTGCGTTGACGGTGGGGGATAAAGAGGAACTGAGCGATGATATTGTGGAGACCTACTCCGTCTCGGGAGCCAGCCATGTACTGGCACTTTCGGGATTGCATATAGGGTTTCTGTATGCTTTGCTCTTGTTTGTGCTTCGTCCTTTGTGGAGGCGATGGCGGCGGTTAAAACCTTTGTTGCTTTTGCTTCTGGTCCTTTTCTTGGTGAGTTTTGCTTTTTTCACGGGATTGTCTTCCTCGGTGGTGCGGTCGGTCGTCATGTTCTCTTTGTTGGCGTTTGCCGGTTTGCAGCCGGAAAAGCCGCTGACTCTGAATACGCTGGCGGCAACTGCTTTCCTGATGCTGCTGTGCAAGCCGATCTGGTTGTTTGATGTCGGTTTTCAGTTGTCATTCTCGGCGGTTGCAGCTATTGTACTTGTACAGCCTAAGTTGTATGCCCTTTGGAAGGTTGACAATCGTTTCCTGCGATATTTGTGGGGACTTATGACAGTGTCCATGGCGGCTCAGCTGGGTACGGCCCCTTTGGTCATTTTCTATTTCTCCCGTTTTTCCACTCATTTTCTGTTGACTAATCTTTGGGTAATTCCCATGGTGTCGTTCGTTCTGTATTCTGCTGTCTTTCTGTTGATGCTTACGCCGCTGCCTTTTGTACAACATCTGTTTGCAAGGGTAGTAGAGGCATTGGTACATGTCCAGAATGAAGTGCTCCGCTGGATAGAGCATCTTCCCGGCGCTGTTGTCGATGATATTTGGCTGGATATATGGGGTGTTTTGCTCGTCTATCTGTTCTTGGGGATGGCATATTATGGCTTTCTACGCCTTACGGTACGTAGAGTCTGCTTTGCGTTGCTGGCATTGTTGGCAGTGGTTTCCTGGCATTCCCTTTCCATCATGTCCAATGTTCCCCGGCAGGGGATTGCTTTTTATAGCGTGAGAGGCTGTCCCGTTGTCCATTGTATGGCAGACAACCGTCATTCTTGGTTGGCATGTACCGATAGCTTGCCGGATATGCCGCGTTTGTGCCGTGCCCTTTCTCCGCATTGGAACCGCCTGCGTCTGGAGACTCCCCGACTGGTTGCCGGAGATTATACCACTTCCGGCTTATCCATGCGCAACCAGATTGTCTCTTACGCCGGTAAGCGCATCTGTCTTCTTTCCGACAACCGTTGGAGAAACAAGAACTCTTCCCGTCCCCTTTCAGTTGATTATTTGTATGTCTCCAAGGGGTATCAAGGTGGGATAGAGGAACTTACTTCGCTCTTTTCCATGGGCATGGTGGTGCTTGACGCTTCTCTTTCAGACTATTATCAGAATAAGATTGCCAATGATTGCGTTCGCTTAGGTATTCCCTATCTTCTTCTTTCTCAAAAAGGTTCTTACCGCATATTGTTATAAATCACAAACTTTTCGTACTTTTGCCCCTTCAATTTGTTATAAACGCCAAATAGTAAATAGTCAATCGTCAAATAGTAAATAAGAATATGTTGACCAAAGTAATAGAACAATCCAAGATAGACCATTTCACCAAATGGTTTGACCGTGCAGACAAGATAGTAATAGTTTCGCATGTGGGTCCCGACGGGGACGCCATCGGCTCTTCTCTGGGCTTGTGGCACTTCTTCAGCTCGCAGGGAAAGACGGCGAATGTTATTGTGCCGAATGCTTTCCCCGACTTCTTGAAATGGATGCCCGGGAGCAAGGACGTCCTTCTGTACGACCGCTACAAGGAGTTTGCCGACAAGCTGATTGCCGAGGCGGATGTTATTTGTTGTCTGGACTTTAATGCTATCCATCGTATAGATGCCATGGGTGACGCTGTTCTTGCATCTCCGGCAAGAAAAATACTGATAGACCATCATCTCCATCCGGAGGATTTCTGCAAGATTATCATTTCCCATCCGGAGATATCTTCCACTTCGGAACTGGTTTTCCGCCTGATTTGCCGTATGGGCTATTTCAGTGACATTTCAAGGGAAGGAGCAGAGTGTATCTATACGGGTATGATGACGGATACCGGCGGGTTCACCTATAATTCCAATAATCGGGAAATCTATTTCATCATCAGCGAACTGTTGTCGAAAGGTATTGACAAGGACGAGATTTACCGTAAGGTGTTCAATACTTATTCAGAAAGCCGTTTGCGCCTAATGGGATATGTCTTGTCACAAATGAAGGTCTATCCGGACTATCATGCAGCCTTAATTTCTCTGACTAAAGCCGAACAAAGCCAGTTCGACTATGTGCGTGGAGATAGTGAGGGGTTTGTGAACATTCCTTTAAGCATCAAAGGGGTGATTTTCTCTTGCTTCCTGCGTGAAGATACGGAGAAGCCGATGATAAAGATTTCTTTACGTTCGGTCGGTACATTCCCCTGCAATCAGCTGGCTGCCGAGTTCTTTGGCGGCGGCGGTCATTTGAATGCTTCCGGCGGTGAATTTTATGGAACGATGGATGAGCCCGCAAGGTCTTTGAGCAGGCTTTGGAGAAATACAAACCGCTGCTGAATGCCAAAGGATAAAAAAAGTTCAGTTGTAAAGGTTAAAAGTTACGAACTTTCTATCCGCAGCTTTCAACTTTCAAGGAAATCAGATACTTTTGTACGAAATTACTAAATAACAGAAATGAAGAAACTTACTTTATTCTTTTTTGCCTTACTTGCAGTTTGTTTAGCCTTCCAGCATGCGATAATTCTAAAACTTATGCCGAAATGCTTGAGGAAGAAAAAGATGCCATCAAAGCATTTATCAAAGACAGTAGCATTGTCGTTATTTCTCAAAGTGAATTCTATGCGCAAGATTCGACAACGGATGTAAGCAGGAATGAGTATGTGCAGCTGGCAAGCGGGGTGTATATGCAGATTGTGGATAAAGGTTCGACGAATCCTGCAGATACAGTTAAACCGAATGATTTGATTTTGGTGCGCTTTGAAGAACAAGGGTTGATAGCTGTTGGAGGGGTGAAATCGTATATACCAATATGAATAGTCCGACTGTTGTGGATGAGTTTAGATATTCTGTTACTTCTTCGTCTATTGCCGGACTTTTCACTCAAGGCTATATGCTTATATATCATGGTTCGTCTGTACCTGCTGGCTGGCTGGTTGCGTTGAATTATATTCGTAACGGAGCACATGTGAAGCTGATTGTTCCTTCCAAGATGGGACAGTCGGATGCTATGCGGGACGTTCATCCTTATTATTACGATTTACATAAACTCCAAATTTGGAACTAACCGATAAATTTTAAATCATTAACCTATGACTCTAATCAAATCTATTTCTGGAATCCGCGGAACAATTGGCGGTGGTGCTGGCGAGGGATTGAATCCGCTCGACATTGTGAAGTTCACTTCAGCTTATGCTACCCTGATTCGTAAGACGTGTACTGTAAAAAGTAACAAAATCGTGGTAGGGCGTGATGCCCGCATCTCTGGCGAGATGGTCAAGAACGTAGTAGTCGGTACCTTGATGGGTATGGGCTGGGATGTAGTGGACATTGATTTGGCTTCTACTCCGACTACCGAGCTGGCTGTAACCATGGAAGGTGCCAGTGGAGGTATTATTCTGACTGCCTCACACAATCCCAAGCAGTGGAATGCGTTGAAACTGCTGAATGAAAAGGGCGAATTTCTGAACGCTGCCGAAGGCCAGGAAGTACTCCGCATTGCCGCCGCCGAAGAATTCGACTATGCCGAAGTGGACCAACTCGGCTCGTACCGTCAGGATTTAAGCTACAACCAGAAACATATCGACAGCGTATTGGCACTTGACCTCGTAGATGTGGAAGCTATCCGAAAGGCAAACTTCCGTGTAGCCATCGATTGTGTAAACTCTGTAGGTGGTATTATTCTGCCGCAACTACTTGAGCAGCTTGGTGTTCAGCACGTAGAGAAGCTCTATTGCGAACCGACCGGTAACTTCCAGCATAATCCCGAGCCTTTGGAAAAGAACTTGGGTGACATCATGAACCTGATGAAAGGGGGGAAGGCAGATGTTGCATTTGTTGTAGACCCTGATGTAGACCGCCTGGCAATGATTTGCGAAGACGGCAAGATGTACGGTGAAGAATATACGCTGGTTACTGTTGCCGACTACGTATTGAAACATACTCCGGGCAATACGGTATCCAATTTGAGTTCGACCGTGCCTTGCGCGATGTAACCCGCAAGTATGGGCAAGAATATTACGCTTCCGCCGTAGGTGAAGTGAATGTAACTACCAGAATGAAGGAAGTAGGTGCCGTTATCGGTGGCGAAGGAAACGGTGGGGTAATCTATCCGGCAAGCCACTATGGACGTGATGCCTTGGTAGGTATTGCCTTGTTCTTGAGCCATCTGGCACACGAAGGTAAGAAGGTGAGCGAACTCCGTGCATCCTATCCTGCATACTTCATGGCAAAGAATCGTGTAGACTTGACTCCTGAAACAGATGTAGATGCTATTCTTGCAAGGTGAAGGAGCTGTATAAGAATGAAGAAATCAATGATATAGACGGTGTGAAGATTGACTTCCCCGACAAATGGGTTCATCTGCGTAAGAGCAATACGGAACCGATTATCCGCGTTTATAGTGAGGCCGGTACACCAGAAGCTGCCGAGGAAATCGGTCAGCAGATTATGAAGGTGATTGAAGACCTGGCAAAATAAGACTGATTGTAATGACTGTTATATGTCCCACTTTTCTTTTGGAGAGTGGGACTTTTTTTAGGGAGTATTTATTGCTGCTACAATTCGATGACTTTCTCTATCTCTTCTTCAAAGTTTGGAGTAAAGACTTCCTTGCCTATGCTTTTTTTGATTTCATCAATGCTCCAGAAACGTCCTCCGTCCAGCTCGTCACTGGGATGTATTTCACCGTCGTAGACCGTTTTGTGTACGAAGACCAGTTCCTTTTCGCGGGCAGACTCGAAGACATAATGCAAGACGGTTTCGAGAACAAAGTCGGTAATGCCGAGTTCTTCGCGTACCTCGCGTTTCAGCGCCATCTCTACACTTTCACCTAAATCGACGTGTCCGCCTACGGAGGTGTCCCACTTCCCCGGTTGTATGTCTTTCCATTCGGGACGTTTCTGCAGATACAGCTCACCTTTGGAATTGAATACATGAAGATGGATTACCGGATGCAGCAGTTTGCTACCGTTATGGCATTCGCCACGGGTGGCGGCACCTATGATGTTGCCTTGTTCGTCGACAAGGGGGAACATCTCTTGATTGTTATCGTGGTTCATTGTGTTTAGGGTATTAATAATGATGAATCTCCATAGCTCAGAAAGCGGAAATCATGTGCCAGTGCATAGTTATAAATCTTCTGCCAGTCGCCGTGTACGAAAGCTGATACGAGCAGCAGCAAGGTGCTTTGCGGTTGGTGGAAATTAGTCACCATAGCCTTCACGATTTTGTATTCATATCCCGGGGCGATGATGATTTGAGTGCTGGTATGCAGAGTCTCCATACTATGCTTGTCAAGATAGGCGACAATGGCTTGCAGGGCTTCTACTACAGGGGTGGTGGCGGCTTGGCAGACATTTCATAAGGTTGCCATTGGTGGACGTGCAAGTCTTCCTCCGTGGCTTCGGGATTATTCAGTAAGGTGGCTCCGATGTGATAAAGGCTTTCCAATGTGCGCACCGAAGTTGTCCCTACGGCCACTGCCTTGCCGTCGTGCGCTATGAGTTTTTCCAATGTGTTGCGCGAGACGGAGATGTATTCCGTATGCATTTCATGCCCTTCTATTTCTTCACTTTTCACCGGTTTGAAGGTTCCGGCTCCCACATGGAGTGTCAGTTCTTCCAATTCTACTCCTTTATTGCGCAATGCGTCCAATACGCGTGGGGTGAAATGCAGTCCCGCTGTAGGGGCAGCCACCGAACCTTTGATTTTGGAATAGACAGTCTGGTAAGTCTCCTTGTCACTTTCCTGGGTTTCCCGGTTCAAGTAGGGAGGGATGGGCAATTCACCGAAGACCTCGAGAATGTCGGCAAAAGTCACTTCCGGATTATTCCAGCGGAAGTTTACCCAATGGCTGGTTCCGTGGCATTCGCCCCGTTCGGCGGTCAGGGTGAGTGGTTTGCCTTTCACGGTCATCTCACGTCTCAGCATGCCTTCTTTCCATTTTTTCAGGTTGCCGACCATGCAGAGCCAAGCGGTATGCTCGGTTTGCTGGAAGTTGAGGGCATAGTCGTTCGGCTGTATAGGTTCTAGGCAGAATACTTCAATCAGTGCTCCCGTTTCTTTCCGGAAATGCAGGCGTGCTTGGATGACTTTGGTATTGTTGAATATCATCAGGCTTCCCGATGGCAGATACTCCGGCAGTGAAGTGAATCTGTCTTCTGAAACTTCTCCGTGGCGATACAATAACAGTTTGGACTGGTCACGTACGGACAATGGGAACTTTGCAATGCGTTCGTCCGGCAACGGGTAGTTGAATTCGCTGATTCTGATATGTCTGGGGTCTTCTTTCATGATGGCTTTCTCTTTATTATATCGGCTGCAAAGGTACGGATATTTGGAAGATTGAAGAATAAGGGAAATAATTCCTAACTTTGCAGGAAGAAAGTAGGAAAAGACAAACTAAAAGATAAGTTACTATGAAGATAGGAGATAAAGTTCGTTTCCTCAGCGAAGTTGGGGGTGGTGTTGTGACAGGATTTCAAGGGAAAAACATCGTGTTGGTGGAAGATGCCGACGGTTTTGACATACCGATGCCCATAAACGAATGTGTGGTGATAGAGACCGATGATTATAATATCCCCACTCCGGCAGCCAAAGCGGCTGCAAGAAGAAGCGGGAAGAAGAGCAACAATTGCGTACGACCGCTACTGCGGCAAGGCCGTCTGCTATGGAGTCTCAGGTTTCAGAGCCTCAAACGGTCCGTTTGGAGAAACCGCAGATATCTGTTTATCGTCAGCCCGAGATGAAAGGCGGAGATATCCTGAATGTTTTTCTGGCTTTTGTTCCGGAGGATATCAAGGCTGTCAGCACTACACCTTTCGAGGCATATTTGGTGAACGACAGTAATTATTATATGTATTATACCTATTCGAGTGCTGAAGGAAAGTCCTGGACAGTCCGTTCGCATGGTTTGATAGAGCCGAATACGAAACTTCTGCTGGAGGAGTTCGAAAAGTCCGAGTTGAACGACCGTGAACGTGTGATGGTACAGCTGGTGGCATTCAAAGATAACCGTGCGTTCACAATGAAACCGGCTGTCAGTGTGGAAGTCCGCATAGATATGGTAAAGTTCTATAAACTGCATACATTCCAGCAGACGGTTTTCTTTGAAACACCGGCCTTGGTGTATGATATTGTCCGGAATGACCAGCCTGCCAAGCAGGTGTATGTTTCGGCAGAGGAACTGAAGGAGGCTTTGATACAGAAAAAAACGGCAGATACTCCATCCAAACTGCAGACGGTCATCAAACGTGGGGGCAAGAATGGGATTGTCGAGATTGACCTGCATATCGGCGAGTTGCTGGATGACACCTGCGGCATGAGCAACAGTGAAATATTGAATTACCAGCTGGACAAGTTTCGTGAAGTGATGGAACAATACAAGAAAAAGCGCGAACAACGCATCGTCTTTATTCATGGCAAGGGGGATGGTGTACTTCGTAAAGCGTTATTGGATGAGTTGAAACGTAAATATTCCAATTGCCGCCACCAGGATGCTTCGTTCCAGGAGTATGGATTTGGGGCGACGATGGTGACGATTAAATAAAATCAAGTATTTGAATAGTGAATAGGGCAGTTCAAACGTTGGAATGCCCTATTCATTATTTTTGATGGCTTATATAGCTAAATATTGTACTATGATGTGATTTTTTTGTTTCATTTTAATAAAGCGGTAACGTATGCTCTTTTATGGCTGAGAAATACGCCTTATACTTGATGGTATTTCGCAAAAATATTTTAAGTTTGTAGATGTATTGAATAAATAATCTAATTACGGGAAACATGGGAGAGAGGATGGATAAGCGAATTCGATTTTACATTTATTGGATATTAGGGCTTGTGTTTCTAGGGGCTTGTGCGCCCGGAGATAAAGAGGACGTATACACAGAGATGAGAGCTTTTGAGGATTTTTCCCGTATAAATGGAGATTCTGTGGCCATTGTGCCCCGCAAGGTAAGGTTGAAGGCTCTTCAAAAGATGGAAGAGGCAAAGGATAGCTTGGTCAAATATAATTATCTGGCAATGACACTGAAAACATATTTGATTACTTCACAACTTGATTCGGCGCAAATTGTAATCCAACAGATACATGCCTTTATAGAAAGGCAGCATAGTTCCTCTCAAATGGCAGATTTGGAATCCGAATGTTTCAATATGAAGGGAAATATCTTTGCACGCGTTGGGAATATGGATTCTGCGAAATTTGCTTCCGGAAGGCTTATGAATTACGGATGAGAGGGACTAGGATTGAAGTGGTGCCGGATATTTTGATGAATCTTGCTGATGCGAATAACCGTTTAGGAAAATTGGACATAGGGGCAGCTTGGTATAGGAGAGCTTTGTTGATGTGCGACTCTTTGCATATGGCTTCTACCAAGAAACCTCCCATTTATTATGGTTTGGCACAAGTATATGTTACCATGCGTGATTTTGAACAGTGTGATTACTATTACAATCTTGCAGGGGAAAGCTATGACAATATGCTGCCTTATGAAAAATATATTTATTTGAATAATAGAGGGACTTCTTACTATTATAGGGAGGATTACCAGACAGCGATAAAATATTTCCAAAAGGTTATTGATTTAGTCGAAGGATATGATGATATGAGTTTTGAACTTAATCTGGGGAGGTTGAATTTAGGAGACTGTTATCTTCAACTGAATATGGTTGATTTGGCTGTTAAATATATAAATGAATGCCAACTTTTTTTGAGGAAATGGGGGTAAGTACTGCACTATATTATATCGATACGCAGAAAATAGAATTGGCTCTGCTTCAGAAAGACTTTCAAGAGGCACGTCGTTTATTGTCCGAGAGTGTAGTCCCTCCGGGCATCGACCCTGATATGGTACATATCCGTAATAAATACCTTCAGCAGTTTTACGAGGAAACCGGCAACTACAAGAGGGCTTATCACTATCTGCAGAGGAACAACCTGCTTGATGATTCTATCAGGAATGAGCGTGTCCGGATGCGTACGGCAGACTTGACTTTGCGTTATCAGCAGGATTCTACCTTGATGGCACATCGGGTTTTGCTTCAGGAGCAGAAAAACGAGGTGCTGGTGCTGAGGCAGACACAGTTTGTCGTGTTTGCTGTAGCTGTTGTATCTATATTGACGGCGGTTTTCCTTTATCTGTACAGCAAAAAGAAACGTGCTTTGTTGCTTGCACGGAATCATCGCACAGTCTCTACACTTCGTCTGGAGAATATCCGTAACCGCTTGTCCCCTCATTTCATCTTCAATGTGCTGAACAGGGAGATGGCGGAGCGGAATGTAGAAGAAAAGCAAGAGCTTTCGTCGCTGGTAAAACTGATGCGTTGCAATCTGGAATTGGCGGAACAACTGTGTGTAACCTTGGCAGAGGAGCTGGATTTTGTGAAAACATATATTAATCTGGAACGCCGTTCTTTAGGTCCGGATTTTCATTCGGAACTGAAGATAGAAAAGGATGTGCAGCCGGAGCAAATAAGGATTCCGTCTATGATGATTCAAATTCCGGTTGAAAATGCAGTGAAGCATGCGTTGCGCGAGAAGGAAGGTGAACGTAATCTTTGGGTTTCGGTCTGCGCCGGGGAAACGGTATCTGTATAAAGATAACGGATAATGGTGGCGGTTATCGTCCGGACAGTCGGAACCGGGGCACGGGGACGGGAATGAAAGTCATTATGCAGACCATTCAGATTCTCAACAATAAGAATAAGGAGGCCATTGATGTTTCAGTGCACAATGTCTCTCTACAGAGTGGTGAGATGGGATGTGAGGTGACTTTCTGGTTGCCAGACAACTACGATTACAGGATTTAAAAGAACCGTTTAATCTCGTTTTTTGCAAGGATAGGCATATTTACAGACAAATAGTCCGTAAATGACCTTCTATTGCTTTGTATGGGAGTAGGATTATGTATATATTCGCGAGAAGAAAAACATAAAAGGAACATGGATAAATATAAGGTTGCAATAGTTGACGACGATGAGGTGGCTCTTGAGAATCTGAGTTTTGAATTGGGAAAGGATGCACGCTTCTTTTTGAAAGGAACTGCCCGTAATGGTAAACAAGGGAAAAAACTCATTGCCAAGGTACAGCCGGATTTGTTGTTCTTGGATGTGGAACTGCCGGACATGACTGGAATGGAATTACTGCAGGAAATACGTGACAGTGTTTCGTGGAATATGCGGATTGTTTTCTATACGGCTTATGATAAGTACATGATTCAGGCTATCCGGGAGGCTGCGTTCGACTATCTGCTGAAACCTTTTGAAGAGCAGGAGTTGCGGGATATTCTTGCGCGTTTTGTAGAGCAGGCAGAGGCTGGGCAGAGAATGTCATATCCCATTGGTGCACCGTTGCATACCGGACAGACATTTATCGTATTTACGCCAACTAATGATATGCGTGCGTTGCGTCCGGCTGAAATCGGCTTTTTTCGCTATTGTTCCGAGCGTAAACAATGGGAGGTGATACTAAACAACCAGCCGCCGTTGGTGTTGCGTCGCGGAATGACTGCTGAGCAGATTACTCAATATTCATCCAGTTTCGTGCAGATACATCAATCGTATATTATCAATATTGATTATCTGATGATTATAAAGGATAGCAAATGCATGCTTTATCCACCATTTGACAAAGTGACGGAACTGCTGGTTTCCAGAAAGTATAAGAAAGAGCTGCAAGACAGATTCTGCTTGTAAAGTGATAAGAATTATTTGGTTAGGGAGTTGACGCCGCAGGTTTTGGTGGCGTTGACGTAAAGAAAAGGCATTGAACCTCTAAAGTCCAATGCCTTTTTATTTATCAAATACTATTTTCGTATTTATCAGAAGCGAAGTTTATTTCACTTCGATACCTTTGTTCTGCAGTGTGACGTTCAATACTCTGGCATAATCAGCATACTGCTTTTCATTCAGAGTCTTTTTCATCAACTTCAGATTACCATAAACTGCATTACGGAGTAACTTCTCCTGATTCTTCTTGGAATTTGTAGCGCGTTCCATCTGTTCTGTAAAATATTCGCAGATGTTTGCCACTTCTTCATGCTGGTTGGAATCCAGATTCAAATACTTGCTCAACTTTGTTATGTTGATGTTACCTTCCCATTTTGCAGTTGTAGGTTGGTTTCCTGCTGCAAATGTTGTAGCAGTCAGGCAGACTGCTGCCACTAATGTTAATCCTAAACGTTTCATAATACCTACTTTTTAATTGTTATTCCTAAAAACTAATCTCAATCTAATACCTATTGAAAACTCTCTAAGCGCTTAGCTTTTTCTTTTTACCTATGCAAATATAGGTATATGTTTTATAACACAAAAATGAATACGTAAAAAAGTGTAGTTTATACCTTCATTTCTTGACTTAAATCAATTTTGTAGTGTGAAAATGCTTTATTTGGATGCTTTTTGTAATACGAATGTAATGTAGGTTAAATGAAATTCAGTTTATTGTAATGGATAAAAGGATTTTTATTAGTCAAAATGTTATTGCCAAACAGTTTCGGGCAATTCTATGATTACTCTGCTTTCAGAGCAGACTCCCACAAAGCCTAATCCACCTATGACGTTGCAAGGCAGACTGATAGGTTCCATTAAAGTATCGTCGTAATCCCCATCATCCAGGCAGTTTAAGGCTTTCAGGTAGCGGTATTCGGCTTCAGTGATGCTAAGCAGCCGTACGGTGATGGTTTGTTTGCGGGATATATGGTAGTAGTAGTGTCCCTCTACCGGATAATATTCTTGGTAGAGAGGGGTATATACTTTTAATGTGGCATACGAATCACGGAAAGTGTTATCATTGAATATGTTGTATTTGTTATTTATGGTGGGAAACAATTCATTTTCTTCATCATCATAGTTGCCAGGGTGGCCGTCAGTCAGTATAACATCTTCCCGGTTGATGATTTCGTTCTGTCGGGGAGCAAGGATGGTAGTGTCTCTGGGTATGGAGGCCCAATGCCAAGAGCCGTCCTCGTCTTCCACTTTGATGAGGCTGCCGTTTTCATCTTCCAGGTATTCTTTCCATTTGCAATAGTAACTACGGTCATTCCAAATGTCCAGCCGGTAGTAGTTCTTCTCGTTGGGGCGGTCTTGCAATGTAATTTTGTATTGGCGGTAAAGGGTTTGTCCGCTGTACTCGCGCAGGTAGGCCAAGCAAGTGTCCACGTGCAGGCTCTCTATCGGTTGTGGCACGGTGACCTCGGCACTGGCATGGTATTTCCCGTTTTCGGCAGTGGCTTCCAGACGTATGTTGTCGCCGGGATGCAGTGTGCTGGTCAGACGATATTTCTTGAAACGTATACTTTTCAGTAATGATTCATAAATGTCCTTATCAAGTTCTCCTTCCAGATGCCCATAAATTTCTTCCGGGGAAACCGCTTTCGGAGTTTCTGCTATTTTGCCATTGATGTAGAGGAAAAGAGTTGCTTCGTTCAAATGTTCAATACTATAGCCCTCGCCTAAATGGAGATAGACATCATTCTCAGCTTGTCCGGTTTCGAGCAAGGCGTTCATGATGATTTGCGGATCTTGTTGTCCGGGATTGTAAGGAATCTCGTTTTCGCAGGCTGTTAGGAAGCCTACAATAGTTATGTATATAATAAGGTGTAATTTCATTTTTGTTTTCATATGCCGGATTTGTTTTTAAAATCTATAAGTATAGGTAACAGAAGGAATACAAGGCAGTATTGTTATTTTCTTGATGACAGTTTGAGCTTTCTTCTGCCCGGTATTTCCATGATAAATACTTTCGTAGAATCATCGTAGTATACGTTGTATCCATTTTTGTATTTGCTGTAAACGATGTTCGGATTCATGGCATTGTATGCATTGTAGATACTGATATTCCAGGTACGCATACCATGTTTGGTCTTCTTGTTGAAGTTGACGCCGAGATTCAAACGATGGCTGGCGGGAAGCGGTAATTGTTACGCCGGGAGATGTAACCGGTTTCCTCAATAGAGCCATCGGGCCGGATGATGATTGTTGCCTTTTCGGGGATAGTGATACATCCACCGGTATTGAATATCCAGGAAGCTCCTGCATCAATGCGGTCACTGAACTTATGGCTGAGATTGAGGCTGATGCTGTGGCGGCGGTCATATTTGTAGGGGAACCATCGGCCTTGGTTGATGGTACCGTTCTTAAAACGGTGTTCGGTCTTGGATAGGGTATATGCCAGCCAGCCGGTAGTCTTGCCCAATGTTTTCTGTACCATCAGTTCCAGACCGAAGGAGAGGCCTTCGCCCATTTCCACTTTTTCTTCCCAGTTGGTAGAGGTGCCGAAGAAGGATACACCGTCTTGATATTCAAGTATGTGTTTCATCTGTTTATAATATCCCTCGACGGAGAACTCCCAACCCGGCAGTCCGGAATAGTAGCCTCCTATGGAGAACTGGTTGGCATACATCGGACTGATGTCTTTGGTAATGGGTACCCAGAGGTCGGTAGGCATAGACAGCGGAGTAGAGGACAGCAGATGCACATACTGTGCCATGCACGTATAGGATGCTTTGGCAGAATATCCTTGTCCGAGGTCATAGCGGGCGGAAAGGCGGGGCTGCAGCGAATAGTAGCTTTTCCCTTGTGTGTGGAACAGCGATGTGCGTACACCTGCATTCAGACTGAACCTGGCGTTTACATTGAAATTGTCTTCGGCGTAAAGGGAGATTTCTTGTCCGCGCATGGCATGGCTGTTGCTGGTATTGTAAACCGTATCTTCCTGGAGGCGCCATTATCTATATCTTGTATTTTCGAGGTAGCTATTCCCGGACGGAACGTATGGTGGATGTACTCTGCACCGAACTTGATGTGGTGCTGCGGCATGGGGGTGTAGTCAAAGTCCATACGCGCACTCCAGTCACGGATACCGGAGTTGAACTTGGAGGAGTAATAGTATCTGTCTTGTACTTTATTGGCGACAGTATAGGTATCTTCCATGTTTCCGTCCAGCCCCATTTCATATTTGTTGTATGAGACGGTGGTGTTGCAAAACAGCTTGCTGTTGAATACATAGTTCCAGCGGCCGTAGGCGATGGTGTTTCCCCAATTCAGATGGCTGTTGTCCTTGGAATAATTCTTAATGCTGTTGTCGTAATTGTCACCGTGGTAGTAACTGTCATAATGATAGTGGTCTTTCCCCTTGTAGAAACTGAGGAAGATGCGGCTACGGTCGCTGAACTTATGGTTGACCTTTGCATTGACGTCGTAAAAATAGTAGTTGTATTTGTCGGAATAGGTGTCGTCTTTGTCTACAATGAGATTTTTGAAGAATAGGGTGGGGATGGCTCGTGCGCTGAAACTGAAGGAGGTCCGTTCTTTCCAGATAGGGCCTTCGATATGCAGTTTGTCCGTCAGCAGGCCTATGCTGAATGCGCCGTGGTATTTATGCATGTCCCCGTCGTTGGTCCGTACATCTACTATAGACGAAAGACGCCCGCCGTAGCGGGCAGGAAAAGAACTTTTGAAGAGTGTGGTGTTCTTTACCGCTTCGGGCGTAAAGATGGAGAATACTCCCAGCAGGTGGTCTGCGTTGTAAACTGGAATTCCGTCCAGCATAACCAGGTTTTGGTCGGGACCTCCCCCTCGCACATACATGCCTGCAAAACCTTCCATACCGGCTTGCACACCCGGCATCAGCTGAATGGTCTTCAGCAGGTCGCTTCTCCCAATATGGACGGGGTATGCCTGATTTGTGTCATCGGTATCTCATGCGCTCCCATGGCTGTGCTTTCTATGCCGGCCTCCCGCTTGTCCGAGAGCACCACGACCTCTGCCAGCTGGTTATTGCTGTCCAGCCTGACGTTGAGTAAGGTGTCTTTCGTCAGTTCGAACCGGCTATGCCGGCTTTCGTAGCCCAGGTAGGAGAAAACCAGTTCCGTTTCCCCTTCCGGCAGGGTGAGGGAATAGAAACCGAAAGGATTGGTGGCAGTACCTGTGGAACGACGACTCTCAAGGATATTGGCACCAATCAGCGTCTCGGAAGACGCTCCGTCGGTCACGTATCCGCTGATGGTGAACTTACGGCTAACGGGTTTCTGCGGCACGGGCCGCTTATGGAGTAGAATGTGCTTTCCGGATATTTCGAACGTTATGGGTTCGTTTTCAAAGGCACGTTGCAATATCTCACTGATGTTCTTTTGTTTCATCTCCAGTGTGATGCGGTGCGTGAGCTTTACTTCTTCCCCATAGATGAAGGAGAATCCGGTTGCATTTTCCAGTTGCTTCACGAAACTCTCTAAAGTTGCGTTACGGATATTCAGGTTTATACGTGTTTCCTTGTTTTGTGCCTGTGCATGGAGTGAGGCGCTTAAAAGAACCACACACATCAGAAGTACGGTTCTGATGCGGTGGTGCGAACAGATAGTAGAGCTGGTCATTGTCAGTTAAGTTTAGTAGTAAGGATAATAGTGTTGTTTTCTTTTTTATAGGTAAAGTTGCCGGCGTCCTTCAGTAGGTCGAGGATTTCTGTAAGACTCTCCCCTTCGCGGAAGGTAGCTGTCATATGATAGTTCTTCAGGCTGTCTCCTTCGATACGTATATCGGTACGGAACGTTTCGGAAAGTTGACGGACGATTTCCTGCAAGGGTTGCTGATCGAATGTCAGTACGCTATGAATTACTTGGGTTTCCTCGGTAGTATGTATGGCTTCTGTGGGAATGGCTTCCCGTGGTGGTGCTACGTATAAGAACTGATAGGCTGCCCAGCTCGTTACACAGAGCAGGACTACGGCTGCGGCACTGGCTGTACGCATCCAGAACCGCTTCATGCTGCGGCGCTTTAGCAAACGGCTTTCCAGCAGCCTCCAGCTGTTCTCTGCCGTAAAGCGTCCTCGTGGGGAACGGGTAGAAGCAACCAGTTTGTTCAGTACCTTGTCGAAATTCTCGTTATTCACTTTCATTTTTGGCAATTTATTAAGAGCCTATGACTCCTTTTCCGTATGTAAAGACAGCTGCTTTTCAGGAATTCCCTATGCCTATATCCTGAAATAATGTTAATCTGAAGCTCTTTGTCCGTGAAAGTCCGTCCTGCCTACGTATGACTTCCTTGCTTCTCTGTTTCAATCAATAGGGAAAGTCTGCATGAGATGTGCATCTCATGTTGTTCGAGATGTGCATCTCATGCGGTTCGAGATGTGCATCTCATATATGCATACGGGGCTTCTTGCGAGGAAGATGAAGCAGAGTTCACTCCGTCAGCAATGCTTCCTTGAGTCTTGTGAGTGCTTTTTGCAGTTGCGCGTCTACTGTCTTTGTGCTGATGTTCAGATCCTCCGCCACTTGTGCATAGCTTTGTTTCTCTTCGCGCAGGCGGATGAATACTTCACGGCAACGCTCCGGCAGGCGGTCGAGCGCCTTGACATATCGGGCAAACAGTTCTTCGCTGATAAGAGTGTCTTCGGGAGAATCGGCCTGGCCGGAAAGTTCGGGAAGCTGTTCGGACGAGAGTGTAGGGTGTCGGTTCTCTTTTTCCAGGTAATTGAGGGAGGCGTTTTTGGTAAGGATAAAGCAGTAATCCTCTATGTTGTTCACTTCCGGCAACCGGGCGCGTTGTTCCCAAAGCTTCATGAAGACGTCGAGCACAATTTCTTGCGCCCACTCTTCGTGCTTCACGAAATAGCAGGCAATACGGAACAAGCGGTCGTAGCACAGATTGTAGAAACTGTGAAAAGCCCGTTCCGAGTCTTCTTCCTTCATTTGGCGCAAGTAGCGTCTGACTTCTTGTTCGGTCATGCAGTCTCCCGGTTTTGTTGTTATTCAATGAACATCAGGTCACTTATTATACCGTCCGAAACAAAGATGCCTTCCCGGGTCAGGTGCAGGCGGTCTGCCTGCATCTCCAGTTTGTGGCTTTGGAGGTAGGGGGCTGCCATCTTCGTGCAATATTGGCGCAACTCTGTGCCGAAGGCTTCTTCCGTATATGTCAGGGAGACTCCCCACATGGTACGCAGGGAAGTCATGATGTATTCATTGTAACGGGTCACTTTATCCAGGATTTCTGTTTCGGAGGAACGCTGTCCCTCTTCAATGGACTTTATGTATCCTTCCAGAGAAGCTGTGTTCCATTCCCTTGTCTCCGCATTGAAGGAGTGGGCGGAAGGGCCGCACCCCAAATACGGAATGCCTTTCCAGTAAGCAGTGTTGTGGCGTGAGTACATGCCGGGCTTGCAGAAGTTGGATATTTCATAATGCTCATACCCCGCGGCTCCCAGGGTGTCCATGAGCGCCGAGAAGAAGCGCACGCTACTCTCTTCATCTACTTCGCTGATGCGGTGGCTTTGCAGCATTTCGTAGATGCGGGTGCCTTTTTCGTAAGTCAGATGATAAGCGGAGATATGCTCCACATCAAGGCCGACGGCTTGTTGCAGGTCGCGTTCCCACCGTTGGTCTGTTTCATCCGGCAGTCCATAGATAAGGTCGATGCTGATATTCCGGAAGCCGGCTTGGCGGAGGCGGTGTATGGCTGCGATGGCTTGCGCGGCATTGTGCCGGCGGTTCAACAGTTTCAGGGTGGGGGCGTCGAATGTCTGTATTCCCATGCTTATGCGGTTGAAGGGGAGGGTACGCAGCATGGACACATATTCTTCCGTCAAGTCGTCGGGATTGGCCTCGAGGGTAATTTCTTCGGCATGTTCTGTTCCATACACCTCTTTGATAGTCCGGAATATCTGCTCGAAATCTTCGTGAGCGAGCTGTGAGGGAGTTCCTCCGCCAAAGTAGATGGTCTCTATCGGTTCTTCCTTCAGATAACCCTTGCGGGTTTTCAGTTCAGTGCACAAGGCACGGATGTACTGCTGCTTCAATTCGCTGCGAGTGGTGGAATAGAAATCGCAATAGATACAGCGTGTCTTGCAAAAAGGTATATGAATATAGATGCCTGCCATGGTATGCTTATGGATATTTGTTGCAAAAATAGTCTTTTGGCAGGAGAATATATCGGTTTTCGGGACATTTAATGTAATATGGAAGTAGTCAGTGTCTTGGTGGATATTCTCAGTTTTGTCTGTAATCCGGAAAAATAGAACATTTTTTGAGTCGTATGGAAATTCATTATTCCGAATAAACTCCTTTCCTTTGTTATCAGAAAAAGGAATGGGTGTCTATTAAAATAATGAGTAATATGTTTGAAGGACTTGACTTTTGGTTTGAACAGATTATAGCTTATTGCATTGCCCTCGTACTGGTGCAGTTCATGAAGAAACAAATATAGCGGCAAATACTTTATTCACTTCCGTCGTAGCACGGTTTAATCTTAGGCTTTTTCTTGTGATTTCTGAGCTTTTGGGGTACTAATGACCGATATTTACCCCTTTTTGAAACAATAGTGCCCCCGAAATTACCGGGAATGGGGTAATTTTGCAGTATTGAAAAACAAACTTAAATAATATCATGAGAAAAAGTAACTACTTATGGCTGCTGCTGGTGGCAGTTTTATTGCTGCCCGCTCAGGAAATGGCTGCCAAGAAGAAAAAAGAGAAGGAAGTGACAGACCGCGAACTTGGGCCGGGGTGTTGTATCAAATGGCTGCTCCGGTACTGAGCAATATGAGTGAAGGGAAGCTCCAGGAAAATATGCAGGTGGAGCTTAGCCCCACTTGGGATGGACGCGACAAACGGGTGACCTATATGGAATGTTTCGGACGTCTGATGGCGGGGTTGGCACCCTGGCTCTCTTTGCCGGACGATGACACTGCCGAAGGCAAGCAGCGCAGGCAGCTCCGCGAGTGGGCATTGAAAAGTTATGCGCAGGCGGTAGACCCGGAAAGTCAGGATTACCTACTTTGGCGGAAAGAGGGACAGCCGCTGGTCGATGCCGCTTATGTTGCTGAAAGCTTCCTGCGAGGATACGATGCTTTGTGGGTGCCTCTGGATAGTTTGACTAAACGGCGTTACATTGAAGAGTTCACCCAGTTGCGCCGTGTGGACCCTCCTTATACCAACTGGCTGCTGTTCTCGTCTACGGTAGAATGTTTCCTGCGCAAGGCTGGTGCCAAGAGTGATGCTTACCGTATTGTCTCCGCTCTGCGCAAGGTGGAAGAGTGGTATGTAGGTGACGGCTTCTATAGCGACGGACCGGGATTTGCCTTTGACTATTACAACAGCTTCGTACTCCATCCCATGTATGTGGAGTGTCTGGAAGTCTTTACGAACAGTGGAAAAAATAAGATATGGAATGCGCCGGATTGCAATTTCCAGCGTGCCCAGAAGCGCATGCAGCGTTTCGGCATGATTCTGGAACGTTTCATCTCTCCCGAGGGGGCCTTCCCCGTATTCGGGCGTTCCATTACCTACCGCACCGGTACCCTCCAACCATTGGCTTTGTTGGCATGGCGTGGATGGTTGCCCAAGGAATTGTCGAACGGACAGGTACGTGCTGCCATGACAGCTGTCATCAACCGTATGTTCGGTGACAACCGGAACTTCAACGAGAAAGGTTTTCTGACATTGGGATTCAATGGTTCCCAGCCTCATATCTCCGACTGGTATACTAACAACGGCAGCCTTTACATGGCTTCCCTGGCATTCTTGCCCCTGGGCTTGCCCGCCGACCATCCGTTCTGGACAGATGCTCCGCAGGCATGGACCTCGAAAAAGGCGTGGGGTGGTGAAGAATTCCCCAAAGACCATGCCTATTATGAGTAAGACTGATTCATTTTTTATAGTATTTATATTAATTGTTTGGGGGATTGGTGGATTTCCGGTGGCACTCTGTGCACAGGGTGCTGCCGGTGTCCTTCCCGAAACGCATCTGGTGGAAGTGGGGAAAGGATACAGCCAGACTTCCGTCAACACTGCCGTATTCCGTAATAATTCGCTGGTGACGCAAGGTGACGAGCAATACATCAGTTACTATGATGCGGAAGGTTCCTGACTCTTGGAAAACGGAACCTCCATGCCGGACAGTGGACACTGCACCGCACACAGTATAAAGGGAATGTGAAGGATGCCCATAACGTCATCAGCATGATGCTGGACGGTGACGGTATATTCATGTAGCCTTCGACCATCACGGACAGCCCTTGAACTACTGTCGCAGCATTGCACCCCATTCGCTGGAATTGGGTGAGAAGGAGCCCATGACGGGCGTGGATGAAGGCAATGTAACCTATCCGGAGTTTTATCTGCTGTCCGGAGGCGACCTGCTGTTTGCATACCGTTCCGGTTCTTCCGGCCGGGGCAACCTGGTGATGAACCGCTATTCCTTGAAGGAGAAGAAATGGAGCCGTGTGCAGGATGTACTGATTGATGGCGAGAACAAGCGCAATGCTTACTGGCAGCTATATGTAGATGAGCTTGGAACCATCCATCTGTCGTGGGTCTGGCGCGAGACTTGGCATGTGGAAACCAACCATGACCTATGCTACGCCCGTTCCTTTGACAATGGCGTAACATGGTATAAGGCAAATGGCAAGAAATATGATTTGCCCATCCGTCTGGGTAATGCAGAGTATGCCTGCCGCATTCCTCAGAATTCGGAACTGATAAACCAGACCAGCATGAGTGCCGATGCAGGCGGCAATCCGTACATTGCTTCCTATTGGCGCGACCCGGACAGCGACGTCCCGCAATACCGGATTGTCTGGCATGACGGGCAGATGTGGCACAGCCGCCAGGTCTCCGGGCGTACCACTCCGTTTTCCCTGAAAGGTGGAGGCACGAAGATGATTCCGATGGCCCGTCCGCGCATCGTAGTAGATGGCGGGGAGATATTTTATGTATTCAGGGATGAAGAACGGGGGAGCAAAGTCTCTTTGGCGCACGCTACGGATGTGGCAAACAGTAAGTGGAGCATCAGCGATTTGACCGACTTCACTGTTGGTGCCTGGGAACCGTCTCATGACACGGAATTGTGGAAGAGCAGGAAGCGGCTGCATCTATTTGTGCAGCATGCCAAGCAAGGAGACGGAGAGCGGGTTGTGGAGTTTGCACCGCAATCGGTATATGTATTGGAAGTAATAAGATAAAAGAACAGTATTAGTATATGAAAACGACATGCTTATTTTTATTGGGTTTGGCTTTTTGCTGGGGACTGTTCTCATGCACCGCTCAGCAGCCGAAACCGGAAGAAGTGATTGAGATTATCAATCGGGTGAACAACTATTGGCAGGAGACCCATCCGCAACATGGGCGCTCTTTCTGGGACAATGCCGCCTATCATACGGGAAATATGGAGGTGTTCTTCCTGACCGGTAATCCGGAATGTTATGCCTATTCCGAGGCGTGGGCAGAACATAATGAATGGAAAGGCGCGAAGAGTGACAACAAGGAAGAGTGGAAGTACAGCTATGGGGAGAGTGATGATTATGTGCTTTTCGGTGATTATCAGATTTGTTTCCAGACTTATGCGGATTTGTATACCGTGAAGCCGGATTCCGGGAAGATAGCCCGTGCGCGCGAAGTGATGGAATACCAGATGAGTACGGACAAGAACGATTATTGGTGGTGGGCGGACGGACTTTACATGGTAATGCCCGTTATGACAAAGATGTACAAGCTGACCGGCAATCCGTTATATCTGGAGAAACTGCATGAATACTGGACCTATGCCAACAGTATCATGTACGATTCGGAGGAAGGCCTATACTATCGCGACGGCAAATATATTTATCCAAAACACAAAAGTGTGAATGGTAAGAAAGACTTCTGGGTACGTGGCGACGGTTGGGTGCTGGCTGCTTTGGCAAAGGTACTGAAAGACCTGCCCGAAACAGACCAATACCGCCAGGAGTACATAGACCGCTTCCAGACGATGGCCAAATCCGTGGCTGCCTGCCAGCAGCCGGAAGGCTACTGGACACGCAGTATGCTCGACCCTGAGCATGCTCCCGGTCCTGAAACCAGCGGTACGGCTTTCTTTACCTATGGTCTGTTATGGGGGATGAACAACGGCTTGCTGGACAAGGCTGCTTATCAACCGTAGTGATGAAGGCGTGGAATTATCTGACTACTGTAGCCTTGCAGCCCGATGGCCGCATAGGGTATGTACAGCCGATTGGCGAGAAAGCCATTCCCGGACAAGTGGTTGATGCCAACTCTACTGCTAACTTTGGGGTAGGGGCATTTCTGCTGGCAGCTTGTGAGATGGTGCGTTTTTTGAATGCCGACTGATTGGAGAGATTAAATAAGTGTATATGTTACACAACATATACACTTTCTTTGTATTATAATGTATATAGTGTTAATTTTACACCCGTTAAAAGGTTTAATATAAAAAGATTATGATTGTACGGATGAAAAACACTTTCCGGATGCTTTTGGCGGCAATGTTATTGTCGTTGTTTGCACTTCCGGGATATTCCTGGCAAAAATCCTTTCCCGAAAAAGATTATGTAGCTTATTTGTTCACTTATTTCACTGGGAATAGTGGCGATGAAGAAGCTGTGCGCTATGCTGTAAGCATGGACGGTTATACCTACTGGGCATTGAATGATAATGAACCGGTAATCGACTCGAAAGTCATCAGCTCCACCGGGGGAGTCCGCGACCCGCATATCCTTCGTTGCGAGGATGGCAAGACTTTCTATATGGTAGTGACAGATATGGTTTCAGCCAATGGATGGAGTTCCAACCGTGCCATGGTTTTGCTGAAATCTACCGACTTGGTCAACTGGTCCCACTCCGTTATCAATATACAGAAACGTTATTCAGGTCAGGAGGATTTGAAGCGTGTATGGGCTCCGCAGACTATCTACGACCCGGAGGCGGGAAAGTACATGGTGTATTGGTCCATGCTGCATGGCGATGGAGCCGATGTCATATATTATGCTTATGCCAATGCGGAGTTTACGGATTTGGAGGGAGAGCCCAAGCCATTGTTTCTGCCGGAGAACGGGAAATCGTGCATCGATGGAGACATTGTCTATAAGGATGGTGTTTTCCACCTTTTCTATAAGACGGAAGGGCATGGAAACGGCATAAAGGTGGCCACCACCCGTTCCCTGACCTCCGGGGCATGGACGGAAGAGCCCGATTACAAGCAACAGACTAAGGAAGCCGTAGAGGGTGCGGGCATTTTCAACTGATAGGGCAGGATAAGTATATCCTGATGTACGACGTCTATATGAAAGGAAGCTATCAGTTTACGGAAACCACTGACTTGAAGAATTTTAAGGTGATAGACAGCGAGGTGAAGATGAACTTCCATCCCCGTCATGGGACCATTATCCCCATTACCCGCCATGAGCTGTTGCGCATTACCGATGAATGGGGCAAGCCGACAGAACTGGGCGCATTGCCCAACAATCCCGTATTGCCGGGTTTCCATGCCGACCCGGAAATCCTTTATTCCCATCAGACCCAAAAGTATTACATCTATTCTACTACGGACGGACAGCCGGGTTGGGGAGGCTGGTATTTCACCGTATTCTCCTCCACGGATTTGAAGACCTGGCAGGATGAAGCGTCATGCTGGACTTGAAGTCGGAGCAAGTGCCCTGGGCAGATGGCAATGCTTGGGCGCCTTGCATTGAAGAGAAAAAAGTGGACGGTAAGTATAAATACTTCTTCTATTACAGTGGAAACCCCAAGAATGGCGGCGGCAAGCAGATTGGAGTGGCTACGAGCGATTCTCCTGCCGGCCCTTTCACCGATTTGGGACGCCCTGTCGTTACTGCTTCACCCGTCGGTGGCGGGCAACAGATTGATGTGGATGTGTTTACAGACCCTGTTTCGGGCAAATCCTATCTTTACTGGGGCAACGGCTACATGGCAGGTGCCGAGCTGAACGACGATATGGTGTCCATCAAGGAAAATACCGTTACGGTGATGACACCGGCGGGAGGCACCTTGCAGGACTATGCTTTCCGCGAAGCAGCTTATGTCTTTTATCGCAACGGGCTCTACTATTTCATGTGGTCGGTAGACGATACCGGTTCGCCCAATTACCATGTGGCATACGGTACATCCAAGTCGCCGCTCGGTCCTATCGAAGTTGCCAAGCAACCCGTTGTGCTGATTCAGAATCCGGAAAAGGAAATTTACGGTCCGGCACACAACGCTGTATTGCAGATTCCCGGTACAGATGAGTGGAGAATCGTTTACCACCGTATTAATAAATGGTACTTGAAAGATGGCCCCGGCGTTCATCGTGAAGTCTGCATAGACCGGATGGAGTTCAATGAAGACGGAACCATCAGGCCGGTGGTGCCTACCTTTTGATTTAATGATATAACATAATAATTTAATACCATGAAGAATAGATTGAAATTACTGGTTTGGTTGTTTGCCCTCTCAGGTCCGCTGGCAGCACAGAGTGTATCTGTCAATGGTCCGGATGGAAAATTGCAGCTTACGGTATCCTGCCCGTCAGCCAACGGTGAAGTGTCTTACGCCGTCACCTACAATGGAAAGCAAATGCTGGAATCTTCTCCCTTGGGGATGGAGACAAATGTGGGTGATTTCTATAGAGGATTGCAGTTGAAGGAACATAAAGTCACAGCTTTCGATACGGTTTATGAACAATCCCGAATCAAAGCTTCGCACATCCATTACCGGGCAAACGAATTGCTTTGTTCATTCGTCAACGGTGAGGGGAAGAATGTGCAGATAACTTTCCGCGTCAGCAACAATGACGTGGCTTTCCGTTACACCCTGCCGAGGGAGCAGGGAAAAGGAAGCGTCACGGTGAACAGCGAACGGACCGGCTTCCGCTTCCCGTCGCAGACCACCACTTTCCTTTGTCCGCAGAGCGACGCCATGATAGGGTGGAAGCGTACCAAACCCAGTTACGAAGAAGAATATAAGGCAGATGCCCCGATGAACGAACGTTCGGGTTATGGACATGGATATACATTTCCCTGCTTGTTCAAGGTGGGGGATGACGGCTGGGTACTGCTCAGTGAAACCGGAGTGGACAGCCGTTATTGTGGCTCGCGTTTGAGTGATTGGGATAACGGCGTGTATCGCATTGCTTTCCCCATGCCGGAAGAGAACAACGGCAATGGAACGGTGTCACCTGCCTTTTCCCTGCCGGGCTCCACGCCGTGGCGTACTGTGACGGTGGGGGAAACCTTGAAGCCGATTGTGGAAACCACCGTCCCCTGGGATGTAGTGGAACCACGCTATACCACCACCCATGATTACAAGCCGGGCCGTGGCACATGGAGCTGGATTCTCTGGCAGGACGGCAGCATCAACTACGACGACCAGGTGCGCTATGTTGACTTGGCAGCCGCCATGGGATACGAATATGTATTGATTGACAACTGGTGGGACAACAACATCGGTCGCGACCGCATGGAACAGTTTATCAAGTATGCCCGTAGCAAGGGTGTGGAGGTATTCTTGTGGTATAGCTCCAGTGGTTACTGGAACGATATAGAGCAGAGTCCCGTCAACCGGATGGATAACTCCATTGCCCGCAAGCAAGAGATGCGCTGGTTGCAAAGTCTGGGTGTGAAGGGTATCAAAGTAGACTTCTTCGGCGGTGACAAGCAGGAGACCCTGCGTTTGTACGAGGAGATTCTGAGCGATGCCGACGACCACGGTCTGATGGTTATCTTCCACGGCTGTACCTTGCCTCGCGGCTGGGAACGGATGTATCCCAATTACGTAGGCAGCGAGGCGGTGCTGGCTTCCGAGAATCTGGTATTTAGCCAGCATTTCTGTGATAACGAGGCGTTCAATGCCACGCTGCACCCTTTCATCCGCAATGCTGTGGGATGCATGGAGTTTGGCGGTGTGTTCCTGAACAAGCGTTTGAACCGCAGCAACGATGGCGGAACTATTCGCCGCACCACGGACATCTTTCAGCTGGCAACGGCAGTGCTGTTCCAAAATCCTATCCAGAACTTCGCCTTGGCACCTAATAACTTGACGGATGCTCCGCAAATCTGCCTCGACTTTATGAAACAAGTGCCACTACTTGGGACGAGACCCGTTTCATTGACGGCTATCCGGGGAGATATATTGTTCTTGCCCGTCGTCATGGCAACACGTGGTACATAGCCGCTGTCAATGCAACGGCGGAACCATTGAAACTGAAGCTTGACCTTCCTGTGCTGGCAGGACAAGAGGTGTCTCTGTATAGTGATGACAAGAAGATGCAGCCTCAATTAAAGCTGCAGAAGATAAAGACTGACGGCTCTCTGCAACTCACGGTTCAGCCGCAGGGAGGGGCGGTAATCGTGGAATAAAGAAGGCATGGAGCAACCCTTGTTTTGTAATGATATATCATAACGGATTACTTCTTTTGCAAATCATTGATTATCAGAGGTTTATGATTATCCTGATTCAGTCGTATACTGAATGGCATTCACTATACGACTGAACCCTATTCACTATACGACTGAATGGCATTCAGAATACGGCTGATTGTGACTATCGAACTAAATGTGAATGATTAATACCGACTTAATACCATGAATAGATTCTTGAAATTATTGTCCTTGTGTCTGTTCTTGACACTGACCGTTCCTTTGCAGGCTATAACGAATGGAGTGGCGAATGAACCCGATTCAGTCTATCTCTTTTCCTACTCCCATGCCGACGGCAGTGGCGGTCTGAAACTAGCCTGGAGTCCCAATGGCAACCGATGGTTCAGCGTGGCAGAGGGCAGCTCCTTTGTCAACTCGGACTTCGGCCCCTGGGGGCAAATGAAGCGGATGCTGAAACCGCACTTGATGCAGACCCGTGCCGACGACCGTTGGCACTGTATCTGGGAACTGACGGAAAGCGGAAACTCCCTTGCATACGTCGAGTCTCCCGACTTGCTGCAATGGAAAGCGCAGAAATACTTTGACCGTTCTCGCCTTGCCGAATACCGGCCGGAGGAGGTCTATCCTAACGTGCGGAAGGAGGTTCTGCTGAACGGTACCGTACAGCAGGGTTGGATGCAGCGTGTACCGTATGCCACGGTGCAGCGTGTCATCTCCTTTGCAGAGCATAAGAAGTACCGCCAGGCACTCCATGCCGAACGTACCGAGCAAGACCCCGTACGTTTTGCCGGACTGAAACCGGTGGAGGCGACTATCGAAGTGGAGACGGAATGTGCAAAACCCATCAGCAAGCATCTGATAGGTATTTTCTTCGAAGACATCAACTATGCTGCGGATGGAGGACTGTATGCCGAGCTGGTACAGAACCGCGACTTCGAGTATTCGTCTAAGGACGGTTCACACCAAGGTTGGGACGGCACATATGCCTGGGCGGTGAAAGAGGGCGATGCTGCGGCTGCCGTTACCATTGCCGCTGCCGACCCCATTCATCCCAATAACCCTCATTATGCCGTATTGGAGGCGCGTCCCGGAGTGACATTGCAGAACGACGGTTTCGACGGCATCAGCTTGAAGAAAGGGGAGAAGTACGATTTCTCTCTCTTCGCCCGCGTGGCACCGGGCAGCAAGGGAGGCAAGGTGGTTGTTTGCCTGCTCGACCAGACGGGCCGTGAGATTGCCCGCTCTTCCGTCAATGTGTCCTCCAAAGAGTGGAAGAAACAGCAGACGGTGCTGACGGCAAACGCCGATGTGCGTGCCGCCGTGCTCTCGCTTCAGCCGCAGACGGTGGGGACACTGCATCTCGATATGATTTCCCTTTTTCCGCAAAATACATTCAAGGGCCATAAGAACGGCTTGCGTGCCGACCTGGCGCAGACGCTTGCCGACCTGCATCCACGCTTCGTCCGCTTCCCCGGCGGCTGCGTGGCTCATGGCGACGGCATCGACAATATCTATGATTGGAAAGGCTCTATCGGACCGCTTGAAGCGCGTAAGCCGTTGCGCAATCTGTGGGGGTATCATCAGACACGCGGACTGGGCTACTTCGAGTACTTCCGCTTCTGCGAAGATATAGGTGCCGAACCTCTGCCGGTATTGGCAGCGGGCGTGCCGTGCCAGAATTCGGGCACACACTCGCACTATGCCGACAACTGTCCGCAGGGGGCCAACAAGGAACTGATGCGCTACGGCCAGCAGGGTGGCATCCCGATGGAAGAGATGCCTGCCTATATCCAGGATGTGCTCGACCTGATAGAGTATGCCAACGGCGATGCACGCCGCACCGTGTGGGGCAGGAAGCGTGCTGAGGCAGGCCATCCCAAGCCTTTCAATCTGAAGTATATCGGCATCGGCAACGAGGATATGATTACCGAAGTGTTTGAGGAGCGCTTTGCCATGATATACAAGGCTGTCAGGGAGAAGCATCCCGAAATTACGGTTGTCGGCACTGTAGGTCCCTTCTACGAAGGCACGGACTATGCGGAGGGCTGGCGCCTTGCCACGGAACTGGGCGTGCCCATGGTGGACGAACACTATTACGTGGATCCGGGCTGGATGATTCACAACCAGGACTACTACGACCGTTATGACCGTACCAAGTCCAAGGTCTATCTGGGCGAATATGCCGCCCACCTGCCCGGACGTCCCAACAACATAGAGACAGCGTTGGCAGAAGCTCTCTATCTGACTTCGGTGGAACGTAATGCCGATGTGGTGGAGATGACCTCGTACGCCCCGTTGCTGGCGAAGGAAGGCCATACGCAGTGGAATCCCGACTTGATTTATTTCAATAACACGGAAGTGAAGCCTACCGTGGGCTACTACACACAGCAGATGTACGGACAGAATGCGGGTACGCAGTACATCACCTCGCACGTCACACTGAATAATGGGCAAGAGGCTGTCCGTAAGCGCGTCGGTGTTTCGGTGGTAAAGGATGAGGCCACGGGTGACCATATTGTAAAGCTGGTGAACCTGCTTCCGGTGGAGGTTTCCTCTACAGTGAAGCTGAAGGGCATCGACTTGCAGAATCCCTCGGCAGTGAAGACGCTCCTGACGGGTGACCCGAAAGACAAGCAGGCACGTTCCGTGACTTCCGCCTTCGTCGACATCGGCGGTACGGAGTTTCCTTATACCTTGCCTGCCTATTCGTTTACGGTGATACGTATCCATGAGAATAAGGGGAAATAAGGATAAATCCGTGTAATTCCGTGCGTGGGAACTTAAGAACTTAAAAACTTAAAAGATATGATACGATTATTGACTTTGGCACTTGTTGCAGCCATGACCGGCAGTGTGTCGGCACAAAAGCAACAGACTTTGCATTCCGGTTATCCCATCGACCCGGTTCCTTTCACTTCAGTGAAGGTGACGGACAGTTTCTGGGGACAACGCTTGAAGGCAAGCCGCGAGGTAACCATCCCGTTGGCTTTCAGTAAGTGTGAGGAAACGGGACGTTATGAAAACTTTGTGAAAGCTACTCATCCCAGTGATGAGTATAAGGTGGGAGCTTCTCCTTTGACGATACGGATGTCTATAAGACGATTGAAGGTGCAAGTTACTCCTTGCAGACTTACCCGGACAAGAAACTGGAAGAATATATCGACAGCGTATTGGTCATAGTGGCCGCCGCCCAAGAACCGGACGGGTATCTTTACACCGCACGTACCATGAACCCCAAGCATCCGCACGATTGGTCGGGGCCGGAACGCTGGTCGGAGGTGGAGAATTTGAGCCACGAGTTCTATAATCTGGGTCACATGGTGGAAGGGGCTGTGGCTTATTATCAAGCTACAGGCAAGCGGAACTTCCTGGATATAGCTATCCGTTATGCCGACTGCGTATGCAAGAATATCGGTGAAGGCCCCGGACAGAAGCGTGTGATTCCCGGACATCAGATTGCCGAAATGGCATTGGTACGCCTCTATACCGTGACAGGAGATAAGAAATATCTCGACCAGGCCAAGTTCTTCCTCGACGCGCGCGGCACTACGGCACGCAAGGACATCTATTTGCAGTCGCACAAGCCTGTACTGGAGCAGGAAGAGGCAGTGGGACATGCCGTACGTGCCGGTTACATGTATTCCGGTATGGCTGATGTGGCTGCCATTACGGGTGACAGCTCCTACATCAAGGCTATCGACAAGATATGGGAGAATATCGTCGGCAAGAAGATATATATTACCGGCGGTATCGGTGCGCGTCATGCGGGCGAAGCTTTCGGTGATAACTATGAATTGCCGAATCTGACTGCCTACAATGAGACCTGTGCCGCCATCGGCAATGTTTACATGAATTACCGCCTCTTTCTGCTGCATGGCGATTCCAAGTATTTCGACGTGCTGGAACGTACGCTTTACAACGGATTAATCTCCGGCGTTTCATTGGACGGAGCAAGTTCTTCTATCCCAATCCGTTGTCTTGCGATGGTAAGTATCACTTCAATGCCGACCATACGATTACACGCCAGCCGTGGTTTGGTTGTGCCTGCTGTCCCAGCAACATCAGCCGGTTCATTCCTTCTTTGCCGGGATATGTGTATGCCGTGAAAGACAATCAAGTGTACGTCAACCTTTTCTTGTCCAACCGTGCCGAGTTGAAGTTGAATGAAAAGAAAGTGGTGCTGGAGCAGGAAACCGGATACCCCTGGAACGGAGACATTCGTGTGAAGGTGGCTCAGGGCAACCTGCCGTTTACGATGAATATCCGTATTCCGGGTTGGGTGCGCGGCAGTGTACTTCCGAGTGACCTTTATTCGTATGCCGACGACCTGAAGTTGGGCTATCGTGTATTGGTGAATGGCGAGGAGGTGACCGGTGAACTTCGTAAAGGCTATCTCCGGATAGACCGGAAGTGGAAGAAAGGGGATGTGGTAGAGGTGCATTTCGACATGCAACCCCGTGTGGTGAAAGCCAATGAAAAAGTGGTTGCCGACCGTGGACGGGTGGCCGTTGAGCGTGGTCCTATCGTTTATTGTGCCGAGTGGGCCGATAATGATTTTAATATACAGAATATCATCCTGAACCGTCATCCGAAATTCCAGGTGACGGAGAAGCCCGAACTGCTGTATGGCATCAACGAAATTACCACAGAAGTGCAGGCTCTTGGTTTTGATGCTGCCGGAAAGTTGGCAACCAGAGATGTGACGCTGACCCTGATACCTTATTATGCATGGGCACACCGGGGTGAGGGCAAGATGGATGTATGGTTGCCGGTAAATAGGATTGATGTAGAATAGGTAAGTATGTCGTCATAATTTAGCTTATGCTATCGTTATAAACAGATTAAAACCATGAAAAGACTTTTATTTCTATTGACATTGTTCGTTGTTCTTGGCATGCAGGCGCAACAGCATGTGATGACTGTTGATGTATCAAAACCGACGGCTCGGATAAATCCTGCCATGTATGGAATCTTCTTCGAAGACATTAATTTCGGTGCGGACGGTGGTTTGTATGCCGAACTGGTAAAGAACCGCTCTTTTGAGTTCCCGCAGCCGCTGGTGGGGTGGATACCTTTCGGCGAGGTGACGGTACAGGACGAGCGGCCCTGCTTCGACCGCAATCCGCATTATGTGCGCATTACCAATGACGGCTGTCTTTTGCGTGCCGGACTGGATAATGAAGGTTATCGTGCATCGGCCTGAAAAAAGGAGAAGATTACCGTTTCTCCGCCTATGTCCGTACGCCGGATACCAAACCAATGAAGCTTTCCGTCGAACTGGTGAATTCCAACGGAGAGAATCTCCTGAAGAAGGAACTGGAAGTGAAAGGCAGTGAATGGCAGAAGCTGACGGCTGTGCTGAAAGCTCCTTTTACCGATGTTCGCTCGCGTCTGCGTGTTGTGTTGCAGACGGAGGGTACGGTAGATATGGACCACATCTCTCTCTTCCCGGTGAACACTTGGAAGAAGCGTGAGAATGGATTGCGTGCCGACTTGGTACAAGCCCTCTATGACCTCAATCCCGGAGTATTCCGTTTTCCCGGTGGCTGCATCATCGAAGGCAACAGCCTTGCCACCCGTTATCAATGGAAGAATTCCGTGGGTCCGGTAGAGAACCGTCCTTTGAACGAAAATCGCTGGAACTATACATTCAAGCATAAAGCTTTCCCGGATTATTTCCAGAGTTACGGACTTGGCTTTTACGAATATTTCCTGCTGAGTGAAGACCTCGGTGCAGAGCCTCTGCCGGTACTGAGCTGCGGGCTGTCCTGCCAATACGAAAGCAACGAAGTGGTTCCCCTTGGAGAACTCGGCCCGTACGTGCAGGATGCCCTCGACCTCATCGAGTTTGCCAACGGTGCTGCAACCTCCAAGTGGGGAAAGGTGCGTGCCGATATGGGACATCCCGAACCGTTCGGTCTGAAAATGATTGCCATCGGCAATGAACAGTGGGGGGAAGTCTATCCCGAGCGTCTGGAAGTGTTCACGAAAGCCATCCGTGCGGAATATCCCGATATGCAGATTGTAGGTTCTTCCGGTCCGAGTGCAGATGGGGACAAGTTCGATTACCTATGGCCCGAAATGAAACGCATCGGGGTGGATTTGGTGGACGAGCATTATTATATGGCTCCCGACTGGTTCTTTGCCAATGCTGCCCGCTATGATGACTATGACCGTAAAGGACCGAAAGTCTTTGCCGGTGAATATGCATCGCATGACCACCCCACCGGGAAAGCCAATAATTTCTTGGCGGCACTGTCCGAAGCAGCTTTTATGACGGGACTGGAACGTAATGCCGATGTGGTGCGCCTGGCTACCTATGCTCCGTTGTTTGCCCATGTGGATGCCTGGCAGTGGAATCCCGATTTGATTTGGTTCGACAATCTCCGTATGATGCGGACTCCCAACTATTACGTACAGCAGATGTACGGTATGAATGCCGGAACAGATGTGCTGAACCTGCAAATGGACGGAAAACCCGTGACGGGGCAGGACAGCCTTTATGCATCGGCAGTGCTGGATGCTCCTACGGGAGAAGTAATTCTGAAGCTTGTCAATGCGGGCAGCAGATCGGAGAAGGTACAGATAGAGTTCAGCGGATTGAAGAAGCGGCAGCTTGTCTCGGGTTCCTGCACCTATTTGCAAAGTGATGACTGGAAAGCCAAGAATACACTGGAGCAGGAGGCTATTGTTCCACGTATTCGTCCGGTGGAGGTGGCTTCCCGTTCTCTGAGCCTGGAGCTTCAGCCCCGTTCGTTCGGAGTCTATCGTTTGCGGATAAGTACTCAATCAAAATAAATTCCCATTTAGTCACCTATTTAATTATGTGAACTAGTTATGAACACTTATTTAAAGAATTAAATTCAGCCTTTTTCGAACGATTATTCTTCCTTTTAATTATAGGATAGGCGTATCTTTGTGACGGCATACCGGTTCTGCTTGTATGCCGTTGCTAATTTTTATAAACTATTTACCATGAAGAAACATTTCATTACCGGACTGCTTGCGACTTTTGCCATTGCCGCAAGCGCACAGTCCTTCACTGAATGGCAAAACCCTGAAGTGAATGCCGTGAACCGTGCTCCGATGCACACCAACTATTTTGCCTATGAGTCGGTAGATGCTGCGGCTCGTGGAGCAAAAGAACATTCTTCCAATTACATGACTCTGAACGGTATCTGGAAATTCTTCTGGGTGAAGAATGCCGATGCCCGTCCCACGGATTTCTGGAAAGTGGGGTTCAACGACAAGGGATGGAGCGATATGGCCGTTCCCGGTATGTGGGAACTGAACGGTTTCGGCGACCCTATCTACGTGAATACCGGATATGCCTGGCGCAATCAGTTCAAGAACAATCCACCGCAGGTGCCGACGGAGAATAACAATGTAGGTTCCTACCGTCGTGAGATTGTAATACCTGCCGACTGGAAGAGTAAGGACATCATTGCTCATTTCGGTTCCGTGACTTCCAATATGTATTTGTGGGTAAACGGCAAGTACGTAGGTTATAGTGAGGACAGCAAACTGGAGGCTGAATTCAACCTGACACCCTACTTGAAGCCGGGACAAAAGAATCTGATAGCCTTTCAGGTATTCCGCTGGTGTGACGGGACGTATCTGGAAGACCAGGACTTCTTCCGTTATAGCGGTGTAGGGCGCGATTGCTACTTGTATGCCCGTGACAAGAAGCGCATTCAGGACATCCGTGTCACTCCCGATTTGGATACTGCTTATAAGAACGGTTCCCTGAAAGTACAGCTTGATGTGAAGGGTGGCGGCAATGTCAGTCTTGAACTGCTGGACGCTGCCGGAAAACAGGTGCTACAGCTGTCGCCAAAGGTAGCGCTACTGCCTTGATAAATGTGGAGAATCCTCATAAGTGGACGGCGGAAACGCCTTACTTGTATACCCTGCGTGCCACTTTGCAAGGCAGCAGTGAAGTGATTCCCGTAAAGGTGGGCTTCCGAAAGATAGAGCTGAAAGGAAGTCAGATACTTGTCAACGGCCAGCCCGTTCTCTTCAAGGGAGCCAACCGCCACGAGATGGATCCGGACGGTGGTTACGTCATTTCTCGCGAACGCATGATTCAGGATATTCAGGTGATGAAGCAGTTCAACTTGAATGCCGTGCGCACCTGCCATTATCCCGACAATAATCTCTGGTACGACCTCTGCGACCAATATGGTATTTACGTAGTGGCCGAAGCCAATATCGAATCCCACGGAATGGGTTATGGGGAAGAGACACTTGCCAAACGTGAGGACTATAAGAAAGCACATATGGAGCGTAACCAGCGCAATGTGCAGCGTAGCTTCAATCATCCCAGCGTCATTTTCTGGTCTTTGGGCAACGAAGCCGGCTATGGCGCTAATTTCGAAGCTGCCTACGATTGGATAAAGGCTGAAGACCCGAGCCGTGCCGTACAATATGAACAAGCCGGTAAAACAGGCAAGACAGACATCTATTGCCCGATGTATTATGGCTATGACGGATGTAAGAAATACAGTGAGGATGATTCTATGACAAAGCCCCTGATTCAGTGCGAATATGCTCATGCGATGGGAAACTCGCAAGGAGGTTTTAAAGAATATTGGGATTTGGTGCGTAAATATTCCAAATTCAAGGTGGCTTTATTTGGGATTTTGTTGATCAGTCTGTACGTTGGACAGGAAAGAACGGTAAGATGATTTATGCCTACGGCGGTGACTTCAACCGTTTTGATGCCAGCGACGGTAACTTCTGTGATAATGGTTTGATTAGCCCCGACCGTGTACCCAATCCCCACATGTATGAGGTAGGCCGTATTTATCAAGACATCTGGACTACTCCGGCCGACTTGAAGAACGGCGAAATCAATGTGTTCAATGAATACTTCTTCCGTGACCTTTCTGCCTATTATATGGAGTGGGAGGTACTGAAAGGTGGTAAGGTGATACGGACTGGTCGTGTGGATAATCTGAATGTAGCTCCCCAACAGACAGCCAAAATCAAGTTGGACTTGGGCAAGACTTGCCAATGCACCGAGTGGTTGCTGAATGTTTCCTATAAGCTGAAGAACCGTGAAGGATTGCTTTCCGCCGGACATGTAGTGGCAAAAGACCAGTTGACGCTCAATCCTTACCAAGCTCCTTCCATGGAATTGAAGAACTGCGAACAGAGCAATATCGAGATGACGGCTCCCCAAGTACAGGATAACGATTGGAACTACCTCATCGTCTCCGGTAATGCTTTCCGTGTAGAAATCAACAAGCACAACGGTTATCTGACCAAGTACGAAGTGAATGGCCGGGATATGATTAAAGACGGCGAGGCTTTAAAACCAAACTTCTGGCGTGCGCCTGTTGACAACGACTACGGTGCCAATCTGCAACGCAAATATATCGCTTGGAAGAATCCGGAAATCAAACTGACCTCTTTCAAACAGCGCACGGAGAACAATCAGGTGATTGTAGAATCTGCTTACGACATGCCGGGTGTTTCAGCTAAGCTGAACCTTGTTTATGTCATCAACAATGCCGGTGCCGTCAAGGTGACCCAGAAGCTGACTGCCGACAAGAATGCCAAAGTATCGAACATGTTCCGTTTCGGTCTGCAGATGCCTATGCCGCGCAGCTTTGAAACCGTTGAATACTATGGACGCGGTCCGGTTGAAAACTATATTGACCGTAATCATTGCGCCGACTTAGGCATTTATCGCCAAAGTGTGGCCGAGCAGTTCTATCCCTACATCCGTCCGCAGGAAAACGGAACAAAGACCGATATTCGTTGGTGGAAGATGTTGGATCAGTCTGGTAATGGCATCAAGATTGTGGCAGCCGCTCCCTTCTCTGCATCTGCCTTGCACTATACCATCGAGTCTTTAGATGAAGGCTGGAGCAAAGGGCAAGGACACTCGCAAGAGGTGGATGAAGCTGATTTGACTAATCTTTGTATCGACAAGGTGCAAGCCGGTCTGGGTTGTGAGGATAGCTGGGGACGTATTGCACGTCCGGAATACCTGGTGCCATACGCTGATTATGAGTTTACGTTCATCCTTTTTCCCGTATGCCATAGTATCGGAATAGAATAACATTTCTTCTCAGTGTATTACATACTGAGAAACAGATTTTATAACACTGAAGCGGTCGCCTTTCCGATGGGGGAGGGTGACCGCTTTGTGTTGATGTTTTGCTTGCTTCTGTATATTTCTTTGTTTTATTGTTTCTGATTTCGGCAAATGCAATCCGTCAGATGGTCGTTGATAAACCCCGAAGCTTGCAGATGGGCATAGCAAATGGTAGAGCCGAAGAACTTGAATCCCCGTTTTTTCATGTCTTTGCTCATGGCATCTGATTCGGGAGATGATACCGGAATCTCACTCAATGACTGAAAATGATTGATAATGGGGTTC
>ENA-OQCX01000107-OQCX01000107.1-human-gut-metagenome-genome-assembly--contig:-NODE-107-length-42221-cov-6.695349_pt1 | contig 42221 bp, 42 predicted proteins | sample MGYA00242762_ERZ504587 | MGnify/ENA primary metagenome ERZ504587 (study PRJEB26092, sample SAMD00036337) | human gut metagenome | host: Homo sapiens | study: EMG produced TPA metagenomics assembly of...
ATATGTACAAAGTATACCTTAAACCCAATAAAGAGGAGTCATTAAAGCGTTTTCACCCGTGGGTGTTTTCCGGCGCCATCGCACATTTCGACGGAGAGCCGAAGAAGGGGAAGTTGTTGAAATCTACACGTCCAAAAAGGAATTCATAGCCAAAGGGCATTTTCAGATTGGCAGTATCGCCGTACGCGTACTGACCTTCCGTCAAGAAGAAGAAATCAATGCGGACTTCTGGAAACGCAAACTCAGCATAGCATACGACATGCGCCGCAGTATCGGCATAGCCGGAAACCCGACAAACAACACCTATCGCCTGGTGCACGGGGAGGGAGACAACCTGCCGGGGCTGGTTATCGACATTTATGCCCGTACCGCAGTGATGCAGGCACATTCTGCCGGCATGCACCTCGACCGCATGGCCATTGCCGATGCCCTTACCGAAGTGATGGGCAGCCAGATTGACAATATCTATTACAAATCGGAGACGACCCTTCCCTTCAAGGCCGACCTCTATCCGGAGAATGGTTTCTTGAAAGGCGGCAGCACGGACAATGTAGCCATGGAGTACGGCCTAAAGTTCCACATCGACTGGCTGAAAGGCCAAAAAACCGGTTTCTTCGTAGACCAACGCGAGAACCGTTCGCTACTGGAACGCTATGCCAAAGGCCGCAGCGTACTGAATATGTTCTGCTATACCGGCGGCTTCTCCGTATATGCTATGCGTGGAGACGCCAAACTGGTACATTCCGTGGACAGCTCCGCCAAAGCCATCGACTTGACCAACAAGAACATCGAACTGAACTTCCCGGGTGACACCCGCCATGCCGCCTATGCAGAAGATGCCTTCAAATACCTTGACCGCATGGGCGACCAATACGACCTGATAGTTCTTGACCCTCCTGCTTTTGCCAAGCACCGCGATGCTCTGCGCAATGCCCTGCAAGGCTACCGCAAACTGAACGTCAAGGCTTTCGAGAAAATCAAGCCCGGCGGCATCCTCTTCACATTCTCGTGTTCGCAAGCCGTCAGCAAAGAAAACTTCCGCACCGCCGTGTTCACAGCCGCTGCCATGTCCGGCCGCAGCGTACGCATCCTGCACCAACTGACGCAACCTGCCGACCACCCGGTCAGCATCTATCATCCGGAAGGGGAATACCTGAAAGGACTGGTTCTATATGTAGAATAAAGGAAAAAGCAGGCTTTGTTAGCCTGCTTTTCTTAAATAGAGTTAATAAAAAGCAGAAATACGCCAAAACAGCATGTTATATAACATAAACCGTGTATATTTGCACTGTGTTTTTCATGGTATTAGATTTAAGGTTAATAAAGATTGGGTGTCTGGGATAGATACCCTTCTTTTTTATAATACATTCCTTCCCAAAATCCATCCCTCATTAATCTCTTTCGTTGAAGAAAAAGCCGTACAGAACTTGTTTTTCTCCTAGTCTCATTGTACATTTGCATCTATTACATAATTTAAAATATAAAAAGCTAATATTATGAGCATCAAATTCCGACTCACTGCCATGCAATTCCTGCAATTCTTCGTTTGGGGAGCATGGCTGATTTCATTAGGTGGTTACATGGGCGGTACGTTACATTTTGAAGGCGGACAAATCGGAGCAATCTTTGCAACCATGGGTATAGCCTCACTGATAATGCCCGGACTGACCGGTATCATCGCCGACAAATGGATAAACGCCGAACGCCTTTATGGCATACTCCACCTCATCGGTGCCGGTGCTCTGATTTATGCTTCAACTGCCACCACATACAACCACATGTACTGGGCCATGCTGCTCAACATGCTTGTTACATGCCTACACTATCTCTGGCCAACACCGTATCCTACAATGCATTGGAAAAATATAAGATGGATTTGATAAAAGACTTCCCTCCCATCCGTGTATGGGGAACGGTAGGCTTTATCTGTGCCATGTGGGCTGTGGACCTTACCGGGTTCAAGGCAAGTTCGGCACAGCTCTATGTGGCAGCCATCTCGCAGCATGCTGGGGCTTTACGCCTTCACCCTGCCTGCCTGCCCCCCCATGCGCAGCGAAGGAAAAACGATGCTCTCCGCTTTCGGACTGGACGCACTGGTGCTGTTCAAGCGCAAGAAGATGGCTATCTTCTTCCTATTCTCCATGTTGCTGGGAGCCGCCCTTCAAATAACAAACACCTATGGTGACCTTTTCCTGGGTTCGTTTGCTTCCATACCGGAATATGCAGATTCGTTCGGTGTGAAACACTCCGTCATCCTGCTCTCCATCTCGCAAATGAGTGAGACGTTGTTTATCCTTGCCATCCCCTTCTTCCTAAAACATTTCGGAATCAAGCGTGTTATGTTAATTAGTATGTTTGCATGGGTATTCCGTTTCGGGCTCTTCGCCCTCGGAGACCCGGGAAGCGGACTCTGGATGCTCATTCTCTCAATGATTGTCTACGGTATGGCATTTGACTTTTTCAATGTATCGGGCTCGCTGTTTACAGAAATGGAGGCACATCCCAGTATCCGCGCCAGCGCACAAGGCTTGTTCTTTATGATGACGAACGGTGTGGGAGCCATCATCGGAGCTATGCCAGCGGAGCCGTGGTAGATGCCTTCTCGGTATATGCCGAAGGTGGAGGACTGGTAAGCCGCGACTGGACACCGGTATGGTTTATCTTTGCAGGATATGCCTTAGTCATTGGTCTGTTATTTGGAATAGTATTCCGCTATAAACATAATCCGGAGAAAATAGAGAAAAACTGATTGAGAATCAGGTTGATTTAATAGGTATGAATAAGAAAAAGATAGAACTACAAGTACTAAACATTTCCAACAGCCAGGCGCAAGCGGGTGCCTATGCCTTGGTACTGGGTGAAGTGGGTGGCGAACGCCAGCTTCCGATTATTATAGGTGCCACCGAAGCACAAGCTATGGTCATCGAGATGAAAGGTATTGTACCGCCCCGTCCGCTGACCCATAACCTATTTGCTTCCGTCCTTGAAGTGCTGGGTGTAAAACTGATGCGTATTCTTATCTATAAAGTAGACAACGGAGTATTTTACTCTTACCTTTATATGAAAGCCGAAGAAACCATTCTCCGGATTGACGCGCGTACAGCGACGCAGTTGCCCTGGCATTGCGCATGAATGCCCCTATCTTTGTCTACGAAGACATCCTCGAAGCAGAATGTCTGAAAACCGTCGAAGGTTCATCGACCCGATGGAAGGCAGCGAACCGGACAAAGACGAACTGCTGCAGGAAGACACGATAGGCATACTGAAAACGGCCCTGCAAAAAGCAGTCGATGAAGAGGACTATGAACGTGCCGCACAGCTAAGAGACCAGATTAACCAACTCAAGAACAATTTGTAATATGCACGTATTCTATACCCCCGACATACAAGCCCACGCAGAGCTGCCCGAAGAGGAAGCCGCACACGCCGTACGCGTCTTGCGCTTGCAGGCTGGAGACGAGGTCATGTTGACAGACGGAAAAGGCTGCTTTTATCGTGCCGAAATCAGTACGGCTACAAACAAGCGCTGTCTGGTGAATATCCTGGAAACCCTTCCGCAAGCCCCCTTGTGGAAAGGTCATCTGCACATTGCCATGGCGCCTACCAAGAATATGGACCGCACAGAGTGGTTTGCCGAGAAAGCGACGGAAATTGGGTTTGACGAACTGACATTCCTGAACTGCCGTTTCTCGGAACGGAAAGTCATCAAGACGGAGCGCATCTCCAAAATTCTGGTTTCCGCCATCAAGCAGTCGCTCAAGGCACGCCTGCCCCAACTGAATGAAATGACAGACTTCAACAAGTTCATCACACAGCCTTTTCCGGGTCAGAAATTCATCGCCCACTGTTATGAAGGCGAAAAACCGCTTTTGAAGGATATGGTACATCCCGGAGAGGATGCCCTCGTACTAATCGGTCCTGAAGGAGACTTCAGCGAAGAGGAAGTCCGGAAGGCGACGGAAAACGGTTTTATCCCCATCAGCTTGGGAAAATCAAGGTTGCGTACAGAGACGGCGGCACTGGTTGCCTGCCACATCCTCAATTTACAGAATCAATGATACTCACTAAAACAAAAACTATATGAAAAAGAACCTATTCTTCCACTTCTCAGTACTGGCAATGCTCATCGTGCTGATAAGCGCTTGTTCGTCCAAAAAGCCAGAATACACCAACGTTATTCCTTCCGATGCCTCGCAAGTCATCGCTGTCAATTTAAAATCATTGGCAGACAAGGCCGGTACCAAAGATAAAGAGACTAAAGAAGCACTGCAAAAGCTGACAGATGCCTTGAAAAGCGATATGAATGCAGCTACTTTCCAACAATTGGAGGCTGTACTGAAAGACCCTGCCAAATCGGGAGTGGACGTCAATGCGCCGATTTATGTCTTCAACGCTCCCTCGTTCCCCTACACCACCATGGTAGCCAAGGTTCAAAGTGAGGATGATTTGCTGAAGCTTCTGGAAGTTACGGAGAAAGAACAGATAATCAGCCATGTGGCAGAAGCGGACGGTTACAGTTTTGCACAAATCAACAAGCGGGCATTGCTCGCTTTCACTCCTACCACGCTTATGGTGGTGAACTACACCGGCACATCACAACTGGAAAAAGTCAAAGAAGGAATTCCCGCCTTGCTGAAACAGACCGGAGAAAACAGCATCAACAGCAACACCGCTTTCAAGAAAATGCAAAAGCAGGATGGAGACATCAATATGCTCATCTCTCCTTCCAGCCTGCTGAGTGCATATGCCAATCCGCTGAATTACGGAATATCCCACAATATCGACCTGAAAGACTTGAAGATGCTGGGAAGTCTCTCCTTCGAAAAAGGGAAAATAGAACTGAAAGTAGAGAGCTATACCGAGAACACAGAATTGAAAGCACTTTTCGAAAAGCAAATCAAAAGTACTTGTCCCATCGAAAACACGTTCTTGAAGTATTTCCCAAAATCTACCCTGGCGCTATTCAGCATAGGTATCAATGGAGAAGAGTTCTACAATGTGCTGCAAGAGAATGAGCAGTTCCGCAACGATTTCTCCATTACCAAAGCCGCTGAAGTAAAAGACTTGTTCAGTGCTTTCCACAACGACCTGACCATAGGCCTTATCAATGTAACCATGAACAGCAATCCTTCTTTCCTGGCCTATGCAGCGTAAAGAACGACGCTCCCTTGAAAGCCCTTTATGAGAAAAAGTCCGAACTGGGACTGAAACGCGGCGAAGACATCGTGAAATTGAATGAGAATGAATATGTCTATAAATCACGCGCTATCAACATATTCTTCGGCATACGAGACAAACAGATGTACGCCACCAATGACGAACTGCTGTATAAGAATGCATGCAAGACCGCTGACCCGTCTGCCAAAGAGACGGACTTCGCTTCCAGTCTGAAAGGCAAGCGCACAGCCTTTGTCATCAATGCGGAAGCCGTACTTGACCTGCCCGTTGTAAAAATGCTAGCTGGATTTGGCGGACAAGAGTATAGCACCTATTACTCGCTGCTCGGCAATATCTCGTATCTGGAAGCTGTCGGCAACGAGGACAAGGCAACCGTCACCCTGCAGCTGAAGAACAAGAATGTTAATGCACTGAAACAGATTGTGGACTTTATCAAGCAGTTTGCAGGAATGTAATTTAAGGATTAAGGATTAGAGATTAAGGATTAATACCACTCATGAATAGGATTCACCTACGCACACTACCTCAAGTGTTTGCCGACCGTGATGCCATTACCTCAGACGTATGGCATCGGGACATTACGTTCCACAAAGGGAAACGTTATCTCATAGAAGCCGCTTCGGGCACCGGAAAATCATCGCTTTGCAGCTATGTTTACGGTTACCGCAACGATTATCAGGGAATCATCAACTTTGATGAGCGCAATATCCGTTCACTCTCCGTCAATGATGGATAGATATACGCAAACACTCCCTCAGCATTCTTTTTCAGGAGTTGCGTATCTTTCCCGAACTTACCGCCATCGAGAACATACAACTGAAGAACCGGCTTACCAACTTCAAAAAAAGGAAAGAAGTCCTTACCCTATTCGAGGCAATCGGCATTGCCGACAAGGTAAACGAAAAAGCCGGGAAGCTATCTTTCGGCCAGCAACAAAGAGTCGCTTTTATCCGCAGCCTCTGCCAGCCTTTCGACTTCATCTTCCTGGACGAACCCGTCAGCCATCTGGATGACGAGAACGGAACAATCATGGGCAGCTGCTGACAGAAGAAGCCAGCCGCCAAGGAGCGGGAATCATAGTGACTTCCATCGGCAAACATCTGGAATTGGATTATGATGAAATTTATCAATTATAAATGTGGCTAATATGAACCGACTTGTTTGGAAACTTCTCCGCCAGCACATCAGTGTCGGACAGTTGGCAGGCTTTTTCCTCGCCAATCTCTTCGGCATGATGATTGTATTGCTGAGCGTACAATTCTATCGTGATGTCCTTCCCGTTTTTACGGAAGGGGACAGTTTCATGAAGAAGGATTATATCATTGCTACCAAGAAAATCAGTACTTTGGGCAGCTTTGCCGGGAAAAGCAATACCTTCTCCAAAGATGAGATAAAGGACCTGAAAGCCCAACCTTTTACTAAGGGGGTAGGCGCGTTCACTCCTTCCCTGTTCAAGGTTTCTGCCGGACTCGGTATGCAGGAAGCCGGTATCCGCTTGTCAACGGAGATGTTTTTCGAGTCTGTACCCGACGAATATGTGGATGTCAGTCTGGAGAAATGGCATTTTGACGAAGATGCCCGGGTAATCCCCATCATCATTCCGCGCAATTATCTGAACCTCTATAACTTTGGCTTTGCACAAAGCCGGAGTCTGCCGAAACTCTCCGAAGGTTTGATGAGTCTGGTACAGATGGATATCATGATGCGGGGCAACGGACGTGTGGAACAATATAAAGGCAACATTGTAGGATTCTCCAACCGGCTGAATACCATTCTCGTCCCCCAATCCTTCATGGACTGGGCCAACAAGAATTTTGCACCGGAAAAAGAAGCTGAACCGTCCCGACTTATTGTGGAAGTGAAGAATCCTACCGACACAGCCATCACCGACTATTTCCAGCAAAAGAATTACGAAACCGAAGGCAACAATCTGGATGCCGGAAAGACAACTTATTTCCTGCGCCTCATTACAGCTATTGTCATGGGAGTAGGACTGTTCATCAGCATTCTGTCATTCTACATCCTGATGCTGAGCATCTTCCTGCTTCTCCAAAAGAATACGGTAAAACTGGAAAACCTGCTGCTGATAGGATATAGCCCGACGCGGGTAGCCACGCCTTATTATATACTGACAGTAGGGCTGAATGTACTGGTACTGCTCCTCGCCATCGGCTGCGTGGCATGGGTACGCAGTTACTATATAGAAGTAGTCCAAAACCTCTTCCCGCAACTGGAGAGCGGTTCACTGCTTCCATGCATATTGACCGGTTGCCTATTATTTTTTGCTGTATCACTGCTGAATATTTTGGCAATAGGCAAAAAAATTATCAGTATCTGGAAAGGGGGAAAATAAAGATGGGAAAAATCCATCCAACAGATATAAAGTTCATGGTAGTGTTGGTATTATGTCTCAGCATGGCATTTCCCATCTCTGCCAATGACTTTCTATTCACTTCCATTGACACCTCGCACGGTCTGAGTGATAACCAGATACGCTATATCCTCCAACTTCCGGACGGAAGAATGGTATTTACCACCACCCAGAACGTCAATCTGTATGATGGAGCCAACTTCACCTCTCTGCAGCCTACCCCCGAATATATATATCCGCTGAAACAATACAAGGGCTTCTACCATGTCTATCTGAGCGGTGATTCCCTCTTGTGGATAAAGGATTACCAACGGCTGATGTGCATCAATCTCCATAACGAGCGATACATTGCCAACCTGGACTCCGTCTTTCAACAGAAAGGTATGCAGCATCCCATAGAGGATTTGTTTGCGGACGAACGGGGGCTCGTCTGGGTAATCAGCCATGGCGAGCTGTTACAGCCGGAACTTTCCTTCCGATTGAAACTGTCTGAAGGCCGAGGAACAATACAAGACCTGACTGCAGACGAAGAATCTCTGTATCTGTTCCATGACACGGGAGAAATCGTGTGCTATGATGTAAAAAACGGAAAACAACAGTATGACATTGCCGCATATCCCCGGACGGAACAAGAGAAGTTCCAAAACACCTCCCTCATACTCAGAGGAAAAAACGGATTCTATCAACTGCGCAACGGCTCTAAAGGAGGATTTTTCCATTTCGACCTCCATAAGCGAGCATGGGAGAAGCTGATGGAAACAGAGTATACCCTCAATACACTGATGATCTCCGCAGATGAGAAAGCATACATCAGCTGCATCCGTGGCTTTTGGATTATTGACCCCGAAAAGAGGACACGCCACTACATGCCCACCTTGAGGACCCGAAAGGGCAACGTCCTTGCTACAGAAATCAGTACGATTTTCCAGGACCGGCAAGGAGCTTTATGGTTCGGAACATTCAACAGAGGATTGCTGTACTACCATCCGGCCTTATATAAGCACATCCACATAGACAAGAAGGATTTCCCCCTATCACTTGAAAGAAATACAGCCGTAGCAAACATATAGTCTTGTCAATCGCCATCATTGCGGCAAGCATCCGCCTCTACATACACCGCACCCGGAAGGAGATGGAACGGAAACACAAAGAAGAAATCCTTTTGCTCCGCATCCGCAACTTGATAGAGCAGTGCAACCGTTATGAAGCGGAACAAAAGAAATCACCGGAAGGACAAAACATAACTTGTGTACATAGCCATACCGAACCTCCCCAAACAGAAAACAAGCAAGACGCATCCGAATCTGTTTTCCTGACAAAAGCTATCGAACTGGTGGAAAAAAACCTGCATGTACCCGGCTACTCCGTAGAGCAGCTAAGCCGCGACTTGTGTATGGAACGCACCGGACTTACCGGAAACTGGTAGCCATGCTCGACCAGTCCCCCAGCCTCTTCATCCGCAACATCCGCTTGCAACGTGCGGCACAACTCATCCTGGAAGCAGCCTCAGCATTACGGAAATCGCAGAGCGTACCGGCTTCAGCAGTTCCAGCTATCTCAGCAAATGTTTCCAGGAAATATACGGCTGCCGTCCCTCGGAATATGCGGAGAAAATGCAGAAATCAACCTGAGTATTGTTCCGTTTCAACAAGATTGTTGCCACCTAAAGGGGATTCAAGGTTACTTTTGCAGCATAATTTTAAAAGAACCATGAAAATGAATTTTATGAAAAGAGCCGGCTTCGTGCTGACTTGTGCAACCATGCTTGCAAACTTGTGTGCCGCCCAGAACACAGAGCGCACACCTCAAGGAATGAAATGCACCACACAAGGAATGGACATCCGTGTGGAATTCTATTCGCCTTCCATTGTGCGGGTTTACAAAACTCCCGAAGGCAAACCCTACAACAAAGAAGTCTGGTAGTGGTCAAATCACCCGAAACGGTCAAAGTGGACTTTTCGGAGGAAGCAGGACAAACCGTGCTGAAATCTTCTATATTGAAAGTTCTTGTCAATCCGGCAACCGGAGGCATCAGTTTCCATACCATCGCCGCAACGAGCTGCTGAAAGACAAGGACTACGGCACCTCTTTTGCCGATAAGAATGATGCCGGCACTCCCTCCTATCAAGTAAGGGGCTCTTTCCTATTGGATAAAGACGAACCCATCTACGGAGTAGGACAAGTGATGGACGGCAAATTCAACCGCCGCAACTCCATGCACCACATGCAGAACGAGAACATGTTCACCTATTCTCCTTATTTCATGTCGCCCGTGAAAGGCTATGCCGTATATTGGGACAACTACTCCATTTCAGAATTCATGGATACTCCGCAGGAACTCGCTTTCCAGAGCCTGGGACACTGTGCGGACTATTATTTCATGTATGGCGGAAACGCCGACGGCATCATCGCCCAGGTGCGCGACTTGACGGGACACTCCCCCATGCTTCCGTTGTGGACCTATGGTTTCTTCCAAAGCAAGGAGCGCTATCATACGCAGGAAGAAAGCCTGAATGTCTTGAAGAAGTATCGCGAGCTGCAAATTCCCATTGACTGTATGATTCAAGACTGGCGCTACTGGCCCGAATATCAGAAGACGGACAGTGCGTGGAACTCACACAGCTTTGACCCTGAGCGCTTTCCCAATCCCAAGAAGTGGGCCGACGAAATACACAAACTGAATGCCAAGCTGATGATTGTGGCATGGCCCGGCTTTGGTACCCACACAGAGCAGCGCAAGGAGCTGAATGCCAAAGGCATGATTATCAATTTTGATACCTGGCCTCCACAAAGTGGCGCACGCCCCTACGACGTCTACAATCCCGAAGCAAGGACATTTATTGGAAATATCTGAATAAAGGCATTTTCAGTTACATCGGCAACGACGGCTGGTGGCTCGATTCTACAGAGCCCGACCATATCAACCGACAAGAATCGGACTATGACCTCCCCACTCACTTGGGATCTTACCGGAGTGTAAAAAATGCCTACTCACTGATGCACAACAACGGAATAGCCTCGCATCAAAAGGCTTTGAGCAAAGACAAACGCGTTGTCATCCTGACCCGTTCCGGATTTATCGGACAACAACGTTACGGTTGCAACACCTGGAGTAGTGACGTGACCTCCACTTGGGACATGCTGGAGAAACAGATTCCTGCCGCACTGAACTACACCTTAATGGGCATTCCGAACTGGAACAGTGACATAGGCGGCTTCTTTGCCGGACGCTGGAACCAAGAAGGGGGAGCCAAGAACCCCAAATACCAAGAACTGTATGTACGCTGGATGCAGTTCGGCACTTTCTGCCCGATGATGCGTTCGCACGGTACGGAGTTGCCCCGTGAAATCTGGAACTTCGGCAAGCGTGGCGAGTGGTGTTTCGATGCCAGGAGAAGATGATTAATCTGCGCTATCGCCTTCTGCCCTACATTTACAGCACTTCCTGGGATGTGTCCCACAATGACGGTACATTCATGCGTCCTTTAGTAATGGATTTTGCAGCAGATTCTAAAACACATGAAGTTGGCGGCGAATTTCTTTTCGGACGCTCCCTACTGGTAGCACCGGTCACCCGGCCGGAAGTGACGGAATGGTCGGTTTACCTTCCTCAAGGCGCAGACTGGTGGGACTTCTGGAGTAACGAAAAACAGCAGGGCGGACAGACCTTGAACCGCTGTGTATCGAAAGAGATTCTGCCCGTCTATGTAAAAGCCGGCAGTATCCTGCCGTTCGGTCCCAAAGTACAGTATTCCGCCGAAAAGAATTGGGACAATCTGGAGATACGCATCTATCCGGGTGCCGACGGCACATTCACCCTCTACGAGGACGAAAATGACAACTACAACTACGAAAAGGGAGCTTATTCCACCATCGCTTCCATTGGGACGACAAGGCTCGTCGCCTGACAATAGAAGAGCGGGAAGGCAGTTTTCCGGGTATGCTGAAAAGCCGCAAGTTCAAGGTTGTTCTGGTCGGTCAGAACTCCGGTACGGGAGACCGGCCGATGAAAGGCGGAAAGACAATAAGCTATGCAGGAAAGAAAAAAAGTATAAAGCTGTAACAGTAAAAAGGAGGAACGTGTCAAAACTACCTTACTATTTTTTAGGCGCGGATTACGCAGATTTCAAGAATTCAATTTGCATAGTCCGCGTTATTCCACGTAATCCGCGCCTAATATTACAGCATAATGAAGTGGTCATATACTTTATTAAAAAGGAAACAGCAACGGCAACACAAATACCATCACCACTCCCATAATAATCTGCAACGGGAGCCCCACTTTTATATAATCCATGAATGTATATTGTCCTGCCGGCATCACCAGTGCATTGGGCGGTGTAGAGAATGGAGAAGCGAAACACATGCTTGCCGCAACCGTCACGGCAAACAAGAACGGAACGGGACTTACTCCAATCTGAACCGCACTTTGAAGAGCAATAGGGGCCATCAGCACTGCCGTCACCGTATTGCTGATGAACATGGTCATCAATGAAGTGGTGAAATAGATACCTGCCATCAACACAATAGGACCATAACTGCCCAATCCGCTCACAAGACTGTTGGATATATATTCCGAGGCACCGGTTTTTTCGAGTGCAAGAGACATGGGGAGCATGGCTGCAAAGAGCACAATCGTTTCCCAGTTTATCGTTTTATAGGCGGCTTCCACATTCCTGAAACATCCCGTCAGCACCATCAGCAAGCCGGCAATCATCACCGCTGTCACCGGGGCCACGGGAATAAAGTCGAAGACCATCATGCAACCATCAGCACCATGATAGCGGCAGCTATGGGCGCTTTATAATCCAGCGTCACTTTGGCGGCTTCTGCCAAAGGCTGCCCCAATACCACCCAATCGGAATCTTCCCTGCTTATCCGTGCGATGTCCTGCCACGCACCCTGCACCAGCAAAACATCGCCACTATGCATACGCTCACGTCCCAATTCACGTAATATATATTCCTTCTTACGACGGATGCCCAATACATTTACATTAAATTTATCACGGAACCCTGCTTCCTTCACCGTCCGGTTCACAATATTGGAAGAGGGCATCAACACGATTTCGGCGATTCCGATGTCATAAAAGTCAAGGGACTTGTCGGCTTTGGAGGCTTCTTCAGTGGTATGCCCGTCGAGCATTTCCATTAAAAAGTCTTCAGCAAAACGATTTACGTTCGACACCTCTCCCGTAATGTAAAGCACGTCGCCCACCCAAATGGTCGTATCGGGCGATGCCAATTTCTGGGTAATGGTTTTCAGGAATCTATGTTGGGAAGAGTCTACACGCCGTACTTCAATGATATTCAGACCATACTTGCGGCGTACATCCAGGTCTATGATGGTTTTTCCTATCAGACGGGAGTCATTGACAGCCTCAAACGGAACAGATTGCTGGAAAGTCCGTACTCCTGTACCAGTTGGTCCAATGATTTGCCCGACAATGTTCCGTCATTCTTTTTACCTTTCTTGGAGAGAAACCATTTGGTCAGAGGCATTAAAACCAAAGTTCCCACTATCACGCACACAATGCCCACCGGCAAAAAGGAGAAGAAAGACAGCGGTTCAAAGCCCGCTCCCGTCAATGTATTCTGAATGACCAAGTTAGGAGGCGTACCGATAAGTGTCATCATACCGCCCATGCTGCTGGCAAAAGCCAAAGGCATCAATAGACGGCTAGGATTCATTCCGGCACTCAGTGCCAAGCTCACCACGATAGGCAGCATCAAAGCCACCGTTCCCGTATTGCTCACAAAAGCACCAATGGCAGAGGTAACCAGCATCACCAGCAAGAAGAGTTTCAGTTCGCTCTTGCCCGCCAGCTTTAAAATGCGCGAACTTATCATTTTAGCCAGCCCGGTCTGAAAAATGGCGCCGCCCACAACAAACAAGCCACCATCATAATCACCACCGAGTTGGAGAAGCCGGAAAGGGCCTCTTCAGGAGTAAGAATCTGAAATATCAATAAACCAATCAGCGCACAAAGCGCCACAATGTCCGAACGGACTTTGCCTGCTACAAAAAAGGCAGCGGAGAGAACAAGGATAATAAGGGTAATCAGCATAAATATGTATATTAAGAATGCACAAATATACTTATTTACGCATGATCACACAACCCCTTACTACCTCAAATTACTGATTCAGAACTCGAATTTTTCCAACTTCATGGCAGCCAGCCCCTGGATTTTGGGCACCAGGGCCACAAAATGGTCTGCTTTTTCATGGGCAGACAATGACTCTGCATCTTTCCATGTTTCACAAATCATAAGAACATCGCTGCGAGTGGCGCTCTCAAACACATCATAAGCAATGCATCCATTGTCCTTCAAGGAATATGCAACCAGTTCTTTGGCAGATTCCAATACTGCGGCACGGTTCTCCGCACTTACCTGAATAAAAACATTTAATCTAATCATACTTGTATAAATTTTAAGTGCATCGCAAATTTAAGCAGAATAAATATCTCCACCAACAAAAGTAAATTGTTATTAATTCCTTTCCCGCCGGATGAACCAATCTTTGGCAAGTATGTTGTCTCATCAGAATTGATTCTAACTTTAACTATTAAAAACTGACTTGATTATGAAATGTAAAGATTCTAATTTCTGGATTGGACTGGGAATAGGTTCGGTTGCCGGTGCATTGGCCTACCACTCTCCCGTACGGAGAAAGCTAAAAAGCTGGAAGATGCCATATGCCGTGCCATCCACAAAGCAAGTGGCGAAGCCAAGGAGTTCATCAACACTGCTGAAGAAGAAGCATTGCACGTTGGCACCAAAGTAGCAGACAAGATGGCCCATGAGGCCCATGAGGCCGCAGAGAAAGCTGACAATCTGAAAAACAAGGTTCACAATTTTGCCGATGCTAAGAAATAAAACAAGCACTTGGAAACTTCTGAAGGGGTGTGTCAAAATTCACCACAGATTACACGGATTAACACAGAATGAGCTTAATCTACTGATAATCAAAGATGCTTATCTGTGCAAATCTGTGTAATCTGTGGTGAATACCAGTTTCGACACACCCTCTTTGCATATCGACCCATCAGTTCTGCAGACTGCGCCGATTCAAAATATCATTCATATGCTCCAATGCCCATCCTACCAAAGATTCAATATGCGGCATCAGGCTACATCCGATTTCTGTAAGGTTATACTCCACACGGGGAGGAACTTCCGCATAGACTTTCCTAACAATCAGCCCGTCCGTCTCCAATGAGCGCAATGTAACCGTCAGCATCCGCTGGGAAATATCCCCTATGGTTTTCTGTATATCGCAAAAACGCATCGTTCCATTCGCTTTCAGTGTGACCAGCACAAGCATTGTCCATTTGTCTCCCAACCTGCTCAGTACATCCCGTACCGGACAAGCATCCATACGATGAAAATTTTCCATTCCTTTATTTTACCAATCAGTTCAACCTCAGCAATGGCGACTCTATGCTTAGTGTCCGGCATTGCACCACAAAAGTAATAAACTTACTCAAAATAACTATCGTTTCATACGATAATTAAAACATTCTTTATACTCGTAAATGCATCTGCCTCATCCGGATTATTTGTATTTTTGCAACATCGTTTCCTATTCATATGTAACTGCAAGACTCTTATGAACGTAAAAATAGAAGAAAGCTGGAGAAAACGCCTACAAGAGGAGTTTGACAAACCTTATTTTGAGAAGCTGGTAGCATTTGTAAAAAGTGAGTATGGACATGCAACGTGCTACCTCCCGGCCATCAAATTTTCCACGTCTTCAACTCTTGCCCGTTCGAGAAAGTGAAAGTCGTCATACTCGGACAAGACCCTTATCCTAATCCCGGTCAGTATTATGGAGTCTGCTTTTCCGTACCGAAAGGAATAGCCATTCCCGGTTCTCTGGCAAACATATTCAAGGAAATACATCAGGACTTGGGAAAGCCCATTCCGACTTCCGGAAATCTGGACCGTTGGGTAGCGCAAGGCGTGTTTCCTATGAATTCCGTCCTCACAGTACGTGCCCACGAAACCGGCTCGCACCGGAACATGGGATGGGAAACCTTCACAGACGCTGTTATCAAGAAACTGAGTGATGAACGGGAGAATCTTGTATTCATGCTTTGGGGAGCGTACGCCAAAGAGAAAGCCGCTTTAATCAATAGCAGCAGACACTTGATTCTGACTACCGTCCATCCGTCCCCACGTTCTGCCGAATACGGATTCTTCGGTTGCAGGCACTTCAGTAAAGCCAACGATTTCTTACGGAGCAGAGGGATACAAGAAATAGACTGGTAACACGCTACAATACTCCGCTAACTCCGCTTCCAAACAAAGCAAAGTCCCCCAGGCACGGGTCGTCCGGAAAGGCCTCTGCCAGAGCTTCAGTAATCCGGCGGGCATTCTTCAAAGAAAATGTTTCTGTCTCGGTGAGTCCCAAAGCATAGGCCACACGGCAGACATGCGTGTCCAAAGGCACAATCAGGTCCCTGCAATCAAATCTCTCCCAAATACCAAAATCCACTTCCGGACCTTTCCTTATCATCCAGCGCAGAAACATGTTCAGTTTCTTCTGGGGGCTCTTTGCCGAGACTTCCAAAAATGCGCATAACCTTTCCATCGGATTACCTGCATACGTACATAAGGCATCCTCCAGACTGTCAAAAGCAGAATAAGCAGCATGCAAACGTCTGAAATAGGAATGAAGTCGGCATAAGAAAGCATCCGGTAAAAACTGCTTCTGTCCGCAGCAGGAAAGTCGTTCTTCCATCGGCAGGACAACACGTATTGATGAGGCGATGCCCCATCACCCTATGCAACTCATCAGCCTTTTTCAATATCTGTTTACGGTTGCCGAAACTCATGATGGCAGTCAGCAACCCACTGATTTCAATATCCTGCTTCCGTTCATAGCGATGTGGAAACTGTACGGGGTCGTTCTGAATGAAGCCGGCGCAATGATAGGCCGCCGCCCACTCCCAAAGTTGTCTTTTAATCTCCTCGGTCATCTGCAAGCATTTGTTCTTTTCATCTGAAATGCAAAGATATTGCAAATTGAGTGCAGAACTTTCATGCTTGCACGAAAAAGTTGTGCCGAAATACAGCTTATCTTATTTTAAAGATTTTGCATTTATAGCAACATCGGACAAGTAACCTATTTCTTTTCCTCCTATTTTTGCAACATGAAAAAGCCCAATAGAGCCATGCAGCAGAAAAAGACAACCCAGGAAGAATACCAAAAGTGTGTGAACGCAGTAGTAGATTATATAAATCTGCACCTCGGAGAAGAAATTGACCTGAAATCTTTGGCCAGGATTTCCCATTTCTCTCCCTTCTACTTCCACCGCATCATGAAAGCTTTCCTGGGTGAACCCGTCGGTACGTTCATTGTCCGGACGCGTACCGAAGCCGCTGCCCGGTTGCTTCGTTACTCGGACATGCCGATAGCGGACATAGCCTACCGTATAGGCTACTCTTCGCCTTCGTCACTGTCGAAAGTATTCAAGCAGTTCTACGGCATTTCACCATTAGAATACCGTAACAATAAAAACTTTGTAATTATGAAACCAGCCATTATTCGTCCGGAACTGGAACTGAAACACGAAATCAAAGAAGTTCCTGCCCGCAATGTGATTTACATCCGCCTCTTTGGCGACTATAAACTGAACGACTATTGCAGCGCATGGATGCGCCTTTGCCAGTTCATCCAGGAAGAAAAACTGCCTATGGGAGAAGTGATGCCCTACTGTATCTATCACGATGACCCCAAAGTGACGCCCGCTGAAAAGCTGCGTACCGATGTATGTATGGTCCTACCCTCATCTGCAACGGCCAAAGGAGACATAGGATTTAAACAGCTCGCGGCAGGCCGCTATGCATATTCCTATACAAAGGTCCATACGAACATCTGCAGGCCGTATACGATACCATCTACGGGAAATATATCCCCGAAATGGAATGTAGCTTACGGGATGAGTCCAGTGCGGAACGTTACCTGAACAACCCCGCAGATACGGCGCCGGAGGAACTGTTGACAGAAATCTATATTCCGGTAGAGTAGGCAAGCTGTTCTGCCGGCGCTACCAGCCTTCTCTCTGGAAGAGTTTAGGAACCGGACAGCAAACATATATTCGTTCCATCATGGGGTAAAAATCATTCCACCGCGGAGTAAAAATCGCTCCAACCATGGTGGAAGATTTTACTCCATGACGGAACGATTAAATATTAGGCAAGCCGGTCGGAACCAGATACGAATTACCATATATAGGAATGCAAGCCGACGCGATTTCCCTCACTATCGGTAGATACCATAAAGATTCAAATTGTCCTTATTTCGCTTTTTTATAATCCGCGATGAAACCCTCCATCATCCACTTGGCCAAAGCCTGGCGGTTCGAACTGATTACAAAACGGCGCTGGTCAAAAGTGTTCTGGATATTTCCCAGTTCCACGAATACGGAAGCGGGAGAAGTGTTGGCCAACACATAGAGATTGCGTGCGCTGACAGTTCCGGTAAACCCACGGTTGGGCTGGTGCTTGTCATATTTCGATTCGAAAGTTTTCTTCATGGTCTTAGCCAGACGCTTGCTGTCGGGCTTGTTTTTGGAGTGGTAAAAGAATACATCGGTCTGATGGCTCTTGCTACGGCTGTCCACATGAAGAAAAACGGCACGGCAGTATTTATAGTTCTTACGGTCCTTCTTGTAAAGCTCATTGATTTTGGCACAACGTTGCTGGAGGCGCGCTACTTGGTTCAAGGGTATGGAAGCTCCCATGCACGTCTCACGTTTGCTGTTGGAAAGGTATTTGCCATCACGGATTCCGTCTTTGGCATCCTGGATAATGATACGGACTTCCGCCCCCTCCTGCATCAGGTTACGGGCAAGACGCAAAGCTACATCATAGGCATACTCGTCTTCATGCAGTTCTATTTTGCCGATTCTGCCGATAGCTCCGGGGTCGGGGCCTCCATGTCCGCTCACTACATAAAAACAAGCGCCCTGCAAACGGTTGGATGTCACTTTTACATCGGCAAGCGCTTTCCCGAACAAAGGTTCATTGATTGCCCTTTTTCTATTACCGGCCGGTTTGGAGGCAGAACTGTCTGTCGCACCTTCTTTTCCGCCATCCACGGAGTTTCCTCCATTCCGCAATGGTGGCAGTACATACTTCACTCCCAGTCGTAATTCTTCTTTCCCTTTAAGGCGTTTCTTGTTCAGCTCCAAAAACTCCTTATAATAGGCTCTCCCCGGGCGCTTGTTACGTTCCAGGAAAACAGAGATTCCTTCTCCACGTCTCGGACTATCCCGCTCTTCCTGAGCCGAAGCATTAAAAGCAAACAAAGTACAAAAGAAGATGGTCAGTAAACAAAATATGCGTTTCATATTCCAATTATTCATCATTTATTCGGTTCGCTACAAATTTCCAGCCGCTAATTTATAGCATTTTACCATACTTAAGCACAAAATTATAATTTTTTCCCTACTTTTGCGACAACTTACGCGATAATAGATAAGAAACTTTTAAAACAGATAACATTATGGCAAAGCAATTCAAGCCGGAGACGCTGTGCGTACAAGCCGGATGGACTCCTAAAAAGGGCGAGCCCCGTGTACTCCCCATCTATCAAAGTACAACTTTCAAATATGATACCAGCGAACAGATGGCACGCTTGTTCGACCTTGAAGACAGCGGCTATTTCTATACCCGCCTGCAGAACCCTACGAACGATGCAGTAGCCGCCAAGATTGCCGCCCTCGAAGGTGGTGTGGCCGCTATGCTGACATCCAGCGGACAAGCAGCCAACTTCTATGCCATTTTCAATATCTGCCAGGCAGGAGACCATTTTGTTTGCTCCTCTACCATCTATGGCGGAACATTCAACCTCTTCGGAGTAACTTTGAAGAAATTGGGCATCGACGTCACTTTCGTCAACCCAGATGCCAGCGAGAAAGAAATTTCCGCTGCTTTCCGCCCCAATACCAAGGCCCTATTCGGCGAAACCATCTCCAACCCTACGCTCGAAGTGCTCGATATAGAGAAGTTTGCACGCATTGCCCACAGCCACGGCGTGCCCTTGATTGTGGACAACACCTTCCCTACCCCTATCAACTGCCGCCCGTTTGAGTGGGGTGCCGACATCGTAGTACACTCTACTACCAAATACATGGACGGACATGCCACCAGTGTAGGTGGAGCCATTGTAGACAGCGGTAACTTCGATTGGGATGCACACGCCGACAAATTCCCCGGACTGTGCACACCGGACGAGTCTTACCACGGACTGACTTATACGAAAGCCTTCGGCAAAATGGCTTACATCACCAAGGCTACAGCCCAACTGATGCGCGACCTGGGCAGCATCCAGTCTCCACAAAACGCATTCCTACTGAACCTGGGTCTGGAAACACTGCACCTGCGTATGCCCCAACATTGCAAGAATGCACAAGCGGTAGCCGAGTATCTTGCCCAGAACGATAAAGTGGCTTGGGTGAATTATTGTGGTCTGCCGGGCGACAAATACTACGAGCAGGCACAGAAGTACATGCCGAACGGCTCTTGCGGCGTTGTCACCTTCGGCTTGAAGGGCGGACGGGAAGAGTCTATCAAGTTTATGGATTCACTGAAACTGGCGGCCATCGTGACTCATGTGGCCGATGCACGTACTTGCGTGCTGCACCCAGCCAGCCATACACACCGCCAGTTGACAGACGAGCAGCTGATGGAGGCAGGTGTACGCCCCGACCTGATTCGCTTCTCGGTAGGTATAGAGAATGCAGAGGATATTATTGCCGACATCGAACAAGCGCTGAACGCCTAAAGGAATAAACAAAAGGGAGTGCATTTTCGGACAATGCACTCCCTTTTCATTTCAATATTCTCTATTACTCAACATTCAATATAATCGTCAAACTTTCCTTGCCTTGGTAGAAGGTCTTTGCTTTCACTACCAGGGAACCACACTTCACCGGTTCTTTCCATAAGGTTGACTGGGCAGTAGGTTCCGAACCATCAGTTGTGTAACGTACTTCAGCACCATCAATGGCCACATTAGCATACAGATTTCCATCTTTTACCAATAATCCCGGCTGAGGCAAGCGGAAGTTAATCCCATTCTTTGCCCAATAAGGCATTTCACTCTTGCTGATTTTCTCATAATAAAGTGCCAAAGCCTGATTGAAAGCCTGCTGCTCCCGCACGCCGGACAGGTTTTCCCATACCGGATGAGCATTCCAGCCACGTTCTGCCAGCCCTAAGATTTTCGGGAAGAGAAGATATTCCACGCCATCAAAACTACGGATAGTTTCGGCAAACAATTGCCCTTGTACACCCATAATATGCTTCTTGCCTATCTCTGTCAAAGCAGTCTTCCCCTTTTCCGCATTATTCAAATCAATGGGATTGCCTGCCATATCCACACGCAGCGAACGATAAATGCTGAAAGGAAGCATAGAGAAAGAGACAGACTCATCCACATAACCTCCCCAATCGAGTCCACGCTCGTCCGGATGACCATTGTAAGCCATATCCATATAGAAATTGCCCACGTTGCAAAGGATGACCGGGTAACCGTTATTGGCTGTCTGATAAACCACTTCATCAGAGCCCGGTACAGTATTCCAGCAATACACACCGGCAGCCTGGCCCCTCAACTGTTGATGAGCCTCTTCGGTATGCCCCAAAGCAACTTCCTGCCAACCACTGAATTTCAGTCCGTTCTTCTGCATCACATCCGCCATTTGCGTAATGAAATACTCCGACAAATCATGAGCTTTCGTCATGCCTTTTTCCTTCATCAGTTCCTGGCATTTCGGGGAGCCCATCCACACACCGCGAGGCACTTCGTCACCACCCAAATGCACTGTGTACAGTGAAAGACCAGCTTCCTGATACATCGCATTAAGTTCCTGAATCACCTTCTCCATAAAACGGTAGGTAGAAGGCAAGGCGACATTCATCACATTGTCCGTATAATATTGTACAGAAACATAACGTGAAGTATCTTCCGGTTCACTCAACATATATTCTGTAGCTTTCCCCGGATCAGTTTCAAAATATTTGTTATAGCGTGCCTTCATGGAGACAATGGCAGCGCGGGCATGCCCCGGAGATTCTATTTCCGGAACAATGCGGACATGTCTTTCGGCAGCATACTTCAGCAAATCAATAAATTCCTCGCGGCTATAATATCCATTGCTACAGTCTTTGCATCAGGGTCATAGCCACCGTCATAACATGGGTAGAGGCACTGGCTTTCGTCAGTGGTATGCCCGCGACGGCTACCCACAGCAGTCAGTTCCTCCAAACCAGGAATCTCCAAACGCCAGGCTTCATCATCACAAAAATGGAAATGCAGGACATTCAATTTATAAGATGCAAAAATATCCACCAGTTTCTTCAAGTTCTCCGGAGCGGTGAAATTACGGGCAATATCTATCATTTGTCCACGATATGCCAAGTCCGGATAATCCCGAATGGAGACTGCCTCCAGCAAATAAGGTGTCTGCTTGTCCTTCAACATTGACAAAAGTGTCCGTGTACCATTAAAGATGCCATGAGGAGTGGCAGCACTGATTTTTATCAGGTTGTCATCTATATTGATAGTATAATATTCATCATTTACAGCCTCCTTCCTATCAAGCAGTTCTTCCAGCACAATCTTCACGGAAGCATTTCCGACAACTTCCAAACCATACAAACCTGTCAGTTTCTCTTTCAGCAACTTGGCTTCACCGGCAAAGTTCTCCGGAAATGCCAAAGCTACCTTACCTTCCAATACGACATTATCGCCTTCAATGGCTACCGCTTTCTTTACAGACGGAAGAATGTCTGACTGCACCAAAGCAGGAGCACCAGCAAACGAAGATTGGATTCATAAATCTTAGTCGCATCCGGATAGCCGCTCATTGACTCGGGAGAAGGAAGCGGCAGCGCCTTCAAAGCCACGGGCAACGGACTGCCCTCTTTACCATCCACAGTCTCCACCCAATAAGTTCCTTCCGGTACATGGGAGTTCCGGTCCAGCTTGTAAGTGCAAAGGAAAGTGATCCGCATGGAATCACCGGGAGCCAGCGGAGCAAATTCGTCTGTCGGATACATTTTGAAAAAATTACCGTTCACTACCTCTACCTTCACTTCAGAGGCTCCTTCCTGCTTCACCCTCGGGGAAGCTGTGAATAGTAAATCGTCCAGTTCTTTTTTAGAGGTTTTTGAGAGATATTCTTGAGAATAAAGGTATTCTCATAATATCCGGGTTCGATGTCACTTGCACCCATTTCCCAGGTCAGAGCAACCGGTGCCTTAGGTTCATTACTCGTTTTACATCCAGCAAATAGTGCCATTACACAAAATAATAATCCTGCCAGAGGAAGTTTCAAAATTCTCATGCAACTCATGTGTTAAGTTAATAAATGGGGGTAATCTCTAAAATCTGATGCCAAAAATAAGCATTTTAAGCTAATTAACTGATAAAAGTAATAGATTTTATTGACAGCGAGCTACAATTTAGAACTTTTATACCTACATTTGCAGCCAAATTATAACCAATTTAACTATTCTACCATGGCTAAAATAACCAAAGAAGCAGCCTTGCTCTACCATTCGCAAGGCAAACCGGGTAAGATTGAAGTAGTACCCACCAAGCCTTACAGTACACAAACCGATCTTTCTCTCGCCTACTCTCCGGGCGTTGCAGAACCGTGCCTCGAAATTGAGAAAAACCCGCAAGATGCATATAAATATACAGCAAAAGGCAATCTGGTAGCTGTCATCTCCAACGGAACCGCCGTGCTCGGCCTGGGCGATATTGGCGCCCTCAGCGGCAAACCCGTCATGGAGGGTAAAGGTCTGTTGTTCAAAATTTATGCCGGTATCGACGTATTCGACATCGAAGTAAATGAAAAAGACCCCGACAAGTTCATCGAAGCTGTCAAGGCTATTGCCCCAACATTCGGAGGTATCAACTTGGAAGACATCAAAGCACCCGAATGTTTCGAAATAGAACGCCGCCTGAAAGAGGAATTGGACATCCCCGTGATGCACGACGACCAGCACGGCACCGCCATCATCTCCAGCGCAGGATTGCTGAACGCCCTGGAAGTGGCAGGCAAGAAGATAGAGGAAGTGAAAATCGTCGTAAACGGTGCCGGGGCTTCCGCCACCTCATGTACCAAACTGTATGAAGCGCTCGGTGCACGCCGTGAGAATATCCTGATGCTGGACAGTAAGGGAGTCATCACCAGCGACCGCGAGAATCTGACCGAGCAGAAACGTTACTTTGCCACCGACCGTCGCGATGTACATACTCTGGCAGAAGCCATCAAAGGCGCCGATGTATTCCTTGGACTGTCAAAAGGTAATGTGTTGACCCAGGACATGGTTCGCAGCATGGCAGACCATCCATCGTGTTTGCCCTTGCCAACCCTACTCCGGAAATCTCTTACGAAGACGCCATGGCAGCACGTCCGGACGTACTGATGTCCACCGGTCGTTCCGACTATCCTAACCAGATTAATAATGTAATCGGTTTCCCCTACATCTTCCGCGGTGCCCTCGACACGCAGGCAAAAGCCATCAACGAAACAATGAAAATTGCTGCCGTACACGCCATTGCCAACCTTGCCAAGCAGCCCGTGCCTGATGTGGTGAACGAGGCATACCACGTAAACAACTTCACTTTTGGTCCCGAATACTTCATCCCGAAACCGGTTGACCCGCGCCTCATCACCGAAGTGTCCTGCGCTGTGGCCAAAGCTGCCATGGAAAGCGGTGTAGCCCGCAAAGACATCGAAGATTGGGATGCCTACCGCCTGCAACTGCGTGAGCTGATGGGTTACGAGAGCAAACTGACCCGCCAGCTCTACGACACCGCCCGCCGCAACCCGCAACGTGTGGTATTTGCCGAAGGCATCCACCCCAATATGCTGAAAGCTGCTGTGGAAGCCAAGGCTGAAGGTATCTGCCATCCTATAATATTGGGCAACGACGAAGCCATCGAGAAGCTGGCAAAAGAACTAGACCTTAGCCTTGAAGGTATTGAGATAGTAAATCTGCGCCATCCGGGTGAAGCGCCGCGCCGTGAACGCTATGCCCGCATTCTATCTGAAAAACGTGCCCGCGAAGGCGTCACTTACGAAGAAGCCAACGACAAAATGTTCGAACGTAACTACTTTGGTATGATGATGGTGGAGACGGGTGAAGCAGACGCTTTCATCACAGGCCTTTACACCAAATACAGCAATACCATCAAGGTCGCCAAGGAAGTCATCGGCATCCGTCCAGAATACAAACATTTCGGCACCATGCATATTCTGAACTCCAAGAAAGGCACATACTTCCTGGCAGATACGCTGATTAACCGTCATCCCAATGCCGAAACGCTGATTGACATTGCCAAGCTGTCGGAATATACCGTCCGCTTCTTCAATCATACACCGGTAATGGGCATGTTGAGTTACTCCAACTTCGGTGCGGATAAGGAAGGAAGTCCGGTAAGTGTACACGAAGCAGTGGATTATATGCAACAAAACTATCCTGACCTTGCCATTGACGGAGAAATGCAGGTGAATTTCGCCATGAACCGCGAAATGCGTGATGCCAAGTACCCGTTTACACGCCTGAAAGGAAAAGACGTAAACACACTGATTTTCCCGAACTTGAGTTCTGCAAACTCTGCTTACAAACTGTTGCAGGCCATGGATACAGATGCCGAACTGATTGGTCCTATCCAAATGGGATTGAACAAGCCTATCCACTTTACCGATTTTGAGAGCTCTGTGCGCGATATCGTTAACATCACTGCAGTAGCAGTTATCGATGCTATCGTAGACAAAAAGAAGGCAGTCAAATGAGACGACCGTTATCAAAATTCCAAATAGTTTGCATTGTGCTGCTTTGGGCAGCACTTTGCTACATTGTTTTGATATCTATCGAACGAATTGACGGTCCAATCATTCTAACGCTTGCCATTTCGGCGGCTTTAGTATTTATTCCCGTCATAAAGTCTCTAAAAAGAGGATAAATAATATCTTTTTATTCCATTTTGCGGTATAAAACAATAAAATTGTTGTTTTATACCGCATTTTCTTTATAAAATGTTTGCTCGTTTCATTTTTATGTGTACTTTTGCAACCGCAATGAGAGGAAAAGGAAACAAACCGAAAATCGAATTGTTTTAGGTAACATATAGTAGCAACCAATAAAAGAAATAGATTATGAATGCAGCTAAGGTATTAGAAGACCTGAAAAGACGGTTCCCCAACGAACCGGAGTATCATCAAGCAGTAGAAGAAGTTCTTTCTACGATTGAAGAAGAGTATAACAAGCATCCGGAGTTTGACAAAGCCAATCTGATTGAACGTCTTTGCATCCCCGATCGCGTTTACCAATTCCGTGTTACTTGGGTAGACGATAAAGGTAACGTACAAACCAACATGGGCTATCGTGTGCAGCACAACAACGCTATCGGCCCTTATAAAGGCGGTGTTCGTTTCCACGCTTCTGTAAACCTGAGCATCCTGAAATTCCTTGCTTTCGAGCAGACATTTAAAAACTCATTGACAACTCTGCCATGGGTGGCGGTAAAGGCGGTTCGGACTTCTCTCCGCGCGGCAAGTCGAATGCTGAGGTTATGCGTTTCGTTCAGGCTTTCATGCTGGAGTTGTGGCGTCATATCGGTCCTGAAACAGACGTACCTGCCGGTGATATCGGTGTAGGTGGTCGCGAAGTAGGTTTCATGTTCGGTATGTATAAGAAGCTGGCTCATGAATTTACGGGTACTTTCACCGGTAAGGGCCGTGAGTTCGGCGGTTCGCTGATTCGTCCGGAAGCTACCGGCTACGGTAACATCTACTTCTTGATGGAAATGTTGAAGACTAAGGGTACTGACCTGAAAGGCAAAACTTGTCTGATTTCCGGTTCCGGTAACGTAGCTCAATATACGGCCGAGAAAGTATTGGAATTGGGTGGTAAGGTATTGACCATGTCTGATTCTGACGGTTATGTATACGATCCGGACGGCATTGACCGCGAAAAGTTGGATTACATCATGGAACTGAAAAACCTCTATCGTGGACGTATCCGCGAATATGCTGAACAATATCCGGGTGTGAAATATGTGGAAGGAGCCAAGCCTTGGGGCGAAAAGGCTGATATCGCTTTGCCTTCTGCCACTCAGAATGAATTGAATGGCGACCATGCCCATCAGTTGATAGCTAATGGGGTAATGGCAGTATCCGAAGGCGCCAACATGCCCTCTACACCGGAAGCCATCAAAGTATTTCAGGATGCAAAGATTCTGTATGCTCCGGGTAAGGCAGCCAATGCTGGCGGTGTATCAGTATCTGGTCTCGAAATGACTCAGAACTCCATCAAGTTGAGCTGGAGTGCAGAGGAAGTGGACGAGAAACTGAAGAGCATTATGAAGAACATTCACGAAGCTTGCGTGCAATATGGTACAGAAGCCGACGGTTATGTAAATTACGTGAAGGGTGCCAATGTGGCCGGATTTATGAAGGTGGCGAAGGCTATGATGGCACAAGGGATTCTGTAAGAATAAAAGCCATAGTTGTTATGAAGAAAGGCGAAGGGAGTTGCACCTCTTCGCCTTTCTTCATAATAGCAACCTATTCAGTAGGGACATATTAAGAATTTCCTTGTCTTTCCCTCATTTTTTATTCGGTTTCGGACTCATCCATAATTCTAACAACCCTCCATTAGCAAACACATCGTGAGAAAACCAGAATACATCATGATTTTTCACATAATTAAAACTTCAGTACCCCCTTAATCGGATAGTGATCAGAAATAAAAGTTTTTCCTGCATATTTTTCTCGAATTGTAACGTATTCCGTACACATTTTAAACCCTTTATAATAAATATAATCTATAATGGAGCTACGGGTCCCCCATCCATTGAAAGTACCAAAAGAATCCGTTTTTTTAGCAGAAGTTCTAGCATCTATCATTTTTTCATTCAGTTTTTGTATGGAAGAATCTGTATGCTCCATATTAAAATCTCCGGTCAAAATTAATGGAAAATTATCAGGATTAATCTTCTGTATCTTTTCTAAGATGAGATTCAGACCTTCCTTCCGTGCCACTCTTCCGACATGGTCCAAATGAGTATTAACGTAATAAAATTTCTCCATTGTCTTTTTATCCTTCAAAAGTGCCCATGTAGCAGTACGGTACATGCAGCATCCCATCCTATAGAAGGAATTTCAGGAGTTGAAGAAAGCCAAAAATTACCCCACTCCAACAATTCTATTTTTTTCTTATTATACATTATTGAAGCATGCTCTCCGTCGTGCTTACCATCAATGCGTCCAACACCTACAGCCTCATAGTTCGTGCAATTCTCAAGAATAAACGCCAGCTGAAAATCCAAAGCTTCCTGAACTCCCAAAATATCGGGTTTATGCTTTTTAATCATTTTTATAGTAGCTGGCTTTCTGAATTCCCATGCATTAACACCGTCCTCTGCCGTACCATACCGCATATTATAAGAAATAACAGTAAGTTGTGAACTATTTTTCCCCCTTTTTGCAGAAACGAACTGAGGTAACATAAGGGTAATTACCATAAAAATAAAAAAGGACTGTTTCATATTAATATCTATAAAAGAGATGAGAGTGTAAAAAACCAGACCAAACAATGTGCTTATCAAGGTTCCAATACACTCTCATCCAGATTATTACTAATTACGTGCTATAGTTGTGATTTCTTTAATTGTTGTATAGTTATAACGATTGGTACCGCTAAAGCTTTTTGTAGTACGAGCACCTACACGCAAAAAGAATTTACGCGAATAATCAGGGAATTGTCCTTTTGTCTTAATAGTAATTTCTTTACCTAAAACATCGGTTAAAGCTGCCCCTAACAACTGAGTAGAAAAACGCGGACTGAAGCTGAAATCTCCGACATAACTCGTTTCGCTCACAAATAGCCAAGCTTCGGTAAGCGGTTGTTGGTAATCCGGATTATTTGTACCACGAGTAATTATAACCTTCACCTCCACAGTACCATCTGCATTGACCTGAGGTTCGCCTACCCATTTCACGCGCAACAGCGGCTCAATCTCATAAGTTTTCTCTACAGTACCTTTTATATCAATAATCTCTTCATCCAATGGTACAAAAGCACCTTCAGGAATAATACCATAATTGCCTGCAAATATTTTGGTATTCTGGAAAGTACCATCCTGCATACAATTAAAATCATAAGGTTCCGGAGTATCACTCCAGCTATACTCCATCATACGGATACGAATGCCGGTATTACCAATAGCTGTTTGGAAAGGTTCTTTGGTTTCCTTATCAATAAAAGCACCACGGAAAGTTTCTTCAGGTTCTCCATAATTATCCACATCGCAAGAGGTAAAATTTACCAATAAGCATAAGGACAACAAAATATATGTTAACTTTTTCATAATTGAATGTTTCGTTTCTTATAATTAATAACCTGGATTTTGTTTACAGTTCGGATTCTTGGTGATTTCACCAGTCGGAATCTGCTGATAATAATTACGTGTATCATAAGTATAAGTATATCCATATTCCTGCTCCTTGATATCCATGAAATACTTCATGGCATCTGCTGCAAAGAATGGCTGCAGAGTGCGATATCTGCGTGTAGACTGCTCATCATCAATAATACGCCAACGCTTCAAATCCCAATAAGTTTTATTTTCGAAAGCAAGCTCTTTACGACGCTCTATACGCACTACATCAATTGAAGTTTCTGCAGAAGAAGCAAGCAACGTAGCACCTGCACGTTCACGAATAAGATTCACACAGCGGAAAGCCTCCTCTACATAATTCTTACCGGCATCATCGGTAACACTACCCGCAGCTGCAAGTTCCATAGCCGCCTCGGCACGATTGAGCAATACTTCTGCATAACGGATATCAATCCAATCTGTAACAGACTGATTCCAAGTTGTATTCTTCTGTTCAGGATTCAGATACTTACGAATAAGGAAACCGGAAACCGTACAGCCTATCTCCTGATTCTTCACTGTACCACTTTTCCCTGCACGCTTCATCATTGTACCATCCTTTAACTGAATTGCATTAGCATCCGTATTTTGCGATTCGCGACTGGCCAATTTCAGCAAACTCGTCGCATCGTTAGCATAAGCACTATAATCATCATAAAAGCCATAGGTATCTTCTGAAGGAAGAAGAGGAGAAATTTTATCACCTTCTCCAACCCAAATACCACGACGGATTTCAATGGATTCACCCTTGAACTCGTCACCCGGCAGCAATACAGTAGCACGCAAACGAGGTTCTGCATTCTTGAAAGGTTCCATTGTTGTTTCATACAATTTATAATAACCTTCCGTGTTCATGTTGGCAAAATGCCCATCGGCATCTTTCTCAAAACCTTCAAACATTTCTACAAAATCCAATGTAGGACAAATTTCTGTGTTGCTACCACCGGTAGAGGTTTGCGTAGGCTGTGCAAAACAATCATATGAATGTACACAGTCCGGGTAATCAAAATATTTCACGAAAATATTCTCTTCCGTATCTTTCAAGAAAATATTCACGAAATTAGTATATTGTGCATCTTTATTATTAGTTGCCCAGTCCCCTTTGTAAAGAGCATAACCTCCTTCATCAACAATCTTCGATGCTTCATAAGCCTGTTTAAAATAATCGGCAGCACGATTTGCTGGAATTCCGCAAATACGCGCATCATTATAAACTTCATTCACATCATTATATTTGGCAATACTTCCAGCATAAAGCATAGTACGCGATTTAAAAGCTGCAGCTGCATATTTATTGGCACGTCCTTTTTGGTTCTTTGCAGACAAATGCGCAATAGCGTAGTCCAAATCACTGGAAATAAAATCCCAGACAGCCTCTTCCGAATCACGGAACAATTGTGTTTCAGGAATGCTTACTGTAGCCGGATAATCAATTACTGTGTTAACAATAGGTACACCACCATAACGCTTTACTAATGCAAAATAAGTATAAGCACGAATGAAATACGCTTCGCCCAACAAACTTTCAATTTCAGCAGCAGAATGTGAATCAGCATATTTGGGAAGTGTTTCTATAAAATAGTTCGTTTCACGTATTAAGGCATACGCAGCATCCCAATAGTTTGCTGTTTCAACTTCTGCCCCCTTCGTGTCACGGCTAATAGCTTCACCAGTCAAACAAGAAGGTTGCGCAAAATTAGAACCTCCCGAAAAGAACATGTTTACATGCGAATAGCGGAAGTCTTCTACAGGCAACGTACTATACAAACGGGCCATATAGCTTGTAACCCCCGCCGTACTTCCAAAAATATCATTATCACCAACAATATTCATTGGTGGGATGTCCAGATCTACACAAGAAGTCAATGACCCCATGCATAATGCAAATGCGAAGATATATTTTTTAATTTTCATGTTGATATTCATTTAAAATTTAAGATTTGCTCCAATAGTAACTGTTTTATTTAAAGGATAGTTATATCCATAATTTCCTGACGGGAATTCAGGATCACAATATTTCAATCCGGTAATGGTAAACAAGTTATAACCGCTTAAATAAACACGCAGCCCTTGTACACCAATTTTAGTCAACCATGGTTTAGGAAGATTATATCCCACTTCAATCGTTTTTAAACGCAGATAAGCAGCATTTTGCATATTGAATTCTGAATTCCGGTTCGGCAATGAACCAGTGTAAGCATAATGACCGCTAATCCATTTAGTGGCCGGATCATAAGGATCTGCATGACCATCAGCAGGACGCCAACGATCCATAAATTGATCCAAAGCATTTGTATTGGCCCACAATGGATTGTAAAGCAACTCATCATAAGAGATATGGCGTTTGGCAGCTCCTTGCAACAACAGACTTACATCAAAACCTTTCCAGCTTGCATTAAACGTCAAACCAAAATTTATCAAAGGACGGTCTCCTGTATTCGTCAAAGGATGTTCGTCCAATTCATTAATCCAACCATCACCGTTCCAATCCTCATAGTTATAATCACCGAGTACAGAACCACGTCCTATATAAATAGAATTGTAATAAATTTGATCCCATGAAGTAAAACGTTCGCCGGCCCCATATCCCCACCAAAGATCTGTAAAACGATCGTTTGAATTTTGTTTCCAATTCAAATAAGAATTACCTTTCCGCGCACCTTCCACATGTTTATTTTCTGAACGGGCATACGCAAAATTTCCTTTTATCTCATAACTGAACTCATTGATGGTATTACGGTGACTTATTTCTATTTCATATCCACGGGTCATATCTCCATTCAGATTCTCTTGTGGCAATGCGGCTCCCACTACTCCCGGAAGACTCGCTGCCCGAGTGGTCAGTAGTCCATCACGATCACGTCGGAAATAATCAACAGTCAATCCCAATAAGCCATCCCATGCTTCCAAATCAAAACCTATATCAAAAGTTTTAGCTTCAATCCATGAGATGCTTTGATTAGCCAATCCCTTTGTTGCAGAAGCATTGACAAATGAGCCATCAAAAATGGCACCGCCCGGCATCGCATATGCTGCCCCACCTACCGGATACGTATAACCATTAAGGAACTGATACGCTAAAGCACCATCGTCTCCCATCTTACCCCAAGAAGCACGTATTTTAAGGTTATTAATGAAATTCAAAAAAGATTCTTTCCAGAACTTTTCTTCAGAGACACGCCATCCCCCTGACACTGAAGGAAACATAGCCCAACGTGAATTTGCAGGGAATTTTGAAGAACCTTCATAACGGAAAGCAAATTCAATAAGATATCTGGACTTATAATCGTAAGCTACACGCCCTACCAATGCTTGATTGGCATTATCAAACAAGGCAGAAGCAGCAGTACTCTGTCCAAATTGCTGGTTATCAGCATTTCCGGCAAATACTTGATCTATAGGAATAGAAAGTTCCTTTTTACCATTAAAGTTATCCCCCTTATAAGTCGATTCCTCAAACAGCAGCATCGCATCAATATTATGCCCATTAAACTCACGAGAGTAATTAGCTTGTACTTGCCATAAAGTATTATCTTTTGAATAGAATGTACGACCTACTTTAGGAGGATCATTACGTGTCCATACCTGATCATCTCGATATGATTTCCAAGTATTTTCAAACTCCTTATTGTCATTCATTATATAATCGTAACTATACAACCCCTTTAGTTTCAATCCTTCTACCCAAGGTACATCATAACTCAATGAAAAACTTGACTGAAACCATTTGCTCTTATAAGTTTTATATCCTACAGCATCCTTATCCATCATCGCCACCGGATTCATCAAAGTAGAGTTTGAAGCTGGGTAAAACCGCCATTCTCCTGATAAATGGGATCCATCGGCTGCATCAACCAAAGACCACGAATAATATCATAAGCACCATAATGCGGCGTATTACGCTCATCCATCAAACCTGAAAGATTAACATCCAATTTCAGATTCTTAGTAATATTGGCAGAAAGATTACTACGCATTGTCCATTTATCGTAATTCATATCATCTGTCTGCAAGAAACTTTGTTGCGCTTGATAGCCAACACTCGCATAATAATTTACACGTTCCGTCCCACCTGAAATATTGATGGAATGTTGTGTCTGAGGCGCAGAACCACGTAATACTGCTGATTTCCAATCTGTAGTCTGCGCAGCAGCTATTTCTTCATCAGAATAAGAAGCTCCTCCACCATCTACATTATGACGTCCCTTTTCATTAGCCAATGTCATCCATTCTTGTGAAGTAACCAAGTCTGGGAAATTGGAAGGCATTTGCCAAGTAAAGCTACCCGAATAATTAATTTCCGGTTTCCCTTGCGCACCTTTTTTGGTGGTAATAAGAATCACGCCATTGGCAGCACGCACACCATAGATAGAAGCAGAGGCATCCTTCAAAACAGAAATACTCTCAACATCTTCCGGATCAACGCGTGCCATATTATCGCGAGGAATACCATCAATTATCACCAATGGATTCCCCAGTCCACGAATATCCATCGATGTATTGAAAGCTCCCGGCTCACTTGAATTTTGAACCACACGTAAACCGGCAATCTTACCAGTCAGCATATTCTGTAAACTTTCATTTTTTGTAGAAACAATGTCCTTCGTGTTTACGGCAGATACAGCACCGGTCAATGTCTGTTTCTTTTTCACTCCATAGCCTACCACTACCAGTTCATCAATCAAAACATTGTCACTTTGAAGGATGACATTATAAACCTTCTGTTCTGCCTTGATGGCAATCGTCTGTGACTTATATCCGATAAAACTTACTTTAATCGACGAATTTGGCGTCACCTCTAAAGAAAAGTTTCCATCAACGTCCGTCACACATCCATTTTTTGTCTTGGTATCAATGACAGTGGCGCCAATCACCAGCTCACCGGTGTTGTCCTTTACTGTACCCGATACCTTAAAAGAGTTCCCTTGTGCATACAACGTCACTGTCATGAACGACACCATTGCACACAACCAAACCTTTAAAAGATTCTGTACCACTAACTTTTTCATACTTATTAAATTTAAAATTGCAATTTGATGATTATTCTATTATTACTTTCAACATGATATATTCATAAGGCTTCATCCAAAACATCTCGTCATTAAAAGATCTTAAGGCCTTCTGACGATAATCACATACACTTACTTCACGCGGCCTTATACTACCCCAAACAAATGATGAACAAACACTCTGCTTACCCATATTGTGCAGGCAGACAATATACCCCTTTCCATCGTCAGCAGGTTTGATACTGGATAATGCAATACGATGGCGTCCTTTCAACCGAAACAACTGCTCTATATTCTGAGAAGAACGACTGGCTACAGCCACCAATTCCATCTCGCGTTCAGCTCCTCGCTGTTTCAATTTCAGGTCAAGCGGATTACAAGGCTGCAAAGAATAGCGAAACTTCGCTGTGCCTCCTTGTGATGCTTTATAATTAGTCCTCCATGTATTCGTCATTACCCATGAATAGACAATCGGCGATATCTTGGCAGACTGCCACCAGCCATATCCATGACGGGGATTCAGGCGATAATCAAGCCTGAGGGCGAACCCAGTTCAACAAAAGGCGCATCAACGGTGGTCAGGCAGACTGCATGCTCCAAATCTCCCACAGCCAATCCGTTTTGCAATGAATAATAATGTTTGTTTACTCCCTCCAGTTGCTCACGCTCAGGATGAATTTCACTCATGGCAAGATCCATTGTAATTTCAGGTTGCTGAATATTGAACGGAAAAACAAAACGCACATTTTCAAAATCTAAAATATCCTGCTTATCCAACGTATTACAAATATCTACCCTATCTATCCCTTTGTAAACTGTCACATCACGCCATAAAGTATTACATCCTGGAGCTTTAGACTCTATACGCAGTGTAGCAGCAACCGCTCCATCATCCAACACTCTTATATTTAATATCTGTTCGATTCCCTGTGGGTCAGAAGCATATCTTCCAGTATATAAATAATCATTCAAACCGCTATTCGAAGCATATTCATAAGAGTCACCAACTCTTTTGAAAGAACTAATTGTACCTTTCACCTCATCAATTTCAACGCGTACAATTCCATTATTTAATATTTTATTCTCTGCAATCATGGAAACGAAACGTCTTGAACTCTTTTTCTTCGAGACGATTTGATATACCTCAGAAGAAAGTGCTGGTATATTTTCAGCTACAAAAGCCCAACGGCCATCATACAGACGCTGTGTCTCTACTTTTTCACCAGTCCTGGTTATCAATTCTTTTTCATTCAAATTGACCATTGAATCCAAAAACACTACATCCGTACGATTCCAAAGATTTGTATTCAGCACATGTACAAAATCCCCACCTTTGTCGACATGCAATGGCTTAAAGCCTGTTTATATAATATTTGAGACTGATTACTTGCATTATCAGCATAAGCTTTTTTCCCTTCCCACAAATCTTTTGTAAATTTAGAATGTGGGTCAGTTCCACTAGCAGAAGCCCCCCAAGTGTGCTCAGAAAACAGTATCACATTTTTCCATGCTTCTTTAAAAGCTTTATCTGGGAAAGCGTCTGTTTTATGAAGCATGCTCCAAATAGTTTCAGTCTGTGCCAAGCGTGCAGCAGTAGTACGATTCATTGCTGTCTCACAAGCAGTAGAAGCCGCTCCGTCTTCCCAAGTGGGAGTCATGTCACCAGCAAAGACGGGTAATTCAGCGCCATATTGTTCTTCGAATTTCATAAAGAACTCACGGGCAGTTGATATACGGAATTGAGGAGACTCATAACGTTCATTCCACTCACGGATTACATCAGACATTGATTGATCGGGAGGGCCGTTATCACCATGAACTGTATAACGTAAATAACAAGTTTGATATGGAAACTCCTCAGTTTCTAATTCTGTTAAATAGTCCCAGATTGGCTCAAGTCCACAAACTCCGATACGGTTAGCCAACCAGCCATGAAACCATGAGTAACCGCGCCCTGCCTGCCATACAAGTACTTTATCAGTACCTGATTGAGATTGCCAATAAAAAGGTCTATCACCCCATCTGACATGTAAAGCAGCAGCACGATCATTTCCTATCCTCCATAAAAAGGTACATAATTCGGTCCGGGTGAATAATATTTCACTCCATTCTTAGCCATTGCAGTGACCAATCCCCAAGCTTGCCCAGGCACATCACTCATCATTGCAGTATTCAGCTCCACTCCCACTTCATCACTAATCCAATGTGCATCATCAAAAATATGCATCAATTCTTCTTGTCGGCTAATCCCAGTCAAAATACTTCCCAAAGACATATCAACATTAATAATACCATCGCGAATGGCCTGCTTCAAACGTTCAGCCTTTTCAGTTGCTGCATATTTTTTCAAATATGCAGCAACTGCCCATGTAGCCTCCGTATTCCAACAGTAACGTGAACCTTCCGGATATTCTTTAGTACGCTCAGCTAAATCGAGTGCGCGTTCCAAATTACGCCATTGAAGTTTCATCACATCATCCTGGCGATGTGTATATCCGATATCCAAATGAGAATGCGGAAAAAAGCAAACAGTCCACTTTCTTGCTCCCGGCACTTCATATTTACGTTTCACACAACCTTGACGGCTATTCACCTTTATCTCCAAAGAAGAGGTCTCTTCCATATATCCAGCAGGGAAATATCCTTTGTACTCATCCACCCCAGTCTTTGAAGCCTCTATTTCAGCATTCCATATTTTATCACCTAATTGACACGTTAAGGTAGCCCCAGCATACAATGGAGTATTAAAACGTAATAAGAATTCTCGTTTAGGACCTTCAGCACTCTTTAGATAACCTTGCCCAGCCACAAAAGAAATATCATCAAGCTTTCCCAATGATTGTACTGAAACCACTGTTTTTTTATAAAAACGAATTTCGCTCAGACCATAGTAATCCACATTCTGGTGCATATCAGCAGCTTCCTGCATCACAACCGGATTCTTACGGTCATAATGATTACCTTCTCCATCCAACGCAGCCGTAAAGCATATATAACGTGCTCTTATACCTTTAGTATCCAAAGAAAAATCCACGGATCCAGGATTACGTCCTACCGATTCAGGAATTAAATAATATTCCAAATCACCATTCTTTAGTAATTGCCATTTATTCCCATCCTCTGAGTACTCTATATATACCTTATTGAGTCCACGCCGAGTATGCTCATTCTGATTATAGTTCCATATCTGAATCAAATCTACTTCAGGACATTTTCTACTTTTACCAAAATCACACAAAAACCAGACAACTCCTTCATGAGTAGACTTATTGTAACGAACTGGCTTTTTAGAAACTTCAGACAACCACATGCCATGTCCCAGGTTATTAGCCACATGATAGCACCCCTGCATTCCATCTCCATTAACTACGGAACAAACAGTTCCTTTATTCAATTCGCTGCTGGCAGATACTTTAATTAAGCTCTCATCCAACTGTTTATACACAACAATACGTTGTGCATATCCGGTAATGAACATCATTAATAACAAAATAACGGTAATGATTTTTTTCATTCCACAAAATATTAGTTTTTAATAAAACTGCTAAACATATAAAGTAGTCTCAACAAAAACAAACCTCATTATATGTATGAACATATAGATGCAGCAAATATATATAATAAATTCAAAAAGCAAAAGTAAAACAAAGTTTTTTATAAAAAAATGAGATGTAATAAATTAAAAGTCAAACTAAACTTAAATTAATTTATCACTAAATTATTTATAAAAGAATACATATCAAACTCAAATAATTAATAATTAACTAATTACGTTTAAAAATATCTTTAACTACAATATTAAAAAACAAACATTTCAAAGAATAATGTCCCAGCAAAGCCCGTATTTATCGAAATGATTACATAATACACATTAATGTTCATACATTAATTATAAGGTATAAATTATATTTTCATTAAATCATCATACCAAAGAAACCATACAACACAAAAAAAGCGTCTTCGTTTTCGAAGACGCTTAAAAAATAAAAATGATGATGTATTAATAGTATCAAAAAACAAATCACTTTACACAAGAAGTTACTTTTATACCAAAAGCGCAATACATTAGATATAATACGCAGGCCAACGTCACCACAACACCACCGATAATACCTACAGTACCGATGGCAAAACCGATAACTGGAGTTACCACTCCCCCCCCGGCAACAGCTGTAATCATTAGACCGGAAATCTGATTTGCCTTCTCCGGACGCGCCTGCAAAGCCATTGAATAAATAATAGAGAAAACTGATGAAGCAAAAAAGCCTACTGCACCAATACAAACTATATTCACCACATCCTTTTCCACTCCTATTAAAACTAGCAGCGAAACAACACAAGCTACAATATTTATACGAAAGTACCTCATTTCTGCAATACGGGTCAATAAGAACGCCCCTAACAAAGCGCCAATCGTACGACTGAGGAAATAGACTTGAGGAGCAAATTTTACTTGCTCATCAGACCATCCAAAACGGATAGACATAAGTTTCGAACTAATAAAGTTTGTCGCCACATCCACGCCTACAATAAAGAAAATTCCTAAAAACAGTAATAGAATAGTCCGGTCTTTCAGCAAAGCAAACGTATTCCTCATGGAAAGATCACTGTTCGACACAACATTTCTTTCCCGTTCAATAGGGTTGCAATCAGCCAAACTGTCGACAATAAAGTGATGAAGCCAAGAATGGGGAAGCAATAATACCATTTATCCCCCCCCCAATAATGGACAGCCAGCAATACAATCTCCGGGCCGACCAAAGAAGAAGCCGCTTTTATTACCTGCCCAACTGTCAAACTACTTGTCAGGAAAGCTTTGTTAGTTATAACATTATTAAGCAACGGATTTAAAGAAACTTGTAAAATAGCATTTCCTATACCCAACAAGGCATAAGCACCATGCAAGTTACACCATCATACGCCAATAATGGCAGAATCATACCTACAATTGTAATCACCATACTAACAAGTACGGTATTCTTACGTCCCCATTTATTCATCCGATTACCTATCGGAATTCCTAAAAACAAGAACCAAACAAACGCCATTGAAGGTACAAACCCGGTCATCATAGGTGACCAGTTAAAACTACGCTGAACATAGTCTGATGAAATACCGACAATATCACAGAAGCCCATCACAAAGAAACCGAAAAGTACCGGAAAGGCTGTCATTATAGAGTTTTGTTTTTTCATTTTCATGGATTTTTATATAAAATGTCTATTCTGTCACTCCCACGTCTTTACGCAGTTTTTCCAATTGAACAGTCAGTGCTTCCCGTACTTTTACATACTTCGGGTTATCATATACATTATTGACCTCCATCACATCTTTTTTCAAATCATACAATTCCCAAAAGTCAATAGCTTCATCATTCCCACTACCCTCTCCATACCAATGAATCAATTTGTAGCGTTTAGTGCGAATGCCATCATGTTTGCGTACACTACCCACTGCCGGATAATCGTAAAAATGATAGTATAACTCATTTCGCCAATTTTCCGCCTTTCCATTTTTAAACAACGGTAATAAAGAGCGCCCAGACATCTCTTTCGGCACCTCCACTCCTGCAAGGCTCAGGAAAGTCGGTGCCAAATCAATATTCTGCACCAGCTCTTTGCATACCGAATGTTTCTTGACTAAAGAAGGGCACGAAATAATCAGAGGTGTACGGAAAGACTCCTCATACATAAAGCGCTTGTCATACAGTCCATGCTCTCCCAACAGAAAACCTTGATCAGAGGTATAAACTATCACTGTATTATCCAGAACTCCTTTTTCTTCCAAATAATCAAGCAAACGGCCCACTTGTTCATCTACCGAACGGATAGTCCGACAATACTCTTTTACATACCGTTGATATTTCCACCGAAGCAAATCCTTTCCAACCGGAGGATTTTTCAAGAATTCTTCATTTTTCTTGTCATAAATAGCTTCCCATGTGGCACGCTGTTCGCTATCCATCTCAGCCATTGCCATCAGCCAACTGTCTCTAATATATTGCAATGTAGGTTCGTTCTTCAATTCTCTCACCTTAAAATCGAACGCATATCCCATGTGCCGATCAATTGTCAGCTCCTGAGTTTTCATCTGCGGACCACGTGTCGCATAGTCATCAAATAGCGTTTCAGGTTCCGGAAAATCCACATCCTCAAATAAATGCATATTGGGAAAGTCAGGCATCCAATTACGATGAGGTGCCTTGTGATTTACAAGGACACAGAAAGGCTTCTCATCGGAAATGTTTTTCTCCAACCACTCTATGGCATGATCGGTTATCAACGTGGTAGCATATCCTTTTTCTTTTATATATTCTCCGTTTGTATCAGGACGACGGAACTTGGGATTATAGTATTCACCCTGATCAAAAAGAATGTCATAATGGTCAAACCCCTTCGGCTCAACATTCAAATGCCACTTTCCAAAGACTGAAGTTACATATCCTTCTTTTTGTAGCAGCTCGGTAAACCATTGTTTCTGTGGATTCAAACAGCACCCCAACCTCGTCTGTCCGTGCTGATGACTATACAAGCCCGTTAAAAGGGTCGCCCGGCTTGGAGCTGAAATGGAATTCTCTACAAAAGATTGCGTAAAAAGCATGCCATTCCCAGCCAAACGATCAATGTTAGGTGTCGGAGCCAACTTTGAAATAGGATGTCCGTAAGCACTTATGGTCTGGAAAGCATGGTCATCCGTAAAAATACAAACAATATTCAACGGTTTATTGGGCACTTTCTGGGCCCAAATAGGTTGTACTGCCGATAATATCGGCAGTACAACCATAGAAGTGGAAAACAGATTATTTTTCATAACATATTTCTCAGTGAGTCAATTCCTCATTAGGTGAAGCTCCCAAACCTAAAACCAATTTTCCTCCTTTTACGACCTCACTAAAGGGCAATTGTACAGTATCTTGCGGACGGTTGTTCAAAGATATATCCTGCAAATAACAATCACCTACCGCCTGCTTCTTAGCTTCGATTACAAATTTCTCTCCCGGATAATAATCTTTATTCAAACGGACAGTGACTTTGTCAAACAAAGGGGCACCTATCTGGAATTTCGGATCAATCTCCGTCAATCCCTTTACATCAAATAAGCCCAATGCAGACATTACGTACCAAGCCCCCAATTGTCCTTGATCCTCATCCTGTCCATAACCATAGCCATGTATACCTTCGAGGCCATAGAACTCATCCAAAATAGCACGTACCCACTTTTGAGACAGATATGGTTTACCCGAAAAGTTAAACAACCAAGAAATATGCAAATTAGGCTGATTACCATGATTATACACCGTCTTCAATCCGGCGAACGCATCCACTTCTTTCCCACCTCCAAAAATATTTTTCTGTGAAAGCAAAAAGATACTATCCAGACGATTATTAAACGTTTCTTGCCCTACCAAATCTACCAATTCGTCTATCTGGTGAGGAACATAAAATGTATATTGCACGGCATTTCCTTCTTGAAATCCCTTCCAAGGAGCCAATGGATTAAAATCTTCCAGAAAATTTCCTTTAGTATCCTTGGGACGAATCAAACGGGTCTCCGGATCATAAAGATTCTTCCAGCCATTCGACAAATTAGAGAGTAACTTATAGTCATCCTCTTTACCCAAATGTTTGGCAAATTGGGACACAGCAAAACTACTGAAACTGTATTCCATTGTATGTGAAGCACCAAACCCAGATCCTTCCTCACGAGTCACCATATCAAACCGTTTTTCATAAGGAGAATATCCACGTTCCACAAACTGACGTACATCCATCTTACCTGCACCTTCAAGTCTTCCACGCCATTCCACTTCATTCTTCAAAGCAGCTTCATATCCCTGCTGTACGTCAAAATCACGAATACCGCAATTATATGCAGCAGCAATAGCCAAGCTAGTAAAATTCGTCCCTACTCCAGACACATATTTACTGCATGCGATGCCATCACCCAACCAACCGGCATCCTGATAAACCAACAACTGACTTTTTATCCAATCAGAATAATATTCGGGATAAGCCAATGACCATAATTGCGTCAGATTCCAGAAACCACCCCAAATGGCATCCGTATTATAATGCTGATGTACCGGATTACCTTCTTCATCAAGAGCAATACGACCGACCGTTCCATTATTTTTAGGATAATATCCATTTGCATCACTAGCCAATCCACGCCCCAAAAGCGCATGGAACA